>JAABUN010005176.1_pt1 | contig 16572 bp, 17 predicted proteins | sample 5559311 | NCBI WGS metagenome assembly JAABUN01 (sample SAMN10711877, study PRJNA513370) | rock metagenome | isolation source: Antarctica rocks | place: Antarctica: Victoria Land, Siegfried Peak sud
GAGGGCGGTACCTGGAGCAACTACCCGTACTTCGACAAGGTCGTCGCGGTCAGCAGCATCGACCGCGGCCTGTTCATCCTCAAGCCCCGGGGCAACGTGGGCTGATGCATCGGCGGCCTGGTGACACCAGGCCGCTGAGCAGCGGAGCCCGCGAGGACCATTCTCGCGGGCTCCGTCGCGTCGCCTCCAGAAGCGGCCAGTGGCCGTGATCACGCCAGGGGTGACGACGTGCTTGATCACGGCGGGGGTTGGGGACGACCGCTCCTGGCCGACTTCCACAGCTCGTAGGCAAACGAGGACCTGAATCTGCCTTGTGGAATGCGGTTATGCCGAAATGGCGTGTGGAGGTCGGGTTACTCCAAATCCACAGGACCCGGCCAGGATGGGGCAGGGGGTACTCGGCGGGGATGCTGGAGTCGAAGCCCGGCGGGCTCGTTGAGCTGGAGCGCGGTGAGGATGGTCTTGTGACCGGGGTGGTCGCGGAGCGTTGTGCGACTCGGCCGTCGGCCGTCGAGAGGGTGATCAGGTGCAACCGGTCGACTTCATCGCGGACGTCGCGCCAGGTGCCGTCGGTGGCGTTCTCGGTCACCCACATGAGGAGCAGTGCGAGCCAGCACAGTTAGACGTGCGCGCGTCTACGCGGAGGTGGAACACGGGGCTCATTCAGAGGGCGCCCTTCACGTCGCGCCAGTCGCGTTCGAGTTGCAGCAGGGTCCTGTGAGCCACCGACCACCACCGAGGCCTGATCAACGCCCCGGACCGATTACGGTCCGGGGCTTTCAGCATCTGCGCGATGGGTTCCTCATCAGTCGAGGTCGAAGGCCCGCCCCGTTCGAAGGCGGCCGGCGAACATGACGCCACTAGGATGCGCTGATGATCTTCAAGGCCGTGGGGGACGGGCGCCCCTACCCCGACCACGGCCTGACGACACCCAGACAGTGGGCTACCGTTGCCCCTCGCCAGGTACGGCTGGTCGAGTTGATCACCACCAAGCGGACCCTGGACCTGGACGCGCTGCTCGCCGACGACTCCACGTTCTACGGCGACCTGTTCGCCCATGTCGTGCAGTGGCACGGGAGCCTGTACCTGGAGGACGGGCTGCACCGCGCGGTTCGCGCGGCGCTGCAGCAGCGGGCGATCCTGCACGCACGCGTGCTCGTGCTGGACGACTGAGGATGGCTGACGTGACGGGTGCGGACCGATACCCCAACCAGGGCAGCGACGCCTCCGAAGCGGAGTGGGCGCCCGACTCAGACCCACCCGAGTGGACCGAGGAGGATGAGGACCGCTACCAGCTCCGCCGCCGTGAGGAGGCCAGGCGTCGACGCCGCAGACGACGCCAGACCTGGTCTTTCGCGGTGCTGGTCCTGCTCGTGATGGGCGCGGGCCTGGCTGGTGCCGGGATCCTCCAGGGCTGGTGGGAATGGCCGTTCAACGGCGACCAGTCCTCCACCGCCGACCCGCAGCCCCAGCCCTGTCCCACACCGTCGGTGACGGCGGCGCCGCCCGCCCAGGTCAAGGTGGTGGTGCTGAACGCCACGGGCCAGAGTGGCCTGGCCGGCGCCGTCGGCCAAGAGCTCACCGCGCGCGGCTACCTGGTCGAGGCGGTCGGCAACGACGAGTCCGGGCTCGAGTTCCCCGAGAGCGCGCAGGTGCGACACGGGCCCGACCAGCTCCTCGCGGCCCGCTCCGTCGCGGTGCAGTTCCCTGGCTCGGTGCTGGTGGAGGGCGACCGCGGCGGTGACGTCGTCGAGGTGGCCGTCGGCGTCGGCTTCACCGCCCTCACCCCACCCGAGGAGGTGGCGGCCCTGCTGCAGCCGGCACCCGCGCCCTCACCCGTCGGGTGCGTGCCGGCCGAGCCTGAGGGCTGACGGGCTTGGTCCGGTCAATCTACTTCCGCCCAGCGCTCCACGTGAGTCCCCATCGGTACGCCCTGCTGAGTCAGCTGCCGCCTTAGACGGTGGGTCCGTCTCGGACGCCTCCCTCGGCTGAGCCCTACGCACCGAGCACAGCACGCGGAGAACAGCCCAGAGCTCGAGCGGCAGCGGCCTGCAGCGGCCCGTCGTCCGCGCTCTGTGCCCGCAGCAAGGTTCTGCGGCCCGCGGAGCGCTGTCTATCCTTCGTTCATGCCCATCCGCAAGGCCCTCGCACGCCTGCTCCTGCGCGCCACCCGCTGGCGGCGGGTCGGCCAGGTGCCCAGCACCGGGATCCTGGTCGGGGCCCCGCACACGTCCTACTGGGACTGGGTCGCGATGCTCCTGCTGACGTGGGCCGACGGTGTGGCCCCGCGGGTGCTGGTGAAGAAGGAGGCGTTCCGCGGGCCGCTCGGCCCCCTGCTGAGGGCCACCGGCGGCATCGCGCTGGACCGGCGACAGCCAGGAGACACGGTGCGGGCAGTCCTAGCCGAGGCGATCCAGGACGAGCGCTTCCTGCTGGTCATCACGCCGGAGGGGACGCGGTCGAAGGGGGACCACTGGAAGCCGGGCTTCCACCGGATCGCGCAGCAGGCCAACCTGCCCATCTCGCTGGGGTTCATCGACGGCCCGACGCGCTCGCTCGGCTTCGGGCCGACTTTCCACCCCACCGGTGATCTCGCCGCCGACATGGACCTGGTCCGTGCCTTCTACGCCGACAAGCAGGGGCCTGCATCCCCAGCGCCGCACCGAGCCGCGGCTGCGAGACGAACGGGCAGCCAAGGACTGAGCCCGCCGAGACCGAGACCTGCAGCGATGGGCTCAGCGCCGCGATGACGCCGGTGCACGAGCCGAACTCGACAGGGCGGGCGCGCCATATGCCGGTCAACCCGAAAGGCGCTGCCCCAGCAGACCATCGAAGGGCGCGACACGCACTGGCGACAGGTACGGAGGGGACTCCGACACCTATTGACTGTCGGTAGGTAGACATCGAAGATCGATGCATGGGAAACAACCTGTCCATCATGGCGCTGCGGGTCATTCTTGGTATCGGGCTCGTCACCGCCCTCGTCCTGCAGGTGGCGGTGCTGCCATGGATGTCGGGGTGGATGGCCCAAGACCTCCCCGAGGCGGCACCCATGCGCTGGCCCATTCTCGCGCTGTCCATCCTCGGGCTGCTCTGTGTGGAGATCGTCCTGATCGCCATCTGGCGACTGCTGGACGCCATCCAGGAGACCCGGATCTTCGACCCCCGGTCGTTCGGCTGGGTCGACGCGATCGTGCAGGCCCTGGCCGCCGCTGCGGCGCTGTCCCTCGTCTGCCTCGCCTACCTCTTAGCGACCGCCCTGGGACCCATCAGCGTCCCCGCCCTTGCACTCTTTGCCACCCTGGTCGCCGTCGGCATGCTGCTGCTCATGCTCGTGATGCGCGCCCTCCTTCGGCAGGCCACCACACTGCAGACCGAGATGGATGCGGTGATCTGATGGCGATCGTCGTGCGCATCGATGTCGAGCCTTGCCCGGAGGAAGATGTCAGTGGCCGAGTTCGCATCCCGGGTGGGTATCACTCCAGCCAACGTGGCCGTCCTGAAGAACGGAAGAGCGAAAGCGGTACGGCTGACGACCCTCGAGGCCATGTGCGCAGTGCTGGCCTGCCAACCCGGCGACCTCCTTGAATGGGTACCCGATACGAAGTAGCAAGGAGCTCACCGCTCCAACGATGTCGGTGTAGGTAGTTCCGTTGTCGGTGCTGACCTGCCAGCGGCCCCCTCCTGCCCCGCACGCGGTGTCGGGGAAGCCGTGACCGGTCACGTCGGCCAGGTCGTTGCTCAACCTGCCACCCTGATTGGTCTGGGTCCGCAATGGTCGAGCGGATGCTTCGGCGAGGATCGACACACGGCGCTAGCCTGCCGACGTGACGTACGAAACGGGCGGCTCGCCCGGCACCGACGATCGTGTACTCGTTCGGTGAAGCGGCCATGACCGACGACCTGCCCTGGGACGAGTACAGCAAGGACCGGCTCCCCCGCGGCTGGTCGTACCCGCTCGGTCGGGACTCGATCGCCGAGGCGCTGCGTCGAGCCGAAGCCACCGTCGGTTCGCTGTCCCTGGGTCGACCCAGGCTGCCGCCCGATGAAGGCCCCTGGCGGGTCTTCGACGTCCTGTGCTTCAGGGACGGGGCCGGCTACTTCGGTCGACGGCCAGAGGGCCGAAGCCGCCTGCACATGAGCTGGACCGCCGTTCCGAGCGAGTACCGGATCGAGATCGCCCACCAGCTGGAAGACTCCGTGCTGCGGAGGGGCTGTCAGTGGGCTGCGTCGGCACTGGCGCGGGGGAACGTCTGGTCGGCGAGCGAGCACGAGTTTCTCGTCACCCACGTCGACGGACAAGTGGAGATCTCAGAGACTTGACCAGCGTCCATGAGCGGCCGCGCGCCGCCCCTGAGCAACAGCGAGCACGCCCACCATCGTTGGGTCCGGCTCGCCGGTGGTGGCCTTGCACCACCTCAGGCCCTGAGCGGCGACGAAGCAGTGGGCCGCGCGGCGGCGATGGTCTGGAATACACCGGCGATGGCGACCGCACCCGGATCCTGGACGCACCGAAGCGGGTGTTCCAATCCGCCGACCAGGCCGGGAGTCCGACGCGACGGGCAAGCCGCTGGTTGCTGCCGCGCCGGGAAGCACCGTCAGCCCGGTGCGCTCACGGGCCAAGCCGGGCGGGGCGGGGCCGGACGGGCGCCATAGCCAACCGCCTGGCGGGGCAGCGCACCCGTGGAGGCCCGAGGAACGCGGCGAGCCGCCGCCGGATCGCCCGGCAGCGGCTCGTGCGTGACTCTCGTCGTCGGTCCCCCGACTCACGTCGGCGGCCCTTGGCGGTGGCGGTGGGATTTGAACCCACGGAGGGCTTGCACCCTCACACGCTTTCGAGGCGTGCTCCTTTGGCCGCTCGGACACGCCACCGTCGCCGAGGATACTGTGGCGCGCGCCGGCGCCCAAACCACGTTCAGCGGTGGCCGGTGAAGAACTCCCGCAGCACGGCCGAGCACTCCTGCTCTCGGACCCCGCCGACGACCTCGATGCGGTGGTTCAGCCGCCGGTCCCGGACCACGTCCCACAGTGACCCGGTCGCACCGGCCTTGGGGTCCCACGCGCCGAGCACGATCCGCTCGACCCGGGCCAGCACCGCCGCGCCGGCGCACATGGTGCAGGGCTCCAGCGTCACGACCAGCGTGCAACCCTGCAGGCGCCAGCGACCCACCCTGAGCGCTGCCGCCCTCAGGGCGAGCACCTCGGCGTGGGCCGTCGGGTCACCGGTGGCCTCGCGCGCGTTCCGACCAGCGCCGAGCAGCACGCCGTCGGGGCCCACCACAACCGCACCGACCGGGACGTCGCCGGTGCCGAGCGCCGCCCGTGCCTCGTCGAGCGCCAGAGCCATGAAGTCTTCGTCCGGGCGGACCCGCTGTCCCGCACGAGGCTTCAGCGCAGGGCCTCGATCAGGTCGGCGAACTCGACGACCTCGCCGATGGCACCCAGCACGGCGGCGGGATCGTCGGGGTTGTCCTGGACGAGCTCGACCAGCTCCTGCGGGCTCACGCCCAGGTCGCTCAGCAGCGCCGGGTCGCCCGCCCAGAGGAGAACCGGCTCGGACTCGGGTGCCACCAAGGCGGCTGGGTCCAGAGCCTCGATCAGGTCGTCCTCGACGACGTCCGGCTCCTCGGCGTCCGGGTCGGGATCCGGCCCGGGGTCCGACGCCTCGCGCTCGACCGGCGACGCGTCGAGGGCGTCGTCAGGGGCGGCCCCCGCCGGCTGGTACAGGTCGGGGTCCCCGGCCGAGGCCAGCACCGGCGCGTAGTGGCCCCCGTTGGCCGCCGCGAGGTCCGAGACGAACAGGCGCACGTCCTCCTCACCATCAGCCCGGACCAGGCCGAACCACCCGTCCTCGCGCTCGATCACGCACAGGACCGGCTCGTCCCCGAACGCCACGCCGCGCAGCCGGTCACTGAGGTCAGCCAGGTCCGAGCAGTCCTCGACGTCGACGTCGCGGGCGCGCCAGCTCTGCCCGTTGGAGGCGATCACAGCGGTGAAGTAGGGCACCCCCCCATCCTGGCAAACCAGGGGTAGGTTTCGCACCATGCGCCTGCATGTCGCGGACCACCCGCTCATCGCCCACAAGCTCACCGCCCTGCGGGACGAGCGCACCGACTCCCCCACCTTCCGCCGGCTGGTCGACGAGCTGGTCACGCTGCTGGCCTATGAGGCCACCCGGGATGTGCGGACGGAGGCCGTCGGGGTAGTGACGCCGGTCTGCGCGACCACCGGCGTGCGGCTGTCCTCGCCCAAGCCCCTGGTGGTGCCGATCCTGCGAGCGGGCCTCGGGATGCTCGACGGCATGGTGCGGCTGCTGCCGACCGCGGAGGTCGGCTTCCTCGGCATGATCCGCGACGAGGAGACGCTGCAGGCGAGCACCTACGCGAACCGGCTGCCGGAGGACCTCTCGGGTCGTCAGGTGTACGTGCTGGACCCGATGCTGGCCACCGGCGGCACCCTCGTCGCCGCCTTTGACTTCCTGTTCGGACGCGGGGCCGACGCGATCACGGCCATCTGCCTGCTGGCCGCCCCCGAGGGTGTCCAGGTCGTCGCGGAACGCTTCGGCGATGGCGCCGACCTCACCATCGTGACCGGTTCCCTGGACGAGCGGCTCAACGAGAACGGCTACATCGTCCCCGGCCTGGGTGACGCGGGCGACCGCCTGTACGGCGTCGTCTAACCTGGCGCCGCCCGTGTCGGCGCCCTCCGGCCCGGCGCGCCTCCACGGCCGGGGCTGACCGTGGGGCCAGAGTGGTTAGTCGCGCCCATCGGCGTGCCCTGAACCCGAGGAGATGACATGTCCCGCGCCAAGAAGGTGCTGCTCTGGTTCGTCATCGCCTTTCTGGTCTACGCGATCTTCAAGAGCCCCGACCAGGCGGCCGAGATCGTGAACAGCGCGTTCAACGGGATCGCCTCCGCCGTCAAGGCCGTCGGTCAGTTCTTCGACGCCCTGCTCCGGGGATAGCCGTGCCGGTGGGTCGGCTGAAGGTGGTTCGCGTCACCACGGCCACGCCGACGCACCTGGACCGGTACCTGCTGGAGACCGAGCGGGTCGTGGTGGCCGTGCGGCGGCACCCCGCCAAGGTGCTCGAGCCGGTGATGTCCGCCGTTTTCGGGCTGCTCGTCGTGCTCGGCGTCTCAACCGAGATCTCACCGGACGTGGCGGTGGTCCCCGACGTGTTGTGGGTGCTGTGGCTGCTCGTCCTGGGACGGGCACTGATGCACCTGTGGCTCTGGCACGAGGACTGGTTCGTGGCGACCGACACCCGCCTGATGCTGACCTACGGGGTGCTGAACCGCAGGGTCGCGATGATGCCGCTGGCCAAGGTCACGGACATGTCGTACAACCGCTCGCTGGTGGGCCGGGTCATGGGCTACGGGGAGTTCGTGCTCGAGTCTGCGGGTCAGGACCAGGCGATGCGGGTGGTCTCCTGGCTGCCCAACCCGGACGAGCTGTACCGGCGCATCTGCACCGTCATCTTCGAGCCGCAGCGGGGGGGACGCGAGCATCGTCGCCAGGTCATGGGCCAGTCCACGCAGACTTCGGCTCCAAGCCCCGAGCGCGTCGCCGACCAGGCCATCAGCCAGGCCGTGCAGGAACAGCCCCAGGAGACCGCGCAGGGACAGGAGTCCGCGCAGGGGCAGGAGTCCGCGCAGGGGCAGGACGGACGCCCCCAGCACGGGCCGTCGCACTACCCGACGATCGACGTCTCCCACGACTGAGACGCAGCGGCCGTCAGGTCGCCTGCGGTCCGCCCGGCTGATCGCGGGCCGCGCGCCGCGTCCGGCGCTGCACCGCCTCGTCCGCGGCGATCCGAGCGGCCTCCTGCGGCGTCGGTGCCGATCCACCCAGGTGTGCGGGCAGCCACCACGCGTGCGGCCCAGGGTCGGCGCTCGCCGGGTGGGCCGCCTGCGCCTGCGCCAGCAGGGCAGCGAGGGTCTCGCGCAGCTGGGTGGTGGCAGCGTCCATGTCGTCCTGGGGGCTGACGGTCATCGGGTCGCCCACGATGATCGTGATCGTCTGCCTGCGGGGGAAGGAGCGCGGACGGCCCTTGGTCCACATCCGCTGGCCGCCCCAGACAACGACCGGCAGGAGCGGTACCCGCGCCGAGGCGGCCATCCGCACCGCCCCGCTCTTGAGCTCCTTCACCGTGAAGGACTGGCTGATCGTCGCCTCCGGGAAGACCCCGACGATCTCGCCCGCCTTGAGGGCTTTCAGCGCCGCCCGGAACGAGGCCGAACCGGACTCCCGGTCGACCGGGATGTGGTGCATGCCGCGCATCAGGGGACCCGAGACCCTGTGGGTGAACACCGCGTCCTTGGCCATGAACCGGGTCAGCCGACGACGGCCGTGCCAGGTCGCCAGGCCGGCGAAGATGAAGTCCAGGTAGCTGACGTGGTTCGAGGCGAGCACCAGCCCGCCCTGCGCCGGGACCTTCTCGGTGCCGCTTATCTGGAACCTGATCCTGAGGCCCGTGAACCCGAGCTTGAGCGCACGGATGACCACGGGATACACGATGTCTGCCACGGGAGGTGAGCGTAGGGTCTGCACGTCCCGCCCACCACAGCGGTCGCGACCATCAGTCCGCCAAGATCGCCGCCGCGACCAGGTGCTCGGGGATCTGGAACGCGTCGACGAGCTGGGCGGCGTGCGGGCGCAGCCCCTCGCAGAGCGCGTCCACCGCCGCGGTCACCTGCTTGGAGCGCGCGGCGGTGAAACGGCCGTGCTCGAGGAACCATCCCCGGTCTTCCTCCACCTGCGAGAGAACGTAGAGGTCGCAGACCGCGTCCAGGAGCCTGGCGACAGCGTCGTCCTCGCACCGGTCGATCGCGTCGACCAGCGCCTCCAGCACCACCCGGTGGATGTGCGCCCGCGAGGCCCGCACCAGGTGCTCCTGACACGCGTTGAAGGCGGCAAAGGCGTCCGGCGCCGAACGTGAGCCGGCCCGCAAGCGCTCCGCCAACGTCTCCAGCACGTGCTTCTCGCGGTCCTCGAACAGGCTCAGGTGCCAGGCCCGGTCGTAGATACCGCGCTCTCCGTCCTTGCCAGGAGCCGTGCCGAGCAAGCGGGAGATCAGGGACGCGGCCGCGGTGCGCTCGATCACCGAGCCGACGAACTTCTCCGCCACGAACCGGGCGACCCCCCAGGAGTCGAGCTCGCCGAAGTGGTGCTTGTACCCGGTCAGAAGGCCCTTGCCCACGAGCTGGAGCAGGACGGTGTTGTCGCCCTCGAAGGTGGCGAAGACGTCAGCGTCCGCACGCAGCTGGACCAGCAGGTTCTCCGACAGGTACCCCGCGCCACCGCACGCCTCGCGGCAGACCTGGATGGTCCGGTTGGCGTGCGCGGTGGTCACGGCCTTGATGCCTGCGGCGCGCGTCTCCAGCTCTCGCTGGTGGTCCGCGCTGCTTCGCCCTTCTTCGGTGACGGGGTCGACGCCCGCGGTCTGCACGTCGTGCAGCTCTGCGGTGAGCTGAGCCTGCGCGAAGTGCAGCGCGAACGTCGTCGCCAGCGCGGGCAGCAGCCGGCGCTGATGCGCCTGATAGTCCATCAGCAGCACCTCCGCACCGCCCTGGGTGCGTTCGAACTGTGTGCGCCGCAACCCGTATCGCACGGCGATGGTCAGAGCCGACTGGGTGGCGGCGCCGGCCGCACCGGCCACCGAGACGCGCCCGCGCACGAGGGTCCCCAGCATGGTGAAGAACCGGCGCTTCGGGTTCTCGATCGCGCTGGTATAGACGCCGTCGGTGCTGACCTGGGCGTAACGGTCCAGCAGGTTCTCCCGCGGCACACGAACCTGGTCGAAGGTGAGCCGTCCGTTGTCGACCCCGTTCAGCCCGCCCTTGCGTCCGTCGTCACCGATGGTCACCCCCGGTACGGGCTGCACATCGTCCGTGCGGATGGGGACCAGCACGGCGTGCACACCGCGCTGCTGCCCGCCCACGACGAGCTGGGCGAAGACGACGGCGAGCCGCCCGTGGGCAGCGGCGTTGCCGATGTAGTCCTTGCGGTCACGCTCGGTGGGGGTGTGCACCACAAACTCCGAGGTCGCCTCGTCGTAGGTCGCGGTGGTGCCCAGCGACTCGACGTCGGAACCGTGGGCCGACTCGGTCATCGCGAAGCACCCGAGCAGGGACAGGTCCATGACCGCGGGTAGGTAGCGACGGTGGTGCGCCTCGGTCCCCAGTGCGGTGATCGCGCCACCGAACAGGCCCCACTGGACTCCGGCCTTGACCATCAACGAGAGATCGGCGTGCCCGAGCATCTCGATGGCGGTGACCGACCCGCCGATGTCGCCGTCCCCACCGGCTGCCGGAGGGAACCCTGCCGCGAACGGCCCCCCGACGGCGAGCGCGCGCAGAGCCCGCAGGGTGTGCTCGCGGTGCTCGTCGGTGCTCAGGTCCGTCACCGGCGGCTCGGCGGCAGCAACCATGCGCTCCCGTGCCGACCGCCTGACCGCCCCCCAGCGGCCATCCATCAGCTCTGCGAGCGCACCGACCTGGCGCGGGGTGAGCGGCTCCTGGGCCTGCAGCACCTGACGACCTGACTCGCGGGTCGCGGAGGCCGGGGTGCGGTCGCTCTGCTGCGGCGTGGTCAGGGGCTCGGTCGTCGACATGAGGCCAGTAAACCCGTCAGCACCGGCACCCGCAGGCCGCCGGCCCGACGGATGCTGTCAGGGGCTTCTCAGGGCCAGTTCAGGGTCGTGCCCGATGGTGGCGCGAAGGTAATAGGACGAGTCTTGGAGTACCGAGCAAGACCTACACGCCAGGAGTCCCTCATGAATGCGTCCTTTGACAACGTGCAGCACTCGATGGCCCAACAGGGGCTCGTCCGTCCTCAGCAGCAAAAGGTCCTCGCCGGGGTGTGCGCGGGCCTGGGCCGGCGATTCGGCATCAACCCCTGGCCGGCCAGGGTGCTCTTCGTGCTGATCCTGCTCGTCGTGCCCGGCAGCCAGATCCTCGTGTACGCGGTGCTGTGGATCCTGATGCCCGCCGCGCAGGACTCCGCCCCGGAGGTCTACCCAGCGGCCGGCCCGCCGAAGGTCGGTTGATCTCGGGCTCTGCGCTACGCCGATCAGTCCTTGCGAGCGGCAAGCTCCGCTGACTCGTAGCGGCAGTCGGCCACACTGGCCCGGTCGACCCCCCAGCCCCCCAGCCCCCCACTTGGTCCGGGTGATGTCGTCTCAAGGGGCCAAATGACGACAGGACCCGGACCAAGTGCGGGGGCGCGGTCAGCTCGTGGCTGCGGCGATGTCGGTGCGGTGCTGAGAGCCGTCGAGCTGGATGGCTCCCACGCCGGAGTAGGCAGCCTCGCGGGCGGCGGCGAGGTCGGCGCCCACCCCCACCACCGACAGCACCCGTCCACCTGCCGCGACGAGCACACCCTCGGGGTCCGTGCCCGTCCCTGCGTGCAGGACGTGCACGCCGTCCAGCGCCTCCGCGTCGTCAAGCCCGCTGATCGCATCGCCGGTGCGGACCTCGCCCGGGTAGCCGTGAGCCGCGACCACGACCGTGACGGCCGCCTCGCTGCGCCAGCGCAGGTCCGGCAGATCCGCCAGCTTCCCGGTCGCGGCGGCGTGCAGCAGCGTGCCGAGCGGGGTCGCCAGTCGGGCCAGCACCACCTGCGTCTCAGGGTCGCCGAAGCGGGCATTGAACTCCACCACGCGCATCCCCCGCGAGGTCATCGCCAGGCCGCAGTACAGCAACCCCGAGAACGGGGTACCCCGGCGTGCCATCTCCTTGATCACCGGTCGAGCGACCCGGTCGACGACGTCCTGAGCAAGTCCGGGTGGTGCCCACGGCAGCGGCGAGTACGCTCCCATCCCACCGGTGTTGGGGCCCTGGTCCCCATCCCCCAGCCGCTTGAAGTCCTGCGCCGGGGCGAGCGGCAGCACGTCGAGACCGTCCGTGACGCAGAACAGCGAGACCTCTGGCCCGTCCAGGAACTCCTCCACCACGACCGTGCCGCTGCCGGAGTCCAGGCAACGGCCGGCGTGCGCCAGCGCGGCCTCTCGGTCCCCGGTCACGACCACGCCCTTGCCCGCGGCCAGACCGTCGTCCTTGACCACGTGCGGCGCGCCGAATGCGTCCAGGGCAGCGGTCACCTGGTCAAGATCGGTGCATACGTGAGCCATCGCCGTGGGCACCTCGGCCGCGGCCATGATCTCCTTCGCGTACGCCTTGCTCCCCTCCAGCCGTGCGGCCTCCCCGCTCGGGCCGAAGCAGGCAATTCCCCGCTGCCGCAACACGTCTGCTACCCCGGCTACCAACGGACCCTCGGGTCCGACCACCACCAGGTCGACGGTGAGCGCCGCTGCCAGATCCGCTACCGCGGCGGGGTCGCCCACGTCCACCGGGCGGCACAGCGCCAAGAGCCCCAGGCCGGGGTTGCCGGGTGCTGCCACGACCGCGTCCACGGTGGGGTCGAGCGACAGGGCGCGGACGATGGCGTGCTCGCGGGCACCGGAACCGATGACGAGGACCTTCACGGGCAGGCAGCCTACCGCCGTCATTCAGCCCAGCAGGTCGTGCCGCACGATCGTGGCCTCCCGGTCGGGTCCTACCCCGACCGCGGAGATGCGGCCGCCGATCATCTGCTCCAGCGCGAGCACGTAGTTCTGTGCGTTGACCGGCAGGTCCTCGAAGGAACGCGCCGCCGTGATGTCCTCCTGCCAGCCCGGCAGCTCCTCGTAGACCGGGGTGGCGTGGTGGAAGTCGCTCTGCGACATGGGCATCTCCTCGTGCCGGACACCCTCCACGTCGTAGGCGACGCAGACCGGCAGCTTCTCCAGCCCGGAGAGCACGTCGAGCTTGGTCAAAACGGTGTCGGTCAGCCCGTTGATCCGTTGGGAGTACCGGCCGATGACGGCGTCGAACCAGCCGCACCGGCGCGGACGCCCCGTCGTGGTGCCGAACTCACCTCCGGTCGTGCGCAGGAACTCGCCCGACTCGTCATCCAGCTCGGTCGGGAAGGGACCCTCGCCCACCCGCGTGGTGTACGCCTTGAGGATGCCGACAACCCGGTCGATGCGGGTGGGAGGCACGCCCGAACCCGTGCACGCGCCGGCCGAGGTGGCGTTGGAGGAGGTGACGAACGGGTAGGTGCCGTGGTCGACGTCGAGCAGCGTCGCCTGACCACCCTCGAACAGCACCGTCTCGCCGCGGTCCAGTGCCCGAGCCAGGACCAGGCCCGTGTCGGTGACCATCGGGCGCAGCCGCTCCGAGAGGTCAAGCAGCTCGTCGACCACCTCGTCCACCGCGATCGCGCGACGGTTGTAGACCTTGACCAGCAGATGGTTCTTCTGGTCGAGCGCGCCCTCGACCTTGGCGCGCAGGATCCCCTCGTCGAACAGATCCTGGACGCGGACGCCGACACGGTTGATCTTGTCCGCGTAGGCGGGGCCGATGCCGCGGCCGGTGGTGCCGATCCGGCGCTTGCCGAGAAACCGCTCGGTCACCTTGTCCTGGGTGCGGTGGTACGAGGCGATCAGGTGTGCGTTGGCAGACACCAGCAGGCGGGAGGTGTCGACGCCGCGCGCCTCCAGGTCGTCGATCTCGGTGAAGAGCACGCCGAGGTCGATCACCACGCCGTTGCCGATGACGGGGGTGCAGCCGGCGGTGAGGATGCCCGAGGGAAGCAGGTGGAGCGCATACTTCTCACCGCCCACCACGACGGTGTGGCCGGCGTTGTTGCCGCCGTTGTACTTCACCACGTAGTCGACACGGGCACCGAGTGCGTCGGTGGCCTTGCCCTTGCCCTCGTCGCCCCACTGGGAGCCGACAACGACGATCGCGGGCACGAACCCACCTGCTTCCGGTCTTCGCGCAGCGTGATCAGGAGGTCACGTCGGGCGCCGCGCGGCTCCCTGGGACGCCGCGAGCCTACCGGAGGGGCACGACGCGACCCTCCGCCGCGAGTACCCGTACCGGCGCGTGGAAGGGCGAAGCTTTCGGTGTCCCGGCGAGCCCGGAGCTTTCAGCCATTCCTGCCATCCGGCGCTCCCGGCCCGACACACTGTGCTCATGACGACTCAGCGTGCGCGTCCGCACCTGCTCGTTCTGGCGAACCCCCAGTCGGGCGGCGGCAGCGTCGCTGCAGAGGCGGTCACCGCGCTGCGGGCAGAAGCCGAGATCGAGCTCGTCCACCCCGAGGGGGAGGCCCACATCAGGGAGGCGCTGCTGCGCGCGGGCGGCCGTCGGGTGATCGTGGTGGGCGGGGACGGGACGGTGCACGCCGTCGCGCAGTGCCTGTCCGACCTGGGGCTGCTGAGCGAGGTCGGGCCGGTCGCGCTGATCCCGGCCGGGACCGGCAACGACCTGGCACGGAGCCTGGAGCTCCCGCTGGACGACGTCCACCAGGCCGTGCGACTGGCGATGACCAGCCACACCCGGCACCTGGAGATCCTGCGCGACGACGAAGGGGGCGTGGTGGTCAACGCCGTACACGTCGGCGTCGGTGCCGAGGCGGGAGCGATCGCCGCCGACCTCAAGGAGCCGCTCCACAAGATCGGGGTCGGCAAGGCCGCCTATCCGGTGGGCGCGCTCGCCGCCGGTATGACGGCCGGTGGGCACCGTCTGCGCGTGACGGCGGACGGGGAGGTCCTGCACGACGGAGCCGTTCCCACCCTGCTGGTCGCCGCGGGTGTCGGCACCAGCGTGGGCGGCGGGACCCCGCTCTCCCCCGAAGCCGACCCCTTCGACGGGGTCATGGACGTCACCGTGTCGACCGCCACCGGCCCGCTGACCCGCTTCGGCTACGCCGCCTCGATCCGGGCTGGCACCCACATCGACAGGGACGACACCATCACCGCGAGGGGGCGCGAGCTGACCATCGAGTCGGTCGACGGCGAGCCGTTCCTGGCCAACGCGGACGGCGAGATCTCCCGACCGTTGCTGCGCCGCACCTGGACCGTCGTCCCGCGGGCATGGTGTGTCGTGGTCCCGCCGCACCTGTGACCGAGCAAAGGCAATCCGGTGGCAACCCCACGCCCGTCCGGGGTGCGGACTGGTTCACTGACCGTCCGGACCACTGGCACCAGGAGGCAGACCTTGACAAGGAAGTCGATCGAGCCGGCCGTGTACGCCCCGCTCAGCGGTCAGGCGTACGGCTCGGCTCTGAGCATGGCTGACGAGGGCGCCGGCAGGGAAGGACGGCCTGAGCTGGCCGACGTGGGGCGCCTGCTGCGCCGCGGCGTCTCGGGGGTCGTGGGGGCCGCACGCGCGGGGCAGCGAGAGACCCTCTCCGGTCTGCTGCGGGCGCACCTCGGCCCGTCGGTCGACGAGCAGGACATCGTGGAGGAGAGCTGGGCCGGGTACGAGCACGTCAACGTGCAGGCCGGCCTCGAGGCCTGGTTGTCGGCGGGCTCCCGGTCCTCGGAGCTGGTCGGGGTGATCGGCTTTCAGCACCAGCCGTTCGGGCTCGCTGACCTTCTGGAGGCATCGGGTGGGCCACCCGACTCCTACGGGCCACGGCCAGGCAACGTGGCGCGCACCCACCTGGCGTGCGGTCCGGGCGGGCAGGTCATGGCGTGCGTACGGTGCGGGCTGTACCTGGTGCAGGAAGGAGAACGACGCCTGGCGGTGCTGCTGCGCGGGGCGGAACCGGATCAGGGCATGACCCGGGTCAGCATCCAGGTCACCAGCTCCGACCCCGGTACGGCCGGCTCGGCCGCTCAGCTGATCCGCGAGCTCGCCTCGCAGCACAACGTCTTCCGCAACCAGGTGCTGTCCTTCGGTGCGGAGGTGTTCGGGCACGGGGAGACGTTGATGCAGTTCCACGAGCGTCCCGCGGTGACGGCGGAGCAGGTGGTGCTGGCCCCGGAGGTCGCGCAGGCCGTGCACCGCCAGGTGGTCGAGGTCGCCCGTCACAAGGACCGGTTGCTGCAGGCCGGGCAGCACCTCAAGCGGGGCCTGCTGCTCTACGGGCCGCCCGGAGTGGGCAAGACGCACCTGGTGCGGCATCTGACCAGCGGCCTCACCGAGACCACCGTCATCCAGCTCACCGGCAACGCCCTGCACCTGATCGGCGAGGCGTGCTCGGTCGCCCGCTCCCTGCAGCCGGCGATGCTGGTGGTGGAGGACGTGGACCTGATCGCGGAGGACCGCGGCATGCATCCCGGCCAGCACCCGCTGCTCTTCCAGCTGCTCAACGAGATGGACGGGCTCGCGGAGGACGCCGACGTGGTCTTCGTCCTGACGACGAACCGGGCCGACCTGCTCGAGCCGGCGCTGGCCGCCCGTCCCGGACGCATCGACCAGGCCGTCGAGCTGGCTCTGCCGGATGCCGGCGCGCGCCGCGCACTCATCGAGCTGTACCGCGGCCCGATGAGCGTGGACGGCTCCAGGATGGAGGAGGTCATCCAGAACACGGCTGGGGTCACGGCCTCGTTCCTGAAGGAGCTGCTCCGTCGGAGCGCGCTCTTCGCAGCCGAGCGGGAACCCGCAGGAGAGAGCCTGGCGGTGACGGCGGACGACCTCGACGCAGCCCTGGCCGAGCTGCTGGACACGCGCAACGCCATGACCCGGGTGCTGCTGGGAGGCAGTGCGGGCGACCCGAGCCCGGCTGACCTCGCTATC
>JAABUN010005177.1_pt1 | contig 16571 bp, 11 predicted proteins | sample 5559311 | NCBI WGS metagenome assembly JAABUN01 (sample SAMN10711877, study PRJNA513370) | rock metagenome | isolation source: Antarctica rocks | place: Antarctica: Victoria Land, Siegfried Peak sud
GCCCACAACCTGGTCAAGATCGGGGCCCTGACCAGCTGATCAGGCCGAGGAGGAAGACCAACCACTCCAGGATCGGCCCCCACCGGCCCCACGATCTCAGCCCAACGGATTTTTCAGGTCGAAGTAGTTAGTGACTCCTTCGTTCAGGCCCGCTGCTGCCCATGCGTGGCGAGCCGACGGTAGCGGGGCCGCGACGAGATCATCAACGGGCTGCTGCACCAATACTTCCCAAGGGCATGAACCTCGACCCAGTCACCCAGGAGCTGCTCGACGAAGTCGCCGACCTTGACGGACGGCCTCGACAGACGCTGAAGTTGAAGACACCCTCAAAGCGCCGACTTCCGCACCTTTGATCTCGCTCATGAACTCACTGCCCAGTTCGTCAACCCGGTCCTGGCAGACACGGTGAGAGGGCGCGCCTAGTCCCCGCGCAACCGCGCTTGGGCACCAGCCCTCATACGGTAGCGGCCAGGTCGGTATCGGTTCGAGTCCCAATGGTGGGCAACGGATTTCACCGTGCGTGAAACGGCCGGTGGGTTCGTCGAGCTGGACGACGACGCGCTGTCCGGCCCAGCCGGTGACGGTGCCGGTGGCGCCGTGCAGGTAGAGCGGGCGGATGGCGTGGTTGAGCCTGACACGGTCGCCGATGTCGATGTGGGCGGCGGCCTGGTGGGACTGGGCGCGTTGGAGATTGCGGTGGCGTTCGCTGATCGCGGTCTGAATGGTGGGCAGGTGCCCGTCGAGTCTGCCGGTGGCGATCAGCCCGATCAGCATCTGGATCTGCTGGTGGTCGACGCTGGTCGGGTCTGTTTCGGCGGTGGACCGCTGCCGGGGGTTCTCAGTGGCTGGGTCAGGTGCGGGGACCAAGGCCAGCGGGACCGGCCGCGCAGCTGCTGCGGGAGGTGGCCGGCGGGAGGTGCGGCGACGCTTGCTCACCGCTCCAGGATGCCCGATCCACGACCGTGGGTCGGGTCACCGTCCACAGGTAGGCCCGCCCGCAGGCATGCTGGGCACAGGGCGCGGAGAACAGGACCGGGACAGTGCCCGGATGCCTGCTGATGGATCTGTTCTCCGCGCCGTGCGCCCGCCGAGGACTGTGCCCAACCACACGTCCAGAGTGGTGCTCCTTGAGTGGCTGAGCGTGACGTCGCGGCGTCACACTGGAGGGGAGGACGGCTCGTACTCCCGCAGCCGCCGACGGAAGGCACACAGATGACCGAGACAGCAACCAGCAGCAGGACAAGACCGCGGGTCGTCGTGGTCGGAGCCGGCTTCGGCGGGATGACCCTCGTGCAGGCCCTGCGCTGGGCCGACGCCGACGTGCTGCTCCTGGACCGCAACGGCTACAACACCTTTCAGCCGCTGCTGTACCAGGTGGCCACCGGCGGCCTGAACCCCGGCGACGTCACGTACGCGCTGCGGGCGTTCACGGTCAAGCACCAGAACGCCCGTTTCCGGCAGGGCTGTGTGACGGGCGTGGACACCTCGGCCAAGCGCGTCACCCTCGCTGACGGCGCCAGCATCGACTACGACTACCTGGTGATCGGTACCGGCGTGACCGCGAACTTCTTCGGGATCCCCGGGGCGGCGGAGAACTCACTGACGATCTACACCCGCCGGGAGGCGCTGGCCACCCGCGACCACCTGTTCGCCGGCCTGGAGAAGCTCGCCGTCGAGCAGGGCAAGGACGGCAGGGCGCAGGTCGTCGTCGTCGGCGGGGGCGCTACCGGGGTGGAGATGGCCGGGACCCTGGCGGAGATGCTCAACGGAGCCGTTCCGTACGCCTACCCCGAGCTGGACCCCGCCAGGCTCGGGGTCGTCCTGGTCGAGATGGGCGGCGACGTGCTGTCGCCCTTCAAGCGCGGTCTGCGCTCCTACGCGGCACGTGCGCTGCGCCGTCGCGGGGTGGACCTGCGGCTCAACACCACCGTGGCAGAGGTCACCCCCACCCAGGTCAGGCTCACCGACGGCGAGGTCATCGACACCCGCACCGTGATCTGGGCCACCGGCGTGACGGCCCACCAGGTCGTCTCGACGTGGGGACTGCCGCAGGGGCGCGGGGGTCGGATCAGCGTCGGCCCCGACATGCGGGTCGTCGGCTGCGAGGACGTCTTCTGCATCGGTGACGTGGCCGGCGACGCTGACTCGCCGCTGCCCCAGCTGGCACAGCCGGCGATGCAGCAGGGTCAGCACGTGGCCGAGATGATCTCGCGGCTGCTCGCGGGCATGCCCACCACGAGCTTCACGTACAAGGACAAGGGCATCATGGCCACCATCGGTCGCCGGGCCGCTGTCGCCCAGCTCCCGATCGGCATCTCCATGCGCGGGACGCTGGCCTGGCTGGCCTGGGTGGCGCTGCACGTGATGGTCCTGCTCAGCAACCGCAACCGGTTCGCGGTGATGACGAACCTCTCGCTGCGCTACTTGAGCTGGCCGCGCAACACCAACGTGATCATCGGTGACTGGGAGACCAGCCCGACCCCGCAGCCGACGCACCAACCATCGGAAGACACAGCGGACCTGCGTGCGGCCGACCCGTCACGCGAACCCGCACCTCAGCCGTAGAAGACCCGCTCTACCACGGCGCGAGCGTGCCGCATCGCGCGCAGCACATCGTCTTCCAACGCCCCCGCGTTGCCCGCGGGGTAGCCGAGGAGTCGCGCCGCGCCCTCCAGGTCGCGGCGGTCCGTGGGCAGCACGTCGGTAGGGCGCCCGCGCCACAGCATGAGTGCGTTGCGCAGCCGCGAGGCCAGCACCCAGGTCGCCTCGAGGACATGCTGGTCGTCGCGGCTGAGCACCCCGTGGGCCTGCGCGGCCCGCAGCGCCCCCAGCGTCGACGCGGTGCGCAGCGCCGGCAGGCGGCCGGCGTGCTGCAGCTGCACCAGCTGCGCGGTCCACTCGACGTCGGCCAGCCCACCTGGTCCCAGCTTGAGGTGCCGGCGGGGCAGGACGCCGCGGGGCAGCCGTTCTGCCTCGACCCTGGCCTTGATACGACGGATCTCGCGCAGCCCTGAGGCACCCAAGCCGTCGCGGGGGTAGCGCAGCGGATCCACCAGCGCCACGAACCGCTGCCCCAGCTCCAGGTCCCCTGCCACGGGGACCGCCCGCAGCAGCGCTTGCGCCTCCCACCCTGCGGACCAGCGTTCGTAGTACGAGGCGTAGGACTCCAGGGAACGCACCAGCGGGCCGTCACGCCCCTCCGGTCGCAGCGCCGGGTCCAGGTCCACGGCCAGGTGCAAACCGCTGGCGCGCAACGACTTCTGCAGCTCGGTGACCACCGCGAGCGCATACTCCTGGCTGCCTTGTGCGCCTGTCCCGCAAGCGTGCACCGGGTCATGCACGAACATCACGTCGGCGTCGCTGCCGTAGCCCAGCTCTGACCCACCCAGGCGCCCCATCCCCATCACGCACAGCCGCGTGGGGGCCTCGTTGAGGTCCATGCCGGCCAGCACCGAGCGCTGCACCGCGGCCAGCGCTCCTTCCAGCGCCGCGACCGTGGCGTGGCTGAGAGCGCTGCCGACCTGCTCGAGCCCGGCCAGGCCGGAGATGTCCGCGATGGCGGTGCGCAAGACCTCACGGGTCCGGGCCGCCCGCACCGCCGTCACACCCGCGTCCACCTCGGGGTGCCGCGAGGCGGCGGCCAGGGCCTCCACCTGCAGCTGCTCGGCGGCCCGGGGAACGAGCTGGACGTCGTCGCCGAGCCAGCGGGTGGCCTCCGGGGTCCGCTCCAGCAGCTCTGCGGCGTACCGCCCGCCCGTCAGGACCGCAGCCAGCCGCTCCGCGGCCGCACCGGAGTCACGCAGCATCTTCAGGTACCAGTGGGTGGCGCCCAGGGTGTCGCTGAGCCGGCGGAAGGCCAGCAACCCTGCGTCGGGATCGGCGCCCGCACCGAACCAGCCGAGCAGCACCGGCAGCAGCTGGCGCTGGATCGCGGCCCGACGGCTGACACCCTCGGTCAGCGCCTCCAGGTGCCGCATGGCGCCGGCCGGGTCGCCGTACCCGAGCGCGTGCAGCCGGACCCGCGCCGACTCCGGGGTCAGCCGCACCTCGTCCGGGGACAGGCGTGCCGCGGCCGCCAGCACGGGACGGTAGAACAGCCGCTCGTGCAGGGGGCGCACGACCGACCGGATGGAGCGCCACAGATCCTCCAGACCCTGCACCCCCTCCAGCCGGGCGGCCCGAGCGAGCCGGTGCTGCTCGGGCTCGCTCGTGGGCAGCACATGGGTACGTCGTAGCCGTGCCAGCTGCACCCGGTGCTCGAGAACCCGCAGGTCCCGGTAGGCACGGTCCAGGGCGGCAGCGTCGTCGCGGCCCACGAACCCGTACGTCGAGAGCTGCTCGACCGCCTCCAGGGTGTTGCCGGTCCGTAGCAACGGCTCGGTGCGCCCATGCACCAGCTGCAGCAGCTGGACGCTGAACTCCACGTCGCGCAGGCCGCCGCGGCCCAGCTTCAGCTCGCGCTCGGCCTCACGGGCCGGCAGGTGCTCCTCCACGCGTCGCCGCATGGCCTGCACGTCCGCGACAAAGTTCTCCCGACCCGCGGCCTGCCAGATCAGCGGCTCGACAGCGGCCAGGTACCGCGCCCCCAGGTCGGCGTCACCGGCGACGTGGCGCGCCTTGAGCAGCGCCTGGAACTCCCAGGTCTTGGCCCACCGCTGGTAGTACTGCAGGTGGCTGGCGACGGTGCGCACCAAGGGGCCGTTGCGGCCCTCGGGTCGCAGGCCTGCGTCCACGGGCCACAGCGTGCCCTCGGCGGTCGAGGCAGAGCACACCTGGGTCAGGGACGCGGCGAGCCGCGTCCCCACGGCCAGCGCCTCGTCCTCCCCCACGCCCTCGACCGGCTCCACGACGTAGACCACGTCCACGTCGCTGACGTAGTTCAGCTCGCGGCCGCCGCACTTGCCCATCCCGACGACGGCGATCCGGCAGCCGGCACCATGGTCGACCAGCTCAGAGCGGGCGATCGCCAGGGCGGCCTCGAGCGCCGCCGCTGCGAGGTCGGCCAGCTCACGGCTCACCCGGTTGACCAGCAGGCGCGGCTCGGTGCTGGCCAGGTCACGCCCGGCGAGCGCGAGCAGCTGGCGCCGGTACGCCACCCGCAGGGAGTCGACCCCGGCCGGCGCGCCACCCGAGGCGACGGGCACTGCCGCCGCAGGGTCGGCGCCCACAGCGAGCAACAGGTCCGCGCGCAGCTCGTCGGCACCGCTGGGCCAGGGCTCGGTCAGCGCCGTCCAGTGCTCGGGATGACGCACCAGGTGGTCCCCCAGCGCCACGGAGGCACCCAGCACGGCGAGCAGCCGGTCCCGGTGCGCACCGGGCGAGCGCAGCAGCGCGTGCAGTGCGCCGAGCGCCAGGTCGGGGCGGTCCTGGCCCTGTCGCTCGGAGGCTGCGTGCTCGGCGTGCACGGCCTCGAAGAGCCGGACCAGCGCCAGCAGCGCCTGGTCGGGGTCGGCCGCCTCCGACAGCGCCCTGGCCAGTCCGTCCCCGAACACGTCCTCCATCGGGTCGAAGAGGCCGGCCAGGGCCGGATCCTCCAGCAGCCTGAGTGCCCGGGCGGAGTCGGCGAAGCCCAGCCGTGCCACCGCGCCGGTGCGGCTGGCGGGCCTGCTGGCCCTCGTCACGCGCGGCCCGCGGCCCGTCGGCGGACGACTGCCGCAAAAGCCTCCGCGTGCAGGCGCGCCGCCGCATCCAGGACCGCTCTCGCGGCGCGCACCTCGCCGAGAACCTCCTCGGGCGCGCGTCCCTGCTCCGCGAGGGCGGGCGCGTCCTGCGCCATCCAGACGGCGAAGTCCTCCTCGATCACCTCGGGGTGGTACTGCACCCCCCAGGCACTGGCGCCGACCCGGAACACCTGGTGCCGGTACAGGGGTGAGGACGCCAGCACCTGCACCCCCTCGGGCAGCCTCCCGATCTCGTCGTAGTGCGCCTGCGGGACCAGGTAGGCGTCCGGCAGCGTCCCGGTGAGCTCATCGGTGCGGCCTGCCTCGGTGCGCAGCACAGGGAGCAGGCCCAGCTCTGGCCCCTGCTGCCCCCGGGCCACCTCTCCACCGGTGGCCAGGGCGAGCAGCTGTGCACCCAGGCACACCCCCAGCACGGGCACGCCGGTGCGCACCCCCTCGACCAGGAGCGACCGGGTCTGCGGCAGCCACGGCGCAACGTCGTCGCCCCAGGCGTCCATCGAACCGCCCAGCACGACCAGTCCGTCCACGCCGGACAGGTCCTGCGGGAGCGGCTCGCCGAGGTACGGCTGTGCCGTGGTCAGCACGCAGCCCGGCAACGGGTCGAGTCGGCCCAGGCCGCAACGGGTCTCGTGCTCCACCACGAGCACCACCGGCGTGCGGGTCACAGGATGGGTAGGTACCGGCGCAGCTCGAACGGGGTGACCTGGTGCCGGTACTCCTGCCACTCGGCCCGCTTGTTGCGCAGCACGAAGTCGTACACCTGCTCGCCCAGGGTCTCGGCCATCAGCTCCGAGCCCTCCATCGCCTCGATGGCCGCCTCCAGGCTCCCGGGCAGCGGGTCGATCCCCAGCGCCCGCCGCTCGGAGCCAGTCAGGGTCCAGACGTCGTCCTCGGCGCCCTCGGGCAGCTCGTACCCCTCCTCGATCCCCTTCAGCCCGGCCGCCAGCAGCACCGCGTACGCGAGGTAGGGGTTGCACGCAGAGTCCAGACCGCGGTGCTCGATCCGCACCGACTGGGCCTTGCCGGGCTTGTACATCGGCACCCGTACCAGCGCCGAGCGGTTGTTGTGCCCCCAGCAGACGTACGACGGAGCCTCTCCGCCGCTCCACAGGCGCTTGTAGGAGTTGACGAACTGGTTGGTGACGGCGCTGATCTCAGCGCTGTGGCGCAGCAGCCCCGCCATGAACTGGCGCGCCGTGCGGGAGAGCTGGTGCTGGGCCCCCGCCTCGTGGAAGACGTTGGTGTCCCCCTCGAACAGGGACATGTGGGTGTGCATGCCCGAGCCCGGGTGGTCCACCAGCGGCTTGGGCATGAAGGTCGCGTAGACCCCCTGCTCGAGCGCCACCTCCTTGATCACCGTGCGGAAGGTCATGATGTTGTCGGCGGTGGCCAACGCGTCGGCATACCGCAGGTCGATCTCGTTCTGGCCGGGCCCGCCCTCGTGGTGGCTGAACTCCACGGAAATGCCCATGTTCTCCAGCACGGTGATCGCGGCGCGACGGAAGTCGTGGGCGGTGCCGCGCGGGACGTGGTCGAAGTAGCCGCCGTTGTCGACCGGCACCGGCTCGACGCCGGGGGCGAAGTCCTGCTTGAACAGGTAGAACTCGATCTCAGGGTGGGTGTAGAAGGTGAACCCCATGTCGGCGGCCCTGGCCAGGCTGCGCTTGAGCACGTTGCGGGGGTCGGCCGAGGCAGGCTCGCCGTCGGGGTTGAGCACGTCGCTGAACATGCGTGCGGTGCCGTTGCTGCCGTCCATGTCCCCGCGCCAGGGCAGCACCTGGAAGGTGGAGGGGTCCGGCCGCAGCAGCATGTCCGCCTCGGACACCCGCGCCAGACCCTCGATCGCGCTGCCGTCGAAGCCGATGCCCTCTTCGAACGCCGCCTCCAGCTCGGCAGGAGCCACCGCCACCGACTTCAGGAAGCCCAGCACGTCGGTGAACCACAGTCGCACGAACCGGATGTCACGCTCCTCGATGGAGCGGAGGACGAACTCCTGCTGGCGGTCCATGGCATCCCTTCGCGTTGCTGAACGTGAGCACCGGTGATGAGGACCACACCCGTGCTGGTGCGCAGTCTGCCGCACTACGCTCGATCTCATGCCACAGCTTCGACTGGCCCTGGCCCAGGTCGACCCCACGGTGGGTGCGATCGAGGCCAATGCCGACCTGGTGCGGTCGTGGACGGCACGTGCGGTGCAGGCCGGCGCCCACCTGGTCGCCTTTCCCGAGATGGTGCTCACGGGGTACCCGGTGGAGGACCTCGCACTGCGCCGCTCGTTCGTGGACGCCTCCCGGACGGCCCTCGCGCGCCTGGCCGGCGACCTCGAGGCCGACGGCCACGGGCACACACCCGTCGTGGTGGGCTACCTAGACAGGGCCCAGGGTGAGGACGCGGACGTCGACGGCGACGGAGTGAGCGACGACGGGGAGACCGGCGTACCCAAGGGCCTGCCGCAGAACTGCGCCGCGGTGCTGCACGGCGGACAGGTGGTCGCCCGGTACGCCAAGCACCACCTGCCCAACTACGGCGTCTTCGACGAGTTCCGCATCTTCGTGCCCGGGCAGTCGCTGACCGTCGTGCGGGTCGCGGGCGTCGACGTCGCGCTGGCCATCTGCGAGGACCTCTGGCAGGACGGCGGCCCGGTGGCCATGACCCGCCAGGCCGGGGCAGAGCTGTTGCTCGTGCTCAACGGTTCCCCCTACGAGCAGGGGAAGTCCGTCGGCAGGCTCGAGCTGGTGCGTTCTCGCGCGGCGCAGGCGCAGGCCACGCTGGCGTACCTGAACCTCGTCGGAGGACAGGACGACCTGGTCTTCGACGGCGCCTCCATGGTGGTGGCTGCCTCGGGGGAGGTCCTGGCCCGCGCGGCCCAGTTCCGCGAGGAGCTGCTGGTGGTCGACCTCGACCTGCCCGCATCGACCCTGGACGTCGCTGCCGCAGACGGCACGGTCGTCCAGCACGTCGTCTCGGAGGCGGCGGTGGCCCCGTACGAACGCGAGCCCGGCCCCCTGGCGGAGCAGCTCGACCCGATCGGTGAGGTCTACACCGCACTCGTCCTGGGGCTGGCGGGGTACGTGCGCAAGAACGGGTTCCGCTCGGTGGTCATCGCCCTCTCCGGCGGCATCGACTCCACGCTGGTCGCGGCCATCGCCTGCGACGCCGTGGGCGCCGAGAACGTCGTGGGCATCTCGATGCCGAGCGGGTACTCCTCGCAGCACTCCAAGGACGACGCCGCCGACCTGGCCCGGCGCACCGGACTGGACTATCGGGTCCAGCCCATCGCCGGCATCGTCGAGACCTACCTCGCGCAGCTCGAGCTGACCGGTGTGGCCGAGGAGAACCTGCAGGCCAGGGTCCGCGCGGTGATCTTGATGGGCGTGTCCAACCAGGAGAACCACCTGGTGCTGGCCACCGGCAACAAGACCGAGCTCGCGGTCGGGTACTCCACGATCTACGGCGACTCCGTCGGTGGCTACGCGCCACTCAAGGACGTCCCGAAGACTTTGGTGTGGCGCCTTTCTCGCTGGCGCAACGACCAGGCGCTGGCGCGCGGCGAGGAGCCACCGCTGCCGGAGAGCTCGATCACCAAACCACCCTCGGCCGAGCTGCGCCCGGGCCAGGTGGACCAGGACACGCTGCCGCCTTACGAGCTGCTGGATCCTCTGCTGGATCGGTATGTCGTGCACGCGGAGGGGCGTTCGGAGCTGCTGGAGGCAGGGTTCGACGAGGCTGTCGTCGACCAGGTCGTGGCACTGGTCGACCGTGCCGAGTGGAAGCGCCGCCAGTTCGCCCCTGGGCCCAAGATCAGCCGGGTCTCCTTCGGCCGCGACCGCCGGCTGCCCATCACCAGCCGCTGGCGCGAGCAGGACTCGTGACAGCCACCTTCCCGCAATCACCTTCAGCAAGGAGTGCACCGCGATGAGCGAGCAGCCCGCCCCGTACGGCAATGGCCCGGCCGCCACCTCGGGTGCCGCACCGGTGGCCAAGGTGCGTGTGCACCACCTGCAGCAGATGAAGGAGCGCGGCCAGAGGTGGGCGATGCTCACCGCTTACGAGCAGTACGCCGCCGAGATCTTCGAGGAGGCGGGCATACCCGTTCTGCTGGTGGGCGACTCGGCCGCGAACAACGTGTACGGCTACGACACCTCCCTGCCGGTCACCGTGGACGAGATGCTGGTCCTGGTGCGCGCAGTGACCCGCAGCGTGCGCCGGCCGCTGGTGGTGGCGGACCTGCCGTTCGGGTCCTACCAGGAGGGCCCGGCGCAGGCCCTGGCGACCGCGACCCGGTTCCTGAAGGAAGGGCGCGCGCACGCGGTGAAGCTGGAGGGTGGCGCCAGGGTGGTCGAGACGGTGCGGCTCCTGGTCGGCGCCGGCATCCCGGTGATGGCCCACCTCGGGTTCACACCGCAGAGCGAGCACGCCCTGGGCGGGTACCGGGTCCAGGGTCGGGGCGAGGGCGCGGACCAGCTGCTGGCCGATGCCCGGGCGCTGGAGGAGGCCGGGGCGTTCGCACTGGTGATGGAGATGGTGCCCGCGCCGCTGGCTGCCGAGGTCACCCGGGCCTTGCGCATCCCCACGGTAGGCATCGGAGCCGGGGTCAACTGCGACGCCCAGGTTCTCGTCTGGCAGGACATGGCGGGCCTGCGCGGGGGCAAGGCACCCCGGTTCGTCAAGAAGTACGCCGACCTGCGCGGCGCGCTCAGGCAGGCCGCCGCGGACTTCGCCGCTGACGTCGCCGCAGGGTCATTCCCCTCGGCGTCGCACTCCTTCGACAGCTGACCCCAGGAAAGCACTGGCCTGCGGGGGCCCAGGACGTGGGAAGGTGGGGCATGACCAAGCCGACCGGCCCCATCCCGGACACTCCCGCGGATCTTCCTGACGGAACGGTCACGCCCCAGGACGAGGCGCGGCGCAAGTTCCGTGAGGCCCTGGACCGGAAGAAGTTCGGGCACCACGCAGGCGGGTCTGCCCACGACCCGGCCGCCCAGCACCCGCACAGCTCGCCGGCCAAGCCGCAGCGCACGTTCCGCCGCAAGTCAGGTGGCTGAGCCCCGATAGGCGGCAGCGACTTTCAGCAGCGCATCGGCCGAGGGCCCGTGGGTGCTCCAGGAGGTGATGCCCCACCGCTGCGAGCGACGCACGAGCTCTGCCGCCGCGTCCGACGCGCTGGTGCTGAACAGGAAGAACGGGCTGGTCAGCAGCATCTGCGGTGTGAACCAGTCCGATCCGCGCTTCCGCGCGTCCTGGCACACCTGCTCGGCCGCGCGCTCGGGATCCAGCGACAGCGACACCTCCTGCACCAGTGCATCGAGCACCGGTTCCCGGCGCCCATGCTCGGCGGCCACCCGGCGTACCTGGATCACCCGCTCGTCCACCTGCTCCGCCGTGGCGACGGTGAACATCCCCGCGCGCTGCCCCGGGACCTGCAGCAGGCCCGACAGACCGACCACGTCCGCCGTGCGGGCGGCGCAGTCGAGCCCGCGCTCGCCCATCGCCGCGACCATCACCGGTACCGGCTGCTGGACCACGGCGGGCTCGTGCTCGGGATCTACCAGGCGTCCCCGCACGTCGGCCACCACCTGCTCGACGTGCGACCACCTCTGGCTGACCCCAGGGAACGGCAGCCCGGCCTGCTCGTGCTCGTCACGCATGTGCCCGGCGCCGATCCCCAGCTCGAACCGACCACCGGAGATGGAGTCCAGCGTGGCCACCTCCCGCGCCAGCAGGGCAGGGTTCCAGAAGTAGGCGTCCAGCACGTACGTCCGCAGCCGCACCCGGCTGCTGACGGCTGCGGCGGCTGCCAGCAGCTGGAAGGGCGAAGTCGACCCGAGATGGTCCGCCACGGTCACGGAATCGGCGCCCGCAGCCTCGGCTCGCTGCACCGAAGCGGTCAGCTCCTGCACGTCTGCGGCACGCCCGATGCTCACGGCGAAGCTCAGCTGGTTGCTCATCAAGCCATCGTCGCCGCGAATCGCGCTGGAAGGAGGCCCGTTACTCGTTCGGCTGAAAAGAGGCGAATACTGCGTCGAAGTCGGCGCGCCGCTCGGCCCACTGCCCGTCCGGGGCGGTCCAGAGCAGCGCATACGCCTGCTCCCCCGGCGTCGTGATGAGGTTGCGGTTCAGCTTGTGCCCTCGTCCGCCCTCCGTCGCGTAGGTGAACTCCCAGTCGGCGCCCTCCCAACCATTCACGGTGATGCCCTCGATCTCGCCGACGCGTTGGTAGTCGGTGTACTTGCCGCGCACCCGCGCCTCCTGCACCTGCCAGTCGGCCACCGGGTCGCTCTGCGGGGTCTTGCTCTGATCGATCAGCAGCGACGCGCTGGACTCAGGGTCGTTGAACCTGATGGCGGACGAGTACGGCTTGTCGGGCGTCCACCCCTGCGGAACGGCCACCGCGAAGCCGGTGTCGTCCTGGTGCAGCACGAACCCGTCAGGGACGCCCTGCTGCGGTGGAGGGGCCGGCGAGACAGGCGCCGGGTCACTCGTCGGCGGCGCCGGATCACTGGTCGGCTCGGTGGTCGGTTCGGTGGTCGGTTCGGTGGCTGGCGGCTCGGTGGTCGGTTCGGTCGCTGGCGGCTCGGTCGCTGGCGGCTCGGTGACTGCCGGCTCGGTGGCCGCCGGCTCGGCGGTCGGTTCGATGACCGACGGTTCGGTGGCCGGCGGTTCGGTGGCCGGCGGTTCGGTGGCCGGCGGTTCGGTGACTGGCGGTTCGGTGACTGGCGGTTCGGTGACTGGCGGCTCGGTGGCCGACGGTTCGGTGCTGGGCGAGACGGCTGGCGTGCTCGGGCTGGTTCCCGGTTCCGTAGCACCCGCCCCGCCCTGCACGGGTTCGCCTGCGCTGACCGACTCACGAGCCAGCGGAGAGTCGTCGGTGCCGAAGGGGTCGAAGAACACCAAGAGCGCCGCAGCCATGGCCCCGACCACGAGCAGGGCCAGCAGCACCCCGGCTAGCCCTCGGCGCCGCTTCGGCTGCGGCTCGGGGCGGACCGGGCGGACCGGGCGGACCGGGCGGACCGGCCGATCGGCGGCCGGCCCGGCGGGCCGGTTCCCGACAGGGGCGGCCGCGATGGCCACGGGACGGGACGACGGGAACGTCCGGGGACGCTGCGCAGCCCCCGCCGACGGGGGCTTGACCGGTGCCAGCACCGTGGTGCGCGAGCCCTGGTCATGGCTGCTCCCGCCGGCCACGGCCTGCAGCTGTGCGTGCAGCTTCGCAGGGTCCGTGCGCTGCTGCGGATCCTTGCGGAGCAGACCGTCGAGCACCGGCGCGAGCGGCCCTGCGTGCGGGGCCACGGGCACGTCCTCGGTGACGATCGCCGTGAGGGTGGGCAGTGCGCCCTCGCGCTCGAACGGGGACCGGCCTTCCAGCACCGTCCACAACGTCACGCCCAAGGACCACAGGTCGCTCGCCAAGGTCGCGGGCTGTCCGGTGGCACGCTCTGGCGCAACATACGCGGGAGAACCGACCAGCGTCCCCGTCATGGTCACGTTGGGGTCGCCGACGAAGCGGGCGATGCCGAAGTCCGTCAGGACCGCCCGGGAGACGTCGTCACCAGGCCCTCGGAACATCACGTTGGCCGGCTTGACGTCCCGGTGCAGCACACCGGCCGACTCGGCCGCCCTCAGGGCCGACAGGATCGTCAGACCGAGGGTGGCGGCCTCCTTCGGGCTGAGCCTGCGCTCCTTGAGCACGTCGTCCAGGGTCCGAGAGGCCAGCAGCTCCATCACGATCCACGGATGACCGTTCTCCTCGACCACGTCGTGCACGGTCAGAGCGGCCGGCGAGGAGATCCGAGCGGCGGCGCGCGCCTCCTTGAGGGTGCGGTGCCTCAGCTCCTCCAGATCGCCCTCGGACAGGTTCGGCGGCGGGAGCACCTCCTTGACGGCGACCGGGCGGCCGAGCAGCTCGTCCTCCCCGGCCCACACCGTTCCCATCCCGCCGCGCCCGACCACCTCGTGCAGCCGGTAGCGGCCACCGAGGAGCTGCTGCTTCTGGTCAGGCACCGGGCTGCTCACGTCAGCACCTTTCCGATGGTCGGCTGAGGCGGCACGCCGGACGGGCAGCCCGGCGAGGCGCGGGACTCAGCAAAGCACGCAGGCTGCGGACCGGCATCCCCACCGCCCCACCTGGGCGAACCGGGGCAGTAGCGTCGCCTGCATGGGCGATCTGACCTTCGGGTACGCGGCGATGCTGGAGCAGTTCCACCCCACCGAGTGCGTCGAGCTGACGGCTCTGGCCGAGCAGCACGGCTTCTCCGGGTGCATGGCGGCCGACCACTTCCAGCCCTGGGTCCCCCAGCAGGGGCAGGCGGCTTTCGTGTGGAACGTGCTCACGGCTGTGGCCGAGCGCACCAGCGGTGACCTCGGCCCGGGCGTGACCTGCCCGTCCTTCCGGTTCCACCCGGTGATGGTCGCCCAGGCAGCAGCCACCCTGGCTGCCATGTACCCCGGCCGGACCTGGCTCGGGCTCGGTTCCGGCGAGGCTTTGAACGAGCACGTCATCCCCGGGTACTGGCCCGAGGCCGGGGAGCGCTCGGGGCGCATGTTCGAGGCCGTGGAGATCATCACCAAGCTGTTCGCCGCCTCCCTGGCCGGCAAGGACGTCAAGCACGAGGGCAAGCACTTCAAGCACCACAGCACGCGGCTGTGGACCATGCCCGAGAAGGCCCCGCAGATCCTGGTTGCGACGGCGGGCCCGCTCAACGCCAGGAAGACCGGTCGGCTGGCCGACGGGATCATCACCGTCGGCGCTCCGCTGGAGAAGATCGACATGCTGTTCGGCAAGTTCGCCGAAGGGGCCCGGGAGGCCGGCAAGGACCCCGACACGATGCCCAAGGTCCTGCAGCTGCACCTGTCTTGGGCGGCCACGGACGAAGAGGCGATGTCCAACGCCATGACGGAGTGGCCCAACGGCGGCATGAAGTTCCCCAAGGCCGACATCCGCTCGCCGCACGACTTCGCGCAGCTGGCCAAGCTCGTGCGCCCGGAGGACTTCGAGGGCCGCATGGTCATCTCCAGCGACCCGGACGTGCACCGGGCGGCGATCCAGCGGTTCGCCGACCTGGGCTTCGACCGGATCTACCTGCACAACGTGGGACGCAACCAGGCGGAGTGGATCGAGGTCTTCGGGCGCGACGTGCTGCCCCAGGTGACCCGGTGAGCCTGTCCGGCACGGCAGGCACACCCAGGCTGCTGGCCCGCTACGACGCGGTGGTCGTCGGAGGTGGCCACAACGGCCTGGCGGCAGCCGCCTACCTGGCGAAGGCCGGACGGTCGGTGCTGGTGCTGGAGGCGCTCGACCACGTCGGCGGTGCTGCGGTCTCGGCACAGGCCTTCGAAGGGGTCGACGCCCGGCTATCGCGGTACTCCTACCTGGTCTCGCTGCTGCCGCGCCAGGTCATCGACGAGCTCGGGCTGTCCATAGCCCTCCGGCGCAGACGCTTCTCCTCGTACACGCCCGTACCAGGGCACGCCGACGGTCTGGGCCTGCTGGTCGACAACGGCGACGCGCACGCGACCGCCGCATCGTTCCGTGCAGTGACCGGCGGCGACAGCGACCACACGGCCTGGGCAGAGCTGTACGCCACGACAGGGCGCCTGGCGCAGCGGATGTTCCCCACCCTCACCCAGCCCCTGCTCTCGGCCGCGCAGATGCGATCGGCGGTGGACGACGACGCGGCCTGGGACGCGCTGGTGCAGCAGCCCCTCGGCGACATGCTCGCCGAGCGCTTCTCGGACGACACCGTGGCCGGCGTCGTCTTGACCGACGCTCTCATCGGCACCTTCGCGGCTGCGGGCGAGGCCAGCCTGCAGCAGAACCGCTGCTTCCTCTACCACGTCATCGGAGGCGGCACCGGGGACTGGGACGTGCCGGTCGGCGGGATGGGTTCGGTGAGCGGGGCGCTCGAGGCCGCGGCGCTGCGGGCCGGCGCCACCGTGCTGACCGGAGCGAGGGTTCATTCCGTCGACCCAGGGTCCGCTGGATCGCCCGCACAGGTGACGTGGACGGACGCGGACGGCACCGAGCACGCAGCCGCTGCGGAGCACGTGCTGGCTGGGTGCGCGCCCGCCACCTTGACCAGGCTGCTGGGTGAGGAAGCGGGCGAGCCCGTCGAGGGCGCCCAGCTCAAGGTCAATATGCTGCTGCGCCGGCTCCCCCGGTTGCGCGAAGACGTCGATCCGGTCGCGGCGTTCTCCGGCACCTTCCACATCAACGAGAGCGCGACCCAGCTGCAGACCGCGTTCGAGCAGGCCGACTCAGGTCGGATACCGGATCTGCCGCCCTGCGAGATCTACTGCCACTCGCTCTCCGACGGCTCCATCCTGGGCCCCGACCTGCTTGCCTCTGGCGCCACCACCTTGACCCTGTTCGGCCTGCACATGCCCACGCGGCTCTTCCTCGCCGACAACGACGGCGCCCGCGCGCAGGCGCTGGCGGCGACGCTGCGGTCGCTGGACTCCGTCCTGGCGGAACCCATCGAGGGCTGCCTGCTGCTCGACGCCCAGGGCCGGCCCTGCCTGGAGGCGCGGACCCCGCTGGACGTCCAGTCCGACGTCGGGCTGCCCGGCGGCAACATCTTCCAGCGCCCCCTGCAGTGGCCCTGGGCTGAGTCCGCCGAGGAGGTGGGCCGCTGGGGGGTGGAGACGCACCACCCGCGCGTGCTGCTGGCCGGCGCGGGCGCACGCCGCGGCGGCGGGGTCAGCGCGGTCGCTGGTCGCAGCGCCGCGATGGTGGTGCTGGGACGCTGACCCTGACGCAGACGCCGGTCACGACGGGTCGTCGGTCCAGCTGGCGTCCTGCCACTCGGCGTCCTTCTTGTCCTGCGCGTCCCAACGCTCGGTGTTGGCCCGCGCCGTCTGCAGGGCCCGCTCTGCGGCATCTCGGGTCGGGTA
>JAABUN010005178.1_pt1 | contig 16564 bp, 15 predicted proteins | sample 5559311 | NCBI WGS metagenome assembly JAABUN01 (sample SAMN10711877, study PRJNA513370) | rock metagenome | isolation source: Antarctica rocks | place: Antarctica: Victoria Land, Siegfried Peak sud
CTCTGCGTCTCCTCTGCGAAGCCCTCTGCGGCTTCTGCGGTGAAAACACCGATTAGTGCGTTTCTTTAGCAGAAAAATAATACTTATGCTGAAACGCTACCCCCTCTTGCTGCTCGCGGCCGGCTTGCTGGCCCGCGCGGCCGCCGCCCAAACCGCCCCGCCCGCCACCCCGCCGCTGCTGGGCTTTGGGCCCGCCACGGCCGCCACCGAGTACCAGCTCGAAACCAAGTTCGACGCCCAGCTCAAGGCCGACGAGCTGCGCCAGTGGATGAAGCGCCTGGCCGCCCACCCGCACCACGTAGGCTCGCCCTACGACAAGGACAATGCGGAATTCATGGCTGGCTTGTTCAAAAGCTGGGGCTACGCCACGCGCATTGACGTGTCGTACGTGCTGTTTCCCACGCCCAAGCTGCGCAAGCTGGAGCTGGTGGCGCCTACCCCCTTCACGGCCAGCCTCACCGAAAAGCCAGTGGCTGAGGACGCCACCTCGGGCCAGACCAGCGAGCAGCTGCCCACCTACAACTGCTACTCGAAAGATGGCGACGTGACGGCCGAGCTGGTATTCGTGAACTACGGCATCCCGAAGGACTACGAGGAGCTGGCCCGCCGGGGCATCGACGTGAAGGGTAAAATCGTGATTGCCAAGTACGGCGGCTCGTGGCGTGGCATCAAGCCCAAGGTGGCCGCCGAGATGGGCGCCATCGGCTGCCTCATCTACTCCGACCCCAAAGACGACGGCTACGCCCAGGGCGACGTGTACCCCAAGGGCCCCTTCAAGCCCGAAACCGGCGCCCAACGCGGCTCGGTGCTCGACATGCCCACCTACCCCGGCGACCCGCTCACGCCGGGCTACGGCTCGACCAAAAACGCTAAGCGTCTCGACTATCACAACGCGCCCACTATCACGCGGATACCCGTGCTGCCCATCTCGTATGGCGATGCCCTGCCCCTGCTTTCGGCCTTGGCCGGGCCGATGGCGCCCGAGGCCTGGCGCGGGGCACTGCCCATCCCGTACCACCTCGGGCCGGGGCCGGCCAAGGTGCATTTGCAGCTGGAATTCAACTGGAAAACCGAGCCCGTGTACAACGTCATCGCTACGCTGCGGGGTAGGGAGCTGCCCGACGAGTGGGTGCTGCGCGGCAACCACCACGACGCCTGGGTGAACGGCGCCAGCGACCCGCTCAGCGGCATGGTGGCCGAGCTGGAGGAAGCCCGCGCCATCGGCGAGCTGGTGAAAACCGGCTGGCGGCCCCGCCGCACGCTGCTGTTTTGCGCCTGGGACGGCGAGGAACCCGGCCTGCTGGGCTCGACGGAGTGGGCCGAAACTAACGCCAAGGACATCCAGAAGCACGTGGTGGCGTATCTGAACACCGACAACAGCGACCGGGGCTTTCTGCGGGTGGGGGGCTCGCACACGCTCGAAAAGTTCTTCAACCAGGTGGCCCGCGACGTGCCCGACCCCGAAAAGCCGCTGTCCATCCTGGAACGGCGGCGGGCGTTTGACCTGGTGATGGGCACGCCCGAGGTGCAGAAAGATGCCCGCGAGCGCCCCGACCTGCGCATTGGCGCGCTGGGCGCGGGCTCCGACTACTCGCCCTACCTCCAGCACCTGGGCATTCCGGCGCTGAACGTGGGTTTTGGCGGCGAGGGCGAAGGCGGCGAGTACCACACGATTTACGACTCGTTCGACGACTTTACCCGCTTCAAGGACCCCACGTTTGCCTACGGCGTGGCCCTGGCCCAAACGATGGGCCGCTGCGAGCTGCGCCTGGTCGATGCCGACGTGCTGCCCTTCGAGTTTCAGGATTTCTCCAATACCGTGGCCAAGTACGGCACCGAGGTCAGGAAGCTGGCGGATGATATGCGCACCGAAACCGACAAGCAAACCCGGCTGCTGGCCGAGCAGCGCTACGATGCTTTGTCGAATCCCAGCCAGCCCATCCTACCCCCCAAGGCGCAGGCGGCGGTGCCCCAGCTCAACTTCGCGCCCCTCGACGCCGCCTTGCAGAAGCTGGCCCAGAGCGCCCAGGCCTACGAGCAGGCCCGCCAAAACCCGCTGCCCGCCGACCGCCAGAAGGCCCTCGACCAACTCCTGTACCAGGCTGAGCAGCAGTTATTAAGCACCGAAGGCTTGCCGCGCCGGCCCTGGTACCGGCACCAGCTCTACGCGCCGGGCTTCTACACCGGCTACGGCGTAAAAACCATGCCCGGCATCCGCGAGGCGGTGGAAGAGCGCAAGTGGGCCGAGGCCGACGAGCAGATAAAGCGCACCGCCGCCGCCATCGACCGCTTTGCCGGGCAGGTCAATCAGGCGGCGGCTACGGCTACTCCCAAGGCGCTGTGAGCCGGGCGCTTTTTCGTACTTTGCTACCCCCTTGTTTTTTCGCGAACCGTCTTATGCCCAATTTCTTCTCTCTGCGCCACCTGGCGCTGGTACTGCTCGGCGGCGCGCTGCTGGCCGGCTGCGGCCAGTCACAGGCCCCCGGTACGGCCGGGGCGGCCACGCCAGGCACCGCCATGCCGGCCAACTACTTCCCGGCCGTGGAAAGCGGGGTGAAAACCGGCGGCATCCAGGTCATTCCCATCACTACCCCCAAGGGCAAGTTCAACGTCTGGACCAAGCGCTTTGGCAACAACCCCAAGATTAAAGTGCTGCTGCTCAACGGCGGGCCGGGAGGTACGCACGAGTATTTTGAGTGCATGGAAAGCTTTTTACCCCAGGAGGGGATTGAGTTTATTTATTATGACCAGCTCGGCTGCGGCAACTCCGACAACCCCAAGGATACGGCCATGTGGAGCCTGCCGCGCTACGTGGAGGAAGTGGAACAGGTGCGCCAGGCCCTGAAGCTCGACAAAGACAACTTCTACCTGCTGGGCCACAGCTGGGGCGGCATCCTGGCCGCCGAGTACGCTTTCAAGTATCAGAAAAATCTCAAGGGGCTCATTATTAGCAATATGATGATGAGCTGCCCCACCTATGGCAAGTACGCCGACGAGGTGCTGGCCAAACAACTGAAGCCCGAGGTACTGAAGGAAATCCGCCAGATTGAGGCCAGAAAGGACTTCGGCAACCCGCGCTACATGGCCCTGCTGGAGCCCAACTTCTACGCCGAGCACCTGTGCCGCATCGTGCCCAACCCCGAGCCCGTGACCCGCGCCATGAGCAAGATTAACCAGTCGCTCTACGTCACCATGCAGGGCCCCAGTGAGTTCGGCATTTCGGGCAAGCTCACCACCTGGGACCGCACCAAGGACCTGCCCCAACTCACGATTCCCTTCCTCAGCATCGGCGGCAAGTACGACACGATGGACCCGGCTCACATGGCCTGGATTGCTACCCAGGTGAAGCAAGGCGCCTCGCTCATCTGCCCCCAAGGCAGCCACATGGCTATGTACGACGACCAGAAAACCTACATGACGGGCTTCGTCAAGTTCCTGAAAACGGTAGATGACGGCTCGTTTAAGGCTGGTATGAAGATGTGAGGATGCGTAAGAACGTCATTCCGAGCTTGCCGGGGAATCTCGCTCGCGTCGTGGAACGAGGCCCGAACGGCCCGCACGAGATTCCCCGGCAAGCTCGGAATGACGTTCCAATGGATTGCTAAACGGCTTTAATGACAAAGCCTCCTCATTCAAACTCTACCGGCACGTCAATCGTCTGGGCCGCGCGCCGGCCGCCGCTGATGCCGGGCACCCAGGCCGGACCTTCTTGCAGCAGCCGAATGGCCTCGGCGTCGTAATCGGCGCGCAGCTTGCGCACGACCCCGGCCTGCTCAATCTGGCCATCGGCCCCGATGCGCAGGCGCACCAGCACGCGGCCAGTGCGGCGCGGCCCGTCCCGCATTTCGGGCTCAAAGTCAGCGGCACCTTTTTTCAGATACTCGCGCAGGGCCGCGTGGCCACCCGTGGGCGAGGCCGCCAGCGCCGGGGGCGGCGGCATGGTGGCCCGCAGGTGGTCAGTAGCTTCGCTGGCTTTGGCCGGACTGGGGGGGGTAGGGGCTACCGCTACTTTCGAGAGCGTCTTTACGGCCGAGTCAGCGGTAGCAGTTGCTGGTGCGGTAGTGGCAGCAAGTGGCTGGCTGACAGTGGGTGAAGTGGCACCCGGATGGCCCGTGGAAACTCTGCCCGCCGCCACGGGCGCGGCAGTCGCGCGCCGCTTCGGGGGCTTAGCGGCGGCAATGCTGGTGGGGGGCGCTATGGTCACTGGCGGCACCGAGGCCACGTCGGTGGCAGGGTTGGCAGCGTCGGGCGGGGCCGGGGGGGTAGGGGCCGCCGCGGGGCGGGACGGCGCCACGCGGGCCGCGGGCGGAGCGGCGTGCTGCCGCTGCTGCCACGCCCACCAGCCCGCCGCCAGCAGGGCTAGCAGCAGGGCCGCCGCCGTGGCCAGCTGCGGCGCCAGCCAGCGGTGCCGCCGGGGCCGTTGGGCCAGTCGCGCCGGGGCCGCCTGCTGCTGCACGCGCTGCCGCAGCCGCTGCTGAAGCTGGGCCAGCGCCTGGTCGGTGGTAGTGGCTGGGGTTTGCAGCAGGCCCTCCAGGATGTCGGCGCAGCGGGCGCAGGCCAGCGTGTGGGCCTCCACGCGGTGCTGGGCGGCCGGGGCCAGCGTGCCCGCCGCGTACTGGCGCAGCAGCGCCACCGGCAGGTGCGGGCCGGCCGGGGCAGTGGCGTTCAGTAGCGGGTTGGCGGGCAGCATCTCTTTGAATGAGGAATGAGAAATGAGGAATTGGTGGGTGTTGAGAAGGTAGCTGAGGGTAGAGAGGTATTAAAACTGTTCGGGAAGTAAGCAACGTCACCCGTCCGTCATTGCGAGCTTGCCGAGGAATCTCGCGTGCGTCGTTGAACGAGGCCCGAACGGCCCGCGCGAGATTCCTCGGCAAGCTCGCAATGACGGACGGGTGATTTCCCAAACAGCTTCCTTAAAAATACTTTCTCATTCTTCATTCTTCATTCTCAATTCCTTCCCCAGGCTGCGCTTGAGCATCCGGCGACCGTTTTGGAGGTGGCTTTTCACGAGGTTGAGGGCCAGGCCAGTGGCATCCACTATTTCCTGATACGATTTTTCTTCCTGATAAAACAGCTCCAGGCAGCGGCGTTGCTCGGGCAGCAGCTGCGTCATCGCCAGCTCCAGGGCTTGCAGGTCGGCCTCGTGTTGCTGGGCCGCCTCGGCCTCGGTGCCGGCATCGGGCAGATGCCGGGCGGCGGCATTTTCCACATCGGCCGCTTCGGGCATGAGCACCAGCGGCCCGCCGCTGGCCGTGCCGCGCTGCCGCGCCCGCAGCTCCATGAGGCAAAAGTTGCGGGCCGTGGCGTAAAGCCAGGCCGGGAAATTGTCGGGCGCGTGGCTGCGCAGCTTCCCCACCAATTGCTCAAAGAGCTGCATGGCAGCGTCTTGCGCGTCTTCGTCGGGCGGGGCCAGGTAGCGGCGGCACACGCCAAATACCTCCGGCAGGTGCCGCTCATACAGCACGCCCAGCGCGGCCACGTCGCCGCTCTGGCGGTAGCGCGTCAGCACCTCCTGGTCGGAGAGCACGGCGGCAGGAACGGCGGGGGCGCGGCGGCGAAATAACACGGCGGCAAAATACGCCCGCCCCGCCCGAACCGCGCACGAAAAAGCCCGCGCCGGGTAGCGCGGGCTCTTCGTTGGCTAGCCAAAAGCTACTGCTTGGCGGCAGCTTTCATATTTGCCTTGGTTTCGCGGGCCGACTTGGCGGCGGCGTCGCCCATAGCGTCCATCTTGTTGCCGGCGGCATCCATTTTGGCGTTCATGTTCGCTTTGGCTTCAGCGGTGTTGGCCTGCGTCTTGTCGCCGGCGGCGTCCATTTTGGCGTCTATCTGGTTGCCAGTAGCGTCCATCTTGTCACCGGCAGCATCCATCTTGGCATCCATCTTGGCGCCTACCGAGTCCGCGCCGGGGGTGGTTACCACGGCGGTCGTAGTGGTCGAACCATCGGCATTGGTGGTTTTCGAAGTGTCGGTCGAGCAGGCCGTGAAGCTCAGGGCGATGGCAGCGGCGAACAGGGTTTTCAGCGAAGTGTTCATGATGAAGTAAAAATGAGGGGGTAGGGAAATGTGCTGCTTAATACGGGCTCGCTCCTAAAAGTAACCCGCGCCAACACAGCCTGGCTGACCTAGTTAACCGGCTTGGTACCGGCGCTATCCATCCGCACCCCGGCGCGGTCCATCCGCAAGCTGGCGTGGGCCCCGGCGGTATCGGTAGCGGCCGCGTCGTTGTTGGTAGTCGAGTCGCCCGAGGTGGTTTTGTCGTTGGGAGTGCAGGCGGTCATGCCGCAGGCCAGGCCGGCGGCGGCCAGCGGTAAAAACAAGAAGCGTTTCATGAAAATAAGGTTTTGAGAGGAGAAGATGCCGCTTAATCAGGTACTTACCCAAAAGGTAACCTGTGCCCCGACGGGCTGCCGACGCCCGCGCCACTAACTTTTTTGGGCCGCGCCAAGTATAGCCAGGTAATCTTACCCCTGCCTGCTCATGGACTCTACCGCCGCCACCCCCCACGCCAACCCTACCCCCGAAGTGCGGCTCCACGTCAGCGACGAGCAAAGCTCGGCCCTGCTGACCGATACCATCACCCTGCTGAGCCAGGGCCTGCCCAATGCCGACGGGGCCACCGGCCTGCGCGAGCTGGAGCGCTGGGAAACCGTGCTGGCCGCCAGCACCCGCCCCGGCCTGGCCAAGATAAAGCAGGAAATCAGCCTGTTGCACCAGATGCTGAAGGCGCCCGACACGCAAGGCCACGCGGTAGCCGAGGTGCTCGCCAGCCTGGGTGCCGAAGCCGCCAAGGTGGGCGAGGAAGCCACCAACGGCTACTCCGATGCCCTGCACAACCTGAGCCGCCTGCTCATCAAAGCCAGCAATCTGCTCTCGCGGTAGATTGAATTTAGAATGAGAAATTTAGAATGAAGAATTACCCAGGCGATAATTCTTCACTCTAAATTCCTCATTCCAAATTTCAAAGTTGACCTTTGCGGGCGCTAGTTACCCCGCCATGATTACCCTTTACGACCCTTTTGACGGAATGCGGTTTGGCCCCGGCCACTGCTTCCTCACCGGCCTGCCCGTTGGCCCCGATGATACCATTCCAGTGTTTGCCGACTGGCTGCAAGCTACTTATGGCCTCGCCGAGCGCCCCATTTACCTACTCGACCAGAGCCAGACTACCTACGCCGCCCTGCGCCTGCCGCTGGCCCCCGAGCTGCGCGCTCGCCTGGCCGCGCTGGAGGCCGAAGTAGAGACCGCCGCTCTGGCCGGCCCCGTCGCGTTGCGCGCCCTACCCCCCGCCCGCCTGTGGCAGTGGCTGGCCAGGATGTTCTACGGCATCTTCGCCGCCGAGCTGGTGCGGCAGCAGCAGCCGCTCATCAGGCCCCAGTATCCATTGGCCGAAAACGCGCAGCTGCTCCAGCGGTTTCGGGCGTTTTTTCAGCTGCTGCAAGGCCTGCGCGTGCCCACCGACTACGCCGATTTCGTGCCCGGCTCGGTGTTCGTGCTCGAAGTCGATACCCAGTTTGAAGCGCCAGCGTTTGAGTATGATGACGACCTTAATACGCTGGTTTTCAGCATTAAAATAGGAAGCGCCGTGGTAGTGGGCGCGCTGGTCGATATCGGCTTCATTGGCCAGGCCATGCGCCAGGTGGCGCTCGATGCCCAGCGGCCGCTGCACCCGGCGCAGGTGGCCGAGTTCAAGGCCCGCGCCTACTACGCGGCCTACCTGCTGGCGGCGGTGCCCGACGTGTACCCGCGCCGCCCTACCCCCCTCGATGCGCCCGGCGCCGAGCTGGTGCTCGATGCTTTGGTGGATGACGTGACGGCCACCATCTTCAACCCCTGGGATAACCTGGCCTATGCCCACACCCTCACCGGCCTCTGGGCCCGCTGGCACATCAGCGAGGCCCGCATCCTGGCTAATCCCTTCCAGCCGCTGAGCTTGCTCTACACCGCCGACGGCCAGCCCCAGCGCGCCGCCGAAGCCGCCGTGTGGCTGTAGCGGTTCAGGCTATTCGGCTTCGGGCTGATGCCGGGGGGTAGGGGGCTGAAATTATGCCGCTCCGCACGCCGTATTTGCCCAACGCCCCGCCCGGTCTGCCCGTATGCGAAACCCCGGCCCACCCTGGCACCGGGGTTTTTTAGTTGCCACTTCTGGTTCTTTTCCATGTCTGCTTCTCTTCTTCAATCGGGCGCGGCGCTGGCGGCCGCGGGCCTGCTACTGGCCGGCTGCAACGGCCACGACGCGGCCACCAACCAGGCCCGCGGCACTATGCCCGCCGACTCGACCGCCGCCCACGTGCCCGCGCCGGCGCCGGCCAATTCGCCGCTCACCATCGTGGGCGAGTTTAATGCCCCGCAGGTGACCGGCGTGGCCGTGGCGCCCGGCGGCAAGGTGTTCGCCTTTTCGCCGCGCTGGGACTACAACCCGACTTTCCCCGTGGCGCTGGTCGGGGCCAATAATACGCTCTCGGCCTACCCCGATGCCGGCTGGTGTACCTGGAACGACTCGGTGAAAGCCGAGCCCCAGAAGCACTGGATTTGCCCGCAGGCCGGCTACGTCGATAAGCAGGGGATGCTGTGGGTAATCGACCCCGCCGCGCCCGGCCTCAAGTTCACGGTGCCCGGCGGCGTCAAGCTGGTTAAAATTGACCCTAAAACCAGCCAGGTAGTCCAGACCATTCTCTACCCCGAGAGCGTGGCCCCGCGCCATTCGTACCTCAACGACGTGCGCATCGACCTCCAGAATAACTACGCCTACCTCACCGACTCGGGCACCGGCGCGCTGGTCGTGACCGACCTCAAAACCACCAAGTCGCGCCAGCTGCTGGCCAGGCAGCCCTCTACCTTACCCGATAAAGGCTTCATTACCAAGGCCCAGGGCCACGCCCTCTACGACCCCACGGGTAAGCCCGGCGCCTTCAAGGCCGATGGCATTGCCCTGAGCACCGACAACCAGTACCTCTACTACCGCGCACTGTCGGGCCACTCGCTCTACCGCATCAAAACGGCCACGCTCCGCAACGCGGCCCTGAGTGAGGCGCAGGTCGAAGCCGCCGTGGAAAAGCTCGGCGATGCCCCCGCCTGCGACGGCATGGAAATCGACAGCAAGAATAACCTCTACCTCACGGGCTTCGAGAATGGCGAAATCCTGCGCCGCACGCCCGATGGTAAAATTGAAACCGTAGTGAAAGAAGCCCGCCTGGAGTGGCCCGATACCTTCAGTTGGGACCCCGCCGGCAACAACATCTACTTCACTACGTCGGCCATCCACAAAACGCCGCACTGGAACAAGGGGGTAGGGCAGCCGCGCGAGCCGTTCCGCATCTACAAGATGGCGCTCGCGAAATAAATTTCCCTTTTGGGGCGGCGAATAAGTTGTGGGCGAGGCCCGGTTGGATGCGTACCGCGCGCCGGCCGGGCCTTTGCTATGGCGGCCTGGGTGCGCAAACGGCTGTGGGCCGCCGGCCGCGGCAACGTAGCTATTGGTTGAGTAGGCGCCGCCAGCACCAGCTGAATTTTCACGTCGGGCGTGAAAATATCAAACTTCTCACTCGGGTGCGTCAGAATATCGATGCAGTGGCGGTGGCGCCTGTTCATGGTGTCGTGCACGGTGTACACGCCGTCGAGCTGCGGCGAAATACCCCGCACCCGCACCTTATCGCCGTACTGAAACTTGCCGCCCCAGCGGGCCAGCAGGTCATTCGAAAGCGCCATCCAGCGCGTTTTGCTGCCGTAGCGCGGCTTGATGCGCGAATTATCGGCCGTCACGAACGGCTCGTCGTCGGTCTGGCCCGCCACGGCCTGGTAGGCGGTGGCCGTTACGGTGTAGGTGAGGGGCGGAATCACCCGCTTGCGTTTCACAGTGCGCATCGCAACCCGCTGGCTGCCTTCCGTTGAAAGAAAAGTGAGTAAAGCGGTAGGGTGGGCGCTGGAGAGTGCTTTGTGAGGGGCAGCCCCCAGGGCCACGGTAGCCAGCAGGACATGCGCGACTATTTTAGCATTTATCATCAGTAAGGAGTGATTTTGCCGCCACTTCGGCCCGGCGTCCTGGGCACGATAAGCCGCTTTTGTTAAAGCAGGAAAGTGTCTAACAATGAATAAGATAGATTGGTTGTCTCAAGAATTGATTATCCAATCGGTTCGCAGGCTGCTGCCTAATAGTGCAGATTAGTATTGGAAAAATATAGTATCTACCTCCCTAGGGTCACGTACTAGAAGGCTGGTGATGTGCGCTGGAGCGCGGTACTGTCGGCCGGACACTTTGCTGAAAAAACCAAAAAATAACCTGTACCATCCCCCGTATTTCCAGTAAATTAGCTCGCTCGCATTGATTAATAATCTTATGTTTGAATCAAATAATTGATAATCAAGCTAATTTGCAAAACCGCATGTAGGTTATGTACTTGTTGTCAGATTCTTTACTTTTGCGTTATTCTTAGTTGACCCCTTCAAATTCCCGCAATGGATACGTACACCTATATCGCCAACGCTGACGCGGCGGCCATCGAAACGCTGTACCAGGCGTACCGAAACAACCCCGAATCCGTCGATTTTGGCTGGCGTAAGTTCTTTGAGGGGTTCGATTTCTCGCAGCAGTTTCCGGAAGGCGCGCCCGTGGTGCCCGGCACCAACGGCGATAGTGCTACTAACGGCAGCACGCCCAAAACCAGCCCTACCCCCGCGCCCGGCCCCGTGCCGCAGCCCGACGACTATGGGGTGCTCAATACCGCCGCCTCCACCAACAATGCGCCCGGCCTGGCCCGTGGCACTATGGCCGCCGACAAGGAAACGGCCGTGCGCAACCTCATCCACGCCTTCCGTAGCCGGGGCCACCTGCGCGCCAAAACGAACCCGGTGCGCGAGCGCAAAGACCGCCAGGCTCGCCTCAACCTCGCCGATTTTGGCTTGAATGACAGTGACCTGGATACCAAGTTTCGCCAGGGCGAAGACCTGGGCCTGGGCCAGGGCGCTACCCTGCGCGAAATCGTGGCGGCACTCACCAGCATCTACGCGGGCACCGTGGGCTTCGAGTTTACCTACATCCGCGACCCGCGGGTGCTGGACTGGTTTCAGCAGAAAGCCGAGCACGGCGCGCTGGCTTTTAACCCCGATGGCGAGTACAAGAAGCGCATTCTGAAGAAGCTGAACGAGGCGGTGGTTTTTGAGAACTTCCTGCATACCAAGTTCCTGGGGCAGAAGCGCTTCTCACTGGAGGGCGGCGAAACGACCATTCCGGCGCTTGATGCCATCATCAACCGTGCGGCCGAGCTGGGCGTGAAGGAAGTGATGATTGGCATGGCCCACCGCGGCCGCCTCAACGTGCTGGCCAACATCATGGGCAAGACCTATGAGCAGATTTTCTCGGAGTTTGAAGGCACCGCTACCCCCGACCTCACGATGGGCGACGGCGACGTGAAGTACCACATGGGTTACTCGTCGGAAGTGGAAGCCATTAATGGTCAAAAAGTTAACCTGAAGCTGGCGCCCAATCCTTCGCACCTGGAGGCGGTTAACCCGGTGGTGGAAGGCTTCGTGCGGGCCAAGATTGAGCACCAGTACGGCGGCGACTACCACCAGATTCTGCCCATCCTCATCCACGGCGACGCTGCCCTGGCGGGCCAGGGCATCGGCTACGAGCTAACGCAGATGTCACAGCTTGAGGGCTACAAGACGGGCGGCACCATTCACTTCGTGATTAACAACCAGGTAGGCTTTACCACCGATTTTGAGGACGCGCGCTCGTCTATCTACAGCACCGACCTGGCCAAGATTATCGACGCGCCGGTGATTCATGTGAATGGCGACGACCCCGAGGCGGTGGTATTCGCGGTGCGCCTGGCGACGGAATACCGCCAGCAGTTCCACGCCGATATCTTTATCGATATGTTGTGCTACCGCCGCCACGGCCACAACGAGTCGGACGAGCCCAAGTTCACCCAGCCTACCCTCTACAACGTTATCTCGAAGCACCCCAACCCGCGTGAGGTGTACAACGCTACCCTCGTGCAGCGCGGCGACGTAGATGCGCAGCTGGCTGAGCAGATGGACCGTGAGTTTCGCGACACGCTGCAAGCCCGCCTCGACCAGGTGAAGCAGCAGCCGCTGCCGTATAAGTACCAGGCGCTCGAAAACGAGTGGCGCACCCTGCGCCGCAGCACCAACGAGGACTTTGACCAGTCGCCCGAAACCGGCATCAGCGAAGAAACGGTGCAGCGCGTAGCGCAGGCGCTAACCACGATTCCGGAGAATTTTCGGCCCATCAAGCAGATTGATAACCTGCTGAAGGAGCGCCGCAAGATATTCTTCGAAACGCGCACGCTCAACTGGGCGGCCGGCGAATTGCTGGCCTACGGCTCGCTGCTGACCGAAAACCACATCGTGCGGGTGAGCGGACAAGATGTGCAGCGCGGCACGTTTTCGCACCGCCACGCGGTGCTGCACGACGCCGAAACGTCGGCGCCCTACAATTCGCTGAACCACCTGAGCGGCGAGCACGAGCAGCTGAGCATCTACAACTCGCTGCTGAGCGAGTACGCGGTGCTGGGCTTCGAATTTGGCTACGGCATGGCCAACCCCACGGCCCTGGTGGTGTGGGAGGCGCAGTTTGGCGACTTCGCCAACGGCGCCCAGACCATGATTGACCAGTTTGTGGTGAGCAGCGAGAGCAAGTGGCAGCGCATGAACGGCCTCGTGCTGCTGCTGCCCCACGGCTACGAAGGCCAGGGCCCCGAGCACTCCAACGCCCGCCCCGAGCGCTTTTTGCAGCTCTCGGCCGAGAACAATATCGTGGTGGCCAACATTACTACCCCCGCCAACTTTTTCCATGCCCTGCGTCGGCAGCTGACGTGGAGCTTCCGCAAGCCGCTGGTGGTGATGTCGCCCAAGTCGATGCTGCGCAACCCGCTGTGCGTGTCGCCGGTGGAGGATTTCACGAGCGGCCGCTTCCAGGAAGTACTGGGCGACAGCTTCGCCGAGGCGAAGAAGGTGAAGAAAGTGCTGCTGTGCTCAGGCAAAGTGTACTACGACCTGCTCGACGAGCAGCAGAAATCCGACCGCAAGGACGTAGCCATCATGCGCCTGGAGCAGCTGCATCCTTTCCCCCAAAAGCAGCTCGCCGCGGAGCTGGCCAAGTACCCGAAAGCCAAGCTCATCTGGGTGCAGGAAGAGCCCGAAAATATGGGCTACTGGAACTACCTGCTGCGATTTATGCGCCGCGAACTCGAAGACGTGGTGGCCCGCAAGCCCTCGGCCTCGCCCGCTACCGGCTACAACAAGGTGCACGTAAAAGAGCAGAAGGAAATCGTGGCCCGCGCCTTCGACAAGCCCAAAGAAGCTGTGGCCGACGCGCAAATCAAGGAAACGGCCGAAGCCGCCAAGAAGCAAGACTAGCCAAGGCCACCCACGCAGCCAGGGACTTTAGCCCCGTATCCGTTCCATCCGTTAAATCCGTTTGAATCTGCGGTAATGATAACCGAAGAGCAAATCCAAGCCGTAGTGCGCCGCATCGTTGAAGGTTACGCGCCGGACAGGATTATCCTGTTTGGCTCGTACGCCTACGGCGAGCCGACGGAGGACAGCGACCTGGATTTGCTCGTCGTGAAAAGTGGCCTGGGCCCTACCCGGCAGGAACGTGCGCTGGCCGTGCGGCGGCTGGTGCGCGGCGTGGGTGTTCCGATGGATATTCTGGTGCGCACGCCCACCGAAGTAATTGCCGCTACCGAAGTAAGATTTAGCATCGAAGCCCAGGCTTCTGCCAAAGGCCGTCTGCTTTATGCCGCTTAACAACGCCGAAAAGCTCTTTTTGCAGGAATGGCTGGAAGTGGCTGACCTGGACCTGCAAGCGGCCCGGCGAATGTTGGCCGATAGCCCGGCCGCGTATGGCTATCATATTCCCTTCGCGTTTCAGCAAGCCGTTGAAAAATACTGTAAAGGCGTGTTGCTGGCGCAAAGTCTATCCTTTCCTAAAACGCACGATTTGCCTGACTTGCTCAGCAAGCTGGCGCCAACCTTCACTTTTACGCCCGCTGAGCAGGACGACGCCGACCAGCTGGCCGACTACGCGGTGAGCGCGCGCTACCCGCCCAACACGCGCGTCACGGTGGCTGAAATGCACGAGGCCGCCCGTATCGCAGGGTACTTTCAGGGGCGGCTGCGCCCGTTTATTCTGGCGGCGCTCGTATAGCCAACCGCCTTTCTTACGCTACTCATTCGATTCTCTACCACCCGTTGCCCATGCCCACCGAAATCAAAATCCCCGCCGTCGGCGAATCCATCACCGAAGTCACCATTGCCAAGTGGCTCAAAAAAGACGGCGAGGCCGTGAAGCGCGACGAAGTAATCGCCGAGCTGGAGTCGGACAAAGCCACGTTTGAGCTACCCGCCGAGGCCGATGGCACGCTTAAAATCCTGGTGGCCGAAGGCGAAACCATTGGTATCGGTACGGCTATCGCGCAGCTCGACGGCGCGGGCGCTGGCAATGGCCAGGCAGCCCCTACCCCCCCGGCGGCGGCCGACCCGCTCAATAAAGGCGAGGAAAACGCGCAGGCCAGCGACCAGGCCGGCTACGGCGGCACCCCCGCTGACCGACCCGACAGCAGCCTCGCTACCCCCGGCGCGGCTGATGCCGCTCCGACCGCCAGCGGCACCAGCACGGTCGAGATGAAAATTCCGGCCGTGGGCGAATCTATTACCGAAGTAACGGTGGCCAAGTGGCTGAAGCCCGACGGCGCCCAGGTGAGCCGTGACGAAGTAATTGCCGAGCTGGAATCGGACAAAGCCACCTTCGAGCTGCCCGCCGAGGGTAGCGGCACGCTGCGCCACGCCGTGAAGGAAGGCGAAACCATTGGTATTGGGGCGCTTATTGCCCGTATTGAGGGGGGTAGTGGCGCGCCCGCGGCGGCTCCGGCGGCCAGTGCACCCGCCTCGGCAGCGCCGACGGCAGCGGCTCCGTTGGCCAGCAGTGGCGCTGCCACCTATGCTACCGGCGTGCCTTCGCCGGCCGCTGGTAAGATTCTGGGGGAGAAAGGCGTTAGCCCGGCCGACGTGGCCGGCTCGGGCCGCGATGGCCGCATCACGAAGGAAGACGCCCAAAATGCCCAGGCCCGGCCCGCGGCCCCGGCGCCTACCCCCGCCGTCCCGGCTGCCCAACCCGAAACCAGCAACCAGCAACCAGCAACCCGTACTCAGCGCCGCGAGCGCATGAGCAACCTGCGCAAGACGGTGGCCCGCCGCCTGGTGTCGGTGAAGAACGAGACGGCCATGCTCACCACCTTCAACGAGGTCAACATGCAGCCCATCATGGACCTGCGCACCAAGTTCAAGGACAAGTTCAAGGAAAAGAACGGGGTAGGGCTGGGCTTTATGTCCTTCTTTACCAAGGCCGTGTGCGTGGCCTTGCAGGAGTGGCCGGCCGTGAACGCCTACATCGACGGCGGCGATATCGTGTACTCCGATTTCTGCGATATCAGCATTGCCGTGTCGGCCCCGAAGGGCCTGGTGGTGCCAGTGATTCGCAACGCCGAGAAGCTGAGCTTCGAGGGCATTGAGAAAGAGGTAGTGCGCCTCGCGGGCCTGGCCCGCGACAACAAGCTCACCATCGGGCAGATGACGGGTGGCACGTTCACCCTCACCAACGGCGGCATCTTTGGCTCCATGATGAGCACGCCCATTATCAACGCGCCGCAGTCGGCCATCCTGGGGATGCACAATATCATTCAGCGCCCCGTGGCGGAGAATGGTCAGGTGGTTATTCGGCCCATGATGTACCTGGCGCTCAGCTACGACCACCGCGTAATTGACGGCCGCGAGTCGGTATCCTTCCTGGTGCGCGTGAAGGAGCTGCTCGAAGACCCGACGCGCCTGTTGCTGGGCGTGTAAGCGCACCGGCCGCGTACGTACAAAGCGGCTGCCTCCCTGTGGGGCAGCCGCTTTTTTGTGGGCTGGGGGCCAGCCGTTCGGCCTGGGCTTTCGTTAAAAGCCTAAACCCACTTGATGAACCCACTTGCTCTATGAAATCCAGGAGAAACAAGCCTACCCGTACCCCCTCCCGTTCGGCCAGGTTCTGGCCCGCGCTGGGCTTTGCCGCTATTACCGGGGCCCGCGCCACCAGCGGCCCCATGTTCCTGAGCGACTACCTCTCGCACCGGGCGCTGGTACCCGGTATGGCGGGCTCGCCGCTGCGCTTTCTGGCCCGGCCGGGCGTAGCCGCTACGCTCAAGCTGCTGACGGCCGGGGAGCTGGTTGGCGATAAGCTGCCCCAAACCGGCGACCGCATCGAGCCGCAGCAGCTGGGCGCGCGCGCCGCCTCGGGTGCGCTGGTAGGCGCTACGTGGTACAAAAGCCAGGGCGGCAGCGCTCTCAAAGGTGCTTTGGTAGGTAGCTTGGGCGCGGTAGCGGCTACGTTCCTAACCTTTTACCTGCGCAAAGGCCTCAGCGAAAAGACGGGTATCGACACCTCTACCATCGGGGCCGGCGAAGATGCCTTGGTGCTAGCGGGGGGGGTAGCCCTCAGCCCCCGGCCTAAGCGGTAGCCAGTAGCGCGAACTTTGTAGTTCGCGTTCCAGAACGATTC
>JAABUN010005179.1_pt1 | contig 16563 bp, 15 predicted proteins | sample 5559311 | NCBI WGS metagenome assembly JAABUN01 (sample SAMN10711877, study PRJNA513370) | rock metagenome | isolation source: Antarctica rocks | place: Antarctica: Victoria Land, Siegfried Peak sud
GTGGCGGCGGCGTCGAGCGCCTGCGCCAGTGGCGCGCTGACCGCGGTCTCGGGCGGCGGCGGAAGGGTGAGGGACAGCGAGGCGGTCTCCTGACTTCCGATAATCTTATATTATCGGAAGGCAGAAAACGAGGGGCAAGGGGCGGGGGCCGGGGCAATTTGGGGGGGGCTGCGCCAACGAAGCTGGCCGCAAAGTCCGCTGGCCAGCCCTCTGCCGGCACCGGGCTGTTAGTGAAGTAGAGGCGGCGGCCCTCGGCGTGGACGAGCTGCATGCCTCGCAGAGACGCCTGCGGCCACCGATTTCCTAAACGCTCCTGAAATAGGCTTGCTGCCCTGCTGCCAAAGCTTAAGACTGACTAGTAAATGCGTGCGGGAGCATTGATTGATGCCGAAGTCAACCGACAAATCCAAGGAAACTCCGGGAGAGGCATCCGCAAAGACATACTACGCATGCCGGAGAAAGATCGTTGAACTTTTCGGAATTGAACCTCAGGCAGTCGGCGGCGCCCGAGAATCCTTCGAAGCCACTATTTTACATTTGAGGAGTCTGATAGAAAGTGGTGCCATGAAAGATGATGGAACGACCGAAAAAGGGCAGCGGCAAAACCAACCCTCGCTCGGGTTAGAGCATTTTTCGCAAGAACATATAGTCGGGGCGCTGATGCTGGCCCGTGATACATTACTAGCCAGCGGCATCCCAAGTGTGAGACGACGCGAACTCATTACTATGGCGAGGGACTTGATGGTGAAGGATTATGGTTTGACGAAGGCCATAATGAAACCCTCTGCAGGATCAGGCATGTATTCCGACTTTGATGCTCAGATGCAGAAATTTTTTAAACGATTGAGTCCTCAGGTTAAGTCGTTTGGGGCCGGCCCGAACGACATGGTCGCTTTAATTCGATTAGACGGTAGGGACTGCCTTGCGGACTGGTTGAACCAGAATCAGCGATCAATTTCGGCTTGCGATTTTATACTTTCTCATCACGATAACGACCTGCGCGAATATCCAAACTGCTCATCCAGCCAGGATGACGACAACACGGCGCAAAACGACGAATATTATTGGATTGGTATTAGCTTTGAACCAGAACTAAGAACAGAAGACAAAAAGTCTAGACTATTAGAGCAAAACCACTTCTTTCGCCGATATTTTGCAAACTATGTGGAGGAGCATTTAGAAGATGAGCGAGGCAGTGATTTTGGCCATGTGGTTTACCGTCTTCTGCATTATTTCTGCCCAGAGCGTGCGGTGAGCGGCTATGGCATGTTTATAGGTAACTCAGATCAAGCTTATCACCCGATAGGAAATTCCGATTTTCTTGCAGCTGAGGTAAACCTTTTCTTTGCTCACTTTGAAAATGTCTGCTTTTCTTGCGTCATGAACACAGCACCGTTTGATGTAGCTGTTATCCGTAACAAAAATGAAGAAGATTGGACGCAAAAAGAAGTAGCTAAAGCACTTAGAATTATCAATAACGGTCTTAAACAGCATATAATAAAACTGATACCAGACTACCCTGAAGCCAAAGCAGACGAACGCGGCCTTGAACGTGGCCGCAACGGGATGCATTCAGGATTCGTCCAAGATTTCCTCAGTGGGCCGTTTTTAGGGATTAAAGCGAGGCTGAGTTTCTATGGCGAGGAATTTTATCACGACGTCGTTGAAATCAGCGAAGAAGAAGCCGAGCCGGATGCTGCGTCGCCGCGTGGTGGCGGAGCCGGTGACAATCGACTGCCATTGCCCACAGACCCGGCGGCTGACAATGAAATCGATGTTCACGGCGAAATCGTTGATGGTCAAATTGCACTGGCTTGCTTTGCCGACGATGTAGACTCTGAACTGCTGCAAGAAAAGTTTGATTTCAAGCCAATCGATCCGTTCTATTCAGTGAAGGTGACTACCCCAAAGGCGCTGACTGCTCTGTTGGGTGTGCTGCAAAACAAATTCATCATCAATCCGATCTATATCGAAAACTTCAACCCCTACATCGACCTGATGCGGGGCAAAAAACTACACACCTACAACCCGAGCCACTACCGGGATGCCATGCGGTTCTTTGACCGGGACAGCCACAGAAAGGCCAAAGAGCGCGAGATCAAGCCGTTCCCGTTTATTTGGGAAGGCCAGTTGCGTCTTGCTATTAACCGCGAGAGCACACCGTCGGCGGCACGTTTCTTGCAAGCGGTGCGCACAGCAGCTATTCCTGGGTTGACAGTGATGAAGCCGCAGGAAAACATGCTGATCCGTTTTTTCAAAAATAAAACATTGGCGATAGCTACGATATATAATATTATGGAACATCGCAAAGTACCAAACCACAAAGACACGCTGGCTTTCCTGCGCACTGCGCGGGCAGTCCGCAGTGCCGAGCCAGATGCAGACGAGCCGCAGGTAAAGCCGAATTTGCCAGTGGCGGCACCGCGTGTAGCGCGACAATCAGAACCCGGCGGCGCGCGACAATCAGGGATGCCGGAGCAAAACGTTGCGATAATGCTTGTGGTTGCATCCGCCTCTGATCGTCCTCTCTGCCCAAGCCGCCGTAAAGCCTGGCCTTCCAGGCCACCGCCTACGGCGGCTTCGGGCTTGACGGCAGCTTGGGCAGAAAGGCGGTGCAACTGATGGATGTGTCGCTGATTGTCGCTGAACAGAGGTCCTGATTGTCGCGGAACAACCGCGCAACACTCAAGTAAAAGTGGCTCCGCCCAAGTCTTCCGCATCGCGGCAAGTGACCAAGCCGCCGCAGCGTAATTCGCGGCAGACAATCGAAGACGAAGACGTAGTAGAGGGAGTCGAGGAAAGGTCGCCGAGCCAGTCGCGCGGCTTTAGGCCCAGCTTCACGACCCGTCGGCGTTAATCAGCATAAGGGGCCAGGGAAATCTCTGCGCCCATCCCGGCTAGCCCATAATCCGCCCCGATGTTTTGCTGCCACCGTGAAGCGGATGGCCGGCCGCGACACCTCCTATTTTTCTGAAGAGGCGGCGTGCCGGTCCTTCCCATCGCCGCGGCCGACGGCGAGCTTGTACGACGCGGCGCACCGACCGGCTCCGCCGGCCGCGCTCCCGGAGCCTGGCCCCGCCCCATGCCACCGGCGCAATCGGCCGCGCTTCACCCTGGCGATATACACCCCACCGTCGCCGTCGCGGCGCCCAGCAACCAGGAAATTCGGTGGGGGCGAGATCAGGGACGGGTGGCGCCTGGTCGAGCTGCGTTTCGGCAACCCGACCAAGCAGTTCACCGGCTGGTAAAAAATCATTTTCTTGCGGCCGCTTTCAGGAGGGGTCCTGATTCGGCGCTTGTTCACAGGCAGGTCCAACACCAGCGGCGCCTAGAGTAGCGTTGTGCGCTTGGCGCCCTTGCTGATGTTCTCCAGCTCCCACAGGGGACGCAGGTTTGCTAATGCCCACGCCGCCCGGAACTCTGGGTCCGCGGTGTCGGTGAATACGAATGAAACAAGCGGGACGATGTGGTCAATATGCCAGCCACCGCGGCCCATGTTTGCCCACGTCATACCGTTGTCGAACTGCCGCTCCAAATGGCGCCGGAGTTCCGCCAGCGTGTAGCCGACGCGATCTTGCCACCGCCCAACTATCCTGCCTTTTCCGAGCGCAGCGTATATCTGCGCTCTCATTGACCGATTAAGCCTGAATTCCACTTGCTCGCGTTGCTTCAGGTAACATCTACGCAGCATGGCAAACTGCGGGTCCGTCGCAAGGCGGTCTTGCCGGACTTTCTCACGGACTTCGGCGGACTGCCTACGCTGGTTCGTTTGCCAAACCTTTGAGTAGGCGTTAAAGCATTCCCGGCAGCGCCCACCTAAGCCGTCAATGCTGCTTTTCAGCGGAAAGAAATTCGCCAGGCTTCGCACCTTTTCAATCCCACAGGCACTGCACGGGACAAGGCCAGGCGTGCCGCTCTCCAGCCACGATTTGCGAAGTTCTCTAACCGTCGCTCGTTCTGCATGGCCGGGTACCCTCGCCCGACGCTGTGCCATGTATACCCGTCGGCATTCGCGGCACACTGTCTTAAGCCCGTCGGGGTGTGATGCGTCCTGAACGAAGAATTCTGCCGTGCGAGGCTTCACCTGTTTGCAGGTAAAACACGGAGAAACTTTCTCTCCATGAGGCTGCTTCGGTTTCGGCCCGAGGCATCCCATATGCCTCCGATTATCAGCGGCGTGGCAGTCACGGCACCACGAATGAAGCCTATCGCGTGCGCTAGAGGATCGGGTAAATTTGTCTACGGGCTTCGCCTCGCCGCATTTACTGCACTTCCGTAAGCCATCCTCGCGCTGCTCGCGGAACCGCTTGTCCGTCCAATCCTGGCCTAAGCGCAGCGGCACGCCATCCCTGCGGGCGCGGAATGCCCGTGCAACTTCATTGCCACACGTTCGGCAGTGTGCGGCCAACTTGTCCAGCCTGCGGTGAAAGAACTCGGCCGTCGCAGGCTTCGCCTCGCCGCACCTCGTGCAAACCTTCGTCCCGTCCAAGCAAGATTCCGAGTCAGGATTTTCGCTAGGGTCGGGCGTGGATTCAGAAGGGGATGTCGTCATCTATATCTGCAGCCATAGCGGGGCGGTAGCCGGAGTCGATGGGCACGGTTCGGCTTGTCGTTCCTGCTGGGGTAAACATCACCCAGATGCGCTTCTGCGGCGGCAGTTTGCTTCCTCTTGGCTCCAGGTGGTGGAGATACGTGTTGGCCAGCACGCAAATGCCGCCGTCAGTCAATGCTTGGAGCAGTTCACCGAGACAGGAAAGGCGAGCAATGTCGGAGAATTTGTTGTTACGATCAAACTCATCGTGGTTGCTGTAGTCGCAGTCAAACGGCGTTCGCCCATCGACAATCCGGTTGAGAATGGTGAGCACTGCCTCCATCGGCGGGGCCGTTTTGGAATTGGGCTCTACTGCTAGTGTCCACTCCAGGCTATCCGCTGATCGAGCAATCTCCCACATTGCAAGCGCACCCTCGACGGGTAAGAGGCGAAGCATTGTGTCGGGTAATGGGCGAAGCATTGTGTCGGGCTCGACCGCCGCGGGCTGCGCCAGTTGGATACGCTCGGTAGGGGTACCCAGCTGCGTTGCGATATTGAGTAGACGGTGTTTCGGGATCGGATGGTTCCTGCGCTCGATATCGCGCAGCAGGCGCTGGCTGATCTTCGCCTGTTGGGCCAGTGCTTCCTGGCTCAGCTCCTTATCCTGTCTGATGCGCGCGATAGCCTCCCCATCGGGTACGACACGCCCGATACTGATGACGCTGCTGCTCATAATGACCAATGCCTCCGGGTCCTTGTAACATCAGGACACTAAACCACCGTAGACGGCACCGTCCCGGCACATATGCGGCAGAGAGCCGGCAAAATTTCGGCGTCTGGCCGGCAAAAGGCGGCATGGTCGGGCTGAGCTGGTAGAGCATGCTGCCCTGACGGAGCAGCGAATGGGTGCATTCGTGTCGGGGTCTGGCGGATTTGCGGTGGCGGCGGCGACGGGCACGACGGCGAAAATGGGGCGGGCGGACGACCAAGGCAGCATCCGTGCGCCGCGCTCCCGCAGGTGGCGGCCATGGACGAGGCAACCGGCGAGCCGGGCTACGCGATAAATATTTGCCCGATATTTAAATGATATCAGGGCTGGCCGCGGGAGCACAGGATGCCGATTAAAAACAGGGGAGAAGCCGCACGCCGGCCGAAGCCAGCCGCCACGGGAAAGGTCGGCACGCTGGCCAAGAAGGTCGGCACCGCCGCGGGACGGGCAGGCGGAGCGGCAAAGGACGCCGAGCCGACGCCGGTGCTGCTGCGAATTCCGCCGAAGGTGCTGGCCCGGGTGAACAGGCTGGTGGCGGCGCGCCGCGCCGAGAACCCCATCCCGCGCACCACTTGGCTGCTGGAAGCGGTGATCGAAAAGCTGGCCCGGGAGGAAAAGGCGGAGGACGACGAAGGATGACGCCGGCCAGCGTTTGCCCTGCCCCATGCCGGCGAAGGGTGCCGGCGGTGGGCCGCCCGGCGTGAGTGCCGGCACCTCCTCGAGCCGACGACAGGCCCGGCGGCGTGAGGCTGGCATTTCCGCGGCATTTCCTGGCAGCGGGTGGTGGGCAAACCCGCCCCGTCGGTTGCCTTGTCCTGGCCGCCACGTACCGCCCCCGATCCGTCAGCGGTCAAGGGGCTGGCGCCGAGCGCGGTGACGGCAATTCACCTGATAACTTTTTTATATAACCCGCATATCGTACAAATATAAACTCGCCGCCTTGCCCCACACCCAACGTCAACGACGTCCCCGCCGCGCCGGCGCAATCAACCGCGCTGTACTTTGCAAAATACCGCAAAGAATATGGCGCAGGACGGCAAGTCGGACCTTGTCCCTTTTGAGTTTTATGAATTTAACATAAACGTATCAGGGACGCTTCCGCACCACCGAGCTGGAAGACTTTGCTTTGAGCCGAGAAAACGAACGAACCGTGCTGGCCAGGACAGGACGATACCCAAGAACTGGGCAACTTCCATCAGCTTCAACCTTAACAAGCACCGCAACGAGGCCTTTTTTAAGAACTTCCATTTCCCTTGGGATTTTGACCTTCGGGGCGTCAACGAGGCGTTCCTTAATTATTTTGGCCACTGCTGCTTCAGCCTTACCAGAGGCGTCAGCGACGGCTTTACGCTCTTTCGCTATTTTACGTGCACATTCAGCAGTGCCGCCTTCATCCTGCACGAACCCCATAAGTTCTTGCGATGCCACTTTTTTCACCCGGGCATATTGCAGTGTATTGGCATACCGGCTAATCGTCGAGCGTGGAGTCTTCTTGCCATAAAAAAACTTTACCAGCGCGGTGAACTCCGTTGTCGTATTCACGCTTGTTTTTATGCCTATTTTTTGAAAAGCTTGGTCCAGGGCTTCTTTTGCACCATGATCGACTTTCACACGCTTGAACAAGCGGTAAATATTCGCCAAACTTGCATTGGTCTTTTCGGCATTTTCTGTATGCGATTGTTTGTCGGCTGATGCTCCATCAAGGCAGCGCTGCAGCAAAGTCTGGAAATCCACCTTCTTTTTTGTGGAGGATGCAGCCACATTGCCATGACTTGCTTGTGCCTGGTTGGGCTTTGGTTTGGGCCGCTGATGGCCTTGTTTGCCTTTTCCAGCCATGGGTTTGCCAGGGGCCCTTTTGTTGAACGAGTGCCCGGCGCTCCGTGCCGGTGCTTGCGGCAGCCTTTGCGCTGAAGTCGGTTTGGTGGATGCGTCGTGTTTTTTGCCGCCGTTGCTGTTGTTAAGTTTGGAGGAAAGGTTTCGGTTGCTATTCATTTTGCTCATCCTGGTTGGCGCAAGTGTTCCAGGTGGAACACTTCGGAGCACGGGTGAATGGGACATCAACCGTTCTGCCGTCCCGTCATCCTCTCCTACCTTTACCATTTCTTACTTTTGCTCCTTTGAACCGTTGCGGCAGAAAAGCGCCGCAGACCGAACTCATGTCTTTATGGCTGCAAATAGGAGCAAACCAGCACCCAATGATTTGTAGAAACGTGAATAGCCGTAGCGTTTTTTCTGCGGCCTTCTTGAAATTAGCTTCGGTCGTAACCGAACTGCTGCGGCCATATTCCGCAAGAGCAGCAGGCCGACAAACGGGCCTGCGCATATTTGTGCCGCTGGCTTTAATCACTTCAAAAGAAACGTGCATGGGAAAGCCTCGCCGCCGAGGATGCCGGTGCCAAGCGTTACCGTGCGGGCAACACCGGCACCGGGCGGAACGCGGCGCCGATCATACGGAAAAATCACGCTGGCCGCGAGCGACAAAGGCGCGGTTTCGCCGCAGCAAATCCCGCAGCGCGCGCTATTCACCGGCCGCCAGCGCTGCGGAATATTCGCGGGCGTCATCGGCGGAAAAGCCCCACAGCGAGGAGATCATCGCCAGGCGGTGGAGGAGCGGCGGCGGCAGGCCAGAGCCGAGCCCGGCGTTGCGCACGGCGGTCGGGAATTCCGGCAGGGGCGGCGACGCCGCCGGCCGAGCGGCAGCCACGTCGTCTGCCCCGACGCCAGCGGTGGGGCGCGCTGCACCACTGGGGCGCCGCCTTCCGGCAAATGTGTCGCGGACCCGATGACGTACCGCGGCGCGATCACCGACACGGCGCCGAAAACCGCCATCTCGTAGACCTGCCTGGCGAGTTCCAGCACGTCCACGCGGTCCACAGCCGCTTATCGTCGCCATCGTCAAAATGGGCCACCATCGCGCAACCCCCACCGGCGAGGGCAGGGCAATCGAGTCAAGCCCATTCCTTCCTACCCAGAGTATGCTGAAGACTGCTGCATAGCTGAAGCAAGCCGCTCGTTACGTAACAGACTAGGATGCACCGGGAACTGGGTCCAGCTTCCCGAGCCAGAATAGGCACGCTTTCCTTCACTCGATTGCCCTGCCGGCGAGGGACCTTCCGCTTGACGTCACGTACTTGGCGCTGCTGAACTGCATGTTCCTGTGGGGCAGTGGCTGTTGCGACCCACGTTCAGCGACCGTCGCGGGTGTGAGCAAGCGCTCACGGCTTGGCCGATTCGCCACACGTCGAACGGTGGGAAATATAAGCATCATGCTTCGGCATTTAACCAAAGCAAAAGTAGAACATATAATTTTCTTGTCGAGGCAAATAGAGAGAGGGAGCGGAACATTAACTATTCCGTCAAAGAAGGCCGACGCTTTGGTGGCAAAGATACTCCAAGGTGACCCGAAAAGGACCGCTCTTCTGAAAGCTATCAAGGCATTAAGTCATCAAGAACGTATGGAATTGATTGCATTAATGTCGATGGGGCGCGATTTTAGTGGTTCCTTTGCGGAAGCCTTTAACGCTGCACAAAATGATATAAGTGAGGAGGAGGAATTAGGTTACATTGTTGTTAAAGGGGCGAAGTTGGGACAGTATCTTCACCGGGGACTGTCTAAGGTCACCTAAACTGGAGGACAACCTTCGGACTCGACGACCAAATGCACGCCCGGGGCGTGTGGTCGGCATTTCCTAGGTACTTTCCTGGCAGCGGCAGGACCGGCGGCTCGCCACGGAGCAACTGCTTCGACATTTCCTTGACTGGCGTCAGCGCACGCCCAGTGCGGGGACACCACCGGGCCAAAGCGTGCGGTCCACCGAGGCGGTGAGCCCGGCGAGGCCGATCTCCGCGAACCGGCGCCTTTGCCGCAGCATTTTGGGGCGTGGTTCAAAACGTGCCAATTCCAGGTAACACCGAAAATCGATAGAGCTTTGATGGTAAAGGGATTTCTCGTTTTGGGTGTTACCCTGATTTGAACCACGCCGACATCGCGGACGAACACGGTACCGTCGGGGCAGAGCGCGGCGAGGGATATCGGGCCGTACGTAGCAGAGCCGTTGCCCCCGCGCTCGACGACCAGCGCCACCCATATCGCCAGGCCGGCGCCGAGCTGACCGCGGCGCAGTCAGTGCAGCCAGCGCAATCGGCCGCGCTTTACCCTGGCGAAAAACAATCCATCGTCGCCGTCGGAGCGGCCAGAACCCGGGAAATCCGGCGGCGGCGATTTCAAGAACGGGTGGTGCCTGGTCGAGCTGCACTTCGGCAACCCGGCCAGGCAGTTCACCGGCTGGAAAAATGCCCGGTGTCCTATTTTATTTAATGGTGGGCGTTATTCCAGGGCGTCCTAAGGCGCCTGATTTGCGTGCCACACTACGTTGGGCAATGCGGTGTCCGACGTAGCACCATCCGCCCAACACTTAGGTTTTCCCATGCCATTTCTTCAGGTCAAGGTCATTCGCCAAAATATCCTCTTCGAGCTGACGGAGGATTTTGAGCAGTTTAATGGTTGCTGAGCGTTCAACCATCCAGTGCGACAAAATCGTCAGAATTTCATCAACGACGTCGTCACCCCAGCAGTTCCTTGTGCTACACAATATCTGGTTTTCAGACAGTAATGCTACGATTTTGTTTATTGCTAGCATGCTCCGCTCACGCTGGCTCTGCTCGTGCTGAAGGGCGTCGGCCTTCCACATGAACTCGTTCCCGTCTTCGGTGACAAATATTGTCCTCGAGATAAGTTTCACAGCCATTCTCCATTAATTATATGTTGCGGTGGGGTGATGACGCCGGGTGTGGTTGACCACTAACCGATTGCACTTTCCCCACCAATCATTCTTTACCACTTTCATTCTTTTGGGCTTTGCCGGTGGATGACCGACACCAAAGCCTTTGATTGTCGACAATGAGAAGGACCATCGGCTCCAATGAAAGCCAGCGAACAATGGACGGCGCTGAAAACCAGCAGACGATAGCCCCAATTAGCAAAAAGGTAAATTAAAGACATCGACCACGCGGAAAACGGAGCCGCCCAATGTCAGAAAACCCTTCGCCCCTGAAGTGCCGAACCTGCGGTCAAAGCTTCACTAGAAGTCAAAAGCCAGGCGGGGGCTGGCGCATTGCATTCGATAAAAAGCCGCCGTCGACCATATGCAAGGCGCATATCGGCAGTGCGCTTTGTAGATGGGAAGTGCACAAGCAGCGCCGGCAATTACGGCGAAAGATAGCGCCGTTTTTTCAGGGAAAGCCGGCGAGTTTCTTAACCTTGGTTCCGCCGCAGCGTTTGGTCGCCTATGATCAGCTCACCAAGCTAAACCTGGAAAACGAAAAACGGGCAATGCGGCGGGTGCTACGGAAGGCATTGCCGAAAGACACAGTGCTGGTGAGCGTGTTCGATATTAGTCTGGCGGACGATGCAACGAGTGGCGCTTCGGTACGGCATTGGGTGCCGCATTTCCATGTGTTGGTAGCCGGAGTGACGGCGGCTGAACTCAGGAAAGCCTGTCGTCATTTATACAGGGGGACAAAGAAGGTGCGGCGGCCAATTCATGTCCGAGATGCCCCGACGCCGAAAAATGGTCTGAATTATGCACTGAAGCACATTGATGACGTTAATGGAGATACGATTTTCTCTCAAGCGACTGGGTCTGGTAATCGAAGTTCAAGACGGCGATGGCTGAAAAAAGAAGAGCGGGCGCTATTGAAAGAGTTTGTAAGCAGGAATTCTCTTAGTACGTACCTTTATTTAAAGGGCTTCAGGCGTTTAAAGTGAATGAAGCCAGGAGGATAAGGAGATTATGAGCTGATTTGAGTGGTATGAAGGAATCCATTGCTTTCTTGTATATAGGGGGCAGGGGGGCATTTCCATTGGTTCTATGTAGAGTATGGTTTATGTGGAAGGGGGGGAGGTGGCATACTACTACTACTACTGCATTTGCTGCCTTTCGTCCCGGCCAATGACGGATTCGGTAAAACTCTAATTAGCTGGTGCGGGCGGGTCACCGTCGAGAGTGGGTGAGACACCGAGACGGTGAGACACAGAAAAACGCCCACCAGCGATAAAACATGGAGTTTTACCTATGTCTAGCGTACAGGAAACCGGTTCGATCAGGGTCCGCTGTGCCTACTGGCACGTCGACAAACAGGAGCCGCGATTTGAAATCGAGATTAAGACGATCTCGGGCCGGATAATGAAAAAAGTGTTCGGTCTCCCGTAAATCGAAGAGTTCAGCGTCTTCCGTCGGACCATGGTCGAGGCCGGCTTTTCGTTTTCCGGATTTCGCAAGCAGGCGGCCGACATGCATGCCGCGGTGATGCGGCAGTGCCGCCAGGTGGCAGAAGACCGCAAAAGCGAACGCCGGCTCACCAGCGAACTTGGCTGGCGCGAAGGAGTGTTCGTGCTTCCGAGCACCACGTTCCCGGCCGGCACACGCCTTTCCTTCGAGCGCGAGCATGGCCGGTACTACGCGCACGCCCGAACCGCCGGAACTTTGAAGGCGTGGCAGGATGGGGTCGCGGGACCAGCTGTGTGCTCCTCGCGCATGGTGACCACGATGGCGGCCGCCTTCGCTGCTCCGCTGCTTTTGCTGTCGGGCCGGCGGGCCGGCGGTTTCGGGCTTAGCCTGTCCGGCGCCTCGCGTACGGGCAAAACAACGGCGTTGCGGCTGGCCAAGAGCGTCATCGATGAGCCGACGCCGGACGGCTGGGGCATGAGCCGGTCCGGCGGGATTGCTGCGCTTTGCGGCTACACGGATTTGCCGGTGTTCTTTGATGAAACCGCCGCCGTCCGTGGTTCGGGGCGCGGCAACAGCACCATCGTGAGCGAGATGACGGATGTCCTATCCGGCGGTAAGGCCGATATGCTTCATCCTGACTGGCAATCCAAGCAGCGGCTCGAAGGCGGCGGCGCGATCCGCTCTATTTTGCTCGCCACGACGGAAGGCAAGCTCGACCCGTGCCGCCGGCAGGGCGAACGCGCCCGGCTGATCGAGGTGCCGGCGGAGCGGCCCGGGTCCTTCGGCATTATCGACTACCCCGAGCGGGCGCACCCTGCCATCGACAGCAAAACCAAAGCCGGCGAACACATCGAACGCCTGGACCGCGCGGCGGCGCAGAATTACGGCCACGCGCTGCCCCGGTTCGTGGAGCAGCTGGTCGCGCACCGGGCCAAAGTGCCGGGCTGGATCGAGCAATACATCAGCGATTTCCAGCGTGTCGCACGCGATGCCAACCGCGGCGGCTGGGCGCGTAGCGTGCTGGGGTGCTTTGCCCTGATTTATGCCGCTGGCATGCTCGCCTGTCGGTTCGGCGTGGTGCCTTGGTCGGAGGAGGTGATTTTGGACGCCGTGCTGCGCTGCTGGGAAGACGCCATGCAGGCGGCGGCGACGCCTGAAACCCGGGCCGCGGAAGCCGCCGAACGGGTGCGGCAATGGATCGTCGGCGCCAAGCGTGTTGCGACCGTGGGCAGGGATTTCTACCCGGAAAAGGTCGACGGGTACGAGGTGATCCACGACCGCGACCGCGGCGAGCCGGTGGCGCTGGTGCAGCGCGATCGTCTTGTTGCGCCGGCCGGCGGCGAAGCCGCTTTAACCGTCGCCCTCGACCACATGAAGGAGAATGGCTGGCTGTTACCGAACCGGGACACGGGTGCGGTGACGCGGCAAAAGCGCTTCGATGGCACCACGAAGAAACTGCGGTTCGTGTATTTCCACCGGGCGTTCCTCCAGAAGGCCGCGGAGAGGCGGGGCTGAAAAGCCGGGCGTGGCCCTGCCGTAAAGTGGCCGGGGCCGAGGATCGGGCGAGAAAGGGGCGCGAGGAAAACCCCTCCGCCCCTATAATTCAGGTGCCGGCCACAAAGCTTAGCCCTTTGCAGCTTCCACCGGCCTGTGCTTATAATTGCCGAATCGGGGAACCGGCGCAGCGGCCCTCGCCGTAGGGTTGGACTAGCTTGGCTGCCAATCGAAAGCGAAAGGGCGAATGATGCCGGACGAGAGCAAAACGAATAATGCCACGCCCGCGAGCGAAAAGGTTGGTGCGGCCAATCTTCAGCAGATGAACGCCTCCGAATTGCGGCAATTGATCGCCAAGGCGCAATTGCAAGAAAGTAAAAAGGTCGAGGAGGAAAAGAAACAACTGCAATCGAACTTCCAGCGCGAAGCGAAAAAGCTGGGCTATTCAGTGGATGTAGCATGGTCCGATTTGCCGATACCGGAGCCAGAGATTAAAAGGCCAAAGAAGAGTAAAGGTAAGGCGCCGGCTAAATACCGCGGGCCTAATGGCGAGGAATGGGCTGGCCGTGGGCGCCCAACCAAATGGCTGGTAGAGCTTGAAGCGGCCGGACACAAACGGGAGGAATTTATTATTCTACAGGAATAAGGCAGGGTTAAGCACCGGCAGCCATGAAAGTCCTTAAGGAAAGACGATACTTGATCCCCTTCTGGCCCCAACCCACCAGCATTCCTGGCATGACTGTGGCATAAGAGAACCCTTCTGAGCCGTCACCACATGCGCGCTGCAATGCTCTGCTCTTCCTCGCCCACGGCGTTTGCGTAGATCACCGTCGTAGTGAGCTGAGCGTGGCCCAGCCACTTCTGCACCATGTTGAGGGCGATGCTCATATGAATTCTGTATCAGGGCGGGCGCGACGCAGCCAGCTCTGACGCAGGATCATCCCCAGGAATCAAGCCAGGCGAGGGGGACGCCGGCCGTCGAGATACACTATCAGCCATAGTGTATCAACTACCATTATGGGGCAAACTAGTGTACCCGTGCGTTTTTCTGATCAAAGTTGGTGTGAAGATCTCCAATGACAGAATTCTATCGCTTCCGTTCGACCAAATACATTCTGGGAGAAAAATATCAAGAGCTCAAAAACCAGAACATATACTTTGCGCCTCCTACCGATTTGAACGATCCCATGGAAGGTTTTAAGGATATATTTTGGTCCGGTGATAACGTCGTATGGCGCAATTTATTCAAACATTACATGTTATGCTTGATTAATAGCGCGTGCTTGGCCTTGATTGACACTACCACTTTTGATGCGAAACTCCTTGATAATATAGTTTTTGCAGTGCCGGAAGATTTGCCAGATGCTGATATCCGTTTTGTTTATCAAGAGGCATGCCAAGATTTTTTTTACCGATCAGCACTCCATCATCTTCTTAGATATTTGTCCAAGCATAAACGTAAAATCCGAAAGGAAGAACTTATAAGCTACATCCGCAGCATACATCCTTATAGCACTCGATGCAGTCAAAAAGGCGCTACTCAAGCATGGTATGCTGCGGAACGGCGACCAAGCTAAATCTGTATTAGGTAGGATTCAGCGCCGAATACGATTAGCAAATATAAATAACGGTCTTGTCAGAGCTTTCAAATCAACGCCACCACAAGAAGAGATTTTCTTAGCTATGGATTTAGCCGCTGAGGAGATCGATCTTAAAAGAAACTATAGAGCATTGCCACAGCCCGCATTTAAAGTCATAGATTTTTTGCTACGCTCTTTTCCAGACGGATACATTAGCGCACTCCAACGCTTAATACATCCATCCTGGTACACGGCTAGCTTCGTCACGAATCCCACTAATGCTTCAATGTGGGGGGTTTATGGCGACGCTCATCGGGGAATTTGCCTGAAATTTCAATCAAGCCTTAATTCAGAGGGGCATGCAGAATTAGATCTATACCGAGTTAATTCATGGAGAAGTGATGGCAATAGAACCGAGGCAATGAGAGCGTATGTAAAACACGCCTTTTACAAAGTAGATTATTCTGTAGAATATCCTGAAATTGATTTCTTTCGGTCGTTAGGTAGACTTCCAATGTATAAGCTAAGTGGCTTTTGGTATCAGGGCGAAGAAGGTAAGACTAGCTCCTGTGCGCCAGCTATTTTTAGTGATCAAGAAGCGTGGCGGAAAAACTACTGGGTGGATTTTCAATCAGGACTAAATAAAAAGACTTTAGAATGGGAGCATGAACAGGAACATCGATTAGTCCTGTCATCAAACATTGATGATTTTACTGACCTGAACTCAAGAAAACTACAATATAAATTTGAAGACTTGACAGGTATTGTATTTGGAGCAAGAACTTCTCTCGAAGATAAATTAAAAATTATGCGGATAGTTGAGAACGAGTGCCGAGATGAAGGTCGTACAAATTTCGAATTTTTCCAGGCGCAATTTGTCCGAAAAAGTCGCGGTTTTCAGCTTGTACGGCTTAATCTGACGATGCCATAAAAAAATGCGGCCTCCTTTCCATACTGCGCATTATCGCCTTAGCAGCTTACAAGCCGGCGTCATCGTCGAACGCTGCCGCCAGGTGCGACCTCGCGCATGGACTCGTAGAACGGGTTTCGCGCACCGTTGGCATTACGCTTAGGCGACCAAAGATAGCCGCCTTGAACTTCATGTCGGTAGGTCTGATTCTGGTTTACCCACCAATAGCGCATACTCTACCCTATGTGCCTGCCGCTTTGCCTCTTATTCTGGGACAGTCTTTAGGGACGCGCAACGGTTTGATTACAGCGTAATACCACTCCGTCTTGAGCTTGACCCTCTACCACTCGAAAACCGGCAGAGGCCGACCGGTACCGATTTTGAGCGGTGGGTCAGCTTCAAGGCGGACTGGTATAAGTTGGTTATCCAGTAAGGGAACCCTTCTGAGCCGTCACCACATCCGCGCGGCAATGCTCCGCTCCTCCTCGCCCACGGCGTTGGCGTAAAACGCCGTGGTGGTGAGCTGGGCGTGGCCCAGCCACTTCTGCACCATATCAACGCGATGCCCTTGCTGACGGCCTGCATCCCGAAGCCGTGCCGCAGCCCCTTGGGACAGGCATGAGGGCCGTCCGGGATGCCGGCGGCGGTATCCACTCCCTGGACGCGCCGGTGTGGCCCGTCATGCGGCCCCAGGGCCATAGAAGCCCCTTGGCCTGGCCGCGCCGCTGCGCCTCGATATGGGCGATGGGATAGCCGTAAGTGTCCAGGTAGCAGTTCAGCCAGTCCGGGCAGTAGGTGACTGACAGGGGGATGCCCTGCCAGCTGGTTTCATGGGTTTGACGATCTGCCATGGCTCAATACTCGGCCGGCAATAGGATGGTGGTAACGCTGCGGTCCGCCTCGGTGATGATCCATAGCGTATTGCGACGCGACAATCAGGATGAATGTGCGCGACAATCTGGGTGAATGTTGAAGCTCTCAGGCGGCCCGCGGGCCGCCTGAGAGCTTCGGCGGTGTCTTGCGGGACATCGCCTGCGATCGCGTGGCGT
>JAABUN010005181.1_pt1 | contig 16556 bp, 16 predicted proteins | sample 5559311 | NCBI WGS metagenome assembly JAABUN01 (sample SAMN10711877, study PRJNA513370) | rock metagenome | isolation source: Antarctica rocks | place: Antarctica: Victoria Land, Siegfried Peak sud
ACTCTTTAAGTTATTTTTGTAATTCTCTTTTCTTCTTTAACTGCTTTAGTGTTAGGTAGCAATTTCAAGATATACCGGGCAGTGGTCGCTATGCTTAACTTCAGGGTAAATTTTTACATCTTTAATCCGGTCTTTTAAATTTTCTGTTACATTGATATAATCAATACGCCAGCCTTTGTTTTCTTCTCTGGTTGTCGGTCGCAAATTATTCCACCAGCTATATTGATGCGGTTCTTTATTCAGTTGTCTAAAACCATCCGCAAAACCGTTGGCTAAAAACTTATCGAACCAGGCTCTTTCTTCAGGAAGAAAGCCTGTTGTTTTTTTGTTAGAAACAGGATTATGAATGTCAATCTCTTTATGAGCGATGTTATAATCACCACAAACAATCAGCTTAGGTCTTGTCTTCTTCAAATCATTTAAAAATTCAAGAAACTCATCGAGCCAAACGTATTTATATGCTTGTCTAAGCTCTCCGCTTGTACCAGATGGAAAGTAAACACCTATTACCGAAAGGCCTCCAAAATCTGCACGAATTACTCTTCCTTCATAATCACTTTGTTCTATACTGCTACCGTAAACTACATTATCAGGTTTTATTTTGGTAAGAATAGCAACGCCGCTATATCCTTTCTTTTGCGCACAAAACCAATGTGATTCAAATCCCATCAATTCAATTGTTGTAATGTCAATATCTCCTTTATGCGCCTTTACTTCCTGCAGGCAAATAACATCAGCCGGGTCTGTAGCAAGCCACTCATAAAATCCTTTTCTTACGGCACTTCTTATACCGTTTACATTGTAAGAGATGATACGCATGTTATGTTTTGATGGTATTAATAGAAAACAAAGATACTCTTCGAAGATATAGAAGGCAGAACAGGAATTGATGAGAGAACCTGTAAGATAACAATGCTATGGATAAACCTGCTTTAGCTGAAAGACGACACCAAGACGTTCTAATTTTATCTGCTCTTCAGGCTTTATATATTTGGTGGTAAGCCATTCATTATTTTCGCCTTTTGTATAGCAGGTTATTAATGTAGCTTCTGGTTCAACTATTAAATAGTATTGCAGGGAAGGGATTTTGGTGTAATCAATATATTTATCTACATAATCCGTTACCTGAGATGTTTCGGAAACAACTTCAACAATTAGTACAGGTTCTGATTTGATGTATTGATTATCTTTTGTTTTTGCTTCTTTGGTTACAAATACATCGGGATAATAGTATTTATTCTCACCGTAGATTTTAACTTTCACATCATGGGCATACACCTGGTTGCCTTTGTTCCTTAAAAGTTGCATTAGTAGAAATGCAAATGCAAGAGCTATCTCATTATTAATATCTTTTTCTCCGGGCATTTCAAAAAGTTGACCGTTAATGAATTCGCTTCGCGCGGGAGCAGTCCATTCATGCCTGATGTATTCCTCAACGGTATATATTTTATCTGATGTAACAGTACGCATCGTAAAAACGTTTATTCAAATATACTAAAATTGCTCTGTTTTTATCGTTTAAACATCATATTCCAATACCGGTCGTAACCACCTTTCCACTTCTTCAAGTGGCATGTTTTTGCGTTTCGTGTAATCTTCTACCTGGTCTTTTTCAATCTTGCCAATACCAAAATACCTGCTTTCAGGGTTGGCAAAGTACCAGCCGCAAACTGATGAAGCCGGATACATGGCCAGGCTTTCGGTAAGTTGAATACCGGTATTATTGGTTGCATCAAGCAAAGCAAATAGTTTATATTTTTCAGTGTGATCTGGACAAGCAGGATAGCCGGGAGCCGGACGTATACCTTTATATTTTTCCTGTATTAATTCTTCATTACTTAAGTTTTCATCCTTAACATAACCCCAATATTCCTTTCTTGTTTTATAGTGAAGCATTTCTGCAAATGCTTCCGCTAAACGGTCTGCTAAAGCTTGCAATGTTATTTTGTTGTAATCATCATGCTGTCCTGCAAAACGTTTTAAGTGAGGTTCAATGCCGTCAATAGTAACGGCGAAAGCGCCAAGATAATCCTCCAAGCCTGTTTCTTTAGGGGCAATAAAATCAGTTAACGAAATATTAGGCTGACCTTCTGCTTTCTTTACCTGCTGGCGTAAGCTTTCAAGGTTAACCTCCATAAATAATTCATCTGTTACTGTAATCGTATCCTTACCATCAGAATTGGCTTGCCAGAAACCAACTACACCTTTTGCAGTCAACCATTTTTCATTAATAATTTTTTTAAGCAATGCCTGTGCATCGTTATAAAGCTTTGTTGCTTCAACGCCTACTTTTTCATCGCTTAGTATTTGAGGGAATTTTCCATGAAGTTCCCATGCAATGAAGAAAGGTTGCCAATCAATATACTTTGCTATTTCGCTAAGATCGTGATCAATAAAAGTTTTAGTTCCGGTAAATGTTGGCTTAATAGGTGTAAAATTGCTCCAGTCAATCTTTACCTTGTTTTGTATAGCCTGCTTATACTGCAAATAAGCTTTCTTTACTTTTTTATTGGCAAAGTCTTCTTTCAGTTTCCGGTATTCTTCGTTGATCTTTTCAACAAACTGCGGTTTCTGCTCTTTGCTTAAAAGCGAACCGGCTACCGTTACGCTTCTTGATGCATCGAGCACATGTACAACCCCTTTATCGTATTCGGGTGCAATCTTTACTGCTGTATGCATCCGGCTGGTTGTAGCGCCTCCAATCATTAACGGAAGATTGATGTTCTGGCGCTTCATTTCACGGGCTATATGTACCATCTCGTCGAGCGAGGGAGTAATTAATCCGCTTAATCCGATTATATCTGCTTTCTCTTTCCGCGCAGTTTCTAAAATTTTATCTGCCGGCACCATTACCCCAAGATCAATAATATCATAGCCATTGCAACCTAAAACAACGCCAACAATATTTTTACCAATATCATGTACATCGCCTTTAACTGTAGCAAGTAAAATTTTGGCAGCACCTGCGCCTTCTTCGTTTATTGTTCCGGCGGCAAGGTGTGCCTGCCTGCGTACTTCTTTTTCAGCTTCAATATAAGGTGTAAGCACAGCTACAGCTTTCTTCATCACCCTTGCGCTTTTTACCACTTGTGGTAAGAACATTTTGCCTGAGCCAAACAAGTCGCCCACGATGTTCATCCCGTCCATTAACGGTCCTTCAATTACATCTAATGGCTTTGGATATTTTTGGCGGGCTTCTTCTGTGTCGGCTTCCACATAGTCAGTAATTCCATTTACAAGCGAGTGTGCTATACGTTTTTCAACAGGCTCATTTCGCCAGGCTTCATCTTTTACTACTTCTTTGCCTTTGGCTTTTACGGTTTCTGCAAATACAATTAAGGCTTCGGTTGCTTCATTGTTATCGTTGTTGCGATTTAGAATTACATCTTCGCATAAGTCCTTAAGCTTTGGTTCTATTTCACTGTAAACCTGCAACTGGCCTGCGTTAACAATGCCCATATCCATACCTGCTTTAATAGCATGATATAAGAACACGGCATGAATAGCTTCGCGAACATGATCGTTACCACGAAAGGAAAACGAAACATTACTTACACCGCCACTCACTTTTGTCAACGGCATTTTTTGTTTTATCTCTCTTGTTGCTTCTATAAAATCAACTGCGTAATTACTATGTTCTTCAATGCCTGTGGCAATGGCAAAAATGTTGGGATCAAAGATGATCTCCTGGGGATCGAAGCCTACCTGTTGTGTTAGGATTTTATAGGCTCTTTCGCATATTTCCACTTTGCGTGCTTTGGTGTCTGCCTGCCCAACTTCATCAAAAGCCATTACAATTACTGATGCGCCATAAGCCTGGCAGGTGAAGGCTTGTTCAATAAATTTTTCTTCGCCTTCTTTCATGCTTATACTGTTTACAATGCACTTTCCCTGAACACATTTTAAGCCTGCTTCAATAATCTCAAACTTAGAGCTGTCAATCATTATCGGGATCCTGGCAATGTCTGGTTCTGCCTGAAGAAGATTAATGAAAGTTGTCATTGCTTTTACGCCATCAAGCAGTGCGTCATCCATATTAATATCTAACACCTGTGCACCGCTTTCTACTTGTTGCCGGGCAACAGAAAGGGCTTCTTCGTATTTGTTGTCTCTTATAAGACGAGCAAATTTTTTAGAGCCTGTTACATTGGTGCGTTCGCCAATGTTTACAAAATTTGTTTCAGGGCGAATGACTAATGGCTCTAATCCTGAAAGGCGTAAGTAAGGTTTGATAACTGTTGAACTCATTTTCTTTCTTTTCTATTAGCAAGAAAGCCTATTTCATTTCGTGGCTTTTGTTCCTGCATCAATAATTCTTTAAGGATATTAAAAATGGCTTTTATTCTTCATCTTTTTTTATAAGGGCTTGTTCTATTTGTTCTATTTTCAACCACAAGTCTTTATTGTCAAATAATATTTGCTTCATGCGGGTATAAACGCGAATGATTTGAATATTTACCTGGATTGCTCTTTCTGACCGTAAAACCGATGATAACATTGCAACGCCCTGTTCTATGAAGGCGTATGGAAGTTTTCTTGTGCCTCCTCTGCCTGTATTTTTTGATATCGCAATTTGCGATATCAAAGATTTTGAATTCGGTGTCTGTAAGCTGAAACATAAAATCATCTGGGAATCTTGACACATTGCGCTTTACTGCTTCATTTAAACGAAAAGTAGGTACATCATACATTTCAGCCAAATCCTTATCCAACATTACTTTTACTCCTCGTATGAGATAAATCTTTTCAATTATTGTTTCTTCCGCAATTTGTTTTGCCGGTAAAGCAGATGTTGCCATAAATTACTTTATGTTGAAGTTTTTATGAAGTCACAATTTGTGATTTCAAAGGTTTAAGGCTTCAAATTTTTGATATCACATATTGCGATATCAAAACGATTTAAAATAAAGCTTCTTCCACCACTGGCAAGAGCCTTGGTTTAAATTTCTTCACTTCCTGTGCTATATGTTTTATATGATCTGGTGTTGTGCCGCAACAGCCGCCTACAATATTTACAAAACCTTCTGCTGCCCATTCTTCAATAATATGTGCAGTTTCGTGTGGCTGCTCGTCATATTCTCCAAAGGCATTGGGTAAGCCTGCATTAGGATACGCTGAAGTGTAACATTCTGCTATCTGGCTCAACTCCTCAATATGAGGTCGCATTTGAGTTGCGCCTAATGCACAATTCAAACCAACACTTAAAGGTTTTGCATGACGGATGGAAGTATAGAAAGCTTCCAGTGTTTGTCCGCTTAAAGTGCGGCCTGATGCATCAGTGATTGTTCCGCTGATCATAATAGGCAATTCGGCAATCTTATTATCACGAAAGAACTTTTTAGCTGCATAAATAGCAGCCTTTGCATTTAAGGTATCGAATATTGTTTCAATCAATAATACATCAACACCACCATCAACCAGGCCTCTTATTTGTTCTGTATAAGCCACAGCTACTTCATCAAAAGTTACTGCACGATAACCAGGGTTGTTTACATCCGGGGAAAGACTGAGTGTTTTATTTAATGGACCAATTGCCCCAGCAACCCACGCCCCTTGCCGGTCTTTACCTTCAGGTGATGCCAAAAACTCTTCAATTGCTCTGCGTGTACATTTAGCTGATGCAACATTTAGCTCATAAGCCAATGACTGCATATCGTAATCGGCCTGTGCAATGCTGGTGCTGCTGAAAGTATTTGTTTCAATAATATCTGCACCGGCAGCAAGATACTGTTTGTGTATGCCGGTAATAATTTCGGGTTGAGTAATGCTCAGCAGATCGTTGTTGCCTTTTACATCGGTATGCCAGTCTTTAAAGCGTTCGCCACGGTAATCTTCTTCTTCAAGCTTGTGTCGCTGGATCATTGTACCCATAGCGCCGTCAATAATAAGTATTCGAGTTTCAAGTTCTTTTTTTATATTCATTATAGATTGTTTTAATGAACCACAAAGGCTCAAAGGGCACTAAGTAGCACTAAGTTTTTTTGCTGATTATTGTTTTGCTGTTGAAGTGTGCTACGCAACAGTTGCTGAACAAGGTTGCTAAAGCTGACTCCCAAAAGAGATTACTGAACTATTAACGAGAAACAATCTGGAGAAGGTGTACAGAGTGATTTCGTTTATTAGTTCAATAAGGTTTAAAATCAGCAGGTTGAACAATAAACAAATCCGCCTGCTGAAGTGGGACAAAAGTATAAAAAGAAAGCCGCATTGCAAAATCAGGGATGTACCATACTTTATTCATCATCCAGCCAGGCTTTAAATGCTCCTGAGCGTTCGGTGCTTACAATAGTTTCTAACTTAGAAGGAGGATTAAGGTTAATAAGCACCCGCGATTTTGAATAAGTAAACATTTCGGTAATGGAATGAAAGCCAATGATGAATTGACGATTGATCCGGAAGAATTTCTTTGGATCGAGCAATTCTTCGAGTTGGTCTAAATTATAATCAATGGCGTATCGTTTATTATCTTTTGTTATCAAAAAATTTGCTTTGTTCTCTGTATAAAAATAAGCTGCATCGGCTGTAGCAATCGTTTTTATATGCTCGCCATATTTTACAGCAAACCTTTCTTTATAATTTGCTTTCTGCTGTTTAAGTGAGGATAAAAGTTTTTCTACGTTTATATCGGAAGTGGAGACACCTGACAAATTGATAAATTTATTTATTGCTCTTTGAAGTTCTTCTTTCTTAATGGGTTTAAGCAGGTAATCAATACTGTTAATGGTGAAAGCTTCTAAAGCATATTGATCGTAAGCGGTAGTAAAAATGATAGGGCAATTCACATTCACCTCTTTAAAAATTTCGAAACTTTGTCCATCTGCCAAATGAACATCTAAAAAAACAAGATCGGGTTTAGGGTTCTCTTTAAGTCTTGCGATAGCTGAACGGATAGTTGCAATTGCAGGAAGTATGTTAACTTCAGGAAGGATCTCAGATATCATTTTTTGTAAACGGCGTGCTGCAGCCTCTTCATCTTCAATTATCAAAACGGTTTTCATCAGTAAATAATTTTTTTTAATGGTCTGATGGAACTCCCGGACAGTGAAAGTTTATGAGGCAGTAGAACTTTCATTTCCCTGCGTGCAAACAAAATTCTGCTTTTGAATGGTCGTTTCATAATTATGATAGTAGTAATGGTATGTAAACAGCAAATTCCTTGTCGTTTTTCTCGATCCTTAATTCTTTTTTACTTAAATGCAGGTAACGGTTCTGTATGTTTTGCAATCCCATGCCTGCACCTATTTCTGGTGTAAGCTTTTTATTTATATTGTTTTTTACAACCAGTTGATCACCTTGTATAAATATCTCAATAATAAGAGGTGTTTCGGATGAAATGGCATTGTGCTTAACGGCATTCTCACATAATAATTGCAGTGTAAGCGGGGCTATTTGAAAATTTTTTAAATCAGCTTCTTTCAAATTAATTGTACATGTAAGATGATTACCAAATCTTTTCTTTTGTATAAAAAAGTAATCATTAATAAGGTTAATTTCTTCGCCTAAAGAAATAGTGTCGTTATCACGATAAGTTACAATTTTACGGTAGAGGTCAGACAGATGTTCTGTGTATTCAACTGCCGATTCGGGGTTTTCTTCAATGACTGAAATGAGGGTGTTGAAACTATTAAAAAGAAAATGCGGATTAACCTGGCTTTTTAAAGTTTCGAATTGAGATTGTATTTTTTCTTTTTCGATGCGCTCCCAACGTTGGGCTCTTCGTTCGCGTAGTTTTATAAACCAGTAAACACAGGCTGCAACCAGTAATATGCCCGTCACGATAAACCACCACTGCAACCAAAAAGGCTTACTTATGATGAACGAATAAATTGCTTGCGAGCTTGAAGAAAATTTAGTGTTCAGCGAAACCCTGACCATGAAAGTGTATTTACCTGGCGGAAGTTTTGGAAAGTTTACAGAATTATCTTTTGTAGTTATCCATTGGTTGCCAAAGCCCTGAAGTTTATATTGATAACGTATTTTATCGGGATGAGAGAAGGAGATGCCCGTAAAAGAGAAACTTAAGTTGTTTTCATCGTAAGCGAAAGCTCCTTTTTTTGCTATATCAATATCCTTTAAAAACAATTGCACATTATCCAATACTATTTTAGGAAGTACCGATTGATAGGAAGGTACATACTGAATAATACCTTTGTTACTGATAAAGTAAATTTTGTTATTAAAAGAGGTGATGGGGTTATCGGTACTTAATTCTTCAAGCCCCTGGTTTGCATCGAGGTAAGAAATGGAATTAGTTTTCGTATCTATGATGTTAATCCCTTTTTTGCTAACGGCAATAATGTTTCCTTTTATATCTGTGCTTAAAGCAGTGATAGTAGCATCGTTTAAGCCCTGCTGAACAGAAAGGTTGGTAAACTTTCTGCCATCAAATTTATATACCCCACCTTCTAAAGTGCTGAACCAAATGTTGCCTTTCAAATCCTCGCACAGGCTATAAATCACCAGGCTTTTAATACCATTGTTCTGGTTGTAATTTGTAAAGCGGCCATTATCAAAAACAGATACTCCTTTGCCGTCGGTAGCAAACCATACACGGTTTTTACTATCAACCAGGGTGCTGTAAATATAGTTGCTTCCAATGCCGCTAACCTTGCTATAGTTTACAAAAGAATAAGGTACATTAATATCCTTGTTCGCATCAGTAAGCTTGCACAAAACCGCACCTTCAAGCCCGCTGATCCAAACCTGTTCGTTTTTACCGTTAACAGATAACACACTGCCATTTACCAATAAACTATCTTCTGTAAGATTACGGTTCTTGCCAGTTGAAGGATCTATTATGATAACGCCTTTGCCCATAGTGCCAATCCATATAAGTCCGAATTTATCTTCAAATAAAGAAGTAATGTCGGTCTTTGAATTGAGAAGGGGAAGAGGATATCTCACACTTTCCCATTTGTTGTTTCTGGTAAAATACTTTCTTAAACCAGCATTTTCATTTACCCAAATGTTGCCACCGCTATCAGCAAGTATAGCATGCGTTTCTCTGTACTGTTTAGAGTTAAAAGGAATAATGTTCTGCAACTGTCCGCCTGTTGTTTTTACTAATTGGTCATTGCTGGTGAACCAGGTATTTCCTTCGTCGTCGTTTAGTAAATTATTGGTTTTTGAGAAGCCTGTGTTTGCCGCTTCAATGCCGGTGAGAGCGTTCCTGTCTCTGTCATATTGCATTATTACAATACCATTATCTTCTGTTGCTGCCCATAGTTTCTGTTGAGTGCTTATAATAGAATTTACCTGCCCATACTTCCAGCCTTTTACATAACTGTTGCTGTCAATCTTATTTAGTAAAGGTGTATAAATTCCTATTCCTTTATCCTGCATGCCTATCCAGCATTGCTTGTTATTTTTAGCATACAGGCATCTTACAATATTATCAGGTAATCCATTGGCCGAGGTATAAGTCTGAATGTGTTTTTTGCCTTGCTTAAGATGTATAATGTTAAGTCCTCTATCCGTGCAGGCAATAAGGCCGGATTGATTAAGCAGCAGGTTGTACACGTAATTATCGCTTAAGCCATCATCCATATTGATATTATAAAACCTTTTATTTTGGTAATAGTAAATTCCCCCGCCTGCTGTTGCAAAAAAAATTGTTTGTGGGTCATCCTGCAAAATAGAGGTAATGGCTACAGCAGGATGGCCTTCCGGAGCATTTAAAAGCCTTACCTGTTTATTTTCAACATAGGCTATTTGCCCGCTTTGCAAGCCTAACCAAACTTTGCCATTTTTATCTTCGGCTATTGCAGTAACAGCTTTTTTTGAAACTGTATCAGAAAAATTATAACTATTAAATTGCCTGCCGTCAAAACGGTATAATCCATTAGCGGTACCTGCTAAAAGAAACCCCTTACTGGTTTTATATAAAGTGAGAATTTTAGGGCTGGCGCCGTCTTCGTTGATAGTGTAAGTATGTATGCCTGATAATTGTGCATGTACAGCATGGGCAACAGATAAAAATACCAGGCAAAAAAGTATATACTTTGCAGTTGTGTGCATTAGCTTTTGCGTGCTTCCAGCAAACAAGTTACATCTACTTTAATTTCGTCTGCCAGTTTATCTTTTACCACTTTGGGGATGGGAATATTATGATCGGTAAGCATAACAGTGAAGGCAGAGCGTACATTAATTTTACCTTCTTTTACAATCATGTCGCTTTTAATAATTCTTTCCTGGCTTATGCCATGTATTATAAAGTTTCCCTTTGCGCGAACAGTATAGTTTCCATCTTTTGTAAAGTCGGTATCCTCGATAATTTTCCCACTGAAGCTTGCATCAGGATACTTATTGCTTTCCATATAATTTTCATTAAAATGCTCTTTCTGCAAAACGCTGTTAAACCCCTGGAAGCTTTCCATTCTCACTTTAAATGCAAAGGTTTTTTTTGCTGGGTCGAGCAGACCTTTAACCTCTTTGCTGCTTGCTTTAATTAATTCGAAAGGGGCATCCGATTGAAAGGAAATCTTACCTGATGTGGTAGAAAAAACATTTCCTCCCTGTGCCAGCAGAGAGGAAATAAAAAAACAGGTAAATAAAAAAAGAATATATCGTTTCATCACTTTAAAGTTACTCCTTCTGTTTCTTCTTAGGACCAATATTAAATACTCTTGAAATGTTAAATCCAAAATGAATACCTCCGGCAGACCATTTATCTGTGGTTTGCGTTATCATTGGCAACTCCGTCATACCAGTTGAGTTGGTAAAGTGAAGCTGGAAAACATGACCGCCTGTTTCAATATCAATACCTAATGATAAAGAGTTATGCGTGTCAGCAGGTTTATAGTCGGGAAGAACATAATAATATTCGGCGCTAAGTGCGAACCTTTTGGATAACTTTTGGCGTCCGCCAAAACCTATTACATAAATATCGTTAGCATCTTTTGCTTTGCTAACAATATTTTGATGTACAACTGTCGGAACAATTTGCAGAGAAGTTTTTTCGCTGAATTTTCTTGCTATCAATAGCTGGAAAGCATAATTTAATTTATCAGAATAATGCCTTTTAATGGTATCTGTTTTCCACCTCGAATCGGTTTGAAGCATTATGGAAGACATAAACGATACCGACACAGGCATATTTACTTTTCCTTTAGATTGACGTAATAATTTATACTTCAAAAATCCGTCGTACTGCTTTTGCCATACATTGCGGCTGCTTCTGCCAACGCCGATCATAAACCTGTTGGTTATGCCATAATCAAAACCTAAACGCATTTTAGCAATGTCAAACCCAAGCAGTTGTCCTTTATCGTTAAAAGCACCAAAGCGGTGAGAAATTCTAAAATCTAAAATGCCCTTGCCTGTAGTTTCAACACTGTGGCTGTTTATAATTCGCGTGGTTTTGAAAGTTGCAGATGTATAATCGGTTCTGCTTTTATCAGCTTCTTTGCTTTCCTGTTCAAGTTGTTTAAACAGGTCTGTGCTATCCGCCACCGGCTGTTTAGATAAAGCAGAGCTATCCTGTGCATGCAGAGTAATACTATAGGTGAAGGATATGATAAGTATCAGAAATATTTTTTTCATAAGTGTAGTTTTTGGGTGTTTATTCATATTGGCAGTCAACTGTAATGGCAATTTGGCTGGCAATTTTTTTACCTATCAAATTGCCGCCAATGTTATAATCTTTAAGGATGATATTAAATTTACTTCTTGCAGTAAACTTTCCGCCGCTTACTGTAATCGTTCCGTCTGAACTTGCTTCTTTAGTAACGCCATGAAGGGTAAGCATGCCTTTTACATTAGCAGGGTAAGTGCCGTCTTTAAAAAAATTGATGTCTTTAATATTGGTAATAAAACCTTTAAAATCGGCTTTGGGGTACTTAGTACTTTCTACATAGTTTTCATTAAAATGTTCTTCCATCAGTTGGTTTTCGAACTGGAAGCCTTTCATCAAAAGCGTAAAAACCACCTGGCCGTTTATTGGGGAAAGCTTGCTTTCAACTTCGCTGTTTTTTGCTTCAATATCTTCAAGCGGCGCATTAGAGAAGAAAGATATTCTGCCTGTTTTTGTACTGTATATTTTTTGCGCCTGCACATAAGTTGAAGCTATACTTATGGCTGCAACCAATATGAATAAACGGTTCATTAAAACCTATTTTTATTGTTGTTGTATATCAATTATTGGGAGCGCCATTTCTTACCCATGTTCTTATCTTAGCAATCTCGCAGTCTGATAATTTGCCTCCTCCTTTTGGCATGGGAGAAAAGCCCGGACTATGTGTGATGGTTCCCACCAAAGCCCCAGAAAGGGCTTTGGGCACAAGATTGCCAGGATAGACATCTAATTTAACGCCTCCTCCGCTTGCGGCTGCTCCACTATGGCAGCCATAACAACTGGTGCTTAAAATATTTTTAATATCAACGCTGTATTTTATTGCAGTAGTATCGCAGGTGGGTGTGGTGGGTGTAGTAGTTTGGCGGGGATAAACTAATTCTTCTTTGTCGTAATAACAGCCAGCAAAGTAAACTGCAACAAAAGAGATCATCACTATAATGGTTATTTTTCTCATACACTTGTTTTTATTATCAAGCCGTTTTTGCCAGCTATTGATTTTGTTAGTTGAGGTTTGGTAATTATTTGTTTGATATATTCTTCATTTCATTTTACAACTACAGCTTCTCTTAAACGTACATCCGTTAGCATACCGCTGCAAATACCCTTAATAACAACAGAAGAGCCGGTGTTAATATTGCCAGCACTTTCTTTGAGCGTACAAAATACTCCGGTAAAAGGATCATCGGAGGTTAGCATAATAGTAGCTTTTCCATCCTGGTTATTTTTTACTTCGCTAACATTACCGGTTACCTGAATGGTTTTATCAAGATATTTTTTATTGGCTTCCGCTTCGTTCTGCTGATATTGTTTTACCAGTTGCGAAGCAGTTATTCCAATCCCTTTTTCATTTTCAACATTGCGTTGCGGTTTATTCCATATAAAATAGGCAACGGCACTTCCACCTAAAATCAGAACGAGCGCTATGAGGAGGAATATCTTAGACTTATTGTTCATACCAGTGATTTGACAATGCCAAGATACCTGTTGAAATTATTGTTGAGAGGGGTTTTTATCTGAGCGGGGATAATAAGCTGCTGAACCGGGAAAACCTCACCCTCTTCCGATAGCTATCGAAACCCTCTCCTTGCAAAGGAGGGGGACGGTGCTTTAGGAATATTGTGAAGCATTGTATCTTCCACATCATCTTCATAGCCCATGGTTTTAACCGTGGGCTAAAGGTTATTTTTTACGATTAACGGCTTCCGCCGTTTCTTACTAATTAATATTACCCTTTAGGAGTTAGGGGTTTTATTTAACATACTGGGCAACAGGTAACCGGTTGCTGATGCTTCGTGCAAGTGTCATTTCATCTGCGTACTCAAGTTCGCCGCCAAAGGCAATGCCGCGGGCTATAGTGGTAATTTTGCAGGTGCTTTGCTGCAGCTTTTTTTGAATGTAATAAATGGTAGTATCACCTTGTATGTTGGGGTTGAGTGCAAAGATCAATTCTTCGGTGCTTTCTTTTTGAATGCGTTGTACCAGTCCTTCAATGTTTAACTGGTCGGGACCAATACCATCAAGCGGAGAAATAATGCCGCCAAGAACATGATAAGTACCGTTAAATTGTTGCGTGCTTTCAATAGCAATAACATCGCGTATGTTTTCAACCACGCATATTACCTGTTGGCTTCGGCTACTGTTTGCACATATTGAGCAAATGTCTGCATCACTTATGTTAGAACAGCGCTGGCAAAATTTAATATCGTTGCGCATACGTGCAATAGTATCGCCAAAATGTTGCACTTCACCTGCATCCTGCTTTAATAAATGCAATACAAGCCGTAAGGCAGTCTTTTTACCAATGCCCGGCAGCTTCGAAAACTCGTTCACCGCATTTTCTAAAAGAGAGGAGGGAAGTTGCATAATGCAAATGTAATGATGACGAGTGAGAGATGATGAAAGCTAAAAATTCGTCCTTGCGAGGCACGAAGCAATCTGATGATTTGATTTTGAAAAGCCTTAATTATAAAGAGCAGATTGCTTCGTCGTTCCTCCTCGCAAGGACGATGGTGAGTTGGTTAAGAATGCTATTTTTGATACCAAGGCCTGCAGAAAAGTTTCTATTAAAATGTTATATCCATCCCATTATCCCAATTATTCCGAATCTTTAGGGTAGTATTCAAACTTATCACAATTTCGGGTTGGCGATGCTCTCCAAAAAACCTTCCGGTATCCCATTTGCCGTTTTTGTTTCTATCGTATAAAATGCGCATTCCATATTCGCCAGGTGGAAAAAGCTTTCGCAACCATACCGTTCCTGTCAAGGGTATCGAATCTACCACCTTATCAGCCTGCACTAATTGCAGAACAGGGTTTTTAGTAAGGTCAAGGTTCTTAAATCTTAGCTTTACGCTTCCATATTCATCCTCCCTTTTAGTAGTGAAGCGGAGCGTGTCGTTTTTTGCAAGTGTTACACCGGCAGAGTCGGTAAAAGCGCTTTTTTCAATCAACAGGTTGAAGGCAGTATTTGCAGGCCAATTATAACGAATTGTAAATCGTGTACGGTTAGTGTCGGCAATAATTTGATAATTCGTAATAGACCTAAAGCTTGTATCGGTCAGTATGATCTTAGTACTGTCAAAAGAAACTTTCCTGTTAAAATCTAATTGAAGGGGTTTTAGAAGATCCTGCTTGTTGCTTTCGAGGGTTGTAGTGTTTCGCAGTTGTTTATCTCTTGCCGAAGTGCGACTTGTATTGCCTGCAGGAGTTGCAACAGTTTCTTTCGGCAACGAAAAAGCATACAAGGTTATAGGTTGTGTGCTGTCTGCAATAGTTATGGGTTTATCTGCAAAAGCAAATAATTTGGTTGTATCATCGTAGCGTTTAGAATAGTCATTAGGAAGTGCGTATAAAGCAAACGTTCCGCGTGGAAGGTTATTGAATTGAAAGTTTCCTTTTCCATCAAGCTTTGTAATATAACGTGGCTTTTCTTTAGCAACCGCACTGTCGGCAAGACTGCGGTGCAGAACGGCGATTAAAGTACTGTCGGCCTTGCCGGTTTCTGCAACGATCACTTTACCGGAAAACGTGTTTTGATCTATTGTGCTGCCTGTAGAAAAAACATAGGTAAAGTTTTTTAGAACATTTCCTTCATTCACATCTTTTATAGCATCTCCAAAGTTGATTGAATAAGTAGTTGCCGGCTCTAACGTATCTCTCAGTTTTACAGTTACTGTTCTTAGCTTATAATCTATATTGGGGCTATTAACAGGTGTGGGAGAAACCAATACATTTTCCTGTGTGTTTTGGATTTCCACAAATTCGTTGAAGTATAAAGTGATGCGGTTGCCTGTAAAGTCGGTAATAGAGTCTTTAGGATTGGCAGCAATCAAAACAGGCGGAAGGCTATCTCTTGGTCCGCCTGTTGGAGGAATGATGTTAGCACAACCTGAACTTCCGGTTATTATAATTGTACTGATGAAAACGATGATAAGAGAAAAATATAGGGAGATGCTTTTTTTCATTACTGCTTCTGTACAATGCAAACATAGCAGCAATTATTTGTGGAAGTGGTGAGTGAGAGGGATTTAGGGGATTTTTAGGAAAAGGGGGAGAAGTAGATGCTGTTTTATGAGTTACTTAATTTGAATAACGTAATTTATTCTTTCTCAAATATGCTACTTATAATTTTCAATAATGTTTTATTATCAATTGTTTCGAGTTCTGCTTTGTCATAGATTGTTAGTAGATACACTTCCTTTTTTTCGGTTACCATGTAAGTAATAACTCTTGCTCCGCCACTTTTGCACTTTCCTTTACTTTTTATGGATATTCTTATTTTATAGGTATTGTTAGCTAAAGAGGTTCCCGATGTTGGATTTGCTGATAACATTTGATTTAGTACAGCAAGCTCACTCTTCAGTGATGGATATTTTTTTTATGAGTTGTTTAGCTTCCTTTTTAAATTTTTCAACTGGAATAATCTTATAATTCATCAAGAAAGTCAGTTAATGTTTGTTTTTTCACTTTTGATTTCCTTAATAAGGCAACCTGTTCAAAAGCTTCCTTTAAATCAGATTTTATCTTTAATATTTGCTCGTATTTTCTAAGTTTGGCAACTACTTTTTCCCACTCTGATAATGGTAACTGAACAGCTTGAGTTTTGCCATTGCTGTCGCTCACATATTGCACATCTATTTTCATAAGTTAAATGTACGAATTTAAAAATGTTATGAAATGCCTCTGAAGTTGAGAAAGTAGTAGCAAACAAGTGGTTCGGTTGTTTGCAAACATAACAGCAATTATTTGTTGAAGTAGTTGACGGGAGGGATTTAGGGGATTTTTAGGGAAAGGGGGAAAATGTTCTTTCGAACAAATAAGAAGAGTCTCATTTATAAGGTGTCTTTTATAACATGCCTTTTGTCTTGCAAATTGGGGAGTGTAATTTAAACTGTGTCAGATTTCAATTCCATTTTAATCCATTAAATTTAATCGTCAGACTATACGGAGAAAAGCTCTGCTGAGGAGCAACTTTTCAAGGGAT
>JAABUN010005182.1_pt1 | contig 16544 bp, 16 predicted proteins | sample 5559311 | NCBI WGS metagenome assembly JAABUN01 (sample SAMN10711877, study PRJNA513370) | rock metagenome | isolation source: Antarctica rocks | place: Antarctica: Victoria Land, Siegfried Peak sud
TGGTACGGCGACTGCCTGCCGCAGCGGGACTTCCCGATGCTCATTGACCTCTACCTCCAGGGTCGGCTGCCCCTGGACGCCTTCGTCACCGAGGAGATCGGCATCGGCGACATCGAGGCCGCCTTCGAGAAGATGGGGGCGGGCGGTGTGCTGCGCTCGGTCGTGGTCTTCGGCGACGCCCCGGCCGGAGCTGCCGCGTGAGCGCCCGGATCGACCACGCCGTCGTCGCCGGCACGTTCAGCCTGGACGGCGAGACGTTCGACGTCGACAACAACGTGTGGGTGGTCGGCGACGACGCCGAGTGCGTCGTGATCGACGCGCCCCACGACGTCGCGCCGATCCTCGAGCTGGTCGCGGGCCGCAAGGTGCTGGCCGTGCTGTGCACCCACGCACACGACGACCACGTCCGGGTCGCGCCGGCCCTCGGTCAGGCCGTGGGCGCCCCGGTGCTGCTGCACCCCGACGACCTGCCCCTCTGGCGGCTGACGCACGGCGCCGTGCCGCCCGACGGTGACCTGGCCGACGGCCAGCTGATCGAGGTGGCCGGCACCACCCTGCAGGTCCTGCACACGCCCGGCCACGCCCCCGGCGCAGTCTGCTTCTACGCGCCCCAGCTGGGCGTCGTCTTCACCGGCGACACCCTCTTCGCGGGCGGACCGGGTGCCACCGGCCGCAGCTTCAGCGACCAGAACCTGTTGCTCCGCAGCATCACCGACCAGCTGCTCGGCCTGCCGGGCCGCACCATCGTCAAGACCGGACACGGGGACGACACCACGCTGGCCGACGAGCGGGACGCCATCCTGCGGGCCTGACCTTTTCCGTGGCCCAGGCCGTGGCCGTCCTCCGACCACTCGCCGCGGGCGGACCTTAGGCTGCGACCCCCGCCCTCTCCCCCAGGAGTCCTCGTGGCCGCGTGGTCATCGAGGTGATCGGCATCGCGGCGGGTGGTGACGTGCTGTCGGCGAACAGCAGCCTGACCGGCCCGGACGACATCGCGCCCACGATCTGGGGGCTGGCGACCCTGCTGCCCAGCCTGGCGCTCACCGTCCGGCGGCTGCACGACATCAACCGCAGCGGCTGGTGGGTCCTCATCGGGCTCATCCCGGTGGTCGGCTGGATCATCCTGATCGTCTTCAACGCCACCGCCTCCGACCCGGCGGGCGCCCGCTACGACCAGCCGCACGCCGTCTGACCCCACCCAGCGCGCGGCACCGCAGGGCCCGTTCCTGACGGAATGGTCCGGGACCACGTCGAGTGGCATGCTCGGAGCCTCCGACCCGACCAGCGTGCAACCCCGCCCGCGGCTGGACGGGGGCAGGAGAGGACGGCCGATGGCGGACTCGGCGACGGAAGCTGCCGCACGGGCCTCTTCCCTGCGGGCCGACTGCGCGAGCTGTGCCGGGCTGTGCTGCGTCGCGCTGGCCTTCGGCACCGAGGCGGGTTTCGGCTTCGACAAGGATGCAGGCGACCCGTGCACAAACCTCCAGGACGACTTCCGGTGCGGGATCCACACCGAGCTCCGCCCCCGGGGCTTCTCGGGCTGCACGGTGTTCGACTGCCAGGGCACCGGGCAGAAGATCACCCAGCAGACGTTCGGCGGCCGCACCTGGCGCGGCGCTGACGCCGCGGAGCGGGAGCTGATGTTCGTCACCTTCCAGGTGATGCGCCCCCTGCAGGACCTGTTGTGGCTGCTGGACGAGGCGCTCGGGCGGCCCGAGACCCGGTCCGTGCACGCCGCCTTGCGGGCCATGTTCACCGAGACCGAGCGGCTGACCCTGCTGGACGCCGACGGGGTGCTCGGGGTCGACGTGCAGGAGCAGCGCCGACGCGCGTCGGACCTGCTGACCAGGGCCAGCGAGCTGGTGCGGTCGCAGGCCCGCGGGCGTCGCCGCCCCTCCCGGGCCACGCGCCGGGCCGTCCCGGACGCCAGCCTGCTGGCCGCCGACCTGGCCGAGCAGGACCTGCGCGGGGTCGACCTGCACGGGGCGCTGCTGATTAAGGCCGACCTGCGGGAGGCCGACCTGGGCGGGGCGGACCTGCGGGGCGCCGACCTCCGCGACGCCGACCTCTCCGGGGCCTTCCTGGCCGACGCGCTGTTCCTCACCCAGTTCCAGGTCAACTCCGCCGACGGCGACGAGCGGACGCAGCTGCCCCCTCGGCTGGACCGCCCGGGGCACTGGTCAGGACCGCGCGGCGGGCGGACGCGGCTCACCCTGCTGACCCCGCCGACGCCCGGTGCCAGCGGCAGTCAGTGCTGAGAAGCCCGTCGCACGGCTGCCCTGGAGCGCCCAACTTGTCAGCAATCGCCGAGGTCTGTGCCGACAGCGGCCGGCATGGAAGGCTGAAGGCATGCGACTGATCCTCCGGCTGCTGGCCAACGCCGCGGCGCTGGCCGTGGCCACCTTCCTGCTGAGCGGCATCAGCCTGACCGCGCCCACCACCCGGGGCAGGGTCGTCACCCTGCTGGTCGTGGCCCTGATCTTCGGCCTCGTGAACGCGGTCGTGAAGCCGATCTTCACCCTGGTCACCGTGCCGGTGGTGCTGCTGAGCCTGGGCTTGTTCCTCGTGGTCATCAACGCGCTCATGCTGCTGCTGACGTCCTGGGTGTCCGCCCGGGTGGAGCTCGGCTGGTCCGTCGACGGCTTCGGCACGGCCGTCCTCGGCGCGCTGATCGTCTCGGTGGTCAGCTTCCTGCTCAACGCCTTCGTGCCCGACCGCCGCCCGGACCGGCGTCGTGCTTGAGCCGCCGGTGAAGGTCGTCTTCGTCTGCTGGGGCAACATCTGCCGCTCCCCGATCGCCGAGCGGGTGGCTCAGCGCAAGGCCGAGGAAGCGGGCCTCAGGAGTGTGGAGTTCACCAGCGCGGCCACCAGCAGCGAGGAGCTGGGTGCACCGATGGACCGCCGGGCAGCCGCCGTGCTGCGGGACCGCGGCTATCGCGCGGACGGCCATGTCGCCCACCAGATCGACGCCGCAGAGATCGCCGCCGCGGACCTGGTGATCGCCATGGAGGACCTGCACGTCGACAGGATGCGGGCGATGGCGGCAACCGCCGACCACCTGAGCCTGCTCACCGACTACGACCCGGCGGCCACGCCTGGTGCGGGCGTGCCCGACCCCTGGTACGGCAGCCCGGCCGGCTTCTACGACACCCTCAGTGCCGTCGAGGCCGCCATCCCCGGCGTGCTGGACCGGGTGCGGGAGCTGCAGGGCTCGCGCTGACCCGACCTGCGCGCCCTCAGACCGCAGGGGCAGCGACCAGCGGGGCGACCACCCGACGCCGGGCGACGGCGAGCACCCCGGCCACCAGCCCGACCAGCAGCCAGGCGACCAGCAGGCCGGCGGCCGAGCCGGCCCCGCTGGCGCCGGTGACGGTCGCGCGCAGGCCGTCCAGGGCGGGCGTCAGCGGCAGGAACGGGCGCAGCGCGTCGAAGCCCGCGGGCACGGCGGCCGTCACTGCGCCCGCGGCCCCGATGACCACCAGCACGACCGACACGAACCGGCCGACCCCGCCGAACCAGGCAACCAGCGCGTGGTTGAGGGCGACGAACGTCGCCGCCGTCAGCGCCAGCAGGGCGCCCAGCTGGACCACCCGGCCGGCCGGCCGGTCCAGCAGCAGCGCCAGCATCGCCGTGAGCGCCACCGCCTGGACCAGGCCGACCACCAAGCCCGGCAGCAGACCCTCGAGCGCGAGCCGCCAGGACGGCTTCATCGACGCCAGCACCCGGCCCGAGACTGCCCGCAGCACGAGGTAGCTGGCCAGCGCGCCCACCCAGAGGGCGAGGACCGCCAGGAACGTCGTCGTGGCGACGTCGGAGAAGGCGGCCAACGGAGCCGCGGTCTGCACCGGCGTGGCCACCACGTCCGACAGCTTCTGCCGGGTCGACTTGTCGTAGGTGGGCACGCCCTCGGCACCCTTGGCCAGGCCGGCGGCCAGCTTCTGGGTGCCGTCAGCCAGCCGCTCGCCGGCGTCGGCCAGCTTGACGGTGCCCGCGGCCAGCTCGTCCGCGCCCGAGGCGGACTTGCCGGTGCCGGCAGCCAGCCCGGCGGCACCGGTGCGGAGCTTCGAGGCGCCGGTGGCCAGCTGGTCGGCGCCGTCGGCGCTGGAGGCGATGCCCGCGGCCAGCGGCGTCAGGCCGTCGGCCAGCCGGTCGGTGCCCTCAGCGAGCCGGTCGAGCCCGCCGGCCAGCTTCCCGGCCCCGTCACCCAGGCCGGTCGTGCCGGTGGAGAGGCTCTTGGCCCCGGTGGCCACGCCGGACGCGCCGGACGCCAGCCGGGCGACCCCGCCGTCGATGCCCCGGGCGCCTGCGGCCAGCTGCTGCGCCGACGGGATCAGACCGGGCACTCTTGCCCCGGTCCTCGGGTCCTTGGTGTTCTCGAAACCGGCGAGGGTCGCGGTGATGCCGCCCTGGAAGGCGTCGACGACCCCGGAGCAGGTCGGGGCCGGGGTGCCGGCGGGGCAGAGCGTCGGGACCTGCGCGAGCACCGTGGCGTCGTCGGCCCCGGTCAGCGTCGCGAAGGTGTCCCGGTAGGTCTCCACCCCGGCGGCGTAGCGCTGCACGCCCTCGGCGAAGGCCTGCGTGCCACCGGGCTCGGCCGCGGTGCCGGTACGCAGCGACCTCACCCCGCCCGCCAGCCGGGCGGCGCCGTCGGACAGCTGCGACGCCCCGCCGGCCAGCCGGTCGGCACCCTCAGCCAGCTTCTGGGCCCCGTCGGCCGAGGCAGCCGTGCCCCGAGCCAGGGTGCGGGTGCTGCCGGGCAGCGCGGAGGCGCCGTCGCTCAGCTGCTGCAGGCCCCCGGCCAGCGCCGAGGTGCCGGTGCCGAGGCCGGCGGAACCGGTGGACAGCTGCTGAGCGCCGTCGTCGAGCTGTCGCAGCCCCCGCGCCAGGGTGCCGGCACCGGTGGAGACACCGCCGATCCCGGTCGAGAGCCGGTCGGTGCCGTCAGCGAGCTTGCCGGAGGCGTCGGCGACCGCCTGGAACTGCTTGTTCAGGTCGTTGAAGCCGAGGTAGATGCCGTCCAGGTACTGCTTGGTCAAGGTGGTGTTGAGCGCCGACGTCGCGGCCGCCGTGATGGCCTGGCCGACGACGGGGTCGGCGATGCCGCTGACCTCGGAGGTGGCGACGTCGAGGGTGGCCGGGCGGATCGTCCCCGCGTCGGTCGTCGAGAACGAGGTGGCCCGGGCCGAGAAGGTCGCCGGGATCGTCACCACCGCCGCGTACCTGCCCGAGCTGAGGCCCTGGGCGGCGTCGTCGGGGTCGGTGAGCACCCAGGAGAAGTTGGTGTCCACCTTGTCCCTCCTCGGACCACCGGTGACCAGACCGCCCGCCAGCTGGCGACCGAGCGGGACGGTCCGGCCGTTCAGCTCGACGGGCTCGTCGAGGTTGACCACCGCGGCCTGCACCCGGTCCAGCCGGTCGGTGGAGTGCCAGGTGGCCCAGAGGAAGCCGGCCGCCACCACGAGCGGGACGAGCACCAGCCCGATCAGGGACCAGAGTCCGACACGGCGGGAGCTGGTGGCACGTTCGAGCGGGTACATCGTCGGCATCTCCATGGGCAGGTCAGGCGTTCGGGGTCTGGACGAGCTCGGCGGGCCGGTCCAGGGTGAGGACGGAGTAGCGGGCGGGCAGCAGGTCGGACACGAGGCCGGCGTCGCGCACGCCGAGGACGACACCCACCTCCCGGCTGCCGACGGCCAGGTCGTCCAGCAGGCTGGCCAGGGCGGCACGGTCGTCGTGGTCGGTGACCAGGTCGGCGTGGTCGACGAGCACCACGCAGGGTTGCCGGCGGAGCACGGCCGCGAGCTCGCGGCGCAGCCCCGGCGTCTGCCTGCAGTCGAGGTAGCCGACGACCCCGCGAACTGCGGCAGCCTGCTCCGGCAACACCCGGCCGGCCACCTTGGCGCGGCCGGCGTCCAGCCGCATCCGACCGCCCACGGTGAGCAGCAGCGCGGTCTTGCCGCTGTGCGGGGCGCCGGCCACGACGACGACCTCGCGCGGCAGCACCGCGATCCCCACGACGCCGGCGGCGCCGACCTGCAGTCCTTCGGCGTAGACGAGGTGCGGGTCGTGGGCACTGGGCCAGTCGGCCAGCGCCGTCTGGTGGGCCAGGCCAGCGCCCTCGACGTCGAAGGAGGGCAGCAGCCGGTCCAGCCAGCCCGGCAGCCACCACGCGGAGCGGCCGAGCAGGGCCAGCACGGCCGGCACGAGGGTCATCCGGACGACGAACGCGTCGACGAACACCCCGACGGCCAGCCCGAAGGAGATCGTCTTGATCGGCCCCTCGCCCTCGGGCACGAAGGCGGCGAAGACGGCGAACATGATGACGGCGGCCGCGACGACCACCCGGGAGGAGGCGACGAAGCCCTCCTCGACGGCGGCCGCGGCGTCGGGCTGCGTGGCCGTGCCGGAGCGGGCGGCCCGGTGGACGTACTCCTCCCGGATCCGGGAGACCAGGAACACCTCGTAGTCCATCGCCAGGCCGAAGAGGATGCCCATCAGCAGGATCGGCAGGAAGCTGATCACCGGCGCGGTCTGGTCGACGTTCAGCAGCGAGCCGAACCACCCCCACTCGAACACCGCGGCGGTGGCCCCGAAAGCGGCACCGACGCTGAGCAGGAAGCCGATCGTGGCCTTCAACGGCACGGCGACCGAGCGGAACACCATCGCGAGCAGCACCAGCGACAGCCCCACCACCAGGACGCCGAAGGGCAGCAGCGCGCCGCCGAGGCGGTCGGAGACGTCGATACCGACGGCGGTGAACCCGGTGACGGCGAGGGGCACGTCGTACTTCGCCTCCAGGCCTGGGGCTGCCGCTCGGATCGCGCGGACCAGGTCCTTGGTCTCGGTGCTGTCGGGGGCACCCTCGGGGATCACCTGCACGATCCCGGCCGAGGCGTCGGCGTTGGGGGTGGCCAGCGGCACGCTGGCGACCCCGGGGAGCGCACGCAGGTCGTCGGCGAGGTCCTTCATCAGCGCCAGCGGGTCGTCGGAGCCGACGATCGTCGCCGAGACGATGAGCGGGCCGTTGTAGCCGGCGCCGAAGTGCTCGGCGATCAGGTCGTAGGTGACGCGGGCGGGCGTCTGGGGCGCGGAGGTGCCGTTGCTGGGCAGCGAGAGCCGCAGGTCGAGAGCGGGGTAGCTCATCACGCCGAGGCCGGCGACGACCAGCACCACGGTCAGCACCGGAACCCTGGTGACCAGCCGCACCCAGCGCCGGCCGAGCCCGACCTTCGGCGGCTTCGCGGCCAACCGGGCGGGCGCCCCGCCGCGGGCGGCCTCGACGCGCGCTGCCCTGACGTGCCGGGGCTTGGGCGCCAGCCGCTCGCCGGCGAAGCCGAGCATCGCGGGGAGCAGCGTCAGCGCGATGAGGACGGCGATGGCCACCCCGATCGCAGCAGCCACGCCCATCGTGGTGAGGAAGGGGATGCCGGCCACGGCCAGACCGCAGAGCGCGATCATCACCGTCATCCCGGCGAAGACGACGGCCGAGCCGGAGGTGGCGACGGCCTGGGCGACCGACTCCTCCGGTGCCATCCCGTCGCGCAGCTGGTCACGGTGCCGGGAGGTGATGAACAGGGCGTAGTCGATGCCGACCGCCAGCCCCAGCATCAGGGCCAGCAGCGGGGTGGTGGAGGAGATCACGGCGATGCCGGTGGCCCCGAAGATCAGCGCCATGGTGAGGGCGACCCCCAGCAGGGCGGTGATCAGCGGCATCCCGGCCGCCCGCAGCGAGCCCAGGGTGAGGAACAGCACCACCAGGGCGACCAGCACGCCGATGAGCTCGGTCGGGCTGAGTCCCGGGGTGTCCCCGCCGTAGGCCTGGCCGCCGATGGAAGCCGCCGAGCCGGGCAGGGAGGTCTGCAGCCGAGTGGTCTCAGCGGCCAGCGCGTCGAAGGTCGCGGGGCTGATCCCCGTGTTGGCGGTGTCGAAGCGGACGGAGATGATCGCGGCGCTGTCGTCCTGGGCGACCTGACCTCTCGCGTACTGGTCGAAGGGGGACGTCGCGGCGTCGACCTGGGGGATGTCCGCGAGCCGGCCGACGCTGGCCCGGATCGCGTCCTGGGCCGCCGCGGAGCGGACGCTCTGACCCTCGCGCGGGACGACGATCAGGTCCGCCGTGGTCCCGCTGGCCTGCGGGAATGTCCGGTTCAGGGCGTCCAGAGCCACCTGCGACTCGGTCCCGGGCAGGGTGAACGACTCGTCGAACTTGTCGCTGACGGCCAGCGCCAGACCGCCGACGACGGCCAGCGCGGCCACCCAGGCGAGGAGCACCAGCATCCGACGCCGGAACACCGCCCGGCCCAGGCCGTACAGGAACGAGGACACTGGTCTCCTCCACGAGGTGCGGACGTCTGCGGTGATGGTTCCGGTCCAGCAGTGGATCGGGATTCAATGCTGTATCTGATTCACCACTGTATCTGGTGCAGTGCTGTATCGCATACAGTGATGTATCAAGAGACCAGAGGATGCACTAGGGTCGGCTCCACCGATGCCCGTCCCGCCGTCTGAGGAGGCCCGCGCTTGTCCCCCGCCCCGGCTGCCGAGGCCGCCCCCGTCAGCGCCCGCCGCGCCCAGACCCGCGAGCGCCTGCTGGCCGCCGCCACCACGGTCTTCGCCGAGCGCGGCGTCAACGGAGCCAGCGTCGAGGAGATCTGCGAGACCGCCGGCTTCACCCGCGGCGCGTTCTACTCCAACTTCGCCGACAAGGACGCGCTGGTGCTGGCTCTCATCCAGGCCGACGTCGCCGCCCAGTACGCTGCCGCCGCAGCCGCGCTGGAGGAGGCGGAGTCAGCGCTGGGCAGCAGCAGCGTCGCCGCTGTCGTCGCCTCCACCCTCGAGCGGTTCGACGGGTTCGGCGCCAGCACCCGTGCGGGCGTGCTCGCCCAGCGCGAGCTGCTGCTGCACGCCGCCCGGGTGCCGACACTGCACGGCCCCTACCGCGACTTCCTGGCCACCAGCAGCACGCAGCTGCGCACGCTCCTGACCGACGCGCTGGAGCGGCTGGGCCTGGAGTTCACCCTGCCCGTCGACCACGCCGTCGAGATGCTGCTGGCCACCCACGGCCGGGGGCAGGACGCAGCGCTCTTCGACGCGGGCGTCGACACCAAGGCCCTGCAGGCCGTCGTGCTGGCCATCACCCGGCCCCGGCCGAAGGACTGAGCGGCGCGCCCTCGCGCCGTGGCGCCACCCCCGGACCGACTGCGCCGTCGGTCGTGCTGGTCATGCGGCCCGTCGGTGCTGCTGCGGCCCCTGCAACGGGCGCAGGAGCGCCGAACGGCCGCAGGAGCGAGGACGGGGCGCGAGAGTCATTACGCTGGCCGCCATGCACATCCTCGTCGTCGACGACGACCAAGCCGTCCGGGACTCCCTGAAGCGCTCGCTGGAGTACAACGGCTACGAGGTCAGCGCCGCCGAGGACGGGGTGCAGGCGCTGGCCCGGCTGGCGGCCGTCCGGCCCGACGCGGTGATCATGGACGTGATGATGCCGCGGCTGGACGGGCTGGAGACCACCCGGATGCTGCGCTCGGCCGGGAACGACGTGCCCATCCTCGTGCTGACCGCCCGCGACGCCGTCGGCGACCGGGTGGACGGCCTGGACGCCGGCGCCGACGACTACATGGCCAAGCCGTTCGCCCTGGACGAGCTGCTGGCCCGGCTGCGTGCGCTGGTCCGCCGCGCCGGGACGGTGGCCGACTCGTCCGACCCGTCGACCCACAGCCTGGCCTTCGCCGACCTGGTGCTGAACACCCAGACCCGCGAGGTGCTGCGCGGCACCCGTTCGATCAGCCTGACCCGGACCGAGTTCGCCCTGCTGGAGGCCTTCCTGCAGCATCCCCGTCGGGTGCTGGAGCGCAGCTGGCTCCTGAACGAGGTGTGGGGGTTCGACTTCCCCACCACCGCGAACTCCCTGGAGGTCTACATCGGCTACCTGCGACGCAAGACCGAGGTGGGCGAGGAGCCCCGGCTGATCCATACCGTCCGCGGCGTCGGCTACGTGCTGCGCGAGACCCCGCCGTGAGCCCGGACGGCTCCGCCGTGAGCCCGGACGGCTCCGCCGTGGCGGACCGGTGCTGCCCCGTCGGCTGAGGAGGTGGCTGCGCGGCTTCCCGCTGGAGCGCCGGGTGTTCCTGCTCACCACCATCGCCGTCGCGGTGGCGGTGGCCGCCACCGGTGCCGCGGCCTACCTGACGCTGCGGGTCTCGCTCTACGACACCTTGGACGACGAGCTGATCGAGGTGGCCAGCACGCTGGCCGTGCCCGTCGCCCAGGACATCACCCGGCTGGGCGGGCTGACCGAGAGCGCGCTGCGGGCCGGTGATGTCAGCGTCGCCGCCTACCGCTCCGACGGCGAGACCTTCTTCGTCCCCGACGAGCGCGAGCACCTGGTGCTGACCCACGACGAGCTGGCCGTCGCCCGGCTGCAGCGGGGCGCGTCCGCTCGGACCGGCGTGGCCACGGACGGCGAGCAGTACCGCATCGTCGCCGTCCCGATCACCCAGCTGGGCAACTACGCGCTGGTCCTCGGCCGGCCGCTGCGGCCGACGAACAACACCCTGCGCTCGGTCTCACTGGCCCTGGTGATCTTCGGCGCGCTCGGGGTGGTCCTCGCTGCGGTGGCCGGCGCCACCGTCGCGCGCTCCAGCCTGCGTCCGGTCCGCCAGCTCTCGGCCGGCGTGGAGCACGTCACAGCGACCGAGGACCTGCAGCCGATCAGCATCGCGGCCAGCGGCGACCTGGCCCTGCTGGCCGACAGGTTCAACGCGATGCTGACCTCCCTGGCCTCTTCCCGCGTGCGGCAGCGGCAGCTGATCGCCGACGCTGGGCACGAGCTGAGGACCCCGCTGACCAGCCTGCGGACGAACATCGAGCTGCTCACCGCCGACGCCGGCACCGGGATGCTCGAGCAGAGCGACCGGCTGGAGATCCTCGCCGACGTGAACGCCCAGCTGGCCGAGTTCACCAGCCTGATCGGTGATCTCGTCCAGCTGGCCCGCGAGGACACCGTCACGGCGTCTCCGGAGCCGGTCGACCTCCGCGACGTGATCCGCTCGGCTCTGGACCGGGTCCGCCGGCGGGCCCACGGCCTCGACTTCGATGTCGAGCTGAACCCGTACTACGTCGTGGGCGAAGCCGACACCCTCGAACGGGCCGTCACCAACCTGCTCGACAACGCGGTCAAATGGAGCCCGCCCGGCGGGACCGTCCGCGTTCAGCTGGAGGGCGGCCGGCTGCGGGTGGCCGACCAGGGACCAGGCATCGCCGACGCGGACCTGCCGTACGTGTTCGACCGCTTCTTCCGGGCTGAGACGGCGCGTCACACCCCCGGCACCGGGTTGGGGCTCTCGATCGTCGCGCAGGCCGTCGACCGGCACGGCGGGTGGGTGCGGGCCAGCCGTTCGGCCCAGGGAGGGGCCGAGTTCACCGTCCAGCTGCCCGGCGCGAGCACACGGGAAGGCCTGCCGAAGCCTGGTCCGATGTCGGGTCCGATGTCGGGTCCGAACCGCGCTACGAGATCCGGCACCCGCCGTTCCTGAGAGCTGTCTGACGCGGTCCTGAGGACCGACCCATCCGCATCGTCGTCGGCTCCGAACGCGGAGTAGAGCGACACACGTCCAGGGGATCGCCGGCCGGCAGACTCACCCCCAAGGGCTGCTCCGCGCGACCGGCGGTTCGTCCGACGACGGCGTCTCGACACCGTCGTCGCACGCACTCCTGCCCTCCTTGTGTGCTCCGCGCACCGAGAGCGCCGCCGGTGGCGCTCCTTCGGAGCTCCACCCTCACCAGAGGAGCAGCATGTTCGGAAACAAGACGGTGGTCGACATGATCAACCGCAGCGCCGAGAACGAGGCGGACCGCCGCAACTTCTTGCGCACGGCCGGCCTTGCCGGCCTGGGTGTCGTCGGTGCCACCACCCTGACCGGGGCGGGCGGGCTCACCGCCTCCGCGGCGCCCACCGCGGCCGCCGCGGGGGGCCCGAGCGACGGCGCGATCCTCAACTTCGCGCTCAACCTCGAGTACCTGGAGGCCGAGTTCTACCTGAACGCCTACTACGGCTGGGGCGTCCCCAGCTCCCTCACCACAGGGAAGGGCACCCGGGGCGGCGTCACCGGCGGCCGCAAGGTCTCGTTCAGGAGCAGGGCGATCGCCCAGTATGCCAAGGAGATCGCCGAGGACGAGCTCAACCACGTCGCGTTCCTGCGCGGCGCGCTCGGCTCGGTAGCGGTGGCCCGCCCGAGCATCGACCTGAGGGCCAGCTTCACCGCGGCGGCCCGGGCGGCCGGTCTGATCAACGCGAAGCAGACCTTCGACCCGTTCGCCAACGAGAACAACTTCCTGCTCGCGGCCTTCATCTTCGAAGACGTTGGCGTCACCGCGTACAAGGGTGCCGCTCCGCTCATCGACAACAAGACCTACCTGGACGCTGCGGCGGGCATCCTCGCCGTCGAGGCCTACCACGCGGGCATCATCCGCACGTCCCTGTACTCCAAGGGCCTCTACTCCGCGGTGCGGAAGATCTCCGACGCCCGGGACAGCCTGGACGGCAAGACCGACCTCGACAGCGGCATCGGCACGCGGCGGCGGGGCAACCTGGTGCCGACGGACGCGAACAGCATCGCCTACTCCCGTACCCCGGGCCAGGTGCTGAACATCGTCTACCTCAACCCGGCGCAGGTCAGCAAGGGCGGGTTCTTCCCGGCCGGGCTGAACGGCGAGCTCAAGACCAGCGCCAACAACGCCTGACGCACCACCAGCGGTCGGCGTCCACCTCTCGGGTGGGCGCCGGTCGCCCTGCTGCTGCCGGCCCCGCTGGGTCCGCGGTGGCACGATGAGACCGAGCCGGAAGAGAGCCCACAATGACCCTGCTGACGAGCCCACCCCGGCCCGCCGCCACCCTGCTGGGCCGCACGCGCCTGCTCGGCCCTGCCTTCGTGGCCGCCGTCGCCTACGTCGACCCGGGCAACGTCGCCACCAACACCACCGCCGGCGCGGACTACCGCTACCTGCTGCTCTGGGTCCTGGTCGGCGCCACCTTGATGGCCGGGCTGATCCAGTACCTGTCGGCCAAGGTCGGCTGGCTAACCGGGGAGTCGCTACCTGCGCTCGTCGGCCAGCGGAGCAGCCGACGCGTGCGGCTGGCCTACTGGGTGCAGGCCGAGCTGGTCGCCGTGGCCACCGACATCGCCGAGATCGTCGGCGGCGCGTTGGCCCTGCAGCTGCTCTTCGACCTGCCGCTGGTGGTCGGAGCCGTCATCACCGCCGGCGTCTCGACCGCGCTGCTCTACGTCCAGCGGTACGGCCAGGTGAGCTTCGAGCGGGTGATCGTCGGCCTGCTGGGCGTCGTCAGCGTCGGGTTCCTGGCCGGCCTCGTCGTCGCCCCACCCGATCCCGCGGAGGCGGCCAGCGGTCTGGTCCCGCGGCTGGCCGGCACCGACAGCGCTCTGCTGGCCGTAGGCATGCTGGGGGCCACGGTGATGCCGCACGCGGTCTATCTGCACTCCGCCCTCGTCCGGGACCGGCACGGCCGCGCCGATGCCGGCAACGTGCACCGGGTGCTCAGCTCGGTCAAGGCCGACGTGGTGCTGGCGATGCTCGTCGCCGGAAGCGTCAACATCGGCATGCTGCTGCTCTCCGGCAGCGCCTTGTTCGGTCTGGAGCTCGGCGGCCTCACCGAGGTGCACACCGCGATCGGCGCCACCCTCGGCGAGGGGATCGCCCTCTGCTTCGCCCTGGCCCTGCTGGCCTCGGGGCTCGCGTCCACCTCGGTCGGGGGCTACGCCGGCACGGTGATCATGGACGGCCTGCTGCACCGCCGGATCCCGCTGCTGTGGCGACGGCTGGCGACGGCTGTGCCCGCCCTGGTGCTGCTCTCGCTGGGCGCCGACCCCACCCGGCTGCTGATCCTCTCCCAGGTCGTGCTGTCCTTCGGCATCCCCTTCGCACTGATCCCCCTGGTCCGGATCGCCCAGGACAAGTCCCTGATGGCGCTGGTGCCGACGCGCCGGGCCACCCTCGCGATTGCCTGGCTCGTCGCCGCCGCCATCGTGACCCTGAACATCGTCCTGATCGTCCTGCTGGCGCGGAGCTGAGCCGCCCAGCGATCGGTGGGACGACTACGCGGGGCGCTGCGCCTCTTCAGGCAGGTCGGCGAAATCCTGCTTCGTGGTCTGGTACCAGCCCATGGACTTCCTCGGGTGGCGCCAGCGGCCCTTCATCTCCCGCAGGGCTGGCTCGTGAGCGCTGTCGCTTGCTGCCTGCTTGAGGTGACGGTCTTGAGCCTTGATCACCGCGTCTGCGGTGGCGCCGTGGTGCTCGGTGTCGCAGGGTCCGCCTAGCTGGCGGCAGGTCATGGTCTTCATGGCATTGCTCCTCGCTCAGATGAGTCGGGCCCTGTCGTCCGGCCCTCACTCACCCTGACGCACAGCGCCGGGCAAGTGTGACGCTCAGCGTCTGATCCCGGGGGTGCCCATTGGTCTGTCGGTGCCGATCGGCGATGTTGCCCGTCCGGGAGACGTAGCGTGGGCTCGCATGCGGCCGGCGCGAGCGAGGGCGGCTGATGCTGCCCGGAGTTGCTTGCATCTACAGATGCGTCCGCTTTCCGCCGGTGCGCTGAAGCCGGCCCGCCATCGAGGCGGTGATCAGATTGCCTCCTTCGTCATCGTTGGGTTTCTTGCGGCGATGGTCGTGATCGTTGCGCCTTTCGTCCTCTTCCTCTCCGTGGCCGGCGATCCCCTCGGGCTCGCTTTCGTCGAGCGTCGCGCCGACGGTCTCTACGCTCAGTTCCGGGCCTGCGGCAGAGATACGATCCACCGGGTTGAGGTAGCCCCGTACGACGGCCACACCGAGCAGCCCGTTCCCTTCTGGGTTGCCACCTCGTCGGGGGAGTTCGGCGGGTCCGAGTCTGTGAAGCTGTTCAGCGCGCAGCCGTAGTTCGTGGAGCTTTCGGCTGTGGTCGGAACGCCGCTCGGTCATCCGTCACTGAGGCTCCTCCGGGCGGCCTCCAGGGCGTGGGTGTACTGCGCTCGGTCGAAGGTCAGCGACAGTGGCGGGTCGAAGAGGAATGGCGACTCCTCGGCGGTCTCGGACTCCCATCCCAACTCGTGCCACGAGACGGTGTCATCGCTCAGCTGAAGCACGGCGGTGAACACTCCACACCCGAAACCACCGCATACGGGGCAGGTCAGCAGCGCGACGCGCTGGCCATCGAAGTCGGGAGGCAGGTGGCCCAGGAGCTGGTCGAGCCGTTCGGAGGCGTCCTCGGTGTCACCGGCCAGCCAGATCGTCTCCTCAGCCGGCACCTTCGGGTCGAGGTGGCGCGTCCGTTGGCGAATCCAGTCCGTGAGGTCGGCCCCGTCGACGGTCCAGGTGAAGGCCGTCTCGTGCACCTCGCGTGTCCTACGACCCAGCCAGCCGATGGGCTCGAGCCGGGTCCGGCGGCGTGGCCGAAGACCGACAACGCGGTGCACAGACACAAGTGTCGCGGTGCGGGTGACCCCATGCGAGGTCCCCTGCTCTCATGTCGAGCGGCGTCGGTGAGGCGTCGTAGGCTCATCGGCGTGAGCCAACGATGAGCAAGCTCGATGCCCAAAGGGCGATGCGTGAGGCCAAGTACGCGCGCAATAGCGCCAGCGGCCCCACCCGCCGTGAGTCAGCTGGGGTCGAAGGAACATCACCGGCCCCGGCCGCTCCTCCGCTGGGTGCCAAGGCGGCTCGAGCCACCAAGACCGCTGCGACCGCCACCGCGCCCGCGGGTGAGCTGTGCGGGCACAAATCCATGAACGGCCGGGCGTGCACCCGCGAGGCGGCCCACCCCGAGAAGAGTCACCGCTACAGCTGAGCCGGTCACCGTCTCCTGGCGGGAAGGCGCTCTTTTCGAGCGCGGCGCGAGCGGAAGGAGAAGGCCACCGCCCATACGACTCCAACGCCCATGCGCTCACCATGGAGACCCGGCCCGAACTGAAGTGGGCGACCAGAGCAACGATCGCAAAGGCAGCGGCACCACCCCCGAGGGCCATCAACAAGCTACAGGTCTTCGTCATGGCTGCTGCGCCCCTTACCGTCGGCGTCATTCTCAGTGGTGGCTCCGGTCCAGGCTCGCCACAGGGCTGCGTAGGAGGTCTCGGTGGCGATCAGCGCGTCGTGGCGGCCGAGCTCGGTGATCCGGCCGTCCTCCATGACGGCGATCCGGTCAGCGTCTCGGGCTGTCTGGAGTCGGTGGGCGACGGCGATGATGGTGCGGCCGCGGATGGTGGCGGCGAGGGCTTGTTCGGTGCGGCGAGCGGCGCTGGGGTCGAGCAGGGCGGTGGCCTCGTCGAGGACGAGGGTGTGGGGATTGGCGAGCAGGACGCGGGCGAGGGCGACGTGCTGTGCCTGGGCGCCTCCAAGCTGATGGGTGCCGAGGTCGGTGTCGAGTCCGTCGGGCAGGTCGTCGAACCAGTCGGCGCCTAGGACGCGCAGGGCAGCCCGAAGCTCGTCATCGGTGGCGCGTGGTGCAGCGATGGTGAGGTTCGCGCGGAGCGGGTCAGCGAACACGTGCTGCTCCTGGG
>JAABUN010005183.1_pt1 | contig 16542 bp, 16 predicted proteins | sample 5559311 | NCBI WGS metagenome assembly JAABUN01 (sample SAMN10711877, study PRJNA513370) | rock metagenome | isolation source: Antarctica rocks | place: Antarctica: Victoria Land, Siegfried Peak sud
ACCTGTGTGATTCCTTCTCCCTTGTCAAACTACTGTTTCAACTGGTAACTCATGGTCGAACCTTTGATTTCCCAAAGTTATTTAACTATGCCGTTTTTCCATAACTGACTTAGGACTGCTATAGCAACGAAGCCCTGCGTCATCAGCTAGCCAGACGCTCATTGGACTGGAGCAGTGGGGTCTCAAGCGAGGAGATCGTCACGACTGCAGGTTGCACGGAGGCTATGAACCTGTGTCTGAGGGCGGTAGCTAAACCCGGCGACATCATTGCCATTGAATCGCCTACCTATTACGGTATTCTCCAGATGCTCGAGAGTCTGGGTATGAAGACCCTGGAAGTGACGACACATCCGCAAGCAGGGGTCTGCTTGGAGCATCTTGAAGTTGCCTTGAAGCAGAAGCAAGTTAAGGCTTGCCTCTTCATTCTCAACTTCAACAACCCTTTGGGCAGTTGCATGCCCGATGAGCACAAGAAGCAACTGGTAGAGATGCTCGCCCGCCATAAAATTCCGCTCATCGAAAACGACCTGCTAGGGGATTTGTATTTTGGCAACAAGCGCCCGCGCTCAGCCAAGACCTTCGACCAGGAAGGTCTGGTGCTGTTGTGTTCTTCTTTTTCTAAGACTCTGGCCCCCGGCTACCGAGTAGGCTGGTGTGTTCCTGGGCGTTACCAGGCTCTAGTGGAGTCCCTGAAGTTCGCTACCAGCGTGACCACGGGCACTCTCGTCCAGGAAACCATTGCCGAATTTTTACAAAGTGGCGGCTACGACCAACAACTCAGGCGCATCCGCCAAGCCTCCTCGAAGCAGGTTCAGCTGGCGCTCCAAGCTATTGGTACTTACTTTCCTAATGGCACTAGGACAACTAGACCCACAGGTGGGTACGTTCTGTGGGTAGAGTTGCCCAAGAGCGTGGATAGCCTGGAACTGCAACGGCTGACTCTGGCTGAGGGCATCAGCATCGCCCCTGGTCCCATCTTTTCGAACAAGGGCAAATACCGCAACTTCATCTGCCTCAACTGCGGGAACATCTGGTCTCCCGTCCTAGAGCAGGGGCTGATTACCCTGGGACGTTTAGTAACCGAGATGGCGTTTTCGTAGCAACGACGAAAACACTCCTGTGGAGAAGAGTTTTAGAAGATGCAAACACAGAGTGTTAACTATAAAAGCTGAAATTACCAAAGTGAAATAACCAATTGGTCACAAAAGCTGAGTACAGATGCACATAAACAAATTGGAAGTATAACAATGTAATCGCTCAATTAGAAATATATGCCTGCTTTTGCGGCAAAGATATTCTTCAAGTCACATAACCCACGACTTTCACGTCGCACAAGCTAACAAGTTTGAAACTGTTACGCTAAAGAACGAATGAATTTGTATCTATACGGGACAGGGCTTTGCCCTTAGCATATTTATCTAGAACTATATTCTTCCCGAATATGTTCTCTATGATTTTGGAAACTAGAAGTCACAAGGAGAAAGCAATGAAAGAGATAACTACCGTGAAAAGTACTGAAAAAAATGAGATCTTTAAAGAAAAAGATTTCGATAAGGTTCTAGCCGAGATAGGTGCAGAGGTTGATAATCGCTGGAATGCACAGCTGCGTCCACGTCGCGATATTGGTATTGGTGGTCGCACCTCAGATTAGCTTTCGCATAAGATATGACCAGCTTTTGTAGAGCTGGTCATATCTTCCTTCTTTTGGTACTTTCAGTGGGAAAAAGCTGAAAGCCCTGCATAATTAAATTTTCTTTTCTGTCATTTCTAGCTCTGGCAAAAGTAGTCCAAGCAAGAACTGGTAAGCATTCGAGTTATTTCTCTCTAACCAAAGTGACCAAATGAGGAATTTTATTGAAAGCCAGGAAAAGGTCAAATGTAACACATGGTTTTTTTACGTTTGGCTAGTGTTTGAAAGATTGGAGCGCTTATAGATGTCATGCAATTTTTGGCAAAAGCTTCGTCAAGACTCTGGGGGATTTAGCAGTCCCGTATTGGGTCAGGATTTGCACTCATTTCCCGTTAACAAGCAGACCGTATCCACTCTGCTTTACGATATTTATTCCGACCCCGACAGCTCTAAGTATGACTATATACGATTCTACATAGGCAGTGCACACCACGACGATGTTGGTGCATTATTTTTTGAGTGTTTCGATACTGGTATTGGTGTCGATGAAGCTTTAAGTAAATATGGGCAAAAACACTCGTTCGGTATTGTTATTAACGGGGCGTTACGCTGGAAGCCTGAACTCGCAGAAGAATTAGCAGAGTTCTTGCGGCCAATATACGAGCAATTTGATGAGCATGAAGTCGGTTTTGATTTAACGTTCTTTATCGGTAACTATGGATACACTCCGTTTGGAGTTCATCTTGACGATAAGAATCATCGCACACTTCTTGTAAATCTTGGTCCAAATGAAAAGCAAATAATGCTTTGGGAGCCAAGCGAAATTAGAAATTTGTATGGAGATGTTGGAAATATATATGATGTAAATTCTATATCTATTCCACCAATCATATATAACCTAAATCCATCCGCTTACTTTCTCTTGCCTTCGCAATATTACCATGTTGGGTATACAAAAGACATATCAATTACAGCAGCTTTAGTACTTCATCGTGAAGACCATGTTAAGCACATTTCGAGAGAACTTGACCGCTATCTTAGAGAAACTCTAGATTTTGCGCTCGATTTTGATTCTCCGACTCTTTCGTCCGATTGGCTCTCCTGTATACCCCAACCAAGCTTTTTGCAACGCTGTGTCGAAGCACGATGCAAGAGCAATGGTGGCTTCAAGCATTCTCCACAAAAAAGAGCTATCAGTTTCGATATGCTATCAATCAGTAATAATATTGTTAGACGCAGTTTCCCAATTTGTTATGTAGAACAAGATCGAGAAAATATTTTTATTTTTGCAAAAGGCAAATCTAAGCGATTCAGTCAAACAGATGGCATCAGAAATTTTATAGATAAGCTAAATAAAGAAAATATTCTTGAAATTCGGGAGATACTCGAAAGGGCGGACGAAAAAAACCTGAGTAAAAACAATGTACTTAAAATAATCGTATTTCTGTATCAAAACTTCGCACTCGATCTAACATAGGTAAAAAAAATGAACGTAGTTTCCGATATTTACAAAAAATCGTCAAAGTTTAACAATCCGTATATTGAAGATGGATTTGATTTCTTAAATCATTATTGTATTAATGATGTAGCGCAACTTATAATAAACATGAGTCATTCCCAGTTTATAGGGGATTTACAGAATATACGTATACATGTAAACAATCGATTACTCAACTATTTTGATAGGCGGAAATTCTTAGAAGCAGCCTCTACAAATGAGAAAAATTTTGTCGAATTTTTGGACTCGTATTTTGGCAATGAAGAATTTCTTATTTTTATAAACAAAGCGGGGATTTGGTCAGAAAAAATATTATCAACATCAGCTCAATTATGCAAAGATTTTATTAAGTCCTTCCCAAGAAATTCATTATCTATCGAACATCACATCATTATTGGACGATATATAAGAACTCCCTTTGGTGTTCACATGGATGATTCAGTTGATCGAGTGTTACACATTAATCTCGGTCCTGGCAGCAAAAATCTTTCTTTATGGGATAAGGACACCTACGTAAATGCCAACGGTAGTGAATACTATGTCGAGGACGATGCGGCGATTAGTCACTTGGCTTCAAGTTATGAGTTTAGAGCAGGGCAAGGTTTTCTTTTACCGGCACGTTTTTACCATATCGGGTCGAGTATAAATGAGATTTCGATAGGAGTTGCGTTGGCATTCACGAAAAAGACTGCTGGGTTAATTTCTAATCAAATCTGTACTGAATTCAAGAAAATTACAGCCTCGTTCGATGAAGTAAAGGGAATTTCTTATGATAATTTTGAATTAAGCGATGTTAAAAAGTTATTTGTTCAAGCTTTAGATGAGTGTATTAAGGTAGAAAAAATCTCCCTTACTGATTTGATTGAAATCGCGAATCTCAGAGAATGGAGTAATATGTGCTTTGTTGAAAGAACTGTTCTCGATTATTCACGATTACAAGGTATCAACGGTTCTTTTTCAATCAAGAAGCCTTTTTCAATTGAACAATATCGAGACAGAAGAGGTTGTCATTTTTTTGCGCGAGGGCATAGTTTGTCGATTACGGATAGCGTCACCGTACAAAAAATAGAAGATCTGCTCAGTGACAAGAGTTTTGACCTATGCATCGATAGCGAGAGTGACATTCGTTCTTTGGATGCTGTCGACAAATTTAAAACATGGCTAGTTGCAACCCGAGCGGCTGAGGAAAGCAATATCAGTAGATCGAAAAGTTTTTCAGAAACCTTGCAGCATGAGCAGCAATTCAGTCGATGTGAGCCACCTGACAAAACATCCTCAGAATCAGCCTTTCAGATAGCAGCAGAATGAAGCTGCTAGATGCAATTGCTGCTTTCGGACTCAGAGGCATCGGCTGAGACCGCCATTCTCTCGTAAGTTTTCGATCTACTAAATATATGAAAATGTTGAAACCCACAGTAATAGCTAGCGAAAAGTTGACGGTGGAAGAAGGTGACGCGACCTGGGAAGATAGTGTGGACTGGGGTCAACCGCAACTCGTCTCAAAACAATGGCTCGATAGTGAATTGCTTTATATGGCTGGGCTATTGGCGGAACGGTTTGGAGAGAGCGTTGTAATCCTCACCGATGCCAACGGTGACAAAACCGGCGACCAATCCTTAGCTTCTCTTATCAAGAGATGGTTTCCGCCTTGCGCTCCGAAGAGTGAGAATGACATCCCAGATCTCGGACTAGTTTGCCATTGGTCCATAAACCAGGAAGTGCACAAGGAAATTCGCTTGTGTCAAATGCCCCATCATACCCAATGTTTATTAGATAAGTTTCGGCAAGAATGGTTCCCCGTTTGGGAGTGGATTATCTTAGCACCCCAACAAACCTGTGTTTCAGTTCATCAAGACGTGATGCGAACGGCAAGTTGGAATATTCTGACAAGTGGCCGCAAGCTATGGGCTTTTTGGCATCCAGAAAACTCGCCGCCAAAGCAAAGCAATACAAAGAAATTTTTTGAAGGTATTTTATCTGAAAAAGTTAGTCCCCCACCTGATATCGTTCTGGTTCAAGAAGTAAACGATTTTGTCTGGATACCTTCTGGATGGTGGCATGGCGTTTACTACTTACAGCCTTGCATTTGCATCACGAAGAACATAGTCAATTTAAATAATATTAAACTTATATTAGATACATCAGAAAATGACGATAAATCTTTCCACAAATTGCTTTCAAAAATAGCAGAACATCAAGGATTAATTTCTTCATGAAAACATCTTCACATAATTTGGAAAATATTAAGGCTTCGGTAAATGAGCGAGGTTTTCATTATATCGATGAATTCTTACTGGAAAACGAATTCCAAAGATGTTCTGAACTAGCCTTAAAAGCTTGGGAAACTAAAAATGATTGGTTTTTGAGGATAGATAATGGGGAAAAATCTTATAACATTCACTATGATAGTGATATTATTACAAATGATTTTTACAATAAGTTTCGTTTATACATAGATATTGACTCAGATAGATTGACATATTGATATTACGCTATCGATAACTCTGATTTGGCATCAAGTGCTAATAATGGGAAACATGCTCTGTTCGCCATACAACGTGCTTTGCTAGCGGATAAGTACCAGTATATTTACAGTATTTTTGTCTCTCGCTGGAGAGTAGAAAGCTTTTCTGTGACCTGTTTCGATGAGTATTCTTTTATATCAAACCATACTGATTTTGTTGGCAACCCGAATGAAGAATATAAATTGACTATAATTCTCTATCTTACCCCCGAAATTACAGAAAGTGATGGCGGATATCTGGTGTTTCACAGCCCTGCTGGTAAGATGAATATTTGGCTAAAGGTTAATAGACTAGTTCTATTTATGCCATCATCTAAAATCGTACATGAGGTACGTCCTGACACACGCGGCAATAACGTTCCCCGTTTAGCTATATCTGGTTGGTTAATCTAAAATGGCGCTTCAGAAACGACATATTAAATTCGTGTTACATATCTTAGGACCTTACAAGCAATATTATGCGTTATGTGTTTTCGCGCTTGTTTTCGCGTCTATGCTCAATGTTTTTAGCCCATTTATTACTGGGATGATTTTCGATCAGGTAATAAGTCTTTCCTCACAAGTCAACTCTTTCGAGCGAGAGAGAAATATTAATATTTACATTCTCGTACTGCTATTATTTTCAGTGAGTCTACTCTCTGCCGGATTATCTCAGTTTGTCGCCTATTATGTTTCATCGCGCTCAGAGTTCATATCCGATAGGCTTAGATGTGAAATCATTGAAAATATATTTCCCATCAAGATATATCCGCGTCGAAAGGCATTAGTTAACCTAGGGGAATTATCATCTTATATTAGTCGAGATGTTGAAATATTATGGGAATTACTTGGCTTTGCAATAACTGAATTACTGTCAGCCATACTGACAATATTTTTTATGCTTTTTATTCTCTTTTATGTTAATGTTTATCTCGGTCTATTTATTACTATATTCCTACTTGTATATGTCGTCCTCTACTACAACAATGCGCGAACTGTACGTAACGTATTTGCGAGTGTTGCCCCAATTTTTGATCGGCTTATGGAATATTTTCCACAGCTTGTTAAAGCATATGATACCGTCATCGCTATGAATTCCCAAAAATGGGCAATAAAAATATTTAAAGAGTATAGCTATAATGTTGCTTTAGGAGGTGCAAAGGCACATAGAAAATCTACAGTATTTTCTTTTTTCACTTCCCTTTCGATTGCGCTTTTTATTTTAGTGCTTTGGATTATAGCAATCCCATCACTAACAGGTGTATCGGGATCCCAAATCCTTGATCTCACTATCGGTGAATTCATCACGGTCTTATTTTACCTGAGCATCGCGCTAAAACCTCTTGAGACCATAAGCGATTCAGCAAAAGTGTTTTTAAAGTCACTGGTTTCACTTGAGCGTTTGGAGCTGTTTTTCAGGAATGATTCTAGTAAGTGGGAACATCCCACGAACAGAGAACTCATCGGTGAAGCCGTTTTGACACAAGCTGGCAGAAGCGTTGTTTTGAAATCAGTTTCAATAGGTGGAAATGGCGATGTTACTCGTATATTGAAGAGTGTGAGTCTGAGCTTTGAATCAGGAAAAATATATGGACTTGCGGGAAAAACAGGGAGTGGTAAATCTACATTATTGAAGACAATAGCCCGCCTTTTTAAACCGCTTGAAGGTAGTCTTGAACTTTTCGGAGTTGATTTTGAGCAAATCAGCGAAGTCGATTTCCGAAAGACGGTTGTTTATATCGAACAGGAGTCTATTCTCCTCCCATTATCAATCATCGATAATATCAAAATGGGAGTATCAGTTGCTAACGAGGAGTTGGAAGTCGTAGCAAGGCGCACATGTTCTGAGGAACTTGTACATCGAGGTACGGCAAAAAGCAATGCGGCTCAGCAAGGTTTGATAGACGAACTCTCGGGCGGTGAGAGACAGCGAATTTCTTTGGCTCGAGGAGTGCTGCGCCAACCTAAGGTACTTCTTCTCGATGAGCCTTCAAGTGCCCTGGACAGCGATACCACGTTGAAGATTGCAAATAGCTTCGAGGAACTTAAACGCTTCGGAGCAACAATAATTATCGCGACCCATGACCCCACTTTGCTTGTCAGGTGCGATCAGGTCATCGTCATGGAAGATGGCAACGTACTCCAGAGCGGTTATCATGAGACGCTAATCGATAGTAATGGTATAAGAGATTGAGAGGAGGTATGAATGCTTGATGCGCTTATTTATGTTTGGAATCCAAACACAAGGATAAATGATGGCAACCATCTTTTTATCGGGAGCAATGCGAACCCAATAAAGGTTGGCTTTGAACTAGCAAATTTATATAATTTGTATCACAATACAAAGTTTTATATTGAAGATTTGATAGAGCGCGAATTGCCTGAGAATGTCATCTCATTTTTGATAAACTACCACATTATTATTCCGGATCATCTCCAAATATCATGCCAAACTCCATTCTTAAACAAAATCTCATCTAGCAATTTTGGTCGAATATCAGACATAATCTTTGAGAGGAATACAAAGAATTTTATTGTTGGACTTCCCTATGCAAATGACATTCCATATGCGTACGATAATACGAAAACTTTGTCACAAAGCATGGGACCAAATTGCGTCTACAGAAGTATTAGCGACCATCTTCAAAGAACAAAATTTTTAGGCAATATAAATTATGATATTTTTTTTGACGACTATAAAAAATTGGTTGAGATGATTTTATATTTAATCCATTTAGTTATTTTTTATAAAAAGAGAATAATATTTCTTGGTGGGGAGCATACATTAACATATTTTATTACAATGGCACATTCAAAAGTAGTGCAAAATAAAATAAAAATTATTCAGTTAGATGCACATCATGATATGTATTCAAATGGGAGTTTTTATAAAAGACCAAATCATGCAAATTTCATGTCTTTTCTAATAGAGGAGGGCTGGCTAGATTACCTTGTGCAGGTTGGCACACGGGATTTGACGAAACCGATTTCTTCATCATCCTCAATCAAGTTGGAAGTGACTGAAGCCAATAGGTTGATAGATGGAAATATTCTAGAAGATACTAGATTAGGTCTGTATGGGAATCAATTGAGCATCGATATTGATATCCTCGATCCTAAATTGGTATCTGATGTAGTTGCACCGATAACTGGAGGCTGGGCTTTAGATTGTTTGCTTGAGGAGATAAAATTTATCTTTAGAGAAGTACCGATACATATTATGGATATTTGCGAAATATGTAATGGGCGCGACGGTTCATCTAAATCTGATAGCGCAGCGGCAGCCGGACGTATTTTGGCGGAAATTGATCGAGCCGCGATTTAAGGCTATTTTGCAAAAAGTGATGAGGATCTGGTAAAAGTGATTAAGTACTAATGCTTACCAACTAGGCTATTCTCAGAAAGAATTTCACACTAGTTGGCACTTGATGACACCTACCCTAACACTACCCCTAGACAACAGTGCGCAGTACAATAAATAGATAGCTCTCCAAGATAAAGAAAATAGTTTTAGAGAATATGCTTGAAGAAATCAGAATTAGAAAAGCCTCAGAAAGCGACTTTGAAGAAATCGAGAAATTTGATGTTTTTGGCGGAGATAGAAGAGCGGAAATCCAAAGAGGAGAATGTTATGTTGCTACACACGAAAAAAGAACTTTAGGATATGTAACGGTTGACTATACTTTTTATGGCAGACCTTTTATTCGATATTTGTGTATATGCCCAGAGTTCCAAAGAAAAGGAATCGGAAACAAAATAATGGAATTTATAGAGGAAAGATGCGAAAAACAAAGAGTATTTTCTTCAACCGAGAGTGATAATTTGACGATGATAAATTTGTTTAAAAAGAGAGAATATACAATATCAGGCGTGATTGAGAATTTACAGAGGCAAACGGAAATAGTGTATTGCAAAGATGTAAACAAGGATAGCTAACTAAGAACCTGTTTCTAAATAAATTGTTAAAGTGTGCTAGCTGTAGATTCAAACGAGAGCGGTTTTTTTCGGGAGAGATGAAGATCCGCAATTTGGGAAAATCGGGTTAACCATCCCAAAGCCCTCGAAACTTAGTAGCAGCAAGTTTTGTGTAGCGCACGGTATGCTGAATATTGTTATGACCCAAGTAACTCTGAACTGTCCGAGTATCAATACCTCGATTAGCCAAATAATAGCCCGTTCCATGCCGCAGCATGTGGGCATGAATGGGGATTAGTAAACGGGGCGAAATAAGCAACTGATGCTGTTGGCGAAGTCAAAATTAGACGATAAATCTCTTGGATGACACCCTAAAATTGACAGAATCTGCATAACTGTTAGGAGAGTCAGGGAGATGTCGCTACAACCCCAACCCATCAGCGCTGTGCCAGAAGAAACAGTTCGTGTTGCCCGTGCTGCTTTTCCCAAAGGCAACCTTTATCTGACGTTGCGGGATGAAATTGGGACACTGTATACTGACATTGACTTTGCTGCCTTATATCCCACTTATGGGCAACCAACAGTTAGCCCTTGGCGATGGGTGTGACCTTCAATTGATTTGGCAATTGAACTGTGCTATGACTGAAAGAGTGAAAAGAATTGGGGTGGGCATGAGCGTTCAATTGATAAGTATTGAAGGGACAAAAGTGAAGATGGAGGTGACCATAGAACTGAGTCGTTCGATGTTGACCAGTGAAGAAAATATCCAGCAGAGCTTAAACGAAGTAGGATGTATGGCAACAGTTGCCGCCTTGAAATATTTAGATACCGATGGTTCAGCCATAGAGATCGCCGGAGAGGTGATGAGAACCAAAGGAGAACAGCCAAAAGCCTATCAAACACCCTATGGTGAAGTCGTGGTTAATCGCCATGTTTATCAACGCTCTGGAGGAGGTAAAACTTATTGTTCCCTAGAGCGAGAAGCCAGAATTATCATCACCTCAACCCCACTATTTGCCAAACAAGTGTCCTCAAAACTGGCTTATGGTTCCGCACGAGATGTTCAACGGGATCTAGGAGAAAACCATAGTCGGAAAGTGGCGGTTTCTTACATCCAGCGACTGTGTGAAGCAGTAGCCAGTATCATTGAAGCGAAAGAAGAAAGTTGGAATTATGTCCCGCCCAAAATGGATGCTCTGATTAACAGCGTTGCCATTGGCTTAGATGGAACCTGTATGTTGCTGTGTGAAAGTGGATGGCGAGAGGCGATGGTAGGAACCGTCAGCCTCTATGACGCAGAAGGCGAAAGGCAACATACAATTTATATTGGTGCAACACCCGAATATGGCAAAGCCCAGTTTCTAGAACGGCTAGAGCGAGAAATCCAGCGTACCAAAGCTCGTTATCCTCAAGCGACTTATGTTGGCATTGCCGATGGGGCGGCTTCCAACTGGCAATTTCTCACTCCTCATACCAGCGAACAGGTACTTGATTTCTATCATGCCATTGGCTATCTGGGTGCTGTGGCTGTGGCGTTGCACCCCAAAGACTTAACGCAGCAGAAGCAATGGCTTGACCAAAGTTGCCACGCTCTTAAGCATGACCATGGTGCTGCAACGCAACTCTACCAACAGATGCTTGAACTATCGGTGTCACACCCACACCCAAAAGCTATTCAAGATAACTTGGCTGCGGCTGTTACCTATTTTCACAACCATATTCATCAAATGAACTATGCTTTTTACGGTGAGAAACATTATCCGATTGGGTCTGGTGTCACTGAAGCTGCCTGTAAAACCGTCATCAAGCAACGCTTGTGCTGTTCTGGGATGAGATGGAAAGAAACTGGTGCCGCAGTGGTACTTAGTTTGAGAACTTTGGTTTTAACTCCGACTCGTTGGACCCAATTCTGGAATAAGCTCAACCAATACGGCTTTCCTATCTCTCTGTAGTATATCATATCGAGGTCGCACCCTTGGCGATTAGCTTTAATTTGTGTGCTGCAGTTTATTGAAGACTTGTCTGATAGACAAGAGGCGGAAGCGGTTCGCAGTCGAATCGATTGGAAGTACGTCTTGGGGCTAGAATTAACAGACCCCGGTTTCGACTTTTCGGTGTTATGCGAATTTCGGGCTCGATTAATTAGTGGTGGTGCCGAGCAACAACTATTGAATACTCTACTACAGCAGTTTAAAGAGCGTGGATGGATTAAAGCACGAGGTGTTAAATGTCAACTATCCTGGCTGAATAGTGTCAATTATGTTGACCGCTTGAAGCCACGCGAAGATGACTGTTGTAAAGCAGCTTGTTTGCGGAAAGAATCGGCTCGTGACTATCAACTTGAGCGTATTTCTCACGGGCGCGCCCAAGAAAATTTGAACAAAGTAAAAGCTCTTTTCTTTGCTGTTTGGAAAGGCGAAGGTACTACTACAACCGAACTGTTAGCTGAATTCTACGAAGTACCAGAAGCCAATATTCGACAATTACTTAAGACTCACCAAACTGAATTTGTATCAGATGGGCTACAAACATTGCGAGGCAAGGACTTAAAGCAGGTGCGTGATTTATTATCACTCACCTCTATGACAGTAAACGCAACAACATGGACACCACGAGCCGCAATGCGTTCAGGTATGCTTCTAAGAAATTCTGCGATCGCTAAGGCACTTAGAACAAGTTTGCTAGATGCAATTGAGACGGCTATCCCCGCCCAAGCCCAAGAAATCGAACGCCTCAAGGTCGAACTCCAAGTAGCCGTGCGATTCGTTGATTGGTGAATCACGGTAATTAGTCCGGTGCGACCTGAAAAGGTCATTTAGTAAGGGAGAAGCCATTTTCCTTAGAGGATTCACACCCTCTACCCCTATGTAAAAGACTCGAAAGGAGTCCGGTCACGTCCGAGTAGGTAACGAAACAGAAGGAGTGCAGACCACAAACGTAATTCCTGCTATCAGCCTAAGACGGCAAGAATGCTAAGGGAAAGTTCTCCAAGGTGAACGAAAGTGAATTGTCATTAAACTGCGTGATTACCAAAGAGCCAAATAAGGCTGACAGGCTCTACCCAAAAGGGATGTGGAAGAATTAGTGATTCGGACTTTCATTAATCGTGTGAACAAACTACCACCGCAGGAAAGACAACACCTAAAGAAGAACAGAAAAACTAAGTGATACAACAGGGTAAACCCTACAGAGTCTAGGAAAGGTCGAATATTTTCTAGTAAGTCTGAGGCAACGAAGACCGAAATCTTTGGAGGGTAGAGGATGAGAGAAAAAGCGAATGCTGGTTTTTAATGAATCAGATAAGGGTTCTAAATTTGCCCTTGAGCGAAAGCAAAAGCAAACTTCTCTTGGGTCTTATACCAAATCCTGTTTTGTTATACTACTTATCGTGATCGCTCAATGACTTTTGAATTACCGCCTACGCGAGAATGAAATGATAGTTTATAAGTAGGTTTTTAGATGCGGATTTAGTATTATATGAAAGAGACAAAACAGAAAAACTTAATCTAAGGACAAGTTAGATGGTGTATGTAAATACAACAAACAGACTAAAGAAACCGCTAAAAGATTGGAGCCAAATAAACTGGGAGAAAATCAACAAAGTGGTTAAGAATCTACGTCGGAGAATCTTTCATGCGAGAAAAATTGGTAATTTCCGTAAGTTAAGAAATTTGCAGAAATTAATGCAAAAGAGCTACGCAAACGGGGTGTGAGTATCAACGGAACAGAAATCGGGATAAGAAAAAAATCTTGGGGAATCAAATCTTTAGCCATGTATATACATGATAAGCTAAGACTGCCGTGTATAACTTGGAATAATGGATTAATACTCAGGCACTAGACAAAAGTCTCAAAGACGACCACGTACACCAGATGGTAAATTTGAAACAGATTATGAAGATTCACCCAAGCGGTTAAGGTCGATTCGCCTAACCGATGAAGCATGGGAAAAACTATTAGAAATAGCTGAGAAAAATCAAGTAACCAGAAGTGAAGTCATAGAAATTTTCGCTCGTGGTGGCGAATTATATTAAGTGTTATTTCTAGTCTAATTGAGAGTTATGTGTAAATTTTTACTAAAAATATTGTCAAGCCAGATTTTGATAATCAAGAGTATTGTCCATTCTATTGATAAGTTTTTAACTATGATAATTTTCAGGACGCAACAATATATAAAGTGAATCCATAGTTGTAAGTTATTGTCCAAACGGTGGTATTTTTTTAAAAGCATAAAGCGCTACTTCTTTGGCACGTTGTGAGGTGACTTTAGAGTAGCGAAGAGTAGTTTGAATTTTTTCATGCCCCATCAATGCACGAAGTTCCTCAACTCCCATAATTCCAACTCTCTGAGATGCAAAGCCAACCATCCCCGTAAGAAAACCACCTAGCTTTGTCATGGGTTCTGGAACAAACACAGTTGCAGCTACTACAGAGCCTGCGGCGGAATAGGCAGTAGTTAGCCAACTATCTTCTTCCTCTAACCGTTTCAATGCTGCTTGGTTGTCGTAAACAATTTCTTCCACTGCAAAACTAAAATAAGAAAATTTCTATTATTGTCCGCTCTATAGAACCCATTTGGGATCTTGGTTAAATAGTATAATTAGGGAAAAATGCCATACTCAAGCAGTTTGACCGACAAAGAGTGGGAAATTATTGAACCCCTGTTACCTAAAAAGAAAAGAACTAAACCCCCTGTATGGAGCAAAAGAGAAATCTTGGATGGCATCTTTTATCAACTGAAGAATGGTTGTAATTGGTGTGACTTACCCAAGGATTTACCTCCTTACTCAACAGTATTTTGGCACTATAAACATTGGCGAACACAAGGAGTAATCGAGGGGATTAGAGATGTTTTGCATGGTCAAGTCCGCCAACAAGTTAAAAAAAACCTAAATGGACAACCTTAATAATCATTGACTCACAAGCAGTGAAAAATACTTGTAATGCCAGTGTCGAGTCGAAAGGCTTTTGCAAGTACAAAGCCACGAACGGCATTAAAAGACACTTGGCGGTGGATACATTGGGGTTTCCGTTCTTTAGCCACTGTCCCAAAGCTAATGTATCTGACGATCAGGGATTAATTGAAATGTTGTCAGATAATATCGATTAAGTAGGTGAGCGTAATTAAACTGAAGATAATTTTCAGAAGGAATGGAACTGCGTAAAGCTTTCAAGCGATGTCATCTTATATTTAATTTGACTCACCTACTTACTTCAAGTCTAAAGCTGTTAATATTCCCAAAATTACCATCTTGCTTGATAACGGATACCACCCCGAAAAACTGGAGGAACAGTTGAAAAAAGTTTATCCTCAGATCATGAACAAGATCAAGTTCAAGTTATCGCCCAAGCCGTCCATTGAGCAAAAGCAAAAAGCAGGAAAAACAGGCTTTGTTCCTGTCCAAGCCAGATGGGTCATAGAAAGGAGCAATTCTTGGATGGAAAGATGTAAAAGTCTAGTCAAGAATTTTGAAAGAACTCTTGCTCATGCCACTACCAAGATCAATCTTTGTTTTGTTCGACTTATGCTTCAAAGATTGGCAACTGGTTAAATAGATCCCAAATGGGTTCTATATAGCGATCCTAACTACTTTTTGCTTTTAATCTCCATACTCAAAATCTGGAGTTTTTTGGTAGGGGCGAGTCTTTTGCGGCGGTTCCTGAGCTAATTGCTCTTGCTGTCGAACAACAGCTAATGTGTGTTCAACATATTCATCGCTACCAACAATTGCTGCCAAACTATACTTAAGCATTGACCTAACGCTTGAATCCGAATGAAAGTTGAGAGCAGTCCTAGCAACCAGTTGGTCTAGGTTAACCCTCGGTAAGTGTCCATGAGTTCTTCGCATATCTTTTAAATATTTGTGATAAAGCTTTTGATAGTAAAGTGGATTAGCTTGCACCTCCTCGCAGAGTTGGTCTACATATTGAATTGTTTTAGCAGTCGCCAGCGTTGAAGCGCGATCTTGCTCTTGCCAATGGTTGACTAACATACTACTAGACGCGATCTCTTGCCTTAGTTCCTCTAAGCTGCGACCTGCCACAAGACTATCAATAGCCGTTTTCAAATCTGATTGGCAATCGCTCTTATAGCGAACGCGGTCAAGTTGGATAGCCGACAATATTTGTTGAGAGGGGTCAAATTTCTGTGTGTGCGATCGCTTCTTTTCAACGCGCTTACTATTTTTACTCTTAGACTTGGAGCGTAACTGCTCGTTCCAACTTTTACCTTGAGCGGGTTTACTTCTAATTACTCCTGGGAATGAATCAACTATTTGACGCGCTTTTGTTTCCCCAATAGAGTTAGAGTTAACACTAAAGGCAACTTCAACCCCAACGCCACCATCAAGCAAGTCTTGTAATTCAGGATTATCTTGGCGATCATTTACATCTATATATAGAGTGCGATTTTCACTCCTATCTTGTTCCAGTGCCGCTAAAGATACAGCTTCAATTGGAGAATTGGTTAAAACAACTCTACTTAGCTTGCCTTTACCAGCAGAAAGTTGGAAATAGCCAGTGCCATTATCTGCACCAGGCGCTAGCTGACAATTAAAGACCTCGCTCTTGACATCAAAAACCGTTGCTCCTGTTATTCGCCCCTGACTTGCAGTATGCAGAAAGACTGCGTTACCTAAACTATCGGCATACACTTTTCCGGCGGTGGCAAGCCTATCAACTAATTGTGAGGGCAAGCAGCGCTGTTCTATCAAGTATCGGCGGACTTGCGCCCATTGCGTCTCATCTGGTTCTGGTAATTTCCTGCTAATAGATTCGTTCGCGCTACTGGAAGGCGATCGCGTTTCTGCTAGAGCCTCAACTTCTTGTAAATCTTTGGGGTGTAGTTTTGCTTTTTGATCAGGGTGGCTGACTCAGGGATAATTCATTCTAGAAGTAAAAATAGTTTATCGATGTCATGAGCAAGAAATCGTTCCGCCTTGGTTAGAGAATCGTAACCGCCCAGACGAGCAAGATTGATGGCGATATTGCGGATGA
>JAABUN010005184.1_pt1 | contig 16538 bp, 11 predicted proteins | sample 5559311 | NCBI WGS metagenome assembly JAABUN01 (sample SAMN10711877, study PRJNA513370) | rock metagenome | isolation source: Antarctica rocks | place: Antarctica: Victoria Land, Siegfried Peak sud
ATTGCTAAACTGTTTCCGAAAAAGATTCATGCGACTAATCTGAATGGTTTCTTGCTGAAAATCGCGTTGTTTTTATTTGCCTATCAAATTGATAAGGCGTTCATTCAATAACTAGCAACTTGGGTTAGTGTAGATGGAATCTCACCTGACGGAAATAAAGTTGCCTTGTTTTCTGAAAGTTCTGCAGCCTCTAGTGGTGATATATTCGTAGTTGGAATAAACGGAAGCAATTTAACGAATCTGACCAATAATTCAGCTTTTGACGACTTTGGCGCGTGGTCACCCGACAGTTCCAAAATAGCTTTCGTAAATCGGCGTGATACGACAACCGATGAAATTTATGTAATGAATGCCGATGGCAGCGGAGTCGTGCGTTCAACCAATAATTCAGCGTTCGATAGTGTTACGGATTGGAAACGCTCGGCTGCTGCGCCGCGCGCCGCCTATCTCGATTATTTCGGCACGGGCAAAAGCGATTATCTGTCGCTTGACTTTAGCGGCAATCAGATTCGCTGGGACATTCTGCGAAATCCGGTAACGAATCCGCCGCAAATTCGCCACACATTTTGGGGACTCAGTGAAGCTGACTATCCAATGTTTGGGGATTATGACGGCGATTTGAAATTTGATGTCGGCGTGTGGCGACCGGGAACCGCCGCCAATCCGCAAAGTTATTTTTATATTCAGTTGTCGGGCAATCCGAACCCGAACGCGATTTACGGACAACCGTGGGGCTTGCCCGATGATTTTCCGGCATCAGGCGATTACGACGGCGACGGTAAAGACGATTTCACGGTTGTTCGACAGGAAAACGGAAATCTTTCGTGGTATATCCTGCCGAGCGGCGGCGGTAATTTTCGCCGGATAGTTTTCGGTTTGGCGGATGATTTTATTCTCCCCATCGGACTGGATTACAACAATGACGGACGCGAGGATTTAGTTCTAGTCAGAATAGACGAAGACAACAACATAACATTTTATATCGGTGATGCGTTGACCGGACAGTTGATTTTAGCGCAGCAATGGGGAAGTTATAATGTGCCGGTAGCATCACTTACTTTTATCTGGGCTAATTATTTAGGCGACAGCCGCGCCGATGTTGGAATTTATTACGGCGCGTGTCCGTCAGACCCGACTTGCGAAATCGGCGGAACATTTTGGTTAAAGGAAACCGGCAGCAGCAATTACACGGTAACTAAATTAGGCATTCCGCGCAATAGACTAAACAACACAGGAGATTTTCCGACCGACGGCGATTACGACGGCGACGGGAAACTTGACATTACCGTTTTTCGCCCACAGAACAGCACGTTTTACTCGCTTTTGTCTTCCAACGGACAACTCAAAGCGCAGTATTTTGACGGCGTTTCGACAACGCCGCCGAGCAGTGCGAATTTGTTTGAAAGCGTGATTAAACCGCGAAGGAAATCAGTTCCGGCGGGTGCGCTCAAAGGTTTGGTAATCACAAAACAAACCGACGGCACTTTTAAAGCAAAACGCGCGATTGATTTCTTTCGGTCTGAGAAATGAAACCTTTTGAAATAAGCGGGAAGACAAAAAATGTCTTCCCGCATTCGATTATCGAGCCGTATATTTTATTAAAATTACGGCTCATCCTTATTTTTATCCTAAATTTCGGATTTCTTCCCGCGCTTTTCTTTACTTGTTCAAATTGTTAAAATAATCGTTTCGACTGTAAGCGAAATTTTTATCTATACAACACGAATGAGTATTAAACAAATTACGGTGCGCGGCGCGCGTCAGCACAACTTAAAAAACATCAACGTCGAGATTCCGCGCGATAAATTTACGGTTATCACGGGCTTGAGCGGTTCGGGAAAATCCAGCTTGGCTTTCGATACGATTTATGCCGAAGGTCAACGCCGTTATGTCGAATCTTTATCGGCGTATGCCAGACAATTTCTCGACCAATTGGAAAAACCCGATGTCGATTCGGTCGAAGGTCTCTCGCCCGCAATTTCCATCGAGCAAAAAACCGTTTCACGTAGCCCGCGTTCGACCGTCGGAACGGTTACGGAAGTTTATGATTATCTGCGTCTGCTGTTTTCTTCCATCGGACAGCCGCATTGTCATCAGTGCGGTTTGCCGATAACGCGCCAATCGCCGGAGCAAATCGTTGCCAACATTTCGGATTTACCCGAAGGCGAAAGAGTGATGATTCTCGCGCCGCTGGTCAGAGGTCGCAAAGGCGAATTTAAAAAGGAACTCGAAAAACTTCACAAAGATGGTTTTATTCGCGCTCGAATTGACGGCGAGCTTCGCGCCTTGGACGAGGAAATAAAACTCGACAAACGCAAAAATCACACAATCGAAGTCGTCGTTGACCGTCTTTTAATCAAGGAAGGCATCAAGGAACGCCTGTCAGAGTCGGTCAAAACCGCTTTAAAATTAACCGATGGCGCGGTGATTGTTTCAATCATTGACGGCGAAGAAAAACTTTATTCGGAAAAAATGGCGTGCATCAATTGCGGCATAAACATCGCGCCGCTCGAACCGCGTTCATTTTCTTTTAATTCCGCTTACGGCGCGTGCAAAAAATGTCAGGGTTTGGGAACGGTGATGCAGATTGACGCGAGCAAAATTCTGCCCGACCAGAGCGTTGCCGCCGGCAAATTAAAATTTTTGAACGACGCGGACAAATCGGGCGCGAAGTTTTTGCAGTCAGCATTAAAAGCGATTATCGAAAAATTTGCGGGCGAAGACAAACTGCTTTCGCCGGAAGAAGAAAGCGAAGTCAAAGGTAAAAAGGTAAAAGGCAAAAAGTTAAAAAGCGAAACTAAAGATTTGCTTGAAACGCCGTTTATTGATTTGCCGGAAGAAATCCGCGACTCATTTTGGAACGGCACAAAAAAACGTTTGACCTTTCAACAAGGCGGCTACCTTTACGAATCGGATTGGAAGGGCGCGGTTCGCGCAATGCGCGAGCGGATGGAAAATCCGCCGTCGAAAAAAGTGCGCGAAGCGTTGGAAGAACTTGTTTCACCTGCGCCGTGTCCGCAATGTCACGGCAAACGTCTGCAACCGGAAAGTCTGGCGGTCAAGGTCGGAAACTTGGGCATTGACGATTACGTCAGTTTTCCAATTGAGAACGGGCTTAAAAAATTCGACGAAATCACGCTCAATGCCCGCGAAGAAAAAATTGCCGGACTTGTTTTGCGCGAGATAAAAGACCGTCTCAGATTTTTGAATCAAGTCGGACTCGGTTATTTAACGCTTGACCGCGCATCGCAAACTTTGTCGGGCGGCGAAGGTCAGCGCATTCGCCTGGCAACGCAAATCGGCTCGCAGCTTCGCGGCGTTTTGTATGTTCTGGACGAGCCTTCGATTGGCTTGCATCCACGCGACAATCAAAAACTTATTCAAACTTTGCACGAACTCAGAGATTTGGGCAACACGGTTTTAGTAGTTGAACACGACGAAGAAACAATCGAAAAAGCCGATTACGTAATTGATTTAGGACCGCTTGCGGGAACGCACGGCGGGGAAGTCGTCGCCGAAGGAACGCCGAAAGACATCGAAAACAACGTGAATTCGCTGACCGGAAAATATCTTTCCGGCAAAATGAAAATTGAAGTTCCACAAGCGCGCCGTCAGCCGAATGGCAAAAATATTACGGTCAAAGGCGCGCGGGCGCACAATCTGAAAAACATCAATGTAACTTTTCCGCTCGGACTTCTGACGGTTGTTACAGGCGTTTCCGGTTCGGGAAAATCAACGCTGGTTGACGATATTCTTTATCCGTCTCTGGCTAGATTTGTCAATAAATCTTCGATGGAATCGCTCGAACACGATTCGATTGAAGGCTTGAAATTCGTTGATAAAATCATCGAGATTGACCAATCGCCGATTGGCAGAACGCCGCGCTCGAATCCGGCGACTTACACCGGACTTTTCACGCCGATACGCGAGCTTTACGCGATGCTGCCCGAATCCAGAGAACGCGGTTACAAAGCCGGACGTTTTTCCTTCAACGTCAAAGGCGGACGCTGTGAAGCGTGCGAAGGCGACGGAATGAAGCGCATCGAGATGAATTTTTTGCCCGATGTTTATGTGCTTTGCGACGTTTGCCGCGGCGGTCGTTACAATCGTGAAACGCTTTCGGTCAAATACAAAGGTTTATCAATCGCCAAACTGCTTGACACAACGATTGAAGACGCTCTGCCGATTCTCGAAAACATTCCGAACATTAAAATAAAACTGCAAACGCTTTTAGATGTCGGACTCGGCTACATAAAAATCGGACAATCTTCAACGACGCTTTCCGGCGGCGAAGCGCAGCGCATCAAACTCGCCAAAGAACTGTCGAAACGCGCGACGGGCAAAACGATTTATATCCTGGACGAACCGACAACCGGACTTCATTTTGCCGATGTTCATAAATTATTGGACGTTTTGCAGAGATTGGTTGATGCGGGCAACACGGTTATTGTTATCGAACACAATTTGGACGTGATAAAATCCGCCGATTATGTGATTGATTTAGGACCCGAAGGCGGCGAAGGCGGCGGCAAAGTCGTGGCGACCGGAACGCCCGAAGAAGTTGCGAAGGTTAAAAAATCTTATACCGGACAGGCGTTGAAAGGTTTGTTAAATGGACGTTTGAATAAGAATGAAAAGGGCAAAAGGTAAATTATGCTAAAATTTACTTTATGAGAACGCGAGAAGAAGTGTTGAAAATTGACCGAACTGCCGTCAAAGTTGCGTCTTTAAAGGAATCGGACGAAAAGTTTTTTGGCTTTCGCACCCGCCAGCGGAAAGATTAGTCGCTCTGGAGCTTTTAAGACAAATCGCCTATGGATACGAGCCAAATTCCCTCAGACTTCAAAGAGTTTTTGAAATTGCTGAACGAAAATGAAGTTGCGTCTTTGAATCAATCTGACGAGAATGATTTTAATTTAATCCTACTTGTATCAATTTAATGGCTATAAATAATTCTCCGTCCTTGAATAGGTAGATTCTGAACGGATGAATTAGAGAAATTGGAGTCGATAAGTTGAATCATAAGACTAACGCGAACATCGATTCGGCTGAAACTGTTTGTGAATCGGATTACGCGGTCAAAATCTTTGTTCTTTAGCGTTTGCAGCACGCTTGTCAGACTATAAACGCCCAACGGATTGTTTCCCGCGCTTATTTGATATTCGCCTTGACGAAAGTTTCCGCCGTAATCGCTGAATTTTGCGACAATGGCTGAGGCTTCGGAAAATTCGTTTAATGGCGAAGCTAAAGATTCGACAATGCGAAATGCTTGCGCCGGTTCAATCAAAGCGTAAGCGGCGGCGACATTTACCAGAGAATTTATCTCCGAAGTTTTTTCGGGCGTGTCGGAAACAAGCGAGCGGGCTTGGTCTAAAACCGTCGCCGCCCATTTTTGATTTTCCTGCGGGTTTCTTTGATAAATCGAAGTTGCCAAATAAATCAGAGTATTCAGGCGACCGCCTTCGTCCGACATCTGATTGATATATTGGTTTGCTTCGTTAAACTTGCCTTGCGAAATGGCTTGCGTGGCGAGGTTGTAATTTATCTGCGATAAATAGCTTTCGGATTCTTCTTCGCTTAAATTTGTCGTGATAATTTTCTGCGCTTCGGCAATGTTTCCGCTGTTTGCAGTTTTTTCCGCCGCTCTGCGGTAAATTTCATTTCGGTATGAGCGCGGATATTTTTCGGCTTGATTGAGAAGCTCTTCGGACGATGCGTCGCCCTGCATCAATTTATTGTAGCCTTGATATTGTCCGTTTTGATTTTCATATTTGGTTTGTTTTTGTTTTATTTGCGTGACGCTTGCAGGAAAATACTTTTCAATAATCTTTAGCGCGGACGGATTGCTGTAAAAAGAAGTGGCATTGGGACGAAGCACAAACTTGACGATTTTCTCGGCTAAATCCCGGAGCAATCGGTCGGAAACTTTCAGTGTTGCGGTTTCCTCTGTTTTCTCTTGTCCGAATTCACCCAAGAAATACTGAATGAAACTTGAATCCTGGTTGTCTTCATTCAATTTCGTGTCGAGAAGCTTTTGCCCGACTTCTTCGGCAAGCTGATTTGCCGTTTCCGGGTCTTTCTGAAAAATCTTTTTGAGCAGATTTACGGTTTCGTAAGACACATCCTTTTTCAAACTTTCCCGAAGGAGTTTAACGGCGCGTTGCGGACTTTGCTCAACTGCTAAAGCGATTATGCGCTGCTCGCCTTGAATTTCACTTCTGGCATATTGGCGGCTCGGAGATTGATTGTCGCCGGTCAGATTTGAAATTGCTTGAGCAACTTTTGCGGGACGAGTTTTCACCAAGGCATCGAGCGCGAACTCGGCATCACGCGCGGCGATGATATTCAAAATGTCCCAGCGCGGCGATTGCCCGTAAATCAAATTATTGAGATATTCCTTTTTTCCCTTTTCCGCTTCGGCTTCGGTCTGCGCGGTAATTAAATCGGCAATCGAATTTTGAAAAAGCGCGCGGGCGCGTTTTCCGTCCGCTTGCCACAAAGCGTTTCCGACTTTTGCATAAATAAAGGCGCGATTTTCGGGAAGCCGAAGATTTTTGACATCGGCGAGAATTTGTTCGAGAAGTGCCGTTTCCTGACGCAGCTTTTCCTTTACCGCTTCATCGTTATTTTGAGCAAAAACAGAAAAAGGAAAAATGAAAAGCGCGAAAACAAACAAGAAACGTAACATCGGTTAATCCTCCAAATTTAGGACATTAAGTAGTCGTTCACAATTATGTATAACTATTTCTATTTAGGCTTCGAGCCATAACCAACATAAGCCTATTTATTCCAGAGTTTAACCAATAATGGGATAGTTAAGTCTAATTGTGAACGACTACTTATACAGAAATATCTTAGGAAAGTGTTTTTTTCTCTTCGGAATAGATAATAGCTGATAGATAAAAGATGACAGATAAACGGGAATATCTATCATTTCTCATCTTTCATCTATTCTGAACGACAAATTTTCTCAATCTTTATATAAGTTACTTTCTAACAGAGATTTGAGAACGGCAAAAGGTTGCCAAAGGTTAGAAGTAAAAAGTAAAAAGTAAAAAGTAAAAAGGCAAATATCTCGACACACTTTTTAACTTCTCACCTTTTTACTTTTGCCTTTTTACTTTTTACTTATTGCTTCAATCATTTCTCTGACGGCTTGATTCAGTCCGACAAAGATTGAACGCGAGATGATACTGTGTCCGATGTTAAATTCCGTAATTTCGGAAATTGCAGCGAGCGCACCGACGTTTCGATAAGTCAAACCGTGTCCCGCCGCGACAACTAAACCGTATTGAGCGGCGAGCGTTGCCGCATCGTCGAGTCGGCGAATTTCCTTCGCCGCCCGCACCGCGCCTTCACCATAAGCGGCACGCGAACTCAGAGTCAATTCGGCATATTCCGCCGTGCAAAGTTCGATTTGCTGCGCTCCGGCGTTGTGCGCGGCTTCGATTTGTTTCGCGTCCGGGTCGAGAAAAATGCTGACGAAAATTCCGGCATTACGCAACTGCTCGACGGCTTTTTGAATTGTTTCAAAATTTCCGGCGACATCCAAACCACCTTCGGTCGTAATTTCGTTCGGACTTTCGGGAACGAGCGAAACGGCATCGGGTTTAATCTCAACCGCGATTTTCAGCATTTCTTTGGTTGCCGCTATTTCGACATTTAAGTAAGTTGTAACAGCTTCGCGCAGCAGCGAAATGTCTCTGTCTTGGATGTGTCGGCGGTCGCCGCGCAGGTGAACAGTAATTCCGTCCGCGCCTGCTTGTTCGCTGACAATAGCCGCGGCAACGATGCTCGGCTCAATGGTTTTTCTGGCTTCTCTGATGGTGGCAACGTGGTCGATGTTGACGTTTAGCTTTGCGGTCATAAATCAATTATAAATTATATTTACCTTGTTTCGCATTGCGGCGAATCTGGCGAACTTCGTTAAATGTCCGGCGGCTGTCGCGCCACATTTCGACTTTTGTGCCTTCGCAGTGATTCCAAACGACAGGAATTTCTTTGAGCCGCAAACCTTTATGATAAGCAACGTATAAAAACTCGATGTCGAAACCAAAGCGTTCGATTTGCATCAGCGGCAAGAGCGGGCGAAATTTTTGCATATTAAATGCTTTAAAGCCGCACTGCGTATCCAAAAAAGGCAAACCCGTCATCGAGCGGACGACAAAGTTGAAAACTCTGCCGCCTTGCTCGCGCCGCCATGATTGATGTGTGTTGATAAGACTTTTATCGAGTTCACGCGAACCGAAGGTTATGTCGAATTTATCCGCCCGAATCAGTTTGACGAGTTTCGGTAATTCTTCAATCGGCGTGGACAAATCGGCATCGGAGAAAAGCGCAATGTCGCCGACGGAAGCGAGCAAGCCGGTCTTAACCGCATAACCTTTACCGCGATTTTTTTCATAGCGAATAACATTGGTTTTTATTGCGGGAAATTCGGCGCAGGTACGGCGCGCGATTTCCGCCGTTTCGTCGCCTGAGCCGTCGTCAACGACAATCAACTCGGCTTCTAAAGTGTTTTCTTCAATATAGGCGAGAATTTTCCTCAGCGAATCGCCCAGTCGCGCCTGTTCCTCAAATGCCGGAATAACAATAGATATTGTAGTGTTCATCGGATAAAATGCTAATAGTAAATTTTTAGCGGCAAATTGTAAATAAGTGATAGGTAATAAGTTAGAAGTGGTAAGTAATAAGTAATATTGAATAATGAAAAAGAGTGAATCGTTATCGAGGTTGAATTCTAAATTACACTTCTCACCCATCACTTATCCGTTAGTTGCCGACAACCGCTTGACGACATTTGACAACTAATTTGTGATATAGTTTTAATGAAGTTTGGAGAGTTTATAATGAGTAGAAAGTTTTTAATAATCGCCGTTTTGCTGATTGTGTTCGGCGCGATTTTCGGCGGAGTATTCGGAAGGCTGCCGGTTGCGTCGCTGGCTGATACGACCTTAAATAAAGATAAAGTTATTGCCGATTACAGCGAAGCGATTAATGTGATTGACGCTAATTACGTCGGGAAGGTTGACCATGAAAAGTTATCCGAAAGCTCGATTCAAAGTATGCTTTTCACGCTCGACCCGCATTCTTCGTTTTTTACGCGCGACGAGTTTCGCAAACTTTACGAAGAACAATCCTCACAGTTTTACGGTATCGGCGTTTCAATTTTGCAGCACCGCGACGGTGTTTATGTTCAATCGGTTATACCGAATACGCCGGCTGACAAAGCGGGCTTGCATTACGGCGACCGATTTGTGGAGATTGACGGCAAGGACGCGAAGGAATACAGCAGCGCGGAAGTTTCCAAAAACGTTCGCGGCGAGCGTGGAACTTCCGTTAACGTTAAGGTCGAACGTGCTGGAATGAGCAAATCGATAGAATTTAATATCGTGCGCGGCGGCGTTCCGCTTCCTTCGATTCGCAATTATTTTATGCTCAAAGACGGCATCGGCTATGTCGGATTTACCGGCGGATTTCAGGAAACGAGCGCCGACGAACTCGACGAAGCAATTGCTGCTCTGCAAAAACAGGGAATGAAAAGTCTCGTGCTTGACCTGCGCTATAATCCGGGCGGGCTTCTTCCGCAGGCAATCGAAGTCGTCAGTCGCTTTGTTCCGCGTGGTCAAACGGTCGTTTCGGTAAAAGGTCGCTCGCGCTATTCCAAATCGCAGGATTTGCCCACCGTCGGCGGCAGCACGCTGGATTTCCCGCTCGTCGTGATGATAAACGGCGGCTCGGCTTCGGCTTCGGAAATTGTGGCGGGCGCGATTCAGGATTACGGGCGCGGAATCGTCGTCGGCAGCGACAGCTTCGGTAAAGGCTTGGTGCAGAGAGTTTTCCGGCTTCCTTTCGGCACCGGATTAACTTTGACGACGGCGCGTTATTACACGCCTTACGGACGTTCCTTGCAGAGAGATTATTCGAGCGGCTCGATTTACGATTACTATACGCATCATACCGAAGACGCGGAAAATGACGGCGCAACGCCAACGCCTGAAGCGAAACCGAAAACGCCGGGAAATCCTGTAACGACGGCTGGCGGGAGAATCTTTAACAGCGGACGCGGCATCGAACCGGATTTGAAAGCACCCGCGCTTGCCTTTACGCCTCTGCGCGGACGACTCAATGAAGCGGCATTTTTCTTCGTGCGCCAACTCGTCGCGGGACAAATCAAAGGACTCGAATCTTACAAAACCGAAAAGCAAAACTATAATCAAACCGTCAATGCGAATGATTTTATTATTGACAATAAAATTCTCGATGCCTTCCGCGCGTTTGTCGTTAAAGATAAATTAAACGGTTTGACGGCGGAAAATATCAACAGCCAGCTCGATTACGCCAAATCCCGTCTCCGCGACGAACTTGCCACCGCCAACAATTCGACCGAAGCCGGACAGCAAGTTCTGCTCGAAACCGACCCGCAGGTTTTGAAGGCGATTGACGCGATTCCCGAAGCGAAAAAATTGCTCGGAACGATAACGGCGAACAAATGAAATGAGAAATGAGAAGTGAGAAGTGAGAATTGAAATGCCGTCGGGTTATTTTCAATACTCCCTTTTCATTTTATGCGTGTTTTGCAGGTAATTAACAAACGGAATAAATTGCGGGTCAAAAAAGCAACCGCGAGAAACACCGGAGATTGTCCGGCATTTCTCGCGGTTTGCTGTTTCCGATTATTAGAAACTTCTTAATCTCTTTTCCGAGTTAGCAATGAAATCAATCGCATCGGTTTCTTCGTTGATATTCAGCACCTGCAGCGGTTGGCTGAACGTATAATGTTTGCCGCTTGCCGATAGAATGTAAGTTTCGCCAACTTGGACATCTTCGAAACGATAATAGCCAAACGCTGTGGTCGTTGCCGTTCTGACTTGTCCGTTTGAATCGGTCAAAGTCAGACGCACGTTGACGATGCCGCGCCCGCTCATCGTCGTCACTCGTCCGCCGATTGAGACTGTTGCCGCCGTCGGTGCAAGCTGAACTTCAAACGCGCCGATGTCCGAGCCGTCGCCGCCCGTCGCATTCGTGATAGTTAGATTATCAACCGGACGAGTGAATCCGCGCTGGTCGGTGGTTAAGCCGAAGGAATTGCCTTTGTCAATCGCCGGACTGCCCGTCAGCAGCGCGTGCGTTTGAGTTGCGCCGCCGTTATCGGCAAGCGGACCGAGCATCGGGTCAATCGGAGCGGCAGATGTGCCGACTTGATTGCTTGCGGTACCGTTTGTAATGCCGGTTGTGCCTTGTCCGTTGCCGATTAGGTTAAAAGAACTTCCTGCTGCGACATCGCCGCCGAAGTCAGGCGAGGAGGCTGTATTAGCGACGGTGTTTCCGGCGACAATCGTGTTTTTTAGATTAGCTGTCCCAAAGTTTTGGATGCCTCCGGCGCAAGATGTGCAGCTTGCGTTGGTTGAGCTGTTCTGGGTAACGGTGACGCTCGTTAGATTTAGTGTGTTGGGGAACATAAAGCCCCTGTTGTTGAAAATGCCGCCGCCGTCACTCGCCGTATTGCCGCTGACAGTTGAGTTGGTCAATGTCGTTGTGCCGTTGAAGTTGAAAATGCCGCCGCCGCTGGTACTCGCCGTATTGCCGCTGACAGTTGAGTTGGTCAATGTCGTTGTGCCGCGGTTGAAAATGCCGCCGCCGTTGTTCGCCGTATTGCCGCTGACAGTCGAGTTTGTCAAAGTCGTTGTGTTGCCGCCGCCGGTGGAAATGCCGCCGCCGTCACTCGCCGTATTGCCGCTGACAGTCGAGTTGGTCAATGTCAATGTGCCGCCGTTGAGAATGCCGCCGCCAAAGCCGTTATCGCCTGAACTTGTTGTTCCTGTTCCGTTGCCTTTCGTGATTGTTACGCCGTTTATCGTTAGATTCGCGCCCGAATTTACAAAAAACACGCGGCTTGCATTATTACCGGAAATCAACAGATTACTCGCGCCGGTCGAATTGGTTATCGTCAATGTGCCTGCCGTTGCAGTTGAATTGACGGCAAGCTCGCCGCTCGTCAATGTAATCGTGCAAACTCCTGCTGATGTGCAGCCCGCGCTGCCTGCCGGAATCGCAAAGTCAATCGTGTCATTGCTCGCTGCCGCGTTTGCCGAGGCGATTGCCGCACGCAGACTTCCCGCGCCGCTGTCAGCAGTCGTTGTCACTGTGAAAGTCGCCGCGCTTGCCGATTGAACAGCAAACAGACAAATAAAAAACGCGAACGCGGCAAACAGCGTCCGAACACGAACCATTTGCGGTAAAGCCGCACGAAACATATTTGTAAAACTTAACATAAGACTAATCTCCTCTGATTGTAAATTGAAAAATGAAATTGCCGCCCGCTCTTCACGCCAAGCGACAGGAAAACGCCCGACGCCGAATGACGAATCTTCGTTTTGTTTCGACGAAAATATTTTTCGTCCTATGATTTCCATTTGACTTCGGGTTAAACTTGAAGAAGTTTGAGTTTTTTATCGGCGCTTACGAAAAATCTACTGAATTTCTTCGTCAAAGTCCTGATAAAAAGTCGGAAATTTTTTCGGATAATATTTCGGATAGCGTGAAAGAACAACAAATAAAAGGTTTTTATGAATTCGCGGCATTTCGGCTCGACGTAAAAAAACGCCGCCTGACGAAATTGGACGACGGCGAAATCGTGCCGCTCACGCCGAAAGAGTTCGACGTTTTGTTTTTGCTTGTAACAAATCAATCGCGCACAATCGAAAAAGACGAACTGCTCGAAGCGATTTGGAAAGATACTTTTGTCGAAGAAGGAACGCTGACGCGCAACGTCTCCTGGCTGCGAAAAAAACTCGCCGCGCACGACGACGGCAATGAAACGAAATTCATCGAAACCGTTCCCAAACGCGGTTATCGTTTTTTGCCCGAAGTCGTAAAAACCGTCGAAGATTTGCCCGCCGTTTCGAGCGGCAATTCAATCGTTGTTGAAGAAGAAATCATTCAACAAATCCAAATCGAAGAAACCTTAGAAATCTCGCCGACGCAATTCGATTCAAATCACGACGGGAAATTTTACGAATCGAACGCGCGCCTCTTTCCCGATTCAAACGTCAAAGCATTGCCCGCCGCGCCCGCGCGCTTCTCCGTTTCGCCCGTTTGGATTTTGCCCGCGCTTCTCATTTTCGCCGCGCTCGCCTTTTTCGCTTTCCGCAATTTGACCGGCGCGCAGAATCCGAAAATCACTCTCGCCGCGCGAGTCGTTCCGTTTTCCGGCTTGCCCGGACGCGAAGACTGCCCGTCGTTTTCGCCCGACGGCAAACAGATGGTTTTCTCTTGGAACGGCGGAAACGACGCGAACAAGCTGAACGTTTACGTCAAACTAATCGGCGCGGGCGAACCCGTTCGCCTGACGACGGGCGAAACCGACGACATCAATCCGGTCTTTTCGCCCGACGGAAAATCAATCGCTTTTGTCCGCGTTTTTCCGACGCATAACGAAATCGTTTTAATTCCCGCGCTCGGCGGCGCGGAGAGAAAAATCCTTGAGCGCGCAAGCTACGCCAGTCTTTCATTTTCGCCCGACGGCAAACTGCTCGCGCACGCCGAACTCGGCGCGGCAAACAATAAAGCCGGAATCTTTACAATCAATTTGGAGAACGGCGATAAAACGCAAATCACCGCGCCCGAAGCGCAGATTGTCGACCACACGCCGCGCTTTTCGCCCGACGGAAAAACGCTCGCCTTCGTGCGTTATTTCAGCAGCTTCAAACGCGAGATTTTCGTCGTCGCGGCGACGGGCGGCGACGCGCGGCAAATCACTTCGGACGACAAGAGAATTTACGGTCTCGCGTGGAACGCCGACAGCCGCGCATTATTTTTCACTTCGTTCCGCGCCGTTGACGGGCTGAATTTGTGGCGCGTCTCGCTCAATGAAAAAGCCGAGCCGGAAATGATTTCGACGGGCGGCAAAAATTTAAATGACATCGCCGCCTCGCCCGACGGTCGAACCGTTGCGTTCGTCGAAGAAACCGAAGACGAAAACATCTGGGAAATCAATACTGAATGCGGAGTGCGGAGTGCGGAATGCGGAATTGAAAATCAAGCTGACATTCCGCATTCCGCATTCCGCATTCCGCAATCAAAACTCATCGCTTCGACGCGCGCCGACCACAGCCCGCAGTTTTCGCCCGACGGCGCGCGGATAGTTTTCGCGTCCGAGCGCACGGGCAATTATGAAATCTGGTTGTCGGACGCGGACGGGAAAAACCAGCGGCAGATTACCGACGCGAAAGGTTCGGCGGGCAGTCCGCGCTTTTCGCCCGACGGAAAATTTATCGCCTACGACGCGCAAATCGCGGGCGGCAGCGACATTTATATCATCTCGACCGAAGGCGGTGCCGCGCGTCGTTTGACTGAAAACGCGGGAAATAATTTCCTGCCCGCGTGGAGCGCGGACAGCGAATGGATTTTCTTTAATTCAAACCGCGCGGGCGACGAACAAATCTGGAAAATGCCGGCGCGCGGCGGCGATGCGTCGCAGATTACGCGGCAAGGCGCGTTTGAAATGTTCGCCGCGCCCGACGGAAAACGAATCGTTTATTCAAAAGGCGGCGGCAAGATTGGTTTGTGGAGCGTTTCGATTGACGGCGCGGACGAAAAACCGATTGCCGAATTAGCGGACGCGGGCGCGTGGCGTTCGTGGACAGCCGCGCGCGCCGGAATATATTACACCGCGTTCGCCGCGCAGACTCCGCTTCGCATTAAGTTCTATGATTTTGCGACGGGAAAGACGCGAGACGCTGCGACCGTTGACAACTTACCTCTGACTTATTACGCCAATCTCGCCGCTTCGCCCGACGGCAAAAAACTTCTATACGCGCGGCAAGACCAAACAGCGGCGACGATTATGCTCGCTGAATTGAGCGAGTAGAAAATCAACCGCGATTTTTCTCTTCGCTCGTCACCCGTTCGTCAAACCAATCGTTTCAACGAAAGTCTAAAGTCATCGTCCGCAAAACGCTTCGAGAGCGGGAAAGCAAACTTAAAATCTTGAAACCATTTCAAACTAAAGAAAATACCTGATTAATCCGCAAAGTCCGCCGCCGATAACGACAATCAAAACGTCAACCTTAAAAAAGTAAAGCGCGGTAAATGATAAAATCGCTAAAATGAGCGAGAAGGAATCAATCTGCAAATTCGGAAAAACGACCGTCGCGCCGAACATCACAGCCAGATTCAAAATCACACCGACAACCGCCGCCGTAACGCCGGAAAGCGCGGCATTTAGTTGCGTGTTATGGCGCAGCTTTTCGATATACGGCGCACCGGCGAAGATAAAGAAAAACGAAGGCAAAAATGTGGCATAAGTCGCTAGAAGCCCCGAAATAATCGCGCTGAAAGATTGATTTGCAAGCGTCGGATTATTCCAGCCGGTCATAAATCCGACGAACTGCAAAACCATTATCAAAGGTCCGGGCGTAGTTTCCGCGAGTGCCAGACCGTCAACCGATTGCGCCGCAGTTATCCAGCCCGCGCTGACCACCGCTTGATTGACATACGCCAAAACCGCATACGCGCCGCCGAATGTAACGAATGCAGCTTGCGAAAAAAACAGATAAGTTTTGACGAGAAGATTGTCGAACCCGACAAAAAGAACCAAAAGAGAAAAAGGTAAAAGCCACAAAGCGAAACAAGTCGAGAAAACTTTCAATAAGCGAAGTTTGCTCGTTGGCTTTTGTTCGTTGTTCGCTTCGATTACTTCTTCAGACTTTGGACTTTGGACTTTGGACTTTGGACTTAGTATTCCCAAAATCGCCGCCCCCAAAACAATCAAAGGAAAAGGAACGTGAAAAAAATAAATTGCCGCGAACGATAAAATCGAAATTAAAATATGCCAACGAGTTTTGAAAGCCTTTTTTCCGATTTTCAAAACGGCTTCGACGACAATCGCCACGACGACCGCTTTGAATCCGTCTAAAACCGCGTTGATTTGCGGCAGATTTCCGTAAGCCGCGTAAATGTAAGAAAGAATAAGCAGAAAAAAGATTGAAGGAATGACGAAAAACGCGCCCGCGACGATGCCGCCGCGAATGCCGTGCAGTCGCCAGCCGATGTAAGTCGCAAGCTGCTGCGCTTCCGGTCCGGGCAGCAGCATACAATAATTGAGCGCGTGCAGAAAATCGTCCTGGTCAATCCATTTTTTCTGCTCGACCAGCTCGCGCTGCATAATGGCGATTTGTCCGGCAGGTCCGCCGAACGAGATAAAACCGAGCTTGAGCCAAAAGCGAAACGCTTCGCCGAACGCAACTTGTTTTTCCATTAGCTAATACGCTTTACACTTGATTAGAGTGCAATACTTGGCAAGCCTTTTGTAAGTATTCATATCCGACCAATGATTTTATCTTTTCTCTGGTGTAACTTTTCAGTTTTTCAATGATTAAGTCGGACAATTCTGCCAAACTCGTTGGCGTTTTCTCTGCTAACCAATCTTTGACATCTCGCCAAAACCTCTCTATAGGGTTCAATTCCGGCGAACACGGCGGGAAATTGATCACCGCCACATTCTCATAAACGGCAAAATACTTGGCTGAATGAAA
>JAABUN010005187.1_pt1 | contig 16521 bp, 15 predicted proteins | sample 5559311 | NCBI WGS metagenome assembly JAABUN01 (sample SAMN10711877, study PRJNA513370) | rock metagenome | isolation source: Antarctica rocks | place: Antarctica: Victoria Land, Siegfried Peak sud
CGGAGCGGCTGGTTTGGGCGGGGTGGGGGCGGCCGGCGCCGGAGCCACTACTGCCGCGACGGGTATCGTAGCTTGAACTGGTGCTGGGTGGCTGGCCGGCTTGGCCGGGCCATCATCCCAGAGGTCGGCTTCAGTGAGGGGCAGCAGGGCGCTGAACTCGCTCACGAGCGGCGGCAGGGCGGGCACTTCTTTGGCGTGCGCGGCCTGGTAAAGGTCAAAGCTTTGGCGCAAAAACTCGCGGCTCAGGGGGGCGTTGCCGGTGGGCAGGCTGTTCACAAAGCCCTCAAAAAAAGGCTTGGCCTGGTCGAAGTAGCGCAGGTGGTCGCGCAGGGCCGCCAGCGGCACGTTATCATCGGCATCGGCCGGGCCGGCGGGGGGTAGCAGCAGGCGCTCGAAGGCCGTGGCGGGGGCGGTGGCCAGCACCAGCGTGTCGGCCACGGCCTGGGCCAGCAGCGGCTCCAGGGCCGCCCGGTCGAGGCGAATGTGGCGCGAGAGCACGTTCATAAACTGCCCCAGCGCGGCGCGCACCGGCGCGGCTTCAAAGTTGAAATAGGGGCTGCGCAACTGGCTGGCTTCCTGCTGCCAGCGGCCCAGCAGCTGCCGCAGCACCAGCAGGTTGACCTGCCGCACGGGCGTGAACTTGAGCAGCGCCGGGCCATCGAGGGTAGCCTCGGGCTGGGGGCCGAAAAACTGCTGGCTGAGCCGGGTGGCCAGCCGGCGGCCGTATTGCTCGCACTTGGCGAGGCTATATTTGTCGGGCATAGCGTGGGCCGGCCGGTGGGCCAGTTTCGTGCGCCAAGTTAGCCACAAAATGCCCCTATTGACCATTGCGGGCCTGCCCGGCCCCCCGCTCGACGTGCCTGCCGGCCGCACCGTGCTGGCCGCCATCCACGCGGCGGGCCACGACTGGTGGCACGCCTGCGGGGCCAAGGGCCGCTGCACCACCTGCCGGGTGCGCGTGCTGGCCGGCGCCGAATTTCTTACCCCCCTCACCGCGCCCGAGCTACGCTACCGCGCCGCCGGCCGCCTCCCCGAAACCGAGCGGCTGGCCTGCCAGGCCATAGTTGAATTAGGAATGAAGAATGAGGAATGAAGAATTTTTAAGCGGCTGGGGTGGGTTGACTAAATTGCTGCCGCCCACTGGCGGGCGGTACCGTACTTTGTAAGGGCAAGCCAGCGAGTAGCTGGTAGGGCACCGATAGCGGTGCCCGAAAGATTAATTCTTCATTCCTCATTCCAAATTCCTCATTTAAGTTGTTCACCGAGCCCCGCCGTTTGTCCGATTTTCCGCGTCACCGGGGCTGGCTGGAAGTCATTTGCGGCTCCATGTTTTCGGGTAAAACCGAGGAGCTGATTCGCCGCCTCACCCGCGCCCGCATCGCGCGGCAGCGGGTCGAGATTTTCAAGCCCGCCCTCGACACCCGCTACCACGCCCAGGACGTGGTGAGCCACAACCAAACCAGCATCCGCTCGACGCCGGTGCAGTCACCGGCCGAAATCCTGCTGCTGGCTGGCGGCAGCACCGACGTGGTGGGCATCGATGAGGCCCAGTTTTTTGACGAGACCCTGGTGGAGGTGTGCAGGCAGCTGGCCGACAGCGGCATCCGCGTCATCGTGGCGGGCCTGGATATGGACTACCGTGGCCGCCCCTTCGGGCCCATGCCGGCGCTGCTGGCCACCGCCGAGTTTGTGACCAAGGTGCACGCCGTATGCGTGTGCTGCGGCGAGCTGGCCGCGTATTCCTACCGCATCGCGGCCAGCGAAAAGCAGGTGCTGCTGGGCGAAACCGACAGCTACGAGGCCCGCTGCCGCCCCTGCTTTCTGGCCGGGCCCGCCGCCAGGAGCTGGCACGATGAGCAGGTAGCCACCAACAGCGCTAAACAAGGAGGAGGAGGTGTTCGCCGTTGAGCCTCACGCGCTGCTCATTGTCCACTGCTAACTAACGTTTTATGCCCCGTTTTTCCGCCTGGTTTTTAGTATTGGGAATGTTGGCTGCCGCGCGGGCCTGGGGCCAGGGCGCGGCCTACGGCGACTGGGAGCTGCACCTGCCCGCCCGCCGCCCGCTGGGCCTGGCCGAGGCCGGCAACCGGCTCTACGTGCGGGCCGAGTCGTCGTTTTATTTCTACGATAAAAGCCTCAACAGTACGCAACTATTGTCGCGCCGCGATGGCCTCAGCGATGTGGGGGTAGCGGCCCTGGCCTTCGACTCGGCCTCGGCGCAGCTGGTGATTGTGTACAACAACGGCAACATCGACCTGCTGGGCGCCAACGGCGGGGTGCGCAACGTGACCGACCTGCTGCGCAAGGAAAGCCAGACCGCCAAAAAGATTTACCAGGTGCAGGTGTACAACGGGCTGGCCTACCTCGGCACCAGCCTGGGCGTGGTGGTGCTCGACCTGGCCAGGCGTGAGGTGCGCGACACGTACAGCGCCATCGGGCCGGGCGGCCGGGTCATTACGTCCTACGCCACGGTGGTGCTGCACGATACCATCTATGCCTCCACGTCGGCGGGTATTCTGCGCGGCCGCGTCAGTCCGGCCGTGAACCTGCTCGACTACCGCAACTGGACGGCCGACGGCCCTACCCCCACCAGCAGCCCCGCGCGGATATATGAGCAGCTGGTAGTTTACCGGGGGCACGTCGTCACGGCCAGCACCAACCGGGGTATCGACTACCTGGCGGGGGTAGGGGCGGCCCGCCGCTGGCGCAGCGTGCCCAACGGCTACGGGGATTATGCCCGGCGGCTGCGCGTGAGCGCCGGCCAGCTGCTGGTGGCCTTCGATGGCAGCGCCCTGCGGCGTTTCGACGCGCCCACCGGCTACCTGGCCGATGTGCTGCCCGCCACCGCCGTGGGTACTACCGCGGCGGATGCCGTGCGCGAAGCCGATGGCACCTACTTCGTGGCCAGCTATGACAAAGGCCTGCTGCGCTTCGCCCCCGGCACTACCACGGCACCCGAAGTTATCCTGCCCAATGCCCCCGCGACGGCGACTGCCTACGGCCTGCTGGCCAACGCGGCCACCAATACCGTGGACGTGTTCAGCGGCGGCTACTCCGGCGATAGCGGGGTGCAACTGGACTTGCGCCAGGGGTTTTATGAATACAAGGACCGGCAGTGGACCAACTACACGGCCACCAACTATCCCTCGCCCACCGACTACCCCAACCTGCTCGACCTTTCGCACGGCACCCGCACGCCCGATGGCACGCTCTACATCGCCAGCTACGGCAACGGCTTGCTCGAATGGAAGGGGGTAGGGCAGTTCCGGCAGTTTACCTACAATACCGCGGGCTCGCCGCTGCGGAGCAGCCTGCCCACGACGAACCCCAAATACCCCGACTTCGTGCGCGTGACCGACGTGGCCACCGACCCCAACAGCAACCGCGTGTGGGTGGTGAACCGTCACCAGCGGGCCGGGGTGCCGGGCTTGTTTCGCTTCCGGCCCGCCAACGCCACCTGGCTGGTGGTGCCAGCCTACTCGGGCTTCGAAAACCTCGACCGCGTGACGGTCGATAACTTCGGCAACCCCTGGGCCACGCGGTCGCGCGCGCAGGGCATAAGCGGGGTCGTGGCCTATGATACGGCCAGTCAAAAACCGTTTTATTTCAGCACGAATGAAGGCTTGCCCAGCAACTCGCTCTACGCCGTGGTGCGCGACCGCGTCGGCGACATCTGGGTGGGTACCGGGGCGGGCGTGGCCGTGTTCAACGACCCCAGCCAGCTCGTGAGCGCGGCCAGCCAGAATACGGCGCTCGCCAACGGTTTTAAGTTACCCAATGCCCAGAGCGGCAGCGGCTTATTCGCCACGCTCTACAACGAAACGGTGCGCTGCATCGCCATCGACGGGGCCAACCGCAAGTGGTTTGGCACGCCCAACGGCCTGTGGCTCTTCAACGCCACCGCCACCGAGGCGCTGCTGCACTTCACCACCGCCAACAGCCCGCTGCCCAGCAACAGCATCGTGGACGTGGCCGTGAACGACAAAACCGGCGAAGTCTTCGTGGCTACCGATGCCGGCCTGGTCAGCTACCAGGGCTCGGCCAGCGTCACGGACGGGCCGCCGAGCTGCGCCCAGGTATCGCCCAATCCCGTGCGGCCCGAGTTCGCGGGCACCGTGGGCATCAGCGGCGTGGCCAACAATGCCCAGGTGCGCATCACCGACATCGCCGGCCACCTCGTGTACAGCACGCACGCGGCGGGCGGCACCGTGACCTGGAACCTGGCCGACACCGCCGGCCGCCGCGTGCGCTCGGGCGTGTACCTGGTGCTCACCTCCGACGCCGATGGCAAAAATACCTGCGTGAGCAAAGTAGCCGTACTCAGCAACTGAGCAGGAAAGGTGCCGTTTGTCATTGCGAGGAGGAACGACGAAGCAATCTTTCCTTATTGTATGCATCGGCTTAACAAAAAAGGAAGGATTGCTTCGTCGTTCCTCCTCGCAATGACAATGTAAACCTATGCTAATCAAAACCCGCGGTATCGTCTTCAGCTACCTCAAATACCGCGAAAGCAGCATCATCGCCCGCGTCTACACCGAGCAGCGCGGCGTGCAGAGCTACCTCGTAAATGGCGTGCGCCGGGCCAAGCCGCCGGGGCGCATCGCGCTGTTTCAGCCCCTTACCTTGCTGGAGCTGGTGGCCTACGTGCCGCGCCAGGGGGGTAGCCTCACCCGGCTGGCCGAGTTTCGCTGCGCCGAGCCGTTCCGGTCCCTGCCCTACGAGATGCGCAAAAGCAGCGTGGCCCTGTTTCTGAGCGAGGTGCTGAGCAAGTCGGTGCGCGAGGAGGAAGAAAACCTGGCGCTGTTTCGCTTCCTGCACGATTCCATCCTGGCCTTCGACCAGCAGGACGTGGGCGTCGAAAATTTCGCCCTGCTGTTTCTGCTGCACCTGGCTACCTACCTGGGCTTCGGTGCCCAAACCGGGGCCGAAATCACCGACCAGGTGGCAATGGCCGGGGCCGCGCCCACCGGCAGCGGCTTTAGCAGCGGCCCGGCCACGCTGCGCCTGCGCGAGTTCGAGCGCTACTTCGACGAGCTGCTGCGCACTTCAGCCAGCAATTCCATCCCCAACGGCCAGGTGCGCCGTGAGCTGCTGGCCGTGCTCATCCGCTACTACCAGCTCCATATCGAGGGCCTGGGCGACATAAAATCGCTCGAAATCCTGAGCGACGTGCTGGGTGGGTGAAATAAGAATTTGGAATGAAGAATGAGGAATTTATAGTCCTTGCGGAGTAGGGTGCGCAAAAAACGTCCTTCCGTGAAAACTATAAATTCTTCATTCTCCATTCCAAATTCTTATTTCACCCCCACCAGCTCCACGTCAAAACGCAGCACCGCATTCGGCGGAATGTCGCCACCCGCGCCGCGCTCGCCGTAGGCCAGCGGCGACGGGATGAGCAGCATCGCCTTGCTGCCCTTGGGTAGGGCCGCGATGCCCTGGTCCCAGCCCTTAATTACCTGGCCCGCGCCCAGCAGAAAGTCAAACGGCGTGCCGCCGTGCTTGGCCGACGAGTCAAACTCCTGGCCCGTGGCCAGCACCGTGCCGCGGTACTTCACGCTCACCGTCTGGCCCTTTTTGGGGGGTAGGCCCTTGCCGGGCGTCGTAATCACGTACCAGGTGCCGCCGGGCGTTTTCCTGGCTTTGGCCGTCAGCTTATTTTTTTTGAGATAGGCTTGAATAGCGGCGTCATCCTTCACCAGTTGCTTGGCGGCGCGGGCTTTGGCCAGGCGCTCCTGCTCGGCCAGCACCGCTTGCTGCTTGGCTTGCATCTGCTCGGGCGTGAGCAGCTGCTTGGCTACCACCGTCACGCGCAGGGCATTGCCCGCCCGCTGAATGAACGGTGGTACCGGCTGCCGCAGCGACTTGGCAAACACCGTGTCGGCGTTGAAGCGGAAGATGGCACTGTCGCCGGGCAGCACCAGACTCACGGCTTCTTCCAGGCTGCCTTTGGGAAGGGTAGCGCCCAGCGGGATGGGCACCGGCTCGGGGCGCACCTGGCGCGTATCCATCAGCACCGAGTCGCGGTCGGTGCGGTACTGAATGTACACCAGCAGCACCTGGCCCACGCGGCTGGCGTAGGGCGCGTCGCCGGCCGGGGCCAGGGGCCGGGGCGCGTAGTGCCCCGCCGCATCGCGCCGAAACAGCTTATACTCCGTGCCGCTGGGGCCGCGCTCGAAGCCGGGGGTAGGGGCCTGCGCCCACAGGCGAGCCGGACTGCCCAGGGCTATTAGCAGCAGTATAAAATTCAGGAAGTGCTTCATAGTAAAGGTTGTGGCTTCATAAAAACAAAGCCGCCACGCCAAAGCGGCGTGGCGGCATACGTAGTTGCTTAGGCAGTTGGGTCGGGCTATCGGCCGGCCGGAGGAGCCATCGACGTAGGGCCGGCGGCCGGCGCGTCCTGCACGTTCGTCAGCTCCACGTCGAAGCGCAGGGGCGAGTTGGCCGGGATGGCGGGCGGTGAGCCCTGCTTGCCATAGGCCAGCGACGAGGGGATGAGGATAGTCGCCTTGCTACCCTTGTTGAGCTGCTGCAAGGCATCGTCCCAGCCCGGAATCACCTGGCCGCGGCCCAGCGCGAACGTGAAGGCTGGCTGGCCAGGGTGCTTGGCCGACGAGTCAAACTCCTTGCCGTCGAGCAATGTACCGCGATACTGCACGGTCACCAGCTGGCCGGGCTTGGCATTGGGGCCGGTGCCGGGCTGCGTGGTAATAACGTACACGCCGCTTGGGGTTTTCTTGGCGTTGGTCAGGTTATTCTTCTTGATATAGTCTTGCAGGGTGACCTCATCGGCCTTATCCTGAGTGGCGGCGTAGGTGCGCATCTGCTTCTGCTGCTCGGCCATCATTTTCTGCTGGTCGGCCATCGCTTCGGCCATCGCGGCCTCGCGGGGTTGCAGGGCTACGGCCTTCACGGTCAGGATAATGTAGTTGCCTTTCTTCTTCAGGTTGGCCGGGGCCAGCTGGTGAGCATTGCGCTTATAAAGCGTATCGGCGTTGAAGCGGAACACGCCGCTATCGCCGGGCTGGAGCAGCGAGAATGCCTCGGGCTCAGCGCCTAGCTGCTTGGCCGTCAGGGTTTCCAGCGGAATACGTACCGGAATGCCGAACTGGCGCTCGCGCGACTTCATCATCACCGAGTCGCCCGAGGTGCGGTACTCGATGTGGGCCGACATCACCTTGCCTACCCGGTCTTTGTAGCCGGGGTCTTCGCCGCCTGCCACGTCACGCGACTCGTACTTGCCGCCCACGTTTTTGTAAATCTTGTACTCCATGCCCGACTTGGTTTTGGCAAAGTCGCCTCCACCTTTAGTACACGACGACAGGAAGGAAGCTACGCTGAGCACGCTGGCCGCCAGGGCCAGCTGCCGGGCCGCGCGGGGCCGGAGAGAAAACTGCATGAAAACAGAAAGTTGGAATAAAGACGAATTCGGTCCCAAAGTTAGGCCACGGGCGGCGCAACCGCCACGGGCACGGCGGGCGTGCTCACCAGCTGCGCCTGGTACTGCGGCAGCACGCTCAGAAAGCGCGTTACGGTGGCATCCAGCGACTCGGTGCTGATGCCGCCCGACGCGTTGTGGTGCCCGCCCCCCTCAAAGTGACTGCGGGAGAAATCAGCCACCGAAAAATCGCCCACCGAGCGGAAGGAAATCTTCACCGCCGAGCCCCGGTCAATGAAAACGGCCGCCAGCACGATGCCCTCGATGCTCAGCGCGTAGTTGACCAGCCCTTCGGTATCACCGGTTTTGCTCTCGTATTCGCGCAGCTCCTGCTGCGTTACGGCAATGTAGGCGGTGTTGAACTCGCGGCGCACCACGAGCTTGTCCTTCAGGATGTAGCCCAGGAAACGCAGCCGGATTTCGGAGTGCGAGTCGTAGATGCGCCGGTGTACCGAGGCCAGGTCGATATTAGCACTCAGCAGCTCCGCGATGATGAGGTGCACGTTGCGCGAGGTGCTGGGGTGCCGAAATGAGCCCGTATCGGTCATAATACCCGCGTAGAGCGCCTCGCCCATGCCCTGGTCGATAAGGTCCTGGTCGCCCAGGGCCCGGATAATCTCAAAAATCAGCTCGGCCGTGGCCGCGGCCGTGGGGTCCGAGAAGCTGACGTCGGCAAAGTTTTCGGGCCGCTGGTGGTGGTCGATAAGCACCTTGGTGCCCGGCGCCTGCCGCACGTACTCGCCCAGCTCGTTGATGCGACCCAGGCAATTGAAGTCGAGGCAAAAAAGCAGTTCGGCCCGCTTCACCAGGTCGCGCACCTGCCGGTCGTTCTGGCGTGGGTCATAAATAACTACCTCGTCGTTGCCCTGCATCCAGTTGAGGAAGGCGGGGTAGTCGGAGGGCGTTACGACGGTCACGGAATGCCCTTTTTTCTTCAGGTACGTGGCCCAGGCCAGCGACGAGCCCAGCGCGTCGGCGTCGGGCTTGTGGTGCGTGGTGATAAAAATCTGCCGGGGCTGGGCCAGCAGAGTCTGCAACTCGGATACGGAAGGAAACATCGACAACGTGAATGACCTACGAATGCACTTGAAAGGCGCCTGGTAACAAAACCAGTGCAAATTGGCCGACAAAGGTCGGCATGAATTGGGTTTCAACAATCAAAGAGCTGGCGAAGGTTCGGTTGGATTAGACCAAGATGCCCGGCGGCTGGCTGAATGGTACTAGGTGCTATCCCTACCTTTGCGGCTCCAACCAACAAATTTCCCAAGAATGGCAACCAATCGCACCTTCACTATGATTAAGCCCGATGCCGTGGCTGACCAGCACATCGGCGGCATCCTGAGCATGATGGAACAGGGCGGCTTCCGCATCGTGGAGCTTCAGAAAGTAACCCTGACGCCCGAGCGCGCCGGCCAGTTCTACGCCGTGCACAAGGAGCGCCCCTTCTACAACGACCTCGTGAAGTACATGTCGAGCGGCCCCATCGTGGCGGCCATCCTCGAAAAAGACAACGCCGTAGCCGACTTCCGCACCCTCATCGGGGCCACCAACCCGGCCAACGCCGAGGAAGGCACCATCCGCAAAAAGTACGCGAAGAGCATCGAAGCCAACGCCGTGCACGGCTCTGACTCAGACGAGAACGCCCAAATCGAAGGCGAGTTCTTCTTTACCGCAGATTCAAACTGATTAAACGGATTTCGCGGATACGCCCGCTACGCGGGCTGACTACCAACTTGTGTTTCAATTGAAAAAGCCGTTCTGCACGATGCAGAGCGGCTTTTTCTTTATACTCAAAGCAGACTTTTTTTGTACCAATCTTGTATCGACGAGCTTAGCTGGCCCGGCCAAAGCCGATACGGCCCGGCCCTTTGGGCTCGCTTACGAAGGTAGCGTCTTCGCGGTTATAGATGTCGGCCAGCGACATAGCTTCGGTAATCGGCTCCGTTTGGCCGAGCGCGGTGGCCAGGACCTGCGCCTTGGCCTGCACCAGCGGCTCGAAGGCGTAGGACGCGATGAGCCGACCCTTGCGCAGCAGTGCCTTGTCAATGCGCGCGAGGTCGGCGTTGAAGGTGCAGATAATCTGGATGTGAAAGCCGTCCGACAGCAGCCCGTCGCTAAGGTTCAGCAGGTTGCTCACGGCGTTGCTACCCGTGGCATCGCGCTTGGTGAGTAGTTCCTCGGCATCCTCAATGAGCAGGATGGAGTTGGTGTTATCGTGCAGCAGGTTGATAAACTCGGGGTCGGCGATGCGCAGCGCCAGATTGGGCGGAATGAACAGCTTAGGCTTATCGGTGAGGCCACACAGGTGGCGGATGTAGCTGGTTTTGCCGGTGCCGGGCGGGCCGTGCAGGATGACGAGGCCCTTGTCATCGGGCTTTTGCAGGCGCTTCACGATGGCCTCGTGCACCGGCAGCAGGTCGTCGTTGTAGTTGGTGGCGAGGTCCATCGCCGGAATTTTGAGGGGTAGGGGCGAAAATCTAAGACTGCTGCCTGCAAGACGTAGCACCTGAACACGTTGGCGCTCTAGCTTACCTGTTGCCAAATGGGCCGTTATTAAAGCTTGAACCTGAGCCAAAAGCTCGGCATCCGTTTCAGCCGAAAATAGTAATTGAGCTCCCTGGTCACCATACATATCACTGTCAGAGAATTGAAGGACTAGGTAGGGTGCTAATAAGAAGGCATGAAATTGTAATTCAGGCTCTTTTTCAGCTTCTGCTATATATGTTGAATGAACAATGGTCTTCGGTTCAATTTCAAGATTTTCAGCTAGTGCCTTCAAAACTATTTGTCGAGCTTCTATCGCTCCCAACTGGTAAATTTCGCGATGTGGTAATACACTAAAGGTTGCGTAAAACCAATCAGTGGGTAGAAATACACCGTTTAAATCAAAACTAGCAGAAAGCCCAGAAGTGACTGCTGAAGCCGAGTTATGAGTCATGAAGCAATTGACGAATCTGGAGCGAAAATTAAATTAAGCGGCCAGGACAGGCTCCGAATACTCAGTATTCTCGGCCAGTTGCGGCTCATGCTTGTGCTTGAAAATGAATACGAATAGCACCGCAATCACCAGCGCGTAGGCCGCGAAGGCCAGCCAGATACCCTGCCAGTCCTTGTTGCCGGCGGCGTCGGTGAAGTAGTTCTGGATGACGAGGCCGCTCACCGAGCTGCCCAGCACCGCGCCAAAGCCGTTGGTCATCATCATAAACAAGCCCTGGGCGCTGGCCCGGATGCTCGGCTGGGTCTGGGTTTCAACAAACAGCGAGCCTGAAATATTGAAAAAGTCGAAGGCCATGCCGTACACGATGCACGAGAGGATAACCATCCACAGGCCGCCGCCAGGGTTGCCGTAGGCAAACAGCCCGAAGCGCAACACCCAGGCCACCATGCTAAACAACATCACTTGCTTGATGCCGAAGCGCCGCAGGAAAAAAGGAATGGCCAGGATAAACAGCGTTTCCGAAATCTGCGAAATCGACATGATGAAGGCCGGGTGCCGCACCGTGAGCGTGTCGCGGTAGGCGGGCACTTTGTCGAAATCGTGCAAAAAGGTATCGCCGTAGGCATTGGTGAGCTGCAAGGCGGCGCCCAGCAGCAGGGCAAAGGCGAAAAAGGTCGCCAGCTTGCGGTCGCGCAGCAGCGCAAACGACTTGAGGCCCAGCGCATCAACCAGCGAGCGGTCCGACGCGCCCTTGGAGGGCGGCGGGCACTTGGGCAGCGTGAAGGAATACATGCCCAGTAGCAGCGCGGCCCCGGCGGCTACGTAAAACTGGTTGGCCGACTTCTCGAAGCCCAGAAACGTAACGGTCCACATGGCCGCGATGAAGCCGACCGTGCCCCACACCCGGATGGGGGGGTAGTCCTTCACCACATCCAGGCCCTGGGTTTTCAGGGCCGAGTACGACACGGCAATGGCCAGCGACAGCGTGGGCATGTAGAAAATCATGTTCAGCAGGATTACCCAGAAGAACACGCCGGGGTCGGTGACGAAGGGAATGGTGCAGAGCACCGCGCCGCCCAGCAGGTGCAGCACGCCGTAGAGCTTCTCGGCATTCACCCACTTGTCGGCCACGATGCCCATGAGCGAGGGCATAAAAATGGAGGCGATGCCCATCGTCGAGAAGATGGCGCCAAACTGCGCGCCCGACCACTGCTTGGTCTGAAACCAGTACGCACCAATCGTAATCAGCCACGCCCCCCAGATGAAAAACTGGAGGAAGCTCAGAATAGTAAGTCGCAGCTTGATGCTCATGCGGGCTCAGCTTTAAAGTTCGGGAAATGGACTTTTGCGCCTAAAGTTACACTACTTTTTGTCGGCACAGTGCAAACGGCATAGCATTGAGGTAACACGAATTGGCAGCGGGCCCAGCCTGGGCCAACCACCAAAAAAGCCCCTCTGCGCGGGGCAGAGGGGCTCTTGGTAGCAACGGAGGGGGGTAGGCCTACTTGGCGTCGGCGAAGCGCTTGTTCACTTCCTCCCAGTTGATGAGGTTGAAGAAGGCCGCGATGTAGTCGGGGCGCTTGTTCTGGTACTTGAGGTAGTAGGCGTGCTCCCACACGTCGAGGCCCAGGATGGGCATGCCGCCGCAGCCGGCATCGGGCATCAGCGGGTTGTCCTGGTTGGGCGTCGAGCAGATTTTGAGCGCGCCGTCGGGCTGCTTGCACAGCCAGGCCCAGCCCGAGCCAAAGCGCGTGGTAGCGGCCTTGGTGAATTCGGTTTTGAAATTGTCGTAGCTGCCGAATGACTTGGTGATGGCATCGGCCACGGCGCCCGTGGGCTGGCCGCCGCCGTTGGGGCTCAGGATGGTCCACCACAGCGAGTGGTTCCAGTGGCCGCCGCCGTTGTTGCGCACGGCGGGGGTAGCCGAGGCAATGTTGTGCAGAATTTCCTCCAGGCTCTGGCCTTCCATCGGCGTGCCCGCAACGGCCGCGTTGAGGTTGGTGACGTAGGCCTGGTGGTGCTTGGTATGGTGAATTTCCATCGTCTGCGCGTCAAACGTCGGTTCGAGGGCGTCGTAGGAATACGGCAGCTTGGGCAGTTCAAAAGCCATGATGCGGGTGTTTTAAGTGAAAAAATGGAGTAGGTATTAGTATAACCCCCAACTAGCCGCCGGGGTTGTGTAGGGTAGGCTTTAGCCTGCCGGAGAATGCAGAATGTGCGGTAAGCTTTAGCTTGCCGTTGGGGAATGCGTGCGAAAAGCTGCCAGTCGGCCAATGCTAAAAACGGCAAGCTAAAGCTTACCGCACATTCCCCGGCAGGCTAAAGCTTACCCTACACTGCCTCCCCGCTTATTCCGAAAAAAAGCCTGCATGAGCGCCGTGCACTCGTCGGCGCACACGCCCGCCCGCACTTTAGTGCGCGGGTGCAGCAGGCCCAGGCTGTGGCGCCGGTAGCCGGTTTTGGGCTCGGCCGCGCCAAACACTACCCCCCCCAGCTGGGCCCAGGCGCTGGCGCCGGCGCACATCACGCAGGGCTCCACGGTCACGTAGAGCGTGCAGTGAATCAGGTACTTATTGCCTAGGTAATTGGCAGCGGCCGTCAGGGCCAGCATTTCGGCGTGGGCCGTCACGTCGCGCAGCTGCTCGGTCTGGTTATAGCCCCGGCCGATTATCGCGTTATCCAGCACCACCACCGCCCCAATAGGGATTTCGCCCGCCGCCCGTGCCCGCCGCGCCTCGGCCAGCGCCTGGCGCATGAAGTACTCGTCGGTGAGCATAGGGGGGGTAGGGACGTTTGTCATTGCCGCGCTCCACTTCGTTGCGCTCGCAATGACAAACGATTTATACTGATTTCACTTCAGGTTAATATCGCCCAGCGCGGCCTGGGCCACCGGGCGCCATTGGGCCTGCTCCTCGGCCGGGGCCGAGAAGGAGAAAATGTAGAGCTGCTCGCCCTGCACGGCGTACTCAATGTACTCGTACTTGCGCACGGGCGCCAGCGCCCCGGCCGAGCGGCGGCTATCGCTGAGCGTGGAGATAAACTCCAGCGCCACGAAGTCGCGGCCGTTCACCTTGCGCACTTCCTGGGTCAGGAACTCTACCTTCGTGTAGAGGCGCTGCACGCTGGCTTTGTACATGGGTAGCAGCACATTATAATCGGGCCCAAACGTGGTGGGCCGCACCGCTACGCTGTAATCGACCCGCCCGCTGGGGTTGCTGAACACGGCCAGCGGCTTGCGCGGCGACGGAAACTTGGCGGCAATGGCGTCGTCGGGCAGCGGCGTAAAGCCCTGCGGCACCGCCACCGACAAGCCGGGCGCCAGCTTCACCGTCGTCAGCCTGGGCTTGGGGCCAAAGCTGGTGAGGGCAACAACGGCGAGAAGCAGGGGAAGAATCTTCATAGTCGGGGCAAAAATACGGGGTAGGAGCCAGGCAGCGGTAATCGGTAAAAACACCAGAACGTCATGCTGAGCTTGCCGAAGCATCTCTACCACGCCGCTGGATTACTAACCCCGGCGGCGCGGTAGAGATGCTTCGACAAGCTCAGCATGACGTTCCTTATTGTCTTGAAAAATAAGGAAATACTTAGCGGCGCACCACCGTGGGGTACTTGATGCGGACCTTCTTCCAGTACACGTACTGGCCGGTTTTGGCCTCTACCAGGTACGTGCCGGCCTGGATGTGGCCCAGGTCCACGGGCTCGCCGGTGTTGTTCTGCGGGTCCAGCTCCTGCTGATATACGACCTTGTTTTTGTAGTCCGTTATCACCAGCGTGCCGGGCTTGGTAAATTGCTGCGTGAAACTGAGCAGCACGCTGTTGGAATTAGGCTTGGGAAAGATGTCGATGCCCGACAGCGTTTCCACGCGCTTGATGGGGCCGTCGAGCGTCACGGCCGGCACTTCGCCTTTACTCTTGATTCCGGTGCCGCCGTCGTACTTGTTTTTGGTCTTGACTTTGGTTTGGGCCTGGGCCGCGCCGGCCGTGAGCAAAGCGGCCGTCAGGGCCAGTGCAGAGAGGAATTTCATGGTCAACAAAGAAGAAAAAACCAGACGAAAGAACGTCGTCCCTACCCCCTCTTGCATACTCCGTACCAAATCGGCCATTTTATCACCGCGCCCCCGCCAGTACCTTCGCGCCCAGTAACCCTTCCCCCGGACTACCCGCACACGCCCGCCCCACCCGCCAGCCGCGTAGCGGCGTATTCGCGAAATCCGTTAAATCAGTTTGAATCTGCGGTTTATGTTAAGAACGCACACCAACGGCGAACTCCGCCTCGAACACGTCGGCCAAACCGTCACCCTTGTGGGCTGGGTGCAGCGCACCCGCGACAAGGGCGGCATCCTCTGGATTGACCTGCGCGACCGCTACGGCCTCACCCAATTGGCGTTGGAAGAGGGGGTAGAGAGCGACGCCGTGCGCGAAACCGCCCGCACCCTGGGCCGCGAGTTCGTTATCTCCGTGACCGGCAAAGTAGCCGAGCGCTACTCCAAAAACGCGCACATTCCAACCGGCGATATTGAAATCCGCGTCGGTCAACTCGACGTGCTCAACCCGGCCAAGCTGCCGCCTTTCCTCATCGAAGACGACACCGACGGCGGCGACGAGCTGCGCATGAAGTACCGCTACCTCGACCTGCGCCGCACGCCCGTGCGCAACAACCTGATGCTGCGCCACCGCATGGCCCAGGCCGTGCGCCGCTACCTCGACGGCCAGGATTTTATCGAAGTCGAAACCCCCGTGCTCATCAAAAGCACGCCCGAAGGTGCCCGCGACTTCGTGGTGCCCTCGCGCATGAACCCCGGCGAGTTCTACGCCCTGCCGCAGTCGCCCCAGACGTTCAAGCAGCTGCTGATGGTGTCGGGCTTCGACCGCTACTTCCAGATTGTGAAGTGCTTCCGCGACGAAGACCTACGCGCCGACCGCCAGCCCGAGTTCACGCAGATTGACTGCGAAATGGCTTTCGTAGAGCAGGAAGACATCCTCAATACCTTCGAGGGCCTGGTGCGCTACCTGTTCAAGGAAATCAAAGACCTCGATTTCCCCACCGTGCCCCGCATGGAGTACGCCGACGCCATGCGCCGCTTCGGCAACGACAAGCCCGACCTGCGCTTCGCGATGGAGTTCGTGGAGCTGAACGACGTGGTGAAAGGCCAGGGCTTTCCCGTGTTCGACAGCGCCGAGCTGGTGGTGGGCATCAATGCTGCTACCTGCGCCGCCTACACCCGCAAGCAGCTCGATGAGCTAACCAACTTCGTGAAGAAGCCGCAGCTCGGGTCCACCGGCCTCGTGTACGCCCGCGTCGAAGCGGGGGGGGTAGTAAAATCGTCGGTCGATAAATTCTACTCGCAGGAGGAATTGCAGAAATGGGCCGTCGCTTTCAACGCCAACGAAGGCGACCTGCTGCTCATTCTGGCCGGCCCGGCCGATAAAACCCGCAAGGCCCTCAGTGAGCTGCGCCTGGAAATGGGCCAGCGCCTCGGCCTGCGCGACAAGGACACCTTCGCCCCGCTGTGGGTCGTCAACTTCCCGCTGCTGGAATATATCGAAGAGGAAGGCCGCTACTTCGCCATGCACCACCCCTTCACCTCGCCCAAGCCCGAAGACCTGCACCTGCTCGATAACCCCGACACCATCGGCCAGGCCCGCGCCAATGCCTACGACCTGGTTATCAATGGGGTAGAAGTCGGCGGCGGTTCCATCCGCATTCACGACCGGGCGGTGCAGGCGCGCATGTTCTCGCTGCTCGGCTTCTCGCCCGAGGAGGCGCAGGCCCAGTTCGGCTTCCTGCTCGATGCCTTCGAGTACGGCGCGCCGCCCCACGGCGGCATCGCCTTCGGCTTCGACCGCCTCTGCTCGCTCTTCGGCGGCGCCGACAGCATCCGCGACTTCATCGCGTTTCCCAAAAACAACTCGGGTAGGGACGTGATGATTGACTCGCCTTCACCCATTTCGGAGGGGCAGCTGAAGGAGCTGAGTATCAAGACGGACGTGGTGGTGAAGTAACAAAAGGCCCGGCAAACGCCGGGCCTTTTGTTAACTGCTGACTCTATACGAAGAGATTTAAACTTTTTTAGGAGAAAATTATGTTCTATAATAGACTAACTCTCAGTATTATGGCTACTAAAAAGAAATCTGTTCACGACCTGAC
>JAABUN010005188.1_pt1 | contig 16520 bp, 15 predicted proteins | sample 5559311 | NCBI WGS metagenome assembly JAABUN01 (sample SAMN10711877, study PRJNA513370) | rock metagenome | isolation source: Antarctica rocks | place: Antarctica: Victoria Land, Siegfried Peak sud
AATTGTTCCATGAGTTCTTGTTTTAAAGTTTAATTGATTTTTTTGTCAATAACAATTTAACCTTTATACAAGAACTCTTTTAATACTACTGCAACTTTTTGTCTATCAATTCATACATACGATCTCTATGTCCGTGGTTCAAGGAGTTGCGCTTATCAACTTGTATAATTTTCTTATTGAATATTGTTAGTTCTACTATTTAAATTAACGGCACTGATGAAAATAGTGTTACTCACTCCTTGCGGGCTAATTATTACATTTGCGATTTATGTTTAAAGAATTTTCTAAAACGCTTCAAATTGCAGTTCCTATCATTATAAGTAACATTGCCCAGATTTCGCTGTTACTTATAGATAGCGCAATGATCGGAAGAATTAATTACCTGCAGTTAGCCGCCTCATCACTGGTGATAAATGTTATGGCTATTCCACAAGTTATCGGGATGGGAATGACAGTTGCTATGTCGCCACTAATAGCCATTGCTAACGGCAGGAAAGACGTGCTTACTGCCTCAAAGATTTTATTTAATGGATTGATTTTATGTACTATTACCTCCCTGTTGCTTTCTTTTTGCCTTGTGCTGAATAAGAACGTTATTTTTCACCTGGGACAAGATTATACTGTTGCAAAACTTGCCACACCTTTTTATGAAATCATCGCCTGGTCGTTGATTCCATTGCTGATGTTTATGGCTGTAAAGCAATTTACTGATGCATTAGAATTTACCAGGACAGGCATGCTGCTCACAATTATATCATTACCTATAAATGCTTTCCTGAATTGGATATTTATCTATGGTAAGTTTGGTATGCCCCGGCTGGAATTATACGGAGCTGGTATTGCTACTTTTATTACCCGTATAATCATTACCGTTACACTGATCATCGTGGTGCTCAGTCATCCTGTGTTTAAGCCTTATATAAAAATATGGCGAAAGGCATGGAAAATAAAATTTGAGCTGTGGAAAGAGTTATTGCAGATAGGAATACCCAGCAGCCTGCAATATGGAATGGAATCCGGGGCATTTTCCGTTTCAGGTATAATGATCGGTTGGCTAGGTGCTACTGCACAGGCGGCACACCAGATAGCACTCAATGTAGCTGCTGCAACTTTTATGGTGGCTTTAGGTTTGTCACTGGGTGCATCGATAAGGGTTGCAAACGCTTATGGAAGGGGAGAAAAATACCAATTGCGTATAATTGGCAAAAGCACTATCGCAGGAGGCTTGATCTATGGATTCTTCTGCGCCGGATTATTTATTGCTCTTAAAAATGTTTTACCATTTATATTTACCAACGATGTTAAAGTAACAGCAATGGCATCAACCTTGTTAATTTTTGGCGCACTATTCCAGGTGTCTGATACTTCACAGGCAATTGGTGTTGGATTGCTAAGAGGCATAAAAGAAGTAAAACTCCCTACGGCTTTTGTTGGTATAGCTTATTGGCTTATTGGTATTCCTACAGGGTATTATCTTGCTTTTAAAATTAACATGGGTGCATCTGGAATCTGGATAGGATTTGTAGCCGGCCTGACAGTTTCTGCACTGTTGCTCAACAAGAGATTTCTTAATAAGACTAAATGATGAGCATTCTGATCTTTGCAAAAAATAAATCATATAAAGCTTCTAGCAAGGTCTATAACAATTCTCCTCATGAATTGAAAACAGGCCAATGTTACAAACATTCTTTAGATAAATAAGAGATCAGACTTAATGATGATTGAGAGAGAGTAAGCTTAAGAAGCCGGTGTTTTCACCTTAACCACTGATAACCTTGTAAATTCTGTACCGTTAAAAATCCTTACCAGGTTAATATCTTTGGCTTTATTCCATTGTGGAATATTTGATTCAGTTACAATTCTCCAAAAGTTCTTCGACTTTAATTCTTCATAATCTGTTACTTTAACGAACTGCCCGGTAACTGCATTTCTTTTTTTAAATTCAATTTTAACCGGTGTATGAGATTGCTGTTCTGTTTCTATAAACTTTGAAATTTGTTCTTGAGTCATTATTTACACATTTTTGCGAAGATAACGGAAAATGTTTGGGTAAACAAATCAGGTATGAGGTGTGAGGTATGAGGTACACAATTCCAGAAAGATAGGTCAACGTTATCTTACAAAGTTTGTTTTTTAATTTGAAGGCTTCCAATAATTTTACAACTGTTTAAATATGATAGCTGATAGCTTGTACTTCTTAATGGATAAAGATTATTACAAAATATTAGATATAGAACATACCGCTGACGAACAGGAAATAAAGAAAGCATACCGGCAACTGGCAATGAAGTTTCACCCGGATAGAAATGAAGGAAATTTACTGGCGGAAAATCATTTTAAGGAAGTGCAGGAAGCTTACGAAATTCTTTCTCATACCAGTAGGCGGTCAGCGTATAACCAGCAACGTTGGTACCGGTATAGTAACCCCAGGCAACATGATAATCCACCAATAACATCTTATAGCATCCTTCATAAATGTAAAGCACTCAACCGTTACCTATCTACATTAGATAGCTTTGATATTAACAAACAGGCTTTACATAACTACATCCTTCAATTGCTTTCTGAATCTAGCCTGAAATTGCTGATCAAAGAAAACGACAAATCATCCAATGAGTTTATCATTAAGGAGTTGCTTAAATCTACTTATCCGCTATCATTAAAATCAATTCAAAATATTGTTACACTTTTATTAAGGCTAGCCGGGGATGATCGTCAAACAATTGAAGTGATAACTAAATATTTAAAAGATAAAAAATTTTCTTATTACTGGGCACAGTACCAGCCCCTGACAGTACTAATTATCTCAATTCTTCTTTGCATCCTGATTTATTATGTCAGCAATAGCAGTCATTAAGCCTGGAGTGCTTCCATATAAAATTTCTTAAATCATTTATTTTTTAGTGCTTTTTCCTCCTTTAAGTCTTTCTGGCTCGTGCTTCTGTATTTTCAATAATTGTTCTTCGTATATTTAAATGTTTGTAACTTAAAAATAATTATATGGATCAGCGTGTTATTAATTTGTTTGATGAATACACTCATAAACCATTACCCCGCCAGGAGTTTATAAAGCGTCTTGCTACTATAACCGGCAGCATGGCGGCTGCTATGTCGATCCTGCCTTTGTTGGAACTCAATTACGCAAATGCTGCCACAATACCGGAACAGGATAATGATATTATAACCGAAGACATTACTTATGAGGGTGATGGCACTACCATGAAAGCTTATTATGCCCGTCCTAAAAAAGCTGGCAAATATGGTGCTGTGGTCGTTATCCATGAAAACCGTGGATTGAATCCTCATATAAAAGATGTTACCCGCAGAGTAGCCAAAGCAGGATATCTTGCACTGGCTCCGGATGCATTATCCCCATTTGACGGAACACCACAAAATGAAGACAGCGCACGGGAACTCTTTGGTAAACTGGATGCGCAAAAAAATCTAAATAACTTTTTAAAGGCTTTTGATTACCTGAAATTAAAACCGGAAAGTAACGGTAAAACAGGTTGTGTAGGTTTTTGCTGGGGAGGTGGTCTGGCAAACCAGCTTGCTGTTAATGCGCCTTTGCTAGATGCTGCTGTATCATTTTATGGAAGCCAGCCTAAAGCAGAGGATGTTCCCAAAATCAAAGCAGCGGTTCAATTACATTATGGAAGTTTAGACGAGCGCATCAATGCCGGCATTCCTGCGTATGAACCTGCGTTAAAAGCTGCCGGAACAAAATATGAACTGTATATATACGAAGGTGCCAATCACGCATTTCACAACGACACAGCTCCTACCAGATACAACGAAGCAGCCGCTAAACTTGCATGGGAAAGAACGTTGAAGTTATTTAAGGAGAAGTTGTAAAATCAAGTATGAGGTATGAGGTATGAGGTATGAGGTATGAGGTATGAGGTATGTAAAATCAATTATCACGTTGATATTATGTTCACTAATCCAAATAATAATCTTATAATTTTTTTTACAAAGATTTATCTTACAGGTAAAAGGTTACCTGATACCTCATACCTGATTGACAGCCTAATTAACCGTCAGTACCCTATCCAACGGTCGCAAAATCTTTTTAAGTTTCGGGCCTGCTTGTAACCGTTTCGAAAAAATAACCCGGTAATTACCGGTGTTCATTAAGTAGCTGTTACCTGCTATATAACCTTTTGCGGCAAACCGGGTGTTGACCCAAAAAGCATTTATATTCCAGTTACTGTTATTATATCCTCCACCCAACCGGTAAAGCATATTCGCATTGGCACTTACGTGGCTGAAACTTTCTGTTATTCCAGTTTCCTTAACCAATCCAAGATTTACATTTAAAGTGAAAGAACCAGTAAAATAAAAATGATGGGGAAACACTTGTGTATAAGCATAACCAACGCCAGGACCAATTTCTAAAATCCTTACTTTTAAAATGAATCTCTTGTCATAAAATATGGCCAGCTGAGATGGAACAAGCGCACTATCACCTTTTATATCTCCATAATAAATTTGAGCTCCTGCTAAAACAGATCCTGCCGATATTTTTTGCACTTCATCCTGAGTGAAGGCAGGATGTAACGTGAACCTTTTATAATTAAATATTTTATAAGCAGCAACACCTATAAGATTAACCTTAAGATCAGGCCTTATATAGTAATTTGTATTATCGGCACTACCTCTGCCTTTCGGATATTCATAATAATCTTTATAAAATTGCCCGTAAAGGTCAATAGCCCATATCCTCTTGTATAACCTTGCTTGAAGATCTAAATTTTTTGCTTTACCTTTTTCTTCGTCATGGTTTAGAAAGCCAAAGCCATAAGCTACATTTATAGTGAGATTTTTGTAAGTGGCGCCTATCCCCAAATTAAGATTGGTATTAGGCTTATAACGAAGTCTTGGAGCACCATTATCTTTTTTAAGTTCAAGGTTTGTATATTTTTGAGAAAGATATATTCTTGCTATAATATCCTGCTGAAAACTTTCATAGTAAGTAGTATCATGTGTGGGTATCTGGTTGTTCTGGCTTAAACTTTTGTGAGTAACCAGTAACAAGGCAGGGCACGCAAACAGGCAGAATAATCCATTAAGGATTTTGGAGGCCATTGGTATTATTATTTAATTAAATCAACATACCTTCTCAGAAAGTACTATAATTTTCCATTCTGTCTTAGGTACTCCTCTACATGTTTGACAACATTACTGCCCGCTGCTTTTATTGCTGTTTCCAGTTGCAGAGAAGTTATACCCCATTTTTTGGTCCAATACTGAACTTCATGATCCTGTTTCACGTTGATTTTAATATCATCCAGGTTAGTTTTTCTATTACTATCTTTCATTAGGATTATTTTAACACTTGCACTGTTATAGTCGCAACTTATTTATAAACAAGTTAAGTGCTCAGCCAACAATTTACAGATTTTTAAATTATAGTCACTTGTTTTAAGAGGGTTTTGTTTTATAATAATACCAGGAATGAAATGTTACTAATGTCATGTCAACCTTAAGTTGTCCCTTTTGCTATCAGCTGTCAGCAAATAAGGAGGAAATACATTATACATTAGCGTCATGATAGCTGACGGCTGATAGCAAATATTAAAAGTCATACATATAGACAAGACACTAGCAACCTTAGAAATTCAACATAAAAGCAATTGATCAGGTTAACTAATTAATTACTACCTTTGAGAATTATTTATTACCAATTTATACAATGATGGACAAAACACAAGGTACCGTTAAGTTTTTCAACAGTGAAAAAGGATTCGGTTTTATTAGACATGATGATTCTAACAAAGAAACATTCGTACATGTTAGTGGACTAATTGACGAAATCAAAGAAAATGATCGCGTTGAATTTGATCTGCAAAATGGTCAAAAAGGCATGAATGCCGTAAACGTGAAATTGATCGGATAAGACTGATCTATTTTTACAAAACTTTTAAAGGATCTGGTAAGCCAGGTCCTTTTTTATTTTAGCAGATGTTGGAACCCTGAAATAAATAACTATTCCTGATTACTATATTATCAATTAATTAAACATAATAATAAACCAACTGTGTATCCGTAATGGAAAACTCCTTATGAGAAGCTTTGGCATTTCAATGCCTGATTCATTTGCACTTATTTTTTAAACAGTCTTACATAAACCGGACTCTGAGAAGATAAAACATCAATAGCTGCAGGATGGTGCGCAATACCATCAGCCTGCAAAGCTGCAAGAATATCACCGGAGCCATTGAACGAAAGAGGAAGAACACTTAATGGGAAATTGCGGATAGCAACTGGAAAAAATTCATCCTGATTAGACTTTTTATCATGATGGCCATCCAAAGGCAATAGTACATATTCAGGGTTGGCTAACCCAAAACAATGCGACAAATAAGTTTCCACAAATAATGTAAATGTAACTAGCCCTGAAAAAGGATTACCTGGCAAAGCAAAGACCATAACGCCTCCCGGCACATGTCCGCACCAGAAAGGCTTACCAGGCTTTATGGCAACTTTATGAAAGAGTTTTTTAACGCCTAGCAATTCAAGTATCTCAGGAACATAATCTGCGTCGCCAGCAGATACTCCTCCACTAATAATAATAATATCGCCCGTTATGCCTTTAGATAACATTTCAAATAGTTCTTTTTTATCGTCCCTGATATGTTCGGACAAGAATGGTTTAATTCCCCATTTTTGCAATAGCGCGAGGAACATGTATTGGTTGCTGTTATGTATCTGTCCTATAGAAACGGGTTCCCCAACCGGAACAATTTCATTGCCTGTTGTAAATACTGCCACCCTGGGAAGTTTCTCCATCTTAACAGTTGCCTTCCCCAATGCAGCTAACACACTTATAACGGCGGGCGTACAATTAACAGGCGTACTAACAATACACTCACCTTCTTTTACATCTTCGCCCTGTTTTGCTATCTGCTGAAATGGTTTATAATTGCCTGGTAGTATTTTTATAGATTCGCCATTATCAATAATATTTTCCATTTGTATAACCATGTTAGCACTCTCCGGAACAGCCGCACCGGTCATGATTTTATAACACTGGCCACTGGTTAATCCGATTATAGAAACCTGACCGGCAAAAATATTTTCAACGACTTTAAATTCAACGATGCCTTTTTCAATGTCATCTAATTGCATAGCGTAACCATCCATTGTAGCACGGTTAAAAGGCGGATAATCACGGTCGGCCACAACAGGTTCAGCCAATATTCTTCCCAATGCATTTTCAAGGACAACCGTTTCAGTTCCAAAAGATCCTGACAAACCAGTTATTATTTGCTGTGCTTCTTTAAATGTGATCATAAGGTATGACGTATCAGGTATGACGTATCAGCAATTTAATTTATTTTATAAAAGTATTTAATCAATCTTTAAACATGAACATTGACTTTTTAAGTGTCATTAACCATAATTTTAATGGTTAATTATTAATGATTAACGGATAGTGTTTGATTAAGAATCATTTCTTTGTAAACAGCCGTCTTACAATTAATCATTAATAATTAACCATTAATCATTACCCTCAATGTCCTCCTCCCTTCATCATCTTCCTTGCATGGAATATTGCCGGCAAAATAGCCTCCAGTGATTCACGGCAGCCATCTGTACTTCCGGGTAGGGTAACTATCAGTGTTTGCTTTATTGACCCGGCAACAGCCCTGCTCATCATTGCAAGAGGTGTACGCATCTGTCCATAAGAACGAATCGCTTCAGTGATACCTTTTGCCTCACGTTCCAGGATCTCTTTCACTGCAGAAACGGTATTGTCTCTTGGTCCCAGACCTGTACCTCCGGTTGTAAAAATGAAGTGAACATCCTCATCTACCCAATTAATGATTTGCTGTTGAATGTTTTCCTTATTGTCAGGAACAATTTTATAATGTACCACGCTGGCTTTTACCACTTCCAGCATTTCCTGAATGAGTTTGCCGCTTTCGTCCTGGAAAGTGCCTGCCGCTGTTGAATCGGAGCAAACAAGCACCGCGCAAACCGGTGGCGTTGAAAAGAAACGCTCCCGATCGCTTTTTCCGCCTTTTTTTTGAAGCAGCTTTATATTACCGATTTCCAATTTTGTATCTACCGGCTTAAGCATATCATATATTTCCAATGCAGCTATTGAAACACCTGTGAGCATCTCCATCTCAATGCCAGTGCGACCTATAGACCTTGCTTCACCCTTTATTACAATGCCTGTTTTGGAAAGAACATCTTCCGCAAAAAAATCATGATGCAGTTCCTTTTCAAGAAATTCAAACTGCATGTCCATTCCATCAATCATTACAGGGTGACAATGAGGCAGTAACTGTGGAGTGGCCTTGGCGCCAAGGAATCCGGCTGCTCTTGCCACGTCAAAAAGATTGCCTTTAGGTAACTGATCGTTGCGGATCAGTTCTACCGTTTCTGGTGAGCAAAAGATAATTCCTATAGCTGTAGCGGTTCGTAAAGTAATTTGTTTGTGTGTGATATCGCGCATGCCTGCTGAAAGTTTAAAGTATTTCTTATTGAAAGTAATAAAGTATTTGTATTCAGTTCAGATTACTTGTGTAAACCTATAAGGTTTTGAAAACCTTATAGGTTTACATGCAGGATCTTTTCTTCTACACTTATGAAGTAATTAAAAAAATTTTCTTTATGTAACTTTATGTCTTAATGCTTTAGTGGCATTATTAATAAAGCTAACTACTGCTATTGCTTATGCTTTCTGATAAAATTATTATACCTGAACTGATCGTCGTGGGCGCCGGCCCTGGAGATCCGGAGTTAATTACTCTTAAAGCTTATAAAGCTTTGCAGGAAGCCAATGTTGTATTATATGATAACCTGGCAAACAAAGAACTATTGAAGTTTACACGCGATGATTGTGAAAAACTATATGTTGGCAAACTGCCTTATGGAAGCTATACAACTCAGGAAACAATCCATGAACTGATCAGAGAAAAAGCATTCAGCAAAGGGAAAGTTATCAGGTTAAAAGGCGGAGATCCATTTATTTTCGGAAGAGGATTCGAAGAAATACTTTTTGCAAGAACACAAGGCATCATAACTTCTTATATCCCCGGCATTTCCACCATGCAAACTGCGGGGCTTGATGATGTCCCCCTCACTCATCGTAATATCAGCGAAGGATTCTGGGTTATGACAGGAACGAAGAAAGACGGATCTCTATCAAACGATCTGAAACTTGCAATCAAAAGCAATGCTACCGTTGTTATTTACATGGGCATGAAAAAATTAAGTGTTATTGCAGCAACTTATTGTGAAGAAAATCTGGGCGATATGCCAGCCATTATCATTCAGCATGCTACCCTTCCGCATAAAAAATCAGCTAAAGGATTTATAAAAGATTTGCCATTAATAGCTGACCAGCAGCATATCTCACACCCTGCGCTGATTATTATCGGCCACGTGGTAGATATAGATGGTACGCTGAAAGGATAGTACTAATTGCTATCAACCGTCAGCTATCAGCTATCAGGAGGAAACATATAATGCAGAGGTTTCCAGGTGATGATAGCAAATCAATACATAATTTCATGCTTAACATAACATTAGTAGCTTTGACCGGCTGATAATTGCCATAAATCAGATTAACAGAATATTTATTTACTGAAATTTATGTCAGAGATACATTCACACACACATGCTCATTCTCACGAACATTCGCATTCTCATTCGCACCAGCATACCGTGAGTGCAGATCAGGTTAACACTGCATTTATAGTAGGTATCAGCCTGAACTTTTTGTTTGTGATTATAGAAGCTTTTACCGGCTTAAAAGTACACTCGCTTTCCTTACTTTCTGATGCGGGCCACAATCTTGCAGATGTTGCCAGCCTCGCCTTATCCCTGTTTGCTTTCAGAATGATGAAAGTTAAAGCAAATGAAAGATACACATACGGGTACCGAAAAACCACTATCCTTGCTGCATTGCTTAACGCAGTGGTACTATTGATATCTATCGCGTTAATCGGGTATGAAGCAGTGCAACGGCTGTTTAATCCCGAACCCTTACCAGGTAAAACCATAGCGATTGTTTCTTTTATCGGTATTCTTATTAATACAGGTACAGCCCTTTTATTTTTCAGACAGAAAGAAAAAGACATTAATATTAAAAGTGCTTACATGCACCTTATTTCAGATGCATTGGTTTCGTTGGCGCTGGTGATAGGTGGAATAATAATATATTTTACCAACTGGTATCGTATAGACAGCCTGCTCAGCATAGGTGTTGCAATATTTATTGTAATCAATACCTGGAGCCTTTTAACATATAGTCTCCGGCTCTCACTGGATGGAGTACCCGAAGGGATTGATCTTGATTCTATAAAAAAACTGGCCAAGTCAATTCAGGGTATAAAAGAAATCAAACATATACATGTTTGGGCAATCAGCACTTCTCAGAATGCCTTAACAGCTCAGGTTGCTTTATTGAATTCAGTAAGCATGGAACAGGAACAACAGATAAAAAAAGATCTAAGGCATGAACTAATGCACCTTAATATTCATCATACTACTATTGAAACAGAACGATCTGATGAAACAACAGGTAGCCCTCTCCATTTATCTTCTAAATGTGACATATCGTAAAGCACCTTAAGTTTCTCCCGTTATTTTCTCTGATACCGATCGCTTCTTTTTAAATCTATTCCATATTTGTCCCTTGTGCTGTGTAGGCACTTCATCACCCAGCAGCTTACCCCATGGTTTAAGGTTTTCTATCCTGTCGAATATAATTTTAAGTATTGCAACGAAAGGTACAGAAAGAAACATTCCAGGAACTCCCCAAAGTGCATTTCCCAATAGTACCACCACTATGGAGATCATTGCATTGATCTTTACTTTGGAAGAAACTATGCGGGGAACTAAAATATTATTATCAATAAACTGGATCAGCGTGTAAGCCGCTATAACCAATAACGGTGTAGTATAACCGTCCCCTGTAGCCAGTGACATCAACACAGGTAATATTATGGCAATAAGTCCGCCTATGTAGGGCACCATATTTAAAAGCGCGCCTAAAACACCAAACAAAACGGCATACTTTACTCCTAGTATAAGCAGGGCTGCTGAGTTTAAAATAGCTACCACCAGCGCTTCCAGTAACAAACCAACCATATAACTTTGAATAGATGATTTGGTTTGATTAAGAATATCGGCAACTTGTTTTGAATTTTCTTCCGCGAAAACTTCAAACAAGAAATTAAGAATAAGTGGTTTGTAAAAAAGGAAAAGAAATATATATATAGGTAACAGTAGGGTTACACCAACCGTACCTAATACAGTTGTCACTGTTTGTCCTACCATACCCTTACTTTTTTCTACACCCTGGTTAAGTATTTCTGCCTGTTTTTCCATAGCAATTCCAAAGCTGTCCTGCAACCAATGCTCACCATCAGTAATCAATGAAGTCAGTTTCTTTTTTAATTCAGGAATAGCTTCACTGAACCGGGCTATCTGCGAAGAAAGAAAATACATAATAGCGCTTAACATTAATATAGCTATCAGCAATGTTATAATAATAGCAATCACCCGGGGAATTTTATACCGTTGCAGGCGAACAAACAATGGATTCAGTAAAATGGAAAAAACACCGGCAAACACAAGTGGAACAAGTTCATCGCGCAATGTAAATAAACAATAAATAAAAAGCATGATTCCAAAAAGACTAACGGTAGCCTTTATAAAATAGGGGTATTGTTTGCTTTCCAAGTGGTAATTGTTAATGGTTAATTATTAACGAATAGTTTCACGTTCTGTTGCTTACACATTACTGAAATGATCATAAAGATCAATTTTAAAAATCAATGAACACTAATTAAAAATAAATTAATAAAGCACAACCTGAAACTTTAATATTCGTTTCGCATTAATACTATCAGCAACTAACCATTAATCATTAACCATTCAATGTCGTTGACATATAAAGGTTGAAGTGTTCTTTTATATGTGAAATTAAAATTTGATTAAAGTATTAGAGTCCCTTGTGGGATTTCCTTTGTGTTCCTTGTGGTTAAATGCGGTCTATGATTCCAGGAGTCTTTTAACCACAAGGAACACAAAGGAAATCCCACAAGGAGCACAAGGGATACCTGCTACATACGAAATCCTTAAGTCAACGACATTGATTAACAATTAACCATTATAAACGATCTTATAAACGTTTCCTCCCAGATCATCGGTTACATATAATGCACCGTCTGGTCCCTGGGCCAAACCACACGGCCGATGTTGAACCGGGCCGGTAGGATGACTAAGATCAAAACCGGCAAAACCATCTGCAAAAATTTCCCACTTTCCTGAGGGCTTATTATTTTTAAAAGGAACAAACGCCACAAAATAACCTTTATGCAATGTTGTGGACTGATTATGAAATGCAATAAACGCACCATGCCTGTACTTCTCCGGGAACATTGAACCTTTATAAAATAAAAGATCATTTGGTGCAAGATGGGCAGGAAATGCTACTGCGGGATCCAGTACATTTTTACCACCTGTCTTTTTACCATCCCCTCCATATTCAGGAGCCAGCATCTTTTTATTTTGAAGCTGGTCATAATAAACATAAGGCCATCCCGCATCTGAACCCTTATGCAATTCATATATTGTTTCTGCAGGCAACTCAGCGCTTTGGGCCGGAGTATAATACTGCGGATAATAGTCATGAAACGCTCCTCTTCCATGAGTGGTAACGAATAATGAATTTGTCAGACTGTTCCAATTCATGCCTACCGCATTTTTTATTCCGGTAGCATACCTTATACCATCTCCGTATGTTTGATTAGGTTTATCAATCTTAAATTGCCATATTCCACCGACGGAATCAAGCAGTGTGCAGGGACTCATCCCTTTACCAGAGTTAGCAATACGGCAGGCATCATTATAGGAACCCACGCTTACATACAAATTTGATTTGTTATCAACTGCAATCGATTTTGATTCATCCCTGCCGGTAGCAACCAGTCCATAAACTATTTTCTCAGGCTGGTCAGCATGAAGTACTTCTTCCTTATCATTCAACCGATAACGGAACACACCACTGTTGGAAGAGGAATACAAATAACCATTCTTTATAACGATACCAGTACCCGGATAGTCGCCAAAGCCAACCTGATCATCCATTATTCCATCCCCGTTTGTATCGCGCAGGCGGTAAATGCCTTTTCCATCTTTCAGTTTTGAAAGCTTTACATAAATGTCTCCTTTTTTATTAACCCATAAATGTCTTAAAGCTCCGGCGTTAGTGGCCACAATGGTTGCCGTAAAATGTGTTGGCAGCGCGAGTGCAACTGCAGGTGGTACTACTATAATCTTACCAGGAGGAAGTGATTCCGGGCCGTTGGTTCCCGCCCAGATAAAAGTGATTGCTGCACTCGAAGCAATTGCGTATACAAACCTGACAAACTTTTTTTTCATTAACTGAATATTATAATTGTTATTATTAATTTTCGCTGGTAAAGATTAAAAAAAATCTGCACAACCGGCTAACCTAAAAAAATAAACTATTGTTCTGATTATCTTATATGAAGTATTTACTACCATGTAATAGTTACCTGGCGTTATTCTTTTGATAGCTGACTGCTTCAATTTTATTATTTGAAAATAATATTAAGAACCTAATGTCATGTCAAGCATAAAGTGTCGTATTAATTGCTATCAGCCGTCAGCTATCAGCTATCAAGACGCTAATGTATGATGTATTTCCTCCTGATTGCTAATAGCTGACAGCTGACAGCAAAAGCGACAATTTAAGATTGAGATAACACTAATGCAACATTGAACTGATTATTATACTATTTTTATAACTCTTGTCCTCCTGGCTGAAGGGATAGCTAATAGCTTATGGATGAAGATATATATAATCAAAAACGATCACTCTTGAAAAAAAACATAACGTCTGCTTGCCTGTGCCTGGTTGTAATGGCATACACCGCCTGTAAAGTTACCCGTACAAACGAAAGCAAACCGGTAAGATGGAAAAATATCAACGTGTTGGTGTATACGGAAAACGGCACCGGGTATATCCATGATAATATACCTTCGGCGGTCAGGAGCATTCAGGAAATGGGGGCACAGAATGGCTTTAAAGTAGATGTGTCAGACACCTCACTTGTTTTCACGGAAGATAATTTAAAAAAATACAACGCACTTATTTTCACCAGCACCAATAATGATGTATTCGACACGGATGCTCATAAAGTGGCTTTCATGCGTTACATCCAGGCCGGTGGCGGATTTGTAGGCATTCATTCCGTAACAGGCACGGAACGTAAATGGCCCTGGTTCAAAAGACTGGTTGGTGGCACTTTTGTACGGCATGCCAAACACCAGAAATTTATGGAGATAATTACCGATCCTAAGAATCCTTCTACCAGCTTTTTACCTGTGCATTGGCAGCGTGACGATGAATGTTATTATATTGCGGAAATAAATCCTGATATACATGTGCTTGCGGTGCATGATCTTACTACCGTTAATGATAAAGATAAACCAGTAATTTACGGCAACGTTTTTCCTTCGGTATGGAGTCATGAATTTGATGGTGGAAGGCAATGGTATACAGCCCTGGGACATGATTCTGTTACCTATAAAGATCCGGTATTCCGTAAGCATATACTGGGAGGACTACAATGGGTGGTTGAAGGTCAACACCCTATTGATTATTCAAAAGCACATGCTGTAAGTCCTGCAGATCCCCTGCCCTATTAGCTATCAGCCGTCAGCTTTCAGCTATCAGTAGGAAACATAGAAGGTTTTTATCAGCTGATCGCTGAAAGCTGATGGCTGATGGCTGATGGCAAAAGTCTTAATTTATAATAAATCACAATAAAAATAACTGCAATATGAAACAAATAAAAACATCCGTAAGCCGGAGAAATTTTTTAAAGAGTTCTCTTAAAGGAACCGGCGGAGCAATAGTGATGGCCAATTTTCCAGCAATTGTTCCTGCAAGCGTATTTGGCAAATATGCCCCCAGTAACCGTGTAAACGTTGGAGTAATAGGATGTGGCCGGATAGGTACTACCTGGGATATGCCCGGAGTACTGAAACAGGAAAAAGCAAATATGATGGCGGTATGCGACCTGGATTCAAAAAGATTGAAACAGGGAAAAGAACTGGTTGATGGCTATTACTCCAAAAAACTGGGCAAGCCTTATGACGGGGCAAAAACATATGATAACTATCATGAGCTTCTGGCCAATAAAGATATTGATGCCGTTATTATCAGCACTCCTGATCACTGGCATGTAGTTCCGGCTATACATGCTGTTAGGGCCGGTAAAGATGTTTATATGGAAAAGCCTGCTTCTTTAACTATCTCCGAAGGGCGCTTACTCAGTAATGAGGCGAATAAAGCAGGAGTCATTTTTCAGATCGGCAGCCAGCAACGCTGTATGCCTCAGTTTAAAAAAGCCTGTGAGCTGGTTCGTAACGGACGCATTGGCAAGCTGCATACTGTTTATGTTGGATTACCGGTAGATAAAGCTTCAGAAAGCACGGTTGAAAAAGAGATGCCTGTTCCACCTAATCTTAATTATGATATGTGGCTGGGGATAACACCTTATGCGGCGTACACTGAAAAAAGAGTTCATCCGCAGAATGATTACGGTCGTCCGGGTTGGTTACGTTGTGAACAATATGGGGCAGGAATGATTACAGGCTGGGGTGCTCATCATTTCGACATTGTAAACTGGGGTATGGGAACAGAACATACCGGACCGGTGGAAATATCCGGCAGCTCACAATGGCCGCCAGCCGAGGCTTTATGGGATGTGCATGGCTCATTTAAAACAGAAACTATTTTTTCAAATGGAGTAAAGGTGCTGGCTAGCGACGCTTATACCAACGGCGTAAAATTTGTTGGCTCTGAAGGATGGATATTTGTTGCACGCGGTAATTATACCGCAACAGCAAGCGACCCGGTTTCCAAAGACAAAAGCGCCAAAGCACTGGATGCAAGTGATCCGCGCATGCTCACATCAGAAATCGGAGCTGATGGCATACACCTTTACAATAGCCTGGATCATCATGGTAACTGGATTGATTCTGTTCTTAGCAGGCAGCCGAATATTGCTCCAATCGAAGTAGGGCATCGTGCCTGCACTGTATGCCTGCTCAACCATACTGCTATGAAATTGAATCGTAAGCTATACTGGGATCCGGTTATGGAGCGTTATAAAAATGATGATGAAGCAAATGCCACACTTAGCCGTCCGAAAAGATGGCCTTACCAGGAGAACTTCGAGTTTGATGTTAAAACCAATCTTTGAGAATTTGCCACTAATTATAGGGAAAGTTAATAAGGATAAAGAATTGAACCACGGAGACACGGAGGCACTAAGGAACACAAAGATTGTTTTAGTAACTCTTAATACAATAAATAGAACCTTTGTGTTCCTTAGTGCCTCCGTGTCTTATATATTTGTTTTTGAGTTTTTCTTTTTCTAAAATTATAGATTTTTTTAATATTTTTTCTCAATTAATCAGTTCAACTTTGTTGTAAGGAGGGGAGCGTCCTTGGTATATAA
>JAABUN010005189.1_pt1 | contig 16520 bp, 14 predicted proteins | sample 5559311 | NCBI WGS metagenome assembly JAABUN01 (sample SAMN10711877, study PRJNA513370) | rock metagenome | isolation source: Antarctica rocks | place: Antarctica: Victoria Land, Siegfried Peak sud
CGCAAGACGCTCTCCTTCTCTAAATCTTTCTACATGCACTTGGTCTGTCTCAGACGTTTCTTCTGTCGCTACAACCAAGAGCAGGCACAGAGATACTTAGCTTCTCACCCCGCTTAACCACTACCTGATATTTACCTACACCAGCTTGTGGAATTTGTTAGAAGGTCATGGTATTCTTTATGCAGATAGCATAATTAGCAGTGGAACTCCTCATCAGCGCATTATGAAGCCTAATAAATGCCGTGACATTATCCCACCTGAGTCACAACATCTCAGAAATGCACAAAAATCAATTGAAGCAGTTTTGATTTATTTGAAGGGGAAAACTCTCTTTCAACCTCTATCCGAAGTTGAACCTGGATTCTTTGAACTCGTTAATCAATTATCGACTGAACATGCGATTTGGCCTGCAGACTCGGTGCATCTTGCCTTTGCATTGAGTGAGGGGTGCTCTCTGATGATTTCAGACGATGGAGATTTGTGCGATAAAATCGAATGTGCATCGAGCTTCATTCAATCTTATCAAACAAAGGCATTTTCTCAAGTTTCCTTACCTCCGTTCCGTGCTGCGGGTTTAAAGACTTTAAGGTCTCAACTACCAAAATACTCCTCGACCGAAAGAGAAACCGCTTTCGATGTTCTCAAGAACTTAGGCCTCACCTGACAAGAAATTCTCCACAGCGTTGCTCTTTTAGCAGCTAAATCAAATTTCATCTGATTTAGCGTTCTATTGGTGACTGGTGACTTCATGACGTTGCAATGTCTTCTTTCATTTCACCACGCCCGCACTCCGCAGCATCTTGCCGACGATTTCCTCAATCGGCGTATCGCTGCCCGCCAAAACATAATTCATCCCATACCTTAGACAGAATGCGCGCAGGCCGCCGGTGTAATTATCCAAATTGGCTTTATACGACTTCAACAGCGACGCCGTCATGGTAATCTCCTTGATCGAACCATCTTCGGCGTCCACCAATTTCAGGTCGCCGCGCAGTGTCGGCTCCAACTCTTCGCGCGCCAAAACTTGAATGCAGGTCGTCTCGAAGCCGCGCGCGGCCAGGGTTTTCAGGCCGGTTTCGTAGCCTTCGGGAAACAGAAAATCCGACACCACAATCGCCAAACCCGAACGGCGCGCCTGAAGCGACAGCAATCGCGTCGCCTCGGCGAAGTCGGCGATGCCCTGCGCTTGCGGCTTTTCCAGAAATTTAAACAGTTGTCCCGCCGCGCCTTTGCCGCGCGCGGGCGGGAAGCGGTCACGCAGTTTTTCGCCGAACGTATTGGCCGAAACGCGGTCGAAGTTGACCAGACCGATATAGCCCAACGCTCCGGCGATTTCGCAGGCGGCGCGCAGTTTGGTCGGCTCGCCCCAACTCATCGAGGCCGACGCGTCAATCAGAATCGAGACGTCCAAATCCTCTTCTTCGAGGAACATCTTCAGATACAATTTATCGGTGCGCGCATAAGCGTTCCAGTCCACGCGCCGGATGTCGTCGCCCGCGTTGTAGGCGCGAAAGTCGGCGAACTCGACCGAACTGCCGCGTTTGGTCGAGCGCTTTTCGCCCTTCGACGCGCCGGTAAACGCCTTGCGCGCGTGCAAAGCCAACACGTCGAGAGTTTTGAGTTGAGCGGGAGTAAGTAACATAAAAATCGCCAGATGCCCGCCACAGTTTGCGCCAAGAGCAGCGCGGCGGCGCGGCGAAATTTAAGCATCGAGCGGGCTTTTGACGCCCAGACCAGGCCGATTCATGGTGTGAAGATAAATTTGCGTGGTGCGAATATCTTTGTGCCCCAACAAATCTTGCACGGTGCGAATGTCATAGCCGCTTTCGAGCAAGTGCGTGGCGAACGAATGGCGCAGCGTATGAGGCGAAACTTTCTTGTTGACGTTGGTTTGAGCCGTCGCCTTTTTGAGCGCACGTTGGAAAGTATCTTCCAGAAAATGATGGCGCTTGAGCGTTTCATCGAGCGGATCGACTGAAGGTTTGGGCGCGGGGAAGACAGTTTGCCAGCTCCACTCGAAGGGCACGTTGGCATATTTGCGCGCCAGGGCGTCGGGCATCGAAACCGGTAATTTTTGCGCGTCTTGCGCAAGCAGCCACGCCGCCCTGGCTTCGCTCAGATGGTTGTAAAGCGTGCGGTATAAGCTCTGCGGGAAGACGGAAGGCCGGTCTTTGTCGCCTTTCCCCGCGCGAATCATCAACAAACCGTTCTCGAAATCAACGTCTTTGACGCGCAAACGCTGGCACTCGAACAAACGCAAATCCGCGCCGTAAATCACCGATGCAATCAACAGCGGCCCCGGCTGAAGTTGGGCAAAAACGCGCTGAATTTCACTTTTGGATAGCACAACAGGCGCGCGCCGTGGCCGCTGCGAACGGAGCGCATTGACGTTTTCGAGTTCGACGCCCAAAATCTCGCGGTAAAGATAAAGCAGCGCGCTAAAAGCCACGTTCTGCGTCGCTTTGGCGATGTGGTCATTCATCACCAAATGCGTCAGAAATTCTTCGACCTCGGCCTCGCCCATTTCGTGCGGCTTGCGGCGATGAAATTCGAGATAACGCCGAAGATAAGCGAGATACGATTTTTCCGTGTGTAAACTCAAACGCCGCATCCGCATGTAAGCCCGACACGCCTCGATAAACTCGGCGACAGACTTCGCGTTGTGCTGCATCGGGCGGTGCCCATCAGTGCGGGAATAAGCCATAATGGACGGTATTATACCGCCTTTTGCGAAACAAGGGAATTTGCGGTAAAATAACGGGCGTTGCACGGCGTTATCCCGCAGATAACTGTAAATTTGCGGCATAATAACATTGTTCTGTCGCTGCGCGCGGCGTTGCTGTGTGCGATACTTAAAGAAAAGAAATGTAAAGGCTCCAAAATGGTTCCAGTAATCCAGCAGGACAAGTGGCTCAAGTGGTGCCAAACGCACCAACTTGATATTGGTCACGCACGGTTTGCGCTCGAAACTTGCTATTACGGTGCAGGGTTGCGCTCAAGGCCCGGCACTTTGTTATTGAATGATACTCACATCATTCACTTCTCTTACTCTGCTCGAGAAACTTTATGGGCCATTTTTGAGAAAAGCACCAAAGTTGAGATGTCACTTCAGCAAGTGTCGGTGGTCAAGCAAAGCGAGTTATCGGCACTTCTCAACGCGGCTCAATATTATCCAGATGCTTACTTTCAAGTTGAGATGGTCGATATGACAACTCATCACCTGATACTTCAACGTGAGGGTTCCAAGTTCATCGAAGCGTTATCCGCGCTCGGTGTCCGCGTGGAATAAGCTGATTAACAGCGACAGAACAAGGCGCTGCACCCGACCGCCTACAGCTCCATTCGTTTCGTTCGTCGTTCCTCCTCTCTTCACTCTTTCCGCTTCCGGCGGCGGGTGAGCTTGTCGGTCTGCTGCCGCGCGCGGCGTTTCTGGCGGTGGTAGGATGGATGAATGATGGTAAAATACACAATGGAGGTAAACGCATGACACCAGTTATTCAGGAAGTGGAACCGAGCGTTGAGCAAAACGATAGGGCAAGCCGCCGACAGAAAAATGAGGCCGCCAGACAACTGCTTAAGCAGTGGCTGGAGGATACTTCAGGATATGATGAACAGGCATGGCCGCAGGCCAAGCGCGTGATCGAAGAAAACCGTTTGTCGGTGAGGAGACGGTTTAGTGATTGAAGCCATTGCGCTGGATGCCAGTCCTCTGGGACGGTTAGTTCATCCGCGCCTTAACACCGATATTTCAGCTTGGATAGACGAAGTTTTAGACGCCGGCATCATCGTCTATATTCCAGAAATTATCGATTACGAAGTGCGACGCGGCTTGTTGGCGGCTGGCATGACGCGCTCGGTTAGGCGCTTGGACGAGTTCAAACAGGCATTGGAGTATCTGCCTTTGGAAACGTCTGTCATGTTGGAAGCGGCTGATTTATGGGCGCAAGCTCGGCGGCAAGGTCGCAGTGTCGCCGACCCGAAAGAATTGGACGGAGATGTTATTTTGGCGGCTCAGGCCTTGCAAGCTGATGCGGTTGTTATTACAGAGAATATGGGACACCTGGCACAATTCGTCGAGGCATATGATTGGCAAGACACACCAGTAATCAAATTGACAAGTTAAGACTATCTAACGGCAAGACAACAAGGCGCTGCACCCGACCGCCTACAGCCCTACGCTCGTGCCTCGCTTCGGGCTTCCGGCGGCGGGTGAGCTTGGTCGTTATAACAAGAAGAATGAAGCCGTTGCCAGAAGTTCAAGCCCCAGCTTTATAAGTTCTGTTCTGGCATGAAAGTTGGCGACTGCGTTAAAATTCAAGGGCGGCACTGCGCCGCGATTATGGTTTTATCCGACACCGATTTGCTGGCCGCCCTCGAACGCGGCGACGTAACGATTTCTCCCGCGCCCGACATGGAAACGCAATTGGGCGCCTGTTCGCTCGACCTGCGGTTGGGCGACGAGTTTCGCGTTTTCGAGCGCGCCCGCACCGCCTTTATTGATCCGCGCGAAGGCATCAACTGGGATGCCTTTACGCGCGTCGTCAAAGTGCCCGAAGGCGAGCCGTTTATCATGCACCCGTCCGAGTTAGTGTTGGCGGCGACCATCGAAGAGATCGCCCTGCCCGCCGATATGTTGGGCCGATTGGAAGGCCGCTCGTCGCTGGGACGACTGGGCATTATTGTTCATGGCACGGCGCCGATGTTTTTCCCTGGCTTTAGCGGGCGTTGCGTGATGGAACTGGGCAATATCGGGCCGATGCCGGTCGCGCTTTATCCCAATATGCGGATTTGTTCGATGACGTTTGAAAAGATTTCGGGGCCGTCGTCGCGGCCTTATAAAGGCAAATACTCAGGACAGCAAGGGCCGGTCGGCTCGAAGTTGCAGGGCGATAGCGAAATGAAAAAGTAAATATCTGGACGTTCGCAATCACTTAAATCGGGCTTAAATATTAAGTTCCAATTAAATCGACTTTAACAACAAATTATGCTCACGCGTCAACATATCCGTTTAACTTAAATTTAAAGATAATTTAAAGTGCTATTCCTCCTATTTCGAGAGATTTTATGTTGAACTGTTTGGAAGTTAGCAAGGTGAGCGATTCTAGCTTGCCACCCACTTCTGGAAATCCCATGAAATCTCTCAACCCCCTCAAATCTCTCAACCCCCTCAAAACTCAAGGGCGGGCAGCATTCACCCTTATCGAGCTTCTCGTTGTCATCGCGATTATCGCGATTCTGGCGGCGATTCTGTTTCCGGTTTTTGCCCGTGCCCGCGAAAATGCGCGGCGCACTTCGTGTTTGTCGAACATGAAGCAGATTGGAACCGCGATGCAGATGTATACCCAGGATTACGACGAGCATCTGCCCGAGCCTGGTTACGGCGGCGTGTTTTCGGGTGGCACCTGGAAAGGGATTCAGCCATTTCATCTCGCGGTGCAGCCGTATGCCAAAAGCACCCAGCTTTTCGCGTGTCCCAGCGACAGCAAGAAGGCCAATGCGTTTTTGAATCGCAGTGGAATTCGTGATATGTTCGTGGCTTCAGGTCTTGCGGGTGCCGATCAATTGCCGCCTTATAGCAACACGCCCGCTTTCTATAACGCGGTCGCCGAACTGTTTCCGATGTCGTATGCCAGCAACTATCTCATGTCGCAGACCTACGGCTACACGGCGCGCGATGGCTCAGTGGTGGCCGCCAATCCCAATGGTCGGGGCCGCCACATCGCTGAAATCGACGAACCGTCCACGACTTTCATCGTGACGGAATTCAGTGGCGATCCCGATACCGGTAACAGTGGCTGGTATATGATTCCGGGCTACCTGAACGACTCTTCTACCACCGGTTATAAGGATCGCTGGAGAGGCGGCCAACACCATCTTGAAGGCCGCAACTGGCTCTTCATAGACGGCCACGCCAAGTGGTATAAAGATCCTCCTTTCGAGGTCAACGGTGCGGCTCTTTCCGCCGGACAAATGATCGCTCTTTACGACGGAAAGAAGGTTTATACCACTGCGAGCTAATGCCGCGTAAGGCCTCACAGAATGAGCCTTTGTCACTCAAGATATACGTCCTGACGCGTGCAGTAATTGCTAAAGCGAACCCTGAACGTCAGCGACGGACTGTGCAACATAAGCCCGTCGCTGACGCTCAGGGTTCGCTTCATTCACTACCAACCGCGCGGGTTTAGCTATTTACGCACGGATCAGTAAGTCCTAACAATCAATTTTCATCATGAACATTTCAAGAAGAGGTTTTTGCCGCAACGCGCTCCTTGCTGGCGTTGTGTCTGCCGGAATTTCCCTGCTGGGAGCTTTGGGAGCGCCATCATGTGAGGCGCAGGAAAAAAACGAGCGCCCAGTGCTGCTGACGCTTTTGCATACCAACGATTTGCACGGCCACGTTTATCTGCCCGATGAAACAACCGGCCTCACTCGCATCGCTTCGATGGTGCGCCGCATACGACAGGAAATGCCCAACGTGTTGCTGCTGGACGCGGGCGACATCATTCACAGCACGCCCGAAGAAAAAGTTTTCGAGGGCAAGCCGGTCATCAGTGCCATGAACGCTTTGGGATATGATGCGGCGACCACGGGCAATCACGAGTTCGACTTCGGACAGCGCATTAACTTGCAGGCGAGACACCTGGCACAGTTTCCGTTTCTTTCGGCTAACGTTCTCGATGAAAAAACCGGTCGTCCCTGGGGCGGTATGCAGCCTTATATCGTGCGCGAGATCGAAGGCGTTCGGGTGGCGATTTTCGGTCTCACCACCACAGGTACGGTGCCGATCGAATTTCCCCGCACCTTGCAGGGCATTCGCTTCGCCGATCCGATCGAAACAGCGCGCGTTTTAGCACCGCGTCTGCGCGAACAGGAGCGGGCCGATGTGGTAATCGCCCTCACACATCTGGGATACAAAGTCGATCAGGAACTGGCCACCGTGCCGGGCATCGACGTGATCCTGGGCGGGCACTCACATACTCGTTTGGAAAAACAAGTCTGGGTCAACGGCACGCTGATTCAGCAAACCGGCTCCTATGCGCGAGCGTTGGGGCGCGTCGATTTGTTGATCGAGCGCGACGCTGCCGGTAAAGCTCGCTTGACCATTAACGGGCAAGAAGGCCGCTGGTGGGGGCGTGACGGAGTTGCCGCGCCGCTGGGCAAAACCTATCCTTCCGGCCCGCTCCTCGACCCCACAGCCGAAACCGCCCATGACGCGGCGGTGTTGGCGGCTTACCTCCCCTACCGCGAGGACATGAACCGGCGCCGCGCGGAAGTGCTGACAACGGCGTTGGAACCGCTACCGGCAGAGGGCGCCAAAACGGGAGCGACGGCGCTGGGAATTTTGTTGGCCGAAGCCGTGCGCGCGAAATTTCAGGCGGATGTCGGTGCGGTTCCCAGTGGCGCCATTGCCAAAGGTTTGCCCGTCGGCACCATCAATGTCGGGCAAGCTTGGGATACCATCGGCGGCTACACACGCCAGCACATCGTGACTGCGCGCGTGCCCGGCGTTCAACTGCGCGAATTTGTCCAACGCGCGCTGCAACCTGGCCAATATGCCGCGCAGGTTTCGGGACTGGCGCAGCACGCTGATCGTATCGAAATCAACGGGCAACCTTTGCGCGATGACGCTTTCTACACGGTGGCGGGCACGGCCTACTTAATTCAAGATCAATTTTTAGGGCGCGATGGCGTCACCATCCTCAACGACGACCCCGAAGCGACAACGACACGCGAAGCCTTTGTCGAATTTTTACGCGGCCATAAGCCTCTCCAATCGTCTCGAAAACAGTCGCAGTGAAATCCATCACGGCGTCGTCCCCACCGTTTTTACGCCAAATTCACGCTAAGTCAGTCAAACCTCAACGCTCTTTTATGAAACAATTTCTCCGACTTCTCATTGCCCTCGCGATTACTTTCCAAATCGCGCACGCGGCACCGCGCTCGCAACACGTTTTCATCGTCTCGTTCGATGGCGGCAAACCCGCCGTGATGCAGAAAAGCGCGATGCCGACGCTTTTCGATATGGTCAAAACCGGCGCGGCGACCTGGAAGGCGCAGACGGTTTTTCCCAGCATCACGCTGGTTTCGCACACTTCGATGCTGACCGGCGTTGGCCCGGCCAAACACAAAATTTTGTGGAACAGTTGGATTCCGCGCAATGGTCTGGTCAAAGTGCCGACGGTTTTTCAACTGGCGCGCAACAACGGCTACACCACAGCCTTGTTCGCGGGCAAAGAAAAATTTCGCCATCTCAATGTGCCCGGTTCGCTCGACGAATTTCAGATTCCGTCTTACAGCGCCCAAATCGTGGCGAGCGCGGCGGCCAAATACATCGTCGAAAAGCGGCCCAATTTGTGCTTCATCCACTTCGCCGATAGCGACGGCGCCGGCCATAAATACGGCTGGGGTTCGCCTCAACAAGTCCAGTCGTTCGCCGACGAAGACGCCGCGCTGCAAACCTTGCGCGACGCCGTGAAGACGGCGGGCATCGCCGATGAAAGCGTGTTTATTCTCACCGCCGATCACGGTGGTCACGACAAAACGCACGGCTCGAATGCGCCCGAAGATATGACGATTCCCTGGATCGCCTGGGGCGCCAATGTCAAGCGCGGTTTCACTATCACGGCGCCGGTCACGACTTACGATACCGCCGCGACCGCTTTATGGTTGCTCGATTTGCCGGTTCCCGTCGAGTGGGACGGCAAGCCGGTGGAAAGCGCGTTTTTGGCGATGGATGCAAAGAAGTGACTTCGTGCGGAGCACGGTTGGCCTTTAGGCCTGCAATCATGGGTTTCAATGACTCCTGCGAGTGTGACGATTGTTGCCGCTCGGTTCTGGTCGCTGCGTCATTGAAACCCATGATTGCAGGCCTAAAGGCCAACCGTGCTCCGCACGAAGTCACTTCCGTTTACCTCAACACCGTGCCCTCGCCAATCGTTGGCTGCGGCTCCAACTTCGCCCAACTCTCTGCGAACGATTCTTCGTCCGTCGCGAAAAGCGGCGAAACCTCGAACGAAAACGCCGGCAAACCGCTTTCGTCCACCGCGACATCGGCGCCCGCCGCGTTCGCCCAGCGCGCGAACTGACGCAACTGATCGTCGCGCGAGCTTTGCGGCGAATCGGCGCCCTCGGCGTTTTTCACCGGCGAAAACTCGGTTTCGCGGCTCGTCTCGATCACTAAAGGATTTTTCGCGAATGGCAGAGCATCGAATACGAACAGCTCGAACTTGATGCCGTTGGGCGTGTCCGGCTTCACGACGTTGCCGTTGGCGTCAATCGTCGGAATTTTCTTGTCGGCGCGGTGAAAGGGCAGTTGACCTTCGCCGCTCGCGACACGTTTGACGAAATCGCGGTCGAGCAAATGAATCGCGATGCTGCCCGCGACAAAGCGCAAATCGCCGTTTGCGTCGCGCTCTTGCTGCATCTCCATCGGCAAATCGGAGTATTCGACGACCATCAAACGTTCGCCGTCAACGCAGAAGTGCCCGACCTTTTCGCCCGCGTTGGCCTTGGGAAGCGCGCGGCTCGACATCTCCGAACCGCTCTCGATATGGAAACCGATGAACGCCGGTTCGATGACTTGAACGAGGGGGTTGTCCACCTGAAAATACGAGATCACGTCAATGCCTTCGCGCTCCATAATATCGAGCGCGCCGCTCCGATCCAAGGCGCGCAACGAACCGCCGTGACCGTTGGCCGATAATGCGATTTCGTCGGGCGCGCTTAGCAGAATTTTGCCATCATAATCTACGGCGGGCATGCGGCCTTGCTCGAACAAATGAACGTGATCGGCGCTCAGGCCGAAGAAATCGTGTTCGCGAAAAAACGCTTCGGTCTGGGTATGATTCTGCTGGCTCGTCATGATGAACCAGTGAATCGGCGAGCCATAACGCTCGCCCGCCGCGCGGATTTTCTCGGCGAAAACCTGAAACAGCGAATGCCCCTGAACCGGCGTGACCGCAAAGGTGCCTTTGGGCCCGTCATAACCCAATCGCGTGCCCTGCCCGCCCGCGACGGTGAACGCCGCGACGCGTCCCGCGCGCAGCGCCGCTTCGCCGGTTTGTCGCGCGCTTTGCCACGCGCCTTCATCGCCGCCGTTGCGTGGAAGCGGCTTAAAAGGCGCCGGTTCGAGATGCGAATAATCAACCGTCGCGCCCGCGTTACCCTGCACGAGAGTGCGGTTGAGTTCGGCGAGTTCGTCTAAATCAATTTCGCGCGCCTGTTCGATTAACTGCGCTTTCTGCGCGTCGTTGAGCGTATCGTAAAACGCGAAAACCTGGGCTTGTCCCGCCGCGCGGAACTGTTCGATGAGTGAATTGGACATCGCCGTTTAGTATGCGCGACGCGTGCCTCGCTTTCATGCGCGCGACTACAACAGCACACATCCGCGTCGCTCCATCATCGCCATCGGCCAATTTTCATCCTTCAGCCTTCATCCCTCTTTCTTCTGCAACTCGACCGGATCGCCCGCGCCCGTTGGGTTGGGCAGCGAGATCATCTGTCCCGAATCGCTGAGCCTGGCCTTCATATTAAGCGGCGGCGTCGCGCTCTGCGATGTCAAAGTCAGTTCGCCGGTTTTATCGTCAAACGCCCAGTTGCCCTGCGCGTTGAGCGTGCCCGAAATCAAGAACGTGTTGTCTTTGTTGAGCGTGAGCTGCGTGTTCCCCAACGTCGCCATCGCGCTGGCCAAACCGCCGGGCGTGTCCACGTTTTCCAGAGCCTTGGGCGCCTCGACGCTGGCCGAACCTTCGCGAACTTCCCAGATACCAGGCAAGTTTGAGGCGCGGTCGCCCGCGCAACCGGTCAGCATCAGGACAAAGAGCGCCAGCGTCACAATTCGAGTAAATATTTTCATAACGCACAAGAGCTTAACGCGGAATGGCGCGGGGCGCACCAAGGGTGAATTATACTGTCGGCAATGGAACACTTCGCCGAACAACTCAAAGCGCACTTGCACAAACTGGGCTTCACGACGGTCGAGCAAATTATCATTCAGCGCACGCCCGATTGGTCGGGCGACGACGCCTTGTTTGTGTGGCTGTTACAAGATGATGATGTGTCCAGTAGCGATTTGGATTGGGCGCACGTCAAACCACTCAAAGAAGCCGCTCAAAAAATGTGTGAACAACACTTCCCCGATCTTTACCCTTATGTCCGCACGCGCCGCGTGGCGGAATGGCAAGAAATAGTTAACGCATGAGCCAATTCACCGACGACTTGCTCGCTCAAGCCGATGGTCTGTTGCGCGCCGATCCAAGACGCCCCAAACAGGCGAATCTGCGCCGCGCGGTTTCGTCGGCTTATTATGCGCTGTTCCACTTTCTCATTGAGGAGGCGACAATGATCGTCGTGGGCGCCTCAGGCGGCGCGCGGCCTCTACGTCAGTTGGTCGGACGTGGATTCAGCCATACGGCCATGAAAAGCGCCAGCCTGGAAATACGCAAAGGCACGCCTTCGGATTTGCTCAAACCGTTTTGGCCTCAATACGGCGTCTCTTCGTCGCGAGAGCTTCAGGATATTGCGCGCGCGTTCGTCGAGCTTCAGCAAGAACGCCATCGCGCCGATTACGATTTGAGCCAGCCCTTCACGCGTGACGAAGCCGAATTTTTGATTGGCCAAGCGCGTGACGCCATTGGCGATTGGAACAGTCTGCGTAACAACGACCGCGAACTCGCCAAGTTTTATGCGCTCTGCCTGCTGTGCTGGAACAACTGGAAAGGACGCGGCTGAGAATTAACGTGCAGTTACAAAGATTGAAAGGCGCCTGAGACAAATCGCTCGCATCTGGTCAAACTATCGCCAATGCTTCGTTTTTCCGCGTGCGTTCTATCGCCGCTTTGTCTTTGCCTCGTCGCCGCAAATGGCGGTTGCGTATCCGCGCAGGAAATCGCGCCGCCCGCCATCGCCCAAGTCGCCGCCGCGCCCACGCGCGAAGTTCCCAATGAACCCGCCCTGCGCGCCAAACTTTCCGATAGCGCCATCAACGAACTGTCGGGATTGGCGGCGTCGCGGCGTTATCCTGGGCTGCTGTGGGGCCACAACGATTCGGGCGATTTGGCGCGCATCTTCGCCATCAACGAAAAAGGCGAGACCGTCGCCACAGTCAACTTCGGCGGCCTGGAAGCGCGCGATTGGGAAGACATCACCTTCGCGGGCCAATACCTTTACATTGCCGAGATGGGCGATAACTTCGCCGTCAACGAGAATATCCGCGTCACTCGTTTGCGCGAACCCGACTTAAATTCCGACAAGTTGAATCAGGAAATCACGCTCAAGCCGCAGCAATGGGAAGAGATGACGCTCAATTATCCCGACGGCGCGCGCGATGCCGAAGCGCTCGCGGCCACGCCCGATGGACGTTTGCTCATCGTCTCGAAAAATAAGAAAGGCTCGAACTTTTATACTCTCAAGCGCCCATTTAGCGCTGGCCAAGTCGCGACGTTGGAGAAGATTTTTGATAACGTCCAAATCGGCGAAACCGGTTGGCTGACAAAATTAGTAACCGGCGGCGACCTCTCGCCCGATGGCCGCGAATTAACCCTCGTGACTTATGCGCAAATCATTCAATTCGATTTGACGACGCCGTATAATTTCGCGTCGCTGCAACTGGGCTCGCCGCGCAAGCGCGATTTGCCCTTACTCAAGCAATGCGAAAGCGTCTGTTACAGCGCCGATGGGTTGAGCCTGTGGGTAAGCAGCGAAGGCAAAAAAGCGCCGTTATGGGAAATTCCGGTGGCAGGTGGCAGGGAACAGGTGGCAGGAAATTGACGTAATATAGCCGAACGAAAGCGCTGACGCAAATTTATGATTCCTGACACCTGTTCCCTGCCACCTGCCACCTTATAGAAATGATTCACTTCAACGATGTCGTGGTTTGCTACGAACCTTACAAAGCCCATCCCGTCGCTTCGCTCGACGGGGTTTCGCTGCACATCGAGCGCGGCGAATGGGTGTTTCTGGTTGGGCCGTCGGGCGCGGGCAAGTCGAGCCTATTGCGATTGCTTTACGCGGGCACGCGCGCCATCGGCGGCTCAGTCGAAGTGGACGGCACCGACATCACGCGCATCAAGCCCAATCAAATTCCGGCGCTACGGCGCAAATTGGGCATCGTGTTTCAGGATTTCGGTTTGCTGGCCGACAAAACCGCGTGGGAAAATGTGGCGTTCGCGCTCCGCGTTTTGGGCGTCGAGCAGAAACACGTCGTCCGTTATGTGCCGCGCGCCCTCGAAACCGTCGGTTTAAACGACCGGGCCGATGCTTATCCGCACGAACTTTCGGGAGGCGAGCAGCAACGCGTGGCGATTGCGCGTGCCATCGTCAACGATCCGCCGATTGTTTTGGCCGACGAACCGACCGGAAATTTAGATCCGCAAACTGCGCGCGAGGTCGGCGAACTGTTCGCGAAAATCAACGCCGAACACAACACGACCATCGTGATGGCGACTCACGACCGTTCGCTCGTTGACCGCATGCAACGCCGCGTCGTCCGTCTGCGCGAGGGCCAAATCGTGACCGACGAAACGCCCGGCACCTATGGCCGCGACGACGAGTTAGATCAGGAGATGCTGCCGCCCGAAGCCGAGCTGTTTTTGCCGTGGGAGAAAGGTCGGATGTCAGATTTCGGATAACGGATTTTAGATAGGTTTGAAGAGAATCAAACCTAAACGCTGTCCTCAAACCTATCTGAAATCCGCTATCCGAAATCTGAAATGCAACAACTTCAATTCTGGCTCCGCGAAGCGCTCGACAACGTGCGCCGCAATCGCGTGATGAGTCTGCTCGCCATCTCGACCGTCACCATCGCGCTCTTTATTTTGGGCGCGTTCTTTCTATCTATCTCCAACCTGCGCGCCGCCGTCTCGGCCCAAACGCAAAAGTTGGATTTGATCGTCGTCCTGGAAAAAGGCATGACGCCCCAACGACGCCGCGAAATCTTCGAGGCGGCGCGCATGCCACAGGTTAAAAAGCTCGACATCGTGACGGCTTCACAGGTCTTGGAAAAGTATGGCCGCGAGTTCGAGATGCCGATTGACGACTTGAAAGAGGCCAACCCCCTGGGCGACGAGCTTCACGTCAAGCTGCGCAATCCCGAAGATTTCTTTCCCGTCCGCAATTACCTGGCGGGCGTCAAAGGCGTCGAGAGCGTGCAAAATTCGGCTGCCGATAACGCGGCGCAGAAGCTGTTGCAGATCAATCGCTGGCTGGCGATTGGCGCCCTCGTTTCGCTGGCGATTCTGAGCGCGGCGATACTTCTCATCATCCACAACGCGATTCGCCTGACGCTGTTCGCGCGACGCCGCGAAATTCGGATTATGCAGTTGGTCGGCGCCACCAACGGCTTCATTCGCGTGCCGTTTCTGCTGGAAGGTCTGTTTTACGGCGTCGCTGGCGCCGCGATTGCCGCCGTCGCGCTGTCGGTGATTTATGGATTGTCCTCGGCCAACGCTTCGCCGTTGGCGCGCGAGATCATGCCGCTTGCGCCGACCGCCATCGTCGGCACCTGCGCGGCGCTGTTGCTGTTGACGGGCACAACCTTTGGCGCGTTGGGCGCGTGGATTTCGTTTCAGAGCGGCAGGGGGAAAGGCTGAAGGCTGAAGGATAAAGGATGAAAAACGATGAGGAAAAGCAGTAGCGACAATGCTCCCCTTTTTATCCTTTATCCTTCAGCCTTCAGCCTTTCCTTCACTTCTGTCATTCCCCACCGCGTCTAATACGAAACATGGATTTAACCTGAACGCAAGGAAAGCGCAACAGGGCGCACCTAAAATTCTTCTCGCTTTGGGCGGACAACGCGCAATTTAGCGCGCATTTGCCCCCATAACTTGTGGGTTTCCCCTCGGTAACTCGCGGCATTCAGGAGAATTTGTGACAGAGAAATCAACTAACTTTTGGGCTTCGCCCTCCTTCCGAACTTCGGCTCAGGCTTGTGGCCGTGTCGCGATGCGTCTGGCCGTGCCATTCGTTTTGATGGCGATGCTGAGTCTTATCTGCGGCCATCACGCCTTCGCGCAAGATGTGCCCGGTGGCGCTGACGGCAACCCCGCCGCCGCCGAACCGGTCGCGCCCGCCGAGGCCGCCAAAGTCGAAATCGGCGTCGGCGATACCGCCTGGATGCTGGTCAGCAGTGCCCTCGTTTTGCTGATGACGCCTGGGTTGGCCTTCTTTTATGGCGGACTAGTGCGCTCGAAGAACATGCTCAACACCATCATGATGTCTTACGGCGCGATGGCGCTGATGGGCATTTTGTGGATTTTCTTCGGCTACTCGATTGCCTTTGGCGATGGCGGCAGACTTAACAGTTTCGTCGGCAGCGCCGAGTATCTGTTCTTTAACAACGTCGGGCTGGACAACGCGGCCAAGGGCTTGAAGATTCCCGACATGCTGTTCGCGATTTTCCAGGGCATGTTCTTTATCATCACGCCCGCGCTGATTTCGGGAAGTCTGGTCGAGCGCATCAAATTCTCGACTTTCTTCCTGTTCATGGCAGCCTGGGGTCTGCTGGTTTACGCTCCGGTCGCACACTGGGTCTGGGGCGGCGGCTGGATGGGTCAAATGGGCATCATGGACTTCGCCGGTGGCGCGGTCGTTCACGTCAACGCGGGCTTCGCGGCTCTGGCCGTGACTCTGGCCATCGGCAACCGCAAAGGCTACAACACGCGTCCGATGTTGCCGCACAACCTGCCGTTCTGTTTGCTGGGCGTGGGTCTGCTGTGGTTTGGCTGGTTCGGCTTTAACGGTGGCTCGGCGCTGGCTTCGGACAGCCTGGCGGTTCTGGCGTTCACCAACACGCAGATCGGCGCGGCGGCGGCGATGCTGACCTGGATGATTATTGACCAGATCACCCGCAAAGAGATGACGGCGCTGGGCGCTGGGACGGGCGCGGTTGCCGGTCTGGTCGGCATCACTCCGGCCTGTGGCTTCGTGACGCCGATGGGCGCGGTTTTCGTGGGCGCTATCACGGCGGCAGTCTGTTATGGCATGGCGACGCTGCGCGCCAAAGGGCCGATTGATGATTCGCTCGATGCCTTCGCCGTTCACGGCGTCGGCGGCTTTACCGGCGCGGTTTTGACTGGCGTGTTCGCTTCGGGCGCCCTCGCGACGACTGGCGTTAATGGTCTGGCTTTGCCGGGCTTGCTCGAAGGCGGCGTTGGCGTCTTCATCAATCAGTTCTGGACGACGGCGGTTGTCGCGATTTACACCTTCGTGATGAGCTTTATTATCATCAAGGTCGTGTCGGCCATCACCGGCGGCGCCCGCGTCGCGGATGAGGTCGAAGAGCGCGGATTGGATGTTGGCGAACACGGCGAAGAGGCTTACGCTGTTAGCTAAGTTTGTTTTGCACGAAACGGCTCCGAGCAATCGGGGCCGTTTTGTTTTGTGGGCGCGCTTTTGTTATAATGGGTGGCGGTCGTAAGTCGCTGTGGTGCGATATAAAATCGCAGCCAACATAACTTGCCCTGGCTCCGCCGGGCGCCCAGCCTTCGCCGACAGGGTTCAAGTTCCTGTGTCGGCGAAGGCTG
>JAABUN010005191.1_pt1 | contig 16516 bp, 13 predicted proteins | sample 5559311 | NCBI WGS metagenome assembly JAABUN01 (sample SAMN10711877, study PRJNA513370) | rock metagenome | isolation source: Antarctica rocks | place: Antarctica: Victoria Land, Siegfried Peak sud
TCCCAAATTCACCCGCCAAAGACCACGACCCAAAACAGCAAAAGCGCAGCGAAAGTTTTCGCTGCGCTTTTGTCTTTGTTGGGCGACTGCTGGGTTATCGGGCAGGAGTTGGTGTTGATGTTGGAGCAATGCCACCATGAGTCGCACAAAATGCTGCTGCGTCCTCAAGCGTGCCCTGCCGAGTTATTGTTCCATCAACACATTTCACGGGGATACCATCGTTGACAATGCCCCCATTGCCATCGCTGTTGCCGCCACTGCAACCAGCAACTAAACCAATTGATGTGACAGCACCGACGACACAAACGACAATATGCTTTGAAATTTTCATTTTCGTTGACCTTTAGCTAACTCGCGTTATGACTTCGAGTGTGAGGTTGGTTGGCTCATTGGCCAAGCCGACTGGCATTATAGCGCGGTTCATCGTCTACACCTTCATCCGGTCGTGACCTTGAAGCGGTTGAAGAGCCGGAAGCGAGGACGTTGGCAATTCGAGTGCTGATGCTAAATATGGAAACCGAAGAAGAACATTTCGGCTCGCCTGCGAGAATCGACTTTTAACCGGAAATCTGGCATAATTTCCGGGATTAGCCTTATTCTCAAGTTGTATCCACCGTGCGCTTCACTCCGGCAAGAGAAGCACAATGGTGATCCTCCTTTGCCCCACGTCGCCGGTTGGTTTGGCGCGGGCCGGGAAAATTCATGGCTGCACCGATAGTCTCACCGAGACCTCTGGATGCACTTTTGTTGGACTCTCAATCGCTTCACGCAACCCAGGCTTCCGCCGAGCGCTATCGCGCCATCGCCGATTCCAGTTTCGATCTGACTCTGTGAACTCGATGCGGAATCCCAATTCGTCTATCTTTCGCCCTCGTTTGGCGCCACGACCGGTTTAGAACCGGGCGCGCTGCTTGGCACGCCTCTTTTCGAGCGCGTTCATCCCGAAGATAAAGCCCGCTTAATCGCCGAATACACCGCCGCGTTGTCCGGCCTTCGCGTGGGCCGCGCCGAACACCGGTTGTTGCCCGCCAACGGTGATTGGCGCTGGTTTGAAAGCGCTTTGCAAGGCATCGGAGTCGGCGAAGAGCGCCGCGTCGTGATGGTGTCGCGCGAAATCACCTCGCGCCAGCGCCACCAGCTCGAACTCGAAACCCTGATCGCTTTCGCCAAAGATGTTCACGCCCAGAGCGACCTGGCGGGCATTTCCCGCTCGATTTGGACGCATTTGCGCCCGCTTTTGCCCACCACCACGATGCTTTTGGCGTGGCGCGACGGCAGTTTTGGCGGCGAATCGCTGGTGATGTGCGGTCAAAACCTCGACACGCCCTTTCAAGAGACCATCTCGCGCGATTCTCACCCCGATTGCCCGATTTGGAAGGTCTTTTCCCATCCCAAAGCCCTTGTCGAGAACATCTGGAGCGGCGATATTTGCGGTTTCGACTTCAAAACCCGCTCTTTCGTCGTCATTCCGCTCTGCTCCGATGATGCCGCGCCCGGCGCGCTGTTTTTCGCGTCCGACAAGCCCTTCGTGTGGACGGAAGAGACCGTTCGTTTGTGCCTGATGGCGGGCGAACAAGCCGCCGTCGCGGTGCGCGGACTGGGACTTTTGCACTCCTCGCAGCAAACCGAGGCCAAATACCGCGATCTCATCAACGATGTCGATGCCGTCGTCTGGGAAAGCGACGCCGCCACGCTCCAACCGACTTTTATTTCGTCCCAAGTCGTGACCTGGCTCGGTTATTCGCTCGAAGCTTGGCTCAATACACCGCGTTTTTGGTTGCGCGTGGTTCACGCCGACGACCGCGAGCGCGTCGCTAAGGAAGTCCGCGCCAATTTGCAAACGCCCGAACCCTGGCACTTCGAGTTCCGCGCGCTCACGGCGCAAAACCGCGAATTGTGGCTGCGCTGTCTGGTTACGCCCGAAGTGCAGGACGGCGAGGTCGTCACCATGCGCGGCCTGATTCTCGATGTGACCGAAAAACGCCATTATTTGGAAGAAATCCTCGAATCCAACGCGATTCTGGCCGCGACCCAGGAAGCCAGCGCCGACGGCATCTGTTTGGTCGATGAGCGCGGCAACGTCGTCTCTTTCAACCAAAAATTCGCCGAAATGTGGTCGATTTCGCCCGCGCTGGGCGAGGAACTGCGCGACAAACGCGAACTGATGGCGTGCGTTTTGGCCGAAATGCGCGCGCCCGAAGAGTTCATCGAAAAGATGAACCTGTTGCGCCAAAACCCCGGCGCTTCGTCGCGCGACGAGATTACATTGCGCGATGGCCGCGTTTTCGAGCGCTATTCCGCGCCCGCCATCGCCAAAACCGACAATTCGTTGGGCGCGGTCAAAGAAGGCCGCTCTTTTGGCCGCGTCTGGACGTTTTCCGACATCACCGAGCGCAAAAACTACGAACAGCAACTCGCTCATCAAGCCTTTCACGACGGCCTCACCGACCTGCCCAACCGCACTCTGTTCCTCGACCGCGTCGAACACGCGCTCACGCGCCTCGACCGCGTCGGCAAAGCGCTCGCGGTTTTGTTTATCGACCTCGACCGCTTCAAAATCATCAACGACACGATGGGTCACGAGCGCGGCGACGAGGTTTTGCAGGAGTTTTCGCGCCGTTTGCAAGTCGGACTTCGCCCCGGCGACACCGCCGCGCGCTTTGGCGGCGACGAATTCACCCTGCTGTTGGAAGATTTGAACGGCGTCGAGGACGCCAAACTCATCACCGAACGCTTGCTCGAATCCGTGCAAACCCCGATTCTCTTCGAAGGCCGCGAACTCGACATCACCGCGTCGGTCGGCGTAGCGATGAGCTTTTCCGCCACAGACCGCGCCCCCGACCTGCTGCGCCATGCCGATATCGCCATGTATCGCGCCAAAAACAAGGGCAAAGCGCGCTACGAGATCTTCGACACCCAGATGAGCGCGAGTGCGCTCGAACGCCTTCAACTCGAAATCGAACTGCGCCAGGCCGTCAAGTGGAATCAACTTCGCCTGACCTATCAGCCGCTCATCGACCTCGAAACCGCGCAGGTCATCGGCACCGAAGCGCTCGTTCGATGGGATCATCCCGAACGCGGCGTGATTTCGCCCGCCGATTTCATCCCGATTGCCGAAGAAAGCGGCATGATTCTGCCGATTGGCGCCTGGGTTTTGCGCGAAGCCTGTCGTCAGGCGCGCGCCTGGCAACTCGAATATCCCTCGCAAACCCCGCTCAAAATGAGCGTCAATCTGTCGGCCAAACAGATTCAAGGCAGCGATCTGGTCGCGCAGGTCGCCCAAATTCTCGAAGAAACCGGCCTCGAAGCCGCCTATTTGGAACTCGAACTGACGGAATCCGCCGTGATGGAGGACGCCGAAGCGACGGTTCTCATCCTCGAAGACCTCAAAAAACTCGGTGTCAAACTCGCGCTCGACGATTTCGGGACGGGATATTCGTCGCTCGCCTACCTCGAACGCTTTCCGCTCGACGTTCTCAAAATCGACCGCTCTTTCGTCGCCCAGATCGGCAAACGCAACGGCAACGGGCATGGAAAAGCCCCCAAAACCGGCGCGCACGAACGCTCGGTCATCATGCAAGCCGTGCAAACTCTGGGTCAAGGTCTGGGCATTTCGATCACCGCCGAAGGCATCGAAACCACCGAACAACTCGCCGAACTGCGCGACATGGGCTGCGCCATCGGCCAGGGTTTCTACTGGGCCAAACCGCTCTCGGCGAACGCGCTCGGCGCGCTGTTGCAAAGCTCGAATAACGCGGTTTCGATGAATTAGACGGCGCGAGCGAAGAACGAAAGGGCGCGTGAACCAAAGTTCACGCGCCCTTTTTACTTTTTGCCGAGTTCGCTGAAACCTCGCCGGCGCGCGGCGAGTTTGTGAATTTGTCGATCTTTCACTTGGGCGGCAATCAAATCGTTCTTGTCGTAGAGCTTTTCTTGAAACCACCATTTCCGGTGATTGAAAACCTGACCGGAGTCGCGGTTGTAGACCAATTCCTGCCCTGGATCACTTGTCATTCCGAGTCTCAATTCCCATATCACGATAAATTTTTTCGCTCTTGGATGCATTCTGATAACGGGAGAGAGAACAAGGAGAACATCACTCTCAATTGAATTTGCGACGCCGCCTCGATCTCCTAAATCAATGACAACAGTATCGCCCGACGGTGAGGGAGAAGTTATTGGAGAAACCCAAGAGTCCAAAAACGAGTCGTATCGGCCTGTTGACGGGTTAATCACTACATCACTCGTCGGATAATCGTTGGGAGCAAGAAAAAATAATAAGCCTCCCAGCAAACTGAAAGGCAGCACCAATAAAAACCAGAATTTCCAACCCTTTCGGCGCAGAGACGAGACGATTTTCATAAGATTCGCTTCCCTTGATTAACGCAGTGATATTATCAATTTGAGGGTTTCAGGTCAAACCGTGATGGACGCAGCGACCGGGTGTCTGGTCAATCATTTGGGGAGCCTGTTCGGTGGTTCGCTTTTCCTGTTCGACTCCCCGGCGAGTCTGTTCGGCCATTTCTTCTCCCTGTTTGACGATCCGCCGGGTCTGTTTGGCTTTCCGTTGCGCCGGATCGAGAAACAGGCCATCGAAATCACCCAGCAGGCAGAGCGGATAGCCAAACAGGGAACACGGCGCATCCAACAGGGGACAGGTAAAATCAAAGGCGTCTCAATTCCACCGAGGGAGAAGAATCATGCGAACCACGGGCACCGAACAACAGATTTTCGAGCGCGCCGATGCGACACAGGCGGTCGCAAACACGCTTTTCAGTGGCAGTTCCGGGTATCAATGGGACGAGATGTCCCTTTTCGATTTCGCGGCCAGAATCGCGTCGGCCCGCAATGCGCGCCGTTTGGCCGACGACAAAAAAGCCGATTACGACGCGCAGCGCGGCATCGTCAACGCGCTTTTCGATGATCTCGAAACCCGCAAAATTCAGGCGCTTGGCATGGCGAAATATCGCTTTCGCCAGGATGCCGAAGTGACTGCGATGCTGGAAAGCGTCGGCGAATACGGCGACGGGCGCGAAGATACGCTCAAAGAGGCCGACGAGTGGGTCGCGGCCTGGAAAAACATCGACCCGACGTGGAGTCCGACGACGGGAAACAGCCTCGCCGCCTTCGAAGCGCTGAATTTGGAGGGCGCGGCGCAGTTGAAGACGCTGACGAATCTCAAATCCAACGCGCGCAAAGCGGGCATCGACCTGAACGCGCTCTTGGCCGAACTCGAAGATTTGTGCGTCGCGTGGTATGGCGTCGCCACGCGCGCCTTTCCGGTCGGAACAATGGAAGGTGACCTGATTCGCTCGCAGATTCCGACGTTTGTAGGCGGAAGCCCGGCGGTTGCGCCGACGCCCGCGCCGACACCGTGAAAAGAAACGGCCCGCATTTTGGAAATGCGGGCCGTTTTTCGTAGGGGCATGGCTTGCCATGACCCTACGAAACGGGTTATTTTTAGGTCTTGAGTTTGACCATTTGTATAATCACCCGCTCTACAAGACCGGCAGCGAAGCACATTCCTCCCACGCATCGGATGCTCAAAGCCACTTCACGAGCTTTATCGGGACTCCATTGATAGTTACCAGGTGCGTATTCTTTCTTCACCACACTTACCCCAATGGGATCTGCAAACAAGACAAGGAAAACACCCATGCTGATTAGCGCCAGCATGATCCACCAATGCGCTTCTATGGAAGTTGGCTGATAGTTCGGATAGTAACCTGAATCATTTGGTTTGTCAGGGGAATCGGTTTGTTGAATGGGTGAATCTGCCATTTGAGTTGTTCCTTCACGCGATCACTTTATTGAGCGGGTATTCGATAATCCCCGTCGCGCCGGCGCGGAGCAGGAGCGGAATTAAATCGCGGACGCGGCTTTCGTCGGCGATGATTTCCAGCGCGACCCAGTTGCCATCGGCGAGCGGGGAAATCGTCGGGGTGTTCATCGCGGGCAGCATTTGAGTGATTCGATCCAAATTCTGGCGCGGCGCGTTCATTTTGAGGCCGACTTTGCCTTCGGCTTGCATCGCGCCTTGAAGCAGAATCGCCATGTTAGTCAGCTTTTCGCGTTTCCAGTCGTCGGCCCAAGAGTCGTGGTTGGCGATGAATCGGGTGGTGGAAGAGAGGAGTTCGTCGATGATTTCGAGGCCGTGGGCGCGCAGGGTCGAGCCGGTTTCGGTGCCTTCGACGATGGCATCGACGAGTTGCGGGACTTTGACTTCGGTCGCGCCCCACGAAAATTCGACTTCGGCTTTGACGTTGTGGCTTTCTAAATAGCGTTTGGTGACGTTGACGAGTTCGGTGGCGACGCGCTTGCCTTCCAAATCTTTGGCGGAGCGGATTTCCGAGCCTTTGGGGACGGCTAAAACCCAGCGATAGGGTTTGGATGTGGCTTTGGAGTAGAGAAGTTCGCAGATTTCGTGGATGTCGGCGCCGTTTTCCTCGATGTTGTCGAGGCCGGTGATGCCGGCGTCCAAAACGCCGTCCATGACGTAGCGGGGGATTTCCTGGGCGCGCAGCAGGACGATTTCGAGGTCGTCGTCGTTGACGGCGGGGAAATAGGAGCGCTCCGAGACGGAGATATTCCATCCGGCGCGGCGCATCATGCGAATCGTGGCGTCTTGCAAAGAGCCTTTGGGCAGACCGAGGCGGCAGCTTTTTTGGGGTGTGGCATCGTTCAAAGTCATAAAAAATCCTTCACAGCGCCCGTCATTCAGAGGGAGCCTAAGCGACCGAAGAATCTAATCTTTCTGCGACTTGAGATTCTTCGGTCGCTTAGGCTCCCTCTGAATGACGGGCCATTTTGGACGTGATTGGGTTCGCAGAGTGGAGCGGGCGCCAAGTGTAGCGAATTGACAGCGAAATCGGTTGCTATAATAATAGAAGTGATTTTGCGGGCGATCAGTCCGAAATCCGCGCCTCTTCCGTCGTTTGTGGTTCAATCTCTTTCCCTATGGCTCTCTTCGGCAAAAAAGCAAAAGACGGTGCATCCGATTCTCCCCTCGCCGAGGGCGAGGTCGTCGAAACTGACGCGGGCGGCGTCGCGGTGATGGAAGAAGTGCCCGCGCCCGCCAAAAAAGGCAAGGCGGCGCGCGCTCCCAAGGTCGCCAAAGACACCAAAGTCAAAAATGGCGTGGCTGTCGGGCTGAATATCGGCAACCAGTTCATCAAAGCCGTCGAAGTGACCAGCAAAGGTGGCGAACTCAGCGTGACCGCGATGGGCGCGGTGCCGACGCCGCCCGAAAGCTATACCAACGGCAACGTTCTCAGCGTTTCGGCTTTGTCGGGCGCGATCCGCGATTTGTGGAAAGGCGCGGGCATCAAATCCAAAGTTGCCATCACGAGCGTGGCCGGAACGGGCGCTTTGGTGGTGCGCGTCATCGAAGTGCCCAAGATGAGCGACGGCGAACTCGGCGACAACATGAAAGTCGATGCTGACCGCTATATCCCGTTTCCGCCGTCCGAAGTGGTGATGGATTTCAAGGCGCTGCGCGAACTGCCCACCGACCCCGACGCGCCGAATATGGAAGTGCTTTTGGCGGCGGCGCAGCGCGAAATCATCGATTTGCACGTCCAAGTCGTGCAAAAAGCGAAATTAGACCCGCGCGCCATTGACGTTGAACCGATTGCGGCGGCGCGCGCGATGCAACTCGAACGGCGCAGCGACGGCAACAATTTCATCGACTACAACGAAGTCACGGCGCTGGTCAATCTGGGCGCGACGGGAACGGAAATCTCGATTTTGCGTGGCGATATTTTGGTGTTTACGCGCGTGGTGCCGGGCGGCGGCAATGCGCTGACCCAGGCGATTGCCGAGGGCATGGGACTGCCGTTTTCGGACGCCGAGCGCGTCAAAATCGAAAGCGCCGACGCGATTGCGCCCGCCGGATATACCGGTGGTGGAGGCAGCGACTTCGGCAGCGGCGGCGATTTCAACTTCGGCGACGATTTCAGCGGCGGCGACCTCAATTCCGCTTTCGAAGACATCAGCGCCAATCCGACCGCCGCCGCGTCCGACGATCCGTTCGACCTGGACTTTTTCAACCAGACCCCGCAAGACGAACCGGGCGCGGGGCACGCCCAAAAAGAAGGCGAACCCGGCGAAGATGCGCCCTCGGCCTTCAACTTTTCCGACTTCAATTTCGAGGCGCCGGCAACCGAAGCCGCAGCGACTCCAGCGCCCGATGCGACGCCCGCGTCAACGCCATCGATTCCTGCTCCCGACGCGCCGGTCAGCTTCAATTTCGGCTTCGACGACCTGAGCGACGACGATTTGCCCACGGTGGAAACGCCGGGCGCACCGGCCATCGTGATTCCCGTCGCCCCATCCGGCACTGCCAAACTCGAAGCAAGCGCGGCGGAAGTAACCCCGCCAACTTCGACTGTCGCGCCGGATTTCGCGGCCCCGGCGAGTCCGATCTCGGCGAGTCCGGCGCCGATGGGTTCGGCTTTTGATTTCGACAACTTCGATTTGCCAACCGCGACGCCGGAGACATCCACCGTAGCTCCCTTTTCACCCGAACCGGCACCGATTGCAGCACCGATTTCGTTCGAGCCAACTCCGGCGGCGACAGCACCCGTTCCGGCACCAGATCCCTTCGATTTCACGCCGAGCGAACCGGCCCCAGCACCGAGTTTCGAGGCTGCGCCGGTCGAAATTTCGCTCGATAAACCGGTAGCGGATGTGGCCGACGCGCCGCCCGCCGTCAACGCGGCGCCGAGCGACGAATTCGATCTCGACGCGATTTTCGGCACGAGTGCGCCCGCCAATGTCGCGGTGCCCGACGCCGATCCATTCGCGGATGTCGCAACGCCGATGCTGATACCCGCCGCGACCTCGCCCGCCGAGGGCGATTTCGATTTGAGCGGCATCGATACCGGCGCAGTAGAAGATTTTGGCGGCGGATTTGGCGATTCCAGTGAATTTGGAGCGGGACTTGGCGCCAGCGGCGCCGGAGCCGATGCCGCCGCGCTTTACGGCCTGATTTCGCCCTCGCTCGAAGAGTTGGCGGGCGAAGTGCGCCGCTCGCTGGAGTTCCATCTGGGACGCTATCCCGATGCCACGATTTCGCGGCTGGTTTTGCTGGGCGGCGGCGCGCGGTTGCGGAATCTGGACGTTTTTCTGACTCAGATGATCGGTGTTCCTACCGCCGTGGCGAATCCGTTCGCGCACATCACGGTGCAGACGCCTAAACTGGCGCCGGGATATGCGAGCGATAACGGGCCGCTGTGCGCGGTCGCGCTGGGACTTGCGCTGCGCGATTTCGTGGATTGAAAACGGTTGAATCACAGATGTTCGGGTTTATTTAAAGAGAATCAAGAGTTATTTGAGAGGCGCCGCGCTTGACGACAGGCGGCGCATCTACCCACTTTTATGGCGATCAAAATCGACTTGCTGCCGGGTTATGTCAAGCTAAAGCGCAATTTGCACCGCTCGATTGCGGCGTGCGTGGTGGCGACGGGCGCCATCGCCGGGCTGCTGCTGATGGTTTTGCAGCAGCGCCGCCTGGAACTGGAAACCGCGCAGACCAATCTCGCGGCAGCCGAGGCGGTCGTGTCTCAGGTCACCACGGCGAGCGGCGAGAAAACCGCGGCTTTGACGGCGACGACGCCGATTACCAACGCGGTTTCGTTTATGGCGGGAGCCTCGAAAACCGGGCCGCAGCGCGCGGCTCTGCTGCATCTGGTGCGCCAATACATCTACGAAGACGCGATTGTGTCCTCGATTGACGTGAGCGACGGCCTCAAAGTCGTGATTCTGGCGACGGTGCGAAATCCCGACGAATACGCGCGTTTTCTGCTCAATTTGCGCCGCGCTTCGGACGCCAATGGCGGCACGCTTTTCAAGGGTCTGCCGGTGGCCAGCGGGCCGGGCGGTTTCGCCAATGGCGCGGTGCCGTTCTTGAAGCCCAGCGGCGATGGCAGCGGCGAACCGGTGCCGATCATTTATCCGGTCAGCGTGCGCGCCGAGGGCGTTTTGCTCAACCCGGTGCAAGTTCCACCCGATCCGGTGGGCGCGCCAGCGGCACCGGCGGCGGGCTTTGAGGGAGAGTTCCCAGGAGCGCCGCGCGTTTAAGACGGCGTTTAAGACTTTAAGACGGCGTTTCAGCGGACTCTTTGGAAGAGAGGTCGCTTACTTTTATGGAAACCAAATACCGGCGCGGAATTTTTCTTGCTTTTGGCATTACCTTCGCCCTGATCGTGGCGATGATCGTGGTGTGGAAACTCAAGTTCTACGATGATGTGACCCAGCAGCTGACCACGACTCAGGCCTCCTATGCGACCGCCAAGACCACCGGCGCGACGCTCGACGCCGAACTCAAAGGCGCGGCGATTGCCAAAGAGAACCTGGTGCTGGCGCAGGACGAGATCGGCTATTTTCGGCAGCGTTTTCGCAGCCTGAACTTCGATTTGACCGCAACACCCGGCGAAGGGCCGCGCAACCGCACCTGGCTGGGCTACATGAACGAGTATTTTTCGGACTATGGTCTGGAAATGCGCCGCCAGTTGGTCAGAGCCGCCGACGAAACGGGCGTGGTTCTCGACACTTCGCTCAAGGTCGATGCGCCGCCGCAGATGCCCGAAAACGTGGTCGCGCCACCGAGCGGGTTTTTGAAGCCGGTGACGGGCGGCAGCATCACGGTGACGGTCGCGGGCGATCTGGGCAGCATTTTGCGCTTTTTAGAGCGCGTCAACCGCTCGCCGATCCTGATGACCGTGGGCGCCATCAAACTGGAAGGCGCCTCGCCTGCCATCAAAGCGACCTTCACCATCACGCCTTATCTGCTGGGAACCGGGCCATCGATTGTGCTGCCCGCCGCAGCGCCCGTAGCTGCAGCGAATCCCGATGCGGTTCCGGGCGAGCCAGGTGCAGAAGCGCCCGGTGTGCCTCCCGCCGCACCGGCGGCGCCTTAATCAAGTCAAAGTCTCACAACAGAAAATCGCAACGGGGCGGCTGAAGTTCGCTCCAACCCTACAGGTTTCACTATGGCGGCAGCAAGCGGACAACCACAAGACACGAAAACCAAGAAAACGGTTACGCCTCAGCAGCGCAAGCTGTTCATCGGACTGGGCGCGGCGGGCGCGCTGGCGCTACTGGCGGGCGGCCTTTTCATGTCAGGCATTCTGGGCGGTGGCGGCACCGAGCCAACAACTCCCGTTACCGTCGCGGGCGCGGCGCCCGCCGCAGTGACGGGCGAGCCGGGTGTGCCTCCCACCGATCCGGGCGTTGGCACCGGTGCGGCACCGGGCATCGACGCGGCGGCTGGCGCTGGCGCGCCGGCCACGGGTTCCGTCATCGCTTCGGTGCCTCAACCGGTGCAGCGCTTCCGGCCCGACCCGTTTCAACAGGCTTATTTTATCCCCACGCCGGTTCCGACGCTGCCGCCGCCACCCGCTCCAGTCGATATTCCTTTGCCTTCGGACGAGGAACCGGTTTTTTTGCCGGGAATTTCCGGTGGCAACGCCGAGTTGCAAAGGCCGCTCAATCTGCCGCCGGTTCGCATCGCCCGTCTGGACGAGGCCACGCGTCGGCCTTCGGGCGCTTTTCCGCCGCGACGCACCCTGGGCGGGCCGGGCGGCGCCGGTGTGCCGGATCCTTCCTATGACAAACGGCTCTCCGGTGTGGTCATTGCCGATGGAGTGCGCGCGATTTTAGAGATTCAGGGGCCGTCTGGCCCGATTTCGCGCGTGGTTCAGCCCGGCGATGAGGTCGATGGCATCACCGTCCTCAATATCCAGCGTTTCAACGATGGCACGCGCACCGTGACGCGGATGCTGATCCGCGAAAACGGCGAAGAGCGCACCGTCGAACTGCGGGCCGGTGTGCCGGTCGCTCCTGCGGGAGGTGGTTTTCCCGGTGGCCCTGGCGAACCGGGCGGAGCGCCGCCATTTTAAGGGTGAATCCCATTTGTCGATGCGCCTGTCTCATTGTGCGGGTGAACCCATCGGCTCGCAAATTGTCAGTATTTTTGTCCGCTTGCTAATTGAAGGTGCAAGTTGCTACAATTACGGCACCAATGCCGATTGTGACCTGTCTCTTGACCGCTTGAAACCCGCGCCCCGTTTTCACGGGCGTAAAAGAAGGAAAAACCGCTATGAAAATCAAATCTTCCCTGTGTTGGACGCTCGCGCTTGCGGGCGCAGCCCTGCCTTTCGGCGCTCCGGCGCACGCGCAAAACGCGGTGACTCCGGGCATCGGAGGCCGTTTGAGCGTGGTCGAACTGCGCGATACCAGCTTGTCCGATGCCCTGGAAATGATTTTTCAGGCGGCGGGCAACCCATCGCACATCATTGACGAACAGGCTCAGACCGTGCCGATTGCGGCGATCACCCTCAACAACATCGCCTGGGATGCTGCGGTGCGAAATCTGACGCAGCTCAACGGCTACAAAGTTTCGCGCAATGCTTCGGGCACTTATCTGATCGAGCCGCGCGTGATCGCGCCCGTCGATGGCGGCTTCTTTCCCGGCGGCGAAGGCGCTCCCTTTGGCGCTCCCGGCTCGCCTTTTCCCGGCGGCGCTCCTTCCAATCCCTTTGTTCGCAACCGCTTTGGCGGCAATAACTCGCGCACCCAGGCCAATCCCGATCTCCGTCCCCGCACCCAGGCGAACTCGCAGACGCGGCCCAATTTCGGCGGGCGTGGCGGCGGCAATACGGCTGACCCTTCTAAGGAAGGCAAAGACTACAAAATTATCATCGTGCGCCATATTTACGCCGGTGGTCTGGCCCAGTTGTTTGCGAATGCGGATGTGATTCACACCGAAGATTTCGTCTCTCCCGGACAATTCGGCGGCGGTCAAGGTGGCCAGGGCGGAGGCGGTCAGGGCGGAGGCGGCTTTGGCGGCGGACAGGGCGGAGGCGGCTTTGGCGGCGGACAGGGCGGTCAAAGCGGCTTTGGTGGTGGCGGCTCAGGGGGCGGTAGCTCAGGGGGCGGTAGCTTTGGCGGCGGAATTGGTGGCACCAGCGGCGGCGGCGACACCGGCGGCGGTGGCGGGTTCGGCGGTGGTCTGGGTTTTTAACAGGCCGCTTATGTCCCTCATTTACTCAACAGGAAAACGAACAATGGCTTTAAACTCGATGAAACTGACTCACGTCGCCGGTGCGGCTCTGCTGCTGGGCGCCTTGGCACCCCGAACCTTCGCGCAATCTGCGTCGATTGTCCCTTCGGGTCAAGCCGAAAGCGCGCCTGGCGCTGCGGTTCCGGCCCGCGTTGCGGCTCCCCTGCCCGCTTCGTCGCAGCCGATGACGGACGTTGCGTTTCGTGACATCGAAGTGACCGAAGTCCTCAACATGATCTCTCAGAACTTCAATGTGCCTATGGTGATCGCCGCCGATGTCAGCGGCATCATTCTGCCCGCCATCAATTTGCCCAACAAAACGCCGGAAGCAGCGATTCAGGCGATTGCAACCGCCGCCGGTCTCAAATACCGCAAGCAGGTCGATGGCACCTATCTCATCGCCAAGACTTTGCCTGATGACCCGAACAGTGTATCGGCAAATAATGCGATTACTTTGCCCGGCAACTCGCCCAATTTCGGAAATTCCTTCGGCGCGGCGATGAATCCGGCTTTGCCTTCTTTTGGCGATGGGATGCCCGCTCAAGGGGCCGACAACGCCTTCGATATGCCCCGGTTGATCGATAATAATTCCCGGAGCGAGCGCAAGCGGATGCAGACGCTTTCTCTTCGCAATGTGCCAGCGAGTTTGATGGCCTATTGGATCGATCCGGCCAATAACCCGATTCCTCTGCAACTTCAAAGTTCGATGAACAACGAGAGGAATTATGGGCCACGTCCGATTGCTCGCCCCGCTTTAAGCAGCGAAGATCAGCAAGCGGTGCGCGATGATCTGGCGACCAATTTCAATCCCCGCTTCAACGGCGGAAATATCAATCCTTACACTCAGCAGCGCGACAACGCCGAACTGCGTTCTAACGCCCAGTTTGGCGGCGGGGGTGGCGGACGCGGTGGGCGCGGCGGCAATCAGGGCGGCGGTAATCAGCGTGGTGGCAATCAGCGCGGCGGTGCGGGCGGCAGGGGTGGAGGTGGCGGCGGGGGTCTGTTCGATTTGCCCGAAGGTGTTGACCGTATCGTCGCCATCGACCCGCAAAACGCTCTGCTCGTCTTTGGAACCGACGAAGGCGTGCGCGAATTGACCGACACGATTCAGTTTTTGGATCGCCCGCTCCGTCAAGTCGAAATCGAAGCGCAATTCGTTTCAGTCAACACCGGTGATACCAACAGTTTCGGTATCAACTACAACGCGGCGCAGGGAAACTTCAATGCCAACGCGAATGGCTTTGCCCCATCTCCCCCGGCCAATAGCGGCTCTTTTCAAGTCGGGTTCGTGCGCGGCAATTTCCAGGCGCAGCTTTCCGCACTGGTTTCCAAAAACCGCGCCAAAGTGATCACGGCGCCGCGGGTCTTGGCGATCAATAACCTGACGGCCAGCTTATTTCAGACCTCGCGGACGCCCTTTATTTTGACGACGGTTTCGCAGAGCGGTGGCTTGGGTGGCGGTCAGTTAGCGGCCCAAACCGCGTTTTTTATCGAAACACAGATCGGTTTGAACGTCACTCCCACCATCAACAACGACGACACCATCACCGTCTTGATGCAGCCGCAACTTTCGCAGCAAGGGCAAGGAGTTGGAGGCATCCCTTCGACCACCTCGCAAACGCTGGAAACCATCGCCAATGTCCGAGATGGAGATACCATCGCTCTGGGCGGACTGAAAACCAAAAACATTGCGCGCAGCGGCGATAAAATTCCCTTGCTCGGCGACCTGCCTTTCATTGGAGGTTTGTTCCGCAGCCGGGTCGCAACGGACGTCGAAACCGACCTCATCATCTTCCTCACCGCGCGCATCATTCGCCGTGCCGAAGACGATGCGACTGTCCCCGGCACCTGATTTAGCCCCGGTCAGAAACGGCGAAAGCAGCTTGCTTTCGCCGTTTCTGCATATCTGGCCTGGCCTTTTCCAACCCTGAAAGACTCTCCATGCTGACTTTGATCTCGCCCGATGAGGCGCGGCGCTTGATTTTGGAACGCGCCGCACCGCTTTCCGCGCAAACCGTCGCCCATGGCGAGGCTTTGGGCCGCACCCTTGCCCGCGACATCGTTTCGACGCTACAACTGCCCGCATTCGACAACTCGGCGATGGACGGCTACGCGCTACGTGCCGCCGATGTGTCCGACGCCAGCGAGACGGCGCCGGTCAAGCTGCAAATTTTGGAAATCATCGGCGCTGGCGACGTGCCGCAAAGCACCGTTTTGCGCGGTTTTTGCTCGAAAATCATGACCGGTGCGCCGCTTCCGTCTGGCGCGGATGCCGTCGTGATGCGCGAAGACACCCGTGAGAACGCGCAAAATGTCGAGATTCTGACTACGGCGCGCGTTGGCGAGAACATTCGCCGCGCCGGGAGTGATGTCGCGCGCGGCGAAGTCGTTCTCAAGAGTGGAACCATCATTGGAGCCGCGCAATGGGCGATGCTGGCAAGTCTGGGCCTCGCGCAGATCGAGGTTTTTCGGCGACCCCGCGTGGCCATCATCGTGACCGGGGCCGAGCTGGCCGCAATCGAAGCCCCGCTTGGCGAAAGCCAGATCCGCGATTCCAATTCGTTTGCGCTGCGCGCTCTCGCGCAAAACTGCGGGGCCGAAGTGGTTTGCGTGCGTTTGTGTGGCGATACTTGCCACGAGTTTCAAAGCGTTTTGCAGGAAACCGCGCCGCTTTGCGACGCTATCATCACGTCGGGCGGCGTGTCGGCGGGCGATTTCGATGTGGTGCGCGACGTTTTGCTGGCCAGCGCCGAGGTCATTTTCTGGAAAATTGCCATGAAACCCGGAAAACCGCTGATGTTCGCCCAGTTCGAGGGCAAACCCGTTTTCGCCTTGCCCGGCAATCCGGTCTCGGTGATGGTCGCCTTCGAAGAGTTCGCGCGCCCCGCGCTTTTGAAGATGGGCGGGCGCCGCGCGTTGCGAAGGCCGCTCGTGGATGTGCGAATCGAAGGCGATTTGCGCTCGCCCGGAGGCAAGGTCGAGTTCGTGCGCGCCTCGATTCGGCTCGAAAATGGCGAGTGGCGGGCGCAATTCCCCGCCGATCAAGGCAGCGGACGGCTTTCGACCATGACCAACGCCAACGCACTGCTCGTCATCGACGCGCAGTGCGAATATGTCAACGCGGGCGAAATGGTGCCGGCGCGCCTCATCGACTGCCCGGAAATCGATTAAATCATGCCTGGATCCCCCGAAATTCTCGTTATTTTTCTGCTCGTTCTCCTGCTTTTCGGGCCAGACAAACTGCCCGAACTCGCCAAACAGGTCGGCAAAGGTCTGCGCCAACTCCGCCGCGCCTCGGACGATCTCAAACGCCAGATCAACATCCTCGGCGACGACGACGACGACAAACCTTAATCTGATCTTTCCCCGAATAAGTGGACGGTTAGAATGAGAGGTTGACATGGAAAAACCGACATCGACTCGTCCTAAAAAGGGTGGCTCGTATCCGCCCGA
>JAABUN010005192.1_pt1 | contig 16512 bp, 10 predicted proteins | sample 5559311 | NCBI WGS metagenome assembly JAABUN01 (sample SAMN10711877, study PRJNA513370) | rock metagenome | isolation source: Antarctica rocks | place: Antarctica: Victoria Land, Siegfried Peak sud
ACGACCTCGCCCAGCAGATGCTCGCCTACATCGAGACCTACAACCAGACCGCCAAACCATTCAAGTGGACCTACACCGGAAAGGTCCTCGAGGCATGAAGGCACGAACTAGCAGGATGAACCACTAGTGGTCGGCCGCTAGATGGCCGACGCCGCGGCGGGCGCGGACCGGATCGCCTGGGCCGACGCCCAGATGCCGGTGCTGCGCTCGCTGCGCGCCCGCTTCGCGCGGGAGCGCCCGCTCGAGGGGATCTCCGTGGCGGCGTGCCTGCACGTCACCGCGGAGACCGCGTGCCTCGCGCGAGCGCTCGTGGCGGGCGGGGCGCGCGTCGGCCTCTGCGCCGCCAACCCGCTCTCCACCCAGGACGAGGTCGTCGCCGCGCTCGCGCTCGACAGTGACGTCAGCGTCCTGGCGGCGCGCGGTGAGGACGAGGCGGCCTACGCGGCGCACGTCGCGGCGCTCGTCGCGGGCCGCCCGCAGGTGACCCTCGACGACGGCGCCGACCTCCTCGGGGTGGCCCACGCCGTCGGGTCCGAGGTCGTCGACGGGTTGATGGGCGGGACCGAGGAGACGACCACGGGGCTGCTGCGCCTGCGCGCGCTCGAGGCCGACGGGCGCCTGGGCTGCCCGGTCGTCGCGGTCAACGAGGCGCGGACGGAGCGCCTGTTCAACGACCACTACGGCACCGGGCAGTCCACCTGGGACGGGATCCTCCGCGCGACGAACCTCCTGCTGGCCGGCCGCACCGTCGTCGTGCTGGGCTACGGCTGGACGGGCAAAGGCGTCGCCGTCCGGGCCCGCGGCGCCGGCGCGCAGGTCGTCGTCTGCGAGATCGACCCGATGCGCGCGCTCGAGGCGCGGATGGAGGGCTTCGAGGTCATGCCCGCGCTGGAGGCCGCCGAACGCGGCCAGGTGTTCGTCACGGTCACGGGCTCCCGGGGCGTCTTGAGCGCAGAGCACTTCGCGCGCATGCCCGACGGCGCGGTGCTCGCCAACGCCGGGCACTTCGACGTGGAGATCGACCTCGCCGCGCTCCGCGAGATCGCCACGGGGGGAGTGCGCCAGGCGCTGCCGCTGGTCGAGGAGCATCGCCTCGAGGACGGCCGCCGGCTGAACCTCCTGGCCTCGGGGCGCGTCGTGAACCTCGCCGCCGGCCAGGGCCATCCGGCTGCGGTGATGGACATGAGCTTCGCCAACCACGCCTTGGCTGCCGAGCATCTCGTGCGCGCCGCGACGACCGGCCCGCCGCTCGGCACCGGCGTCCACGCGGTGCCCGAGGCCATCGACCGGGAGGTCGCGCGCCTGAAACTCGCGTCGCTCGGGGTGCGCATCGACGAGCCGAGCGCGCAGCAGCTCGACTACGGACGCGATTGGTCCGGCGGGGGCTGACGCCCGTTGAGGCAGCCGCACCCCCTGCCGATGGGAGCGTCCAATGGACCGTCCCGTACCGCACCCCCGAACCGTCTCCTGGCAGGGCGCCTCGGCGCTCGCGATGGGCGGCTCGAACCAGAGTCTGTTCCTCATCGGGGCGCTCGTCGCCTCGCAGGGCACGGGTGCCGTGCCGCTGCTGGTCGTCGGCCTCGTGCTCAGCTGGGCCGCGCTCCCGGGCTGGATCGAGCTCACGCTCATGTGGCCCGATCGCGTCGGGGGCATCTCCGCGACCTGCGCGGAGGCGTTCCGCCCGTACTCGCCGGTGCTCGCCAACCTCACGGGAGTCGCCTACTGGTGGGGCTGGGTGCCCACGTGCGGCCTCACGGCGCTGCTCTCCGCCTCCGCGCTGCATCACTGGTACCTGCCGGCGATCGACGTCAAGCTCCTGGCGACGGGGATCGTCGTGATCTTCGTCGCCGTCAACCTGGTCGGGGTCCGGTGGGTGACGCGCCTCGCGGTGCCGCTCGCGTGCGCCTCGGCGGCGCTCGCCTTCTTGTCGGCCACCATCCCCGTCTTCGCGGGGAGCGTCGACTGGACCCGCGCGTCGACGTTCTCGCTGGAGCAGCCGTTCGGTGGTGTCCTCGGGACGGTGACCAGCGCGATGGCGGGGCTCTACCTGATCGGCTTCGCGGCACCCGCCTTCGAGGCCGCGGCCTGCCACGTCGGGGAGATGCGCGATCCCGCGCGAAGCCTGCCGCGAGCGATGTTCGCCAGCGCCGGCATGGCGTCGGTGTTCTTCCTCGTGCTGCCCGTGATCTGGCTCGGGGTGCTCGGGCCGAGCGGGCTCGAAGGCGAGCTCATGCGGACGCTCGGGCCGACCTTCGCGCCGCTGGTCGGCGGGGCGGCGAAGGCCTTCGCGATCTGGTTCATGGTGCTCAACATGTTCCACGGGACCCTGCAGCCGCTCGCGGGCGCCTCGCGGACCATGTCCCAGCTCTCCGACGACGGTCTGGTGCCGCGCACGCTCGGCCGCCGCAACCGCCACGACGTGCCGTGGGTGGCCACCCTGCTGACGGCGGGCATGGCGGTCCTCTTCCTGCTCTCCGGCGTTCCGACGTGGATCATCGCCGCCGCGAACTTCTGCTACCTCATCGCCATCGGGTTGCCGAGCGTGGCCGTGTGGCTCCTGCGCCGCAACGCGCCGGAGCGGACGCGGCCGTACGTCGCGCCGCGGGGCTGGGTCGCCGCCGGCATGGTGGCCGCCGGGATCTGGGGGCTCTCGACGGTTCTCGGCTTCCAGCAGTTCGGCCTGCCCACGGTGATCGCCGGCCTGGTCATGGCCTACACGGGATCGCTGCTGTACGTCTGGCGCACCTCGGCCGACCGGCGCGCCCGGGGGGAGCGGATGTGGCAGCGCTCCCTTCACGTGAAGCTGACGGGCGCGATGATCCTGGTGCTCGTCCTCGACGGCGCGGGCTACCTGCTCGCCGTCTCCCACGTCGAGGCCGGCCAGGAGGAACTGCTGGTGATCCTGTCGGACATCTTCGTCGTGGTGGCGATGCTCACCGTCAGCGTCGGCCTCGTCCTGCCCGGCATGATCGCCCACGCCGCGGGAGAGGTCGCCACGGCGGCCGACCGCCTGGCGCGGGGAACCCTGTCCGACCTGACCCGCGCGATGCAGGCGCTGGGGGCCTCGCGTCTCGACGACGCGCACGCCCGGGTGGAGGACACGCGCGTCGACATCCGCTCCAAGGACGAGATCGGCGCCATGGCCGGCTCCTTCAACCGCATGCAGGACGAGGCGCACCGCGCGGCGCAGGCCCTCGACGTGGCGCGCGAGGGGCTGCGGACGACCGAGGACCGCCTTCAGCGCACCATCGAGCAGCAGGCCGCCATCGCGCACCTCGGGCAGATCGCGCTCGAGAGCGGCGACGGCGACGACGTGCTCGACCAGCTCGTGCAGGACGCCGCCCGCCTGGTCCGGGTCGATCTCGCGGTCCTCGTCGAGGCCGAGAACGGCGCCGTCTGGGTGCGGTCCTCAGCGGGGCCGCGCGGCGGTGAGCTCGAGCGGCTAAAGCACGTGGCCGGGCCCCTGTCGGCCCAGGAGGTGATCCGCGAGGACCGCTTCGGGGAGGTCGACCCGCTCAGAGCGGCGTGGGGACGCGCCGGCGTGTCGCTGCCCGTGCCCGGCGGGGACGGCGTCGCCATGAGCCTGTGCTGCGTCCGGGCGACGAGCGGCGGCTTCGACGAGGAGGAGCTCGACTACCTCCGCGCCGCGGTCAACATCCTGGCGGAGGCGCGCTCGCGCCGGCGCTCGGAGCAGGAGATGCTCTACCAGGCGCTGCACGACCCGCTCACGGGGCTCCCCAACCGGGCGCTCTTCCTCGATCGCCTGCGGCACTCCCTCGCGAGCTCGGGCCGCCGTGGCACCACCACGGGCGTGATGTTTCTCGATCTCGATCAGTTCAAGCTGGTCAATGACTCGCTGGGTCACGCGGCGGGCGACGACCTTCTGCGCCAGGTCGCCCGGCGCCTCGGGCATAGCGTGCGGCCCGGGGACACCGTCGCGCGCTTCGGCGGGGACGAGTTCCTGGTCATCGCCGACGCGCTCGACGACGTGGCGCAGGCCAAGGAGATCGCCGGCCGCCTGGTCCTCGCGCTGCTCGAGCCGTTCCGCCTGCAGGACGGCCAGGACCTCGTCGTGCGCTCGTCAATCGGCATCGCCGCCAGCACGGGCGCGGTGGCCCTGGCGGAGGATCTCATCCGCGAGGCCGACGCTGCGATGTACCGCGCCAAGGAGCGGGGGCGGGACCGCATCGAGGTCTACGACGAGGTGATGCGCAGCAGCGCCACGACGCGGCTGACGCTCGGAAACGCGCTGTCCCACGCGGTGGAGCGGGACGAGCTCGTCCTGCACTACCAGCCGATCGTGGACCTGCGTGACGGGCGCATCACCGGCCTCGAGGCGCTCCTGCGGTGGATGCACCCCGTGCGCGGGCTCGTCCCGCCGGGCGAGTTCATTCCGCTGGCCGAGGCGACGGGGCTCATCGTCGAGATGGGGGCCTGGGTGCTGGAGGAGGCCTGCCGGCAGGCAGCGGCGTGGAGGGCCACGATGCCTGCGGGTCGCGCGCCGAGCATCTCGGTGAACCTCTCGCTGCGGCAGGTCACCCAGCCCGGGGTGGTCGACGTCGTCGCGCACGCTCTGGAGGCGTCCGGGCTGCCGCCCGAGGCGCTGCACCTGGAGGTCACCGAGAGCGTGCTCATGGAGGAGGGCGACGTGACGATCGCGACCCTCGACGCGCTCAAGGCGCTGGGGATCGTGCTCGTGCTCGACGATTTCGGGACGGGCTACTCGTCGCTGGCCTACGTCCGCCGCTTCCCGATCGACGTCCTCAAAATCGACCGCAGCTTCATTGCCGATCTCGACGCGGGCGGCCCGGACGCGTTTCCCATCGTCGACGCGATCATCCACATGGCCGACGGCCTGCGGCTGGGGGTGATCGCCGAGGGCATCGAGCGGCCCGAGCAGGTCGAGGTCCTGCGCGAGCTCGGCTGCCACACCGGCCAGGGCTTCTACTTCGCCAGGCCGCGGCCGGGGTCCGACGTCCTGCGGCTGCTGGAGGCCGGCTCGGCCCTGCCGGCCGTCGTCGCCTGAGCGAGGCCCGCCGGTAGGGTGCGCCCGTGCCGAGCAACGACGATTCCGCTGCCGCCGAGCACCCCGCCGTGGCCAAGCTCCGCGAGGCCGACGCCGGGGAGCCCGTCGTCGTCGCCTACGCGCGCGCGATCGAGCGCGTGGTCGCCGGGGACCTCGGCCTGTTGCGTGAGGAGGACATCGAGCCCGTCGAGGAGCTGCCCGACGCAGACGAGCTCCCCGCGCCGGATCCCTCCGACGCGGCGGCGACGCTGGACCAGGCGGTGGTGGTCAAGCTCAACGGCGGCCTGGGGACGAGCATGGGCCTCTCGGGCCCGAAGGCGCTGCTGGAGGTCAAGGAGGGGCTGACCTTCCTCGATGTCATCGCCCGTCAGATCCTGCAGCTGCGCGAGCAGACGGGGGCGCGCCTGCCGCTCGTGCTCATGCACTCCTTCGCGACGCAGGAGCCCTCGCTTGCCGCGCTCGCCGCGCACGACGGCCTCGCCGACCAGGACGTCGCGCAGGACTTCCTCCAGAGCAAGGTGCCGAAGCTCCGCGCCGACGACCACGAGCCCGTCGAGCACCCCGCCGCGAGCGACCTCGAATGGGCGCCGCCCGGTCACGGCGACGTCTACGCCTCGCTCGTGAGCTCGGGGATGCTCTCGAGCCTGCTCGAGCGGGGCTACCGCTACGCCTTCGTCTCCAACGCCGACAACCTCGGCGCGGTGCTCGACCCGGCGCTGCTTAGGTGGTTCGCGGAAGCGGGCGCGCCGTTTCTCATGGAGGTCGCCGACCGCTCGGCCTCCGACCGCAAGGGCGGGCACCTCGCGCGCCGCCGCGACGGCGGCCTCGTGCTGCGTGAGCTCGCCCAGGCGCCCGACGAGGACGCCGAGAGCTTTCAGGACGTCGATCGCCACCGCTTCTTCAACACGAACAACCTGTGGGTCGACCTGGAGGCGCTTGAGGCCGCGCTGGAGGACGCGGGCGGGGCGCTCGACCTGCCGCTGATGGTCAACCGCAAGACCGTCGATCCGAAGGACCCGGAGTCCACGCCCGTCCTGCAGCTCGAGACCGCGATGGGCTCGGCGATCGACGTCTGGGACGGCGCGCAGGCCATCCGCGTTCCGCGCCGCCGCTACGCCCCCGTCAAGACGACCAACGACCTGCTCGCCGTGCGCTCAGACGCGTTCGTGCTCACCGACGACAGCCGCGTCCAGCTCGCGACAGAGCGCGACGGCCGGCCGCCGATGGTCGACCTCGACGCCGAGCACTTCAAGCTCGTCGACGCCTTCGAGGAGCGCTTCGCCGCCGGCCCGCCGTCGCTCGTGGCCTGCGAGCGTCTGGAGGTCGTAGGCGATGTGGCCTTCGGCGCGGGGGTGGTCGTGCGCGGCACCGCCCGCGTCGAGCACCCCGGACCGGGCCGCCTCGAGCTCGCGCCGGGCACCGTCCTGGGTGACTGACTCAGGCCGGGCCGTAGCGCTCGGCGCGCTCGTCCTCGTCCTCGCTCTCCGCCAGCGCCTTCACGAACAGGTAGGCCAGCGCGATGCCCATGACGACGGACTGCTCGACGGCCATGATCGCCCCCGCGACGGCCTGGTCGTCCCCGGCGGTGAGGCCCCACACGCGTGGACCGTCGACGTAGAAGTCGTAGAGCGCGTCCGGCGCGAAGGTGATCGCGATCCCGACGAAGGAGACGAGCAGCTTGGTCACGAGCATGTAGACCACGGGGCCGAACGGCCCGATGGAGATGCGGCCGCGTACGGGCGAGAGCAGATGCCACCAGTAGAAGAGCCCCGCGTTGATCAACGTGATGTGCTCGACGACGTGCACGACGCTGCTCTCGAGCGCCAGGTCGTACAGCGCCGGGATGTGCCAGAAGCCCATCGTCGCGACGTAGAGCACCACCGCGAACGCCGGGTGGGCGAGGACGCCGGCGCGCCGCTCGAGCACCTGTACGCGGCGGGTCATGGGCCGCAGCAGCGTCTTGGTCAGCCCGAGCATGAGCAGGATCGGGACGAGGTCGAGGATCAGCACGTGCTGGACCATGTGCATCGCGAAGAGCTGCTCGCCGAGACGGTCGAGCGGGGAGATCAGGGCGAGCACGATCACCGCCATCGCCGCGAGGAACGCCACCAGGCGCCCCGCGCCCGCCGTCCGCGCGCCGGGCTGCGCGCGCACCGCACGCCAGCGGCGCACGTACGCCGCCGTGAGGATCGCGATCAGCGCGAGGGGACCGGGAGCTAGCGTCCAGGAGGTGTCGGCGGCGGCGAGAGCCACGCGCCGATCATGCCAGCGCCCGCGCGTAGGTGAGCGCCACGACCCGCTCGGCGCCGCCCGCCCGCAGCGCCCGCGCGCAGGCGTCGAGCGTCGCCCCCGTCGTGTGGACGTCGTCGACGAGCACGCACGCCCGCGGTACGACAGCGCCCGTACGCACCCGCACGTCGATCCGTCCGGCGGCCAGCCGCTCGCTCCGGCCCGCGCCGAGCTGCCGCGTCGCGGGACCCGCCCGCTCCAGACACGCCTGCACCTCGCCGACGCCGCGCCCGGCGAGCCCCGCCGCCAGCGTCTCCGCCTGGTCGAACCCGCGCGACCGTGCGCGAGCCCGAGCCGTCGGTACGGGGACGAGCACGGGCGCCGCGCCGCAGAGCCAGCGCGGCGCGCGGGCCATGGCGGCCACCATCGGCTCGGCCGCCGTCCGCGCGCGGCGGAACTTCAGCGCTCCGACGAGCGCCTGCGCCGAGCCCGCGTAGCCCACCGGCGCCCACGCCGCCTCGAAGGCCAGCGCGGCGGCGGGGCAGCGACGGCAGCTGCCCGGCAGCCCGCACCGCCGGCAGCGCGGGTCGGGCAGCCAGGGCAGCCCGCGCCGGCACGCGCCGCAGAGATCGGCGCCGGGCGCGCCGCAGCCGAGGCACGCGGGCGGGGCGAGGAGGTCGCGGAACGACGCCACGGGCACAGCGTCACGCGGCTCCGCGTCGCCGATCAACACCGACGTGCGACAACTTCGTGCAGCGCTTGCGCAGGAAGCCAAGCAGTGATGGCGATCTTGGCCCGTCGGTCGGTCGGTCACCTCCAACGTCCGCCGAGTTGTTGTTGACAGGATGTGACGAGAGCGTATGGTCGATCAGGCACGAGGCACATCTGCCCACCAACGACGCACACTGGAGGCACTCGATGCAGATCGAGCTCAAGGGTCGCAACGTTCCGGTCACCGACGAACTGCGGGAGCACGTCCGCAAGCGGTTCGAGAAGGTCGACAGGCAGGTGAGCGAGTCGGCCCGGCTCGAAGTCGAGCTCTTCCGAGAGCGAAATCCTTCCGTCCCGGACAAGGAGCGCGTCGACGCGACGCTGTACCTCAAGGGCGTGACGCTCCGCGCGAGCGACCACTCGCGCGACCTGCGCCACGCCATCCACCTGTGCGAGCGGGAGCTCAGCCGCCAGGTCAAGCGCCACTGCGACAAGCGCCGCCGGCGTCGCGAGATGCGCCATCGCGAGAGCTTCGGCGGCGAGGGCGCATCGGCGACGATCTAGCCCTCGACGGGGGGTCGCGGGGCGGCCCTGAGCGCCGCCCCCGACCCCGCGCCGAACCCGTTTTTCCGAGACCGGGCCGCTGCTAGCCTGCGAAGGTATGGGGATCCTCGATCGCGCCCTCAACCTGGGCGAGGCCAAGCAGTTCAAGTCCTACGAGAAGCGCGTCTCGCTGATCGCAGCTTTCGAGCCCGAGCTGGAGCTGGACAGCGACGAGGAGCTGCGCGAGCGCTTCGCTGAGCTCAAGCGCCGGGTGCAGGAGGAGGGGCTCTCGCTCGAGGACGCGCTCCCCGAGTCCTTCGCCCTCACGCGGGAGGCCGCCAAGCGCGTCATGGGCATGCGCCACTTCGACGTCCAGCTCATCGGCGGGATGGTCTTGAACGGCGGCAACATCGCCGAGATGAAGACCGGCGAGGGCAAGACGCTCACGGCCACCCTGGCCGTTGTCCTGAACGCGCTCGCCGGCAAGGGAGTCCACGTCGTCACGGTCAACGACTACCTCGCGCGCCGCGACGCGGAGTGGATGTCCCCGATCTATGAGTTCCTCGGGCTCGAGGTCGGGATCCTGCAGAACATGCAGGCCTACGAGGACAAGCAGGCCGCCTACGCCGCCGACGTCACCTACGGCACGAACTCCGAGTTCGGCTTCGACTACCTGCGCGACAACATGGCCACCGACCTGCAGGAGAAGGTCCAGCACGGCGGGCGCTACACCGAGGACGGCCGCCCCCTGGCCACCCACAACTTCGCGGTGGTCGACGAGGTCGACAACATCCTCATCGACGAGGCCCGCACCCCGCTGATCATCTCGGGCGCCCCCGAGGCCGCCGGCGACCTCTACGACAAGTTCGCGAAGCTCGCGCCGAAGATGGAGCCGGGCAAGCGCCCGGACAACATGGACCCGCGGATGAAGAAGGAGTTCGTCGCGGAGTTCGACTTCGAGTTCGACGAGAAGCACAAGACCGTCGCGGTGACCGAGCAGGGCGTCGCGAAGGCCGAGAAGTTCCTCGGCATCGAGCACCTCTACCGCGCGGAGAACGGTCCGCTGGTCAACCACCTCCATCAGGCGCTCAAGGCCGAGTCGCTCTACAAGCGCGACGTGGACTACGCGGTCGTCGAGGGCGAGGTGATGATCATCGACGAGTTCACCGGCCGCATCATGGAGGGTCGCCGCTGGTCGGAGGGCCTGCACCAGGCCATCGAGGCCAAGGAGGGGGTGCGCGTGCAGGAGGAGAACCAGACGATGGCCACCATCACGCTGCAGAACTACTTCCGCATGTACGACAAGCTGAGCGGCATGACCGGCACGGCGCTGACCGAGGCGACCGAGTTCATGAAGATCTACAAGCTCGGCGTCGTGCAGATCCCGACGAACCAGCCCATGGTCCGCGCGGACAAGAACGATCAGGTCTACAAGACCCGCGACGGCAAGTGGTCGGCGGTGGTGCGCGAGATCGCCGCCCGCCACGAGAAGGGGCAGCCCGTCCTGGTCGGCACGATCTCCGTCGAGGTCTCCGAGCTCCTGGGCTCCCAGCTCGTGAAGGCCGGCGTGCCGCACACCGTCCTGAACGCCAAGCCCGAGTTCGCCGAGCGCGAGGGCGAGATCGTCGCGGAGGCCGGCCAGCCCGGCGCGGTCACGATCGCGACGAACATGGCCGGCCGCGGGGTCGACATCAAGCTTGGCGGCAACGCCGAGCACCTCACCGAGCTGGAGCTCGCCAAGCTCGGCTACAAGCCCGACGACCCGGAGTACCAGACGCAGTTCGACACGATCCTCCCGAAGATCGAGGCGCGCGTCGGCACCAACCGGGAGAAGGTCCTGGAGGCCGGCGGCCTGTTCATCGTCGGCACCGAGCGCCACGAGTCGCGGCGCATCGACAACCAGCTGCGCGGCCGCTCCGGCCGCCAGGGCGATCCCGGCGAGTCGCGCTTCTTCCTCTCCGCCGAGGACGACCTGGTCAGGCTGTTCGCCGGGGACCGGATCTACAAGATCCTCGACCGCCTCGGAGAGCACGACGACGAGGGCAACGAGCTGCCGATCGAGGCCGGCATCCTCTCCAAGCAGATCGAGAAGGCCCAGAAGAAGGTCGAGGAGCAGAACTTCCTCATCCGCAAGCGCGTCCTCGAGTACGACGACGTCATGAACGAGCAGCGCCGGATCGTCTACGAGTACCGCGACGGCGTGCTCGAGGGCAAGGACATGGGCGACTCGGCCCGGGCGCAGATCCACGACGTCGTCGGCCGCCTGGTCGACGAGTTCACTCCCGGCGACTACATCGAGGAGTGGGACCTCGACGGGCTCTTCACCGCGATGGAGGACATCTGGCCGGTCCGCGCCACCGCGGCGCAGGTCACGGAGGAGTCCTGGTCGGGCGAGGAGCTGCGCCAGCGCCTCGGCGACGACGCGATCGCGCTCTACGACCAGCGCGAGGAGGAGCTCGGCGCCGAGCTGATGCGCGCCCTGGAGCGCTACCTGCTGCTCCAGATCATCGATCAGAAGTGGCGCGAGCACCTCTACGACATGGACTACCTGCGCGAGGGCATCCACCTCCGCGGCTTCGCGCAGATCGACCCGATCATCGCGTACAAGAACGAGGCGTTCGACCTCTTCACCGACCTCATGAACACGATCTGGGCCGACTTCGCCCGGATGATCTACCACGTCGAGGTCAACGTGGAGGACGATCCCGGCGCCGCGCCGGAGCAGGCGCTCCCCGCGCCCGCGCGCAACCCGACGGGCAGCGCGACCGCTGCGGGCCGTGTCTCCTACTCCGGCGGCGCCGGCACCGCACAGCCCTCCGCGCTGGCCGCGGCCGCCGCGGGCGGCACGGGCGTCCTCGACCCCGGCGGGGCCTACGGCGACTACGACGATGGGCCCGAGCAGGCTGTGCCCGTCGTGCAGCAGCGCCGCGTCGACGAGCACGAGACGCTCGGCCGCAACGAGGCGTGCTGGTGCGGCTCGGGCAAGAAGTTCAAGAAGTGCCACGGCGCCTAGGAGTCTGAGCGAGCGCCGGGCGGCGTGGTCCCCTACGGCTCCACCCAGAGCGAACGGACCCTCATGGCCCGCGCGCTCGCCCTGCTCTTCGCGGCGGGCGCCACCCTGGTCCTCGTGACCCTGGCGCTGCCGCACGCTCCCGACGCCGACGAGCTCGGCCTCACGATCCCGCCGCTGATCGCCTACGTCGTGGCCGCGACGCTCGTCGCGCTCGGCTCGCGCGCCCGCGTCGCGACGTTGCAGGTCTTCCTCGTCGGCGGCAGCGTTCTCATCACCCTCTGCGTGCTGTACGGCGGGGCGGGCGCGGCGGTCTACCCGCCGCTCTACGTGCTTGTCTCGAGCTACGCCTTCTTCTTCTTCCGCCTTCGAGCGGCGCTGGCGCAGATCGCGATCGCCGGCGCGCTCTACGCCGGCGCGTTGCTGGCGACCTCCAACACCGAGGTCGAGGCGGGCATGTGGGTGATGGTCCTCGGCACCATCGCCGTCGGCGGTGCGCTCGTCGGCCGGCTCATCGCGGCGTTCCGCGCGCGGGCCGCCGACATCGCCATGGTCTCCGAGATGGCCGGCGGCTCGGACGCCGGCGCGGCGCTGCGCGCGACGTGCGAGGGGATCGCGGCCGCGCTGCGCACCGACGTCGCGATCGTGCTCGAGCCCGCGCCCGACGGCGACGGCCTGACCGTGGCCGCGATGGCCGGCTCGGCGGAGTCCGGCCTCGCGTTCACGGGGGCGAAGGCGCGCGCAGCGCTCGAGCGGGCGTTCAAGACGGGCCAGCCGGCCGTCGTGGAGAGCGACGAGGCGCCGCGCGGGATGCGGCGCTTCGACGGCGTGACGCTCGGGCTCGCACAGCCGATCCTGCGTGAGAACGCGGCGGTCGCCGTGCTCGCGGTCGCGTGGACGTCGCCGCGTCGCAGCCTGCCGGAGCGCGCCCGCTCGGCCGCACTGCTGTTCGCTGCCGAGGCGAGCCTCGCGCTCGACCGCGCCGAGCAGGTCGCGCAGGATCGCGAGCGCCAGGCGCTCGAGATCAACGACAACATCGTGCAAGGGCTCGTGATGGCGAAGTACACCGCGCAGCGCGGGGACGTCGAGGCCTCCACGCGCGCGATCGACGACACGCTCTCGCGCGCGCGCAAGCTGATCTCCGACCAGCTCGCCGAGGTGGTCAGCGGGCGCGGGATCCGGCCCGGTGACCTCGCTCGCGCGGAGGCCGCGGGGGTCGGTCGCGGCGGCACGGCCAGCCCGCGAGCGCCCACGCCGTCTCCGCCACCGGCGTCACCGCGTTGACCGAAGCGCCCGCCCCGGGCGGGGGCAGACGCCCGGGAGCGTCACTCCGCCGCGGGGGCCGGGGGTACCCTCAGAGTCGATGAGCACCGTCTCCGACGACCTCCCGATCCCCCAGCGCTTGGCGGCCATCCGCGACGCCTGGGAGCTCAACTCCCATGGCGTCGACGTCGACGCGCTCGCGGCCCACGTCGCCGAGCTCGAGCGCCAGATGCAAGACCCCGCGTTCTGGGACGATCCGGCCTCCGCGCAGAAGGTCTCCTCCGAGCACGCGCGCACGGCGCGGCGCGTCGAGCGCATCCGGTCGCTCGAGGCCGACGTGGGCGACCTCGAGGGCCTCGCGGAGCTCGCCGCGGAGGACCCGGAGATGATGGTCGAGCTCGGCGCCTCGCTCGCCGCGATGGAGACGCGGCTCGTCGAGCTCGAGGAGGAGCGGCTGTTCTCCGGCACCTACGACGCGGGCGACGCGCTGGTCACCGTCAACGCGGGTGCCGGCGGCACCGACGCGCAGGACTGGGCCGAGATGGTGCTGCGGATGGAGATGAGGTGGGCCGAGGGCCGCGGCTTCAAGGTGGAGCTGCTCGAGGCCAGCCCGGGGGAGGAGGCCGGCATCAAGTCGGCGACGTTTCGGGCCAGCGGGGAGAACGCCTACGGGCTGTTCGGCGCGGAAAAGGGCGTGCACCGCCTCGTGCGGCTGAGCCCGTTCGACTCCGCCAACCGCCGCCAGACGTCGTTCGCGGGCCTCGAGGTCGCGCCCGTGATCGAGGACGCCGGCGACATCGAGATCGCCGACGACGACCTGCGCTTCGACACCTACCGCGCCTCGGGCGCCGGCGGCCAGCACGTCAACAAGACCGACTCCGCCGTGCGCATCACGCACCTGCCGACGAACACCGTCGTGCAGTGCCAGAACGAGCGCTCGCAGTCGGCGAACAAGCTCACCGCGATGAAGATGCTCATGGGAAGGCTCGTCGAGCGGCGCGAGCGCGAGCGCGAGGAGCTGCTGGCCAGGGAGAAGGGCGGGGTGCAGGAGGTCAACTTCGGCTCACAGATCCGCTCCTACGTGCTGCACCCGTACACGATGGTCAAGGACCATCGCACGAACCACGAGATCGGCGACGCGTCGCGCGTGCTCGACGGCGACCTCGACGGCTTCGTCCGCGCCGAGCTGCTGCGGGAGGCGACGCGGCGCGCCGAGGTCACGTGAGGTCGTCGATCACCTGCGATCTCCTTCTCGGTCGCCGAGCATCCAGTGCGGGTGGATCGTCCACCCGAGCAGACGTCGCCCCTGACCCGCTCGTCCGTCGGGGTCGAAGCTCGCCCCGGCCGCCACCGTGGCAAGGCCCTCGACGGCCGGCCCCATCCGCTCCTGGACGTCGGGTCTGCTCGCCGCGAGCGCCTCCCTGGCGCGGGCAGCGAACGTCTGCTGCTTGGCCGCGGGCAGCCGTGAGAGGAAGAAGAGCATCTGCCGCCAGGCGTAGGCAGCGTCCTTGACGGTGCGCAACGGCCGCGGATTGCGGCGCAGGCGGCCGGCGAGGACGATGACCGCCTCGAGGCAGCGCGAGGCGAGCGCGTCCCAGTCGAGCCTCATCGCGTCGCCGATCCCGAAGGGTCCCGTCAGCACGGCGAGGTTGTGTGTCGTGAGGATCTGCGCCTGCTCGATGACGGTGCCGTTGGCCGCGACCGACCATCTGTCGTCGGCGTCCCGGTCGGCTCGGGCGGTGCAGAGATCGTCGAAGCCTCCAGGCGCCCGGACGGCGTCGTAGTCGATGGCGTAGTAGCGCGCGTACAGCGAGTCTTTGAGCAGCTCGCCGGCATACCGCGCCGCGCGCGGGAACTTCGCCGAGAAGCGCCCCATGAAGATGTCGGCCGCGAGCTCCTCGACGAAGGGCAAGTCGAGCCCCGCTTCGCGCGCGAGCGTGTCGAGCTCGGTGACCAGCGGGCTGGGGAGGATCGTCGCCGGGAAGGCGGTCAACGCGAGCTCGCCGAGGCGCACGAGCGCGGCACGGGAGCCTTCGAGCGTGTCCTCGGTGGCGGTGCGGTGGCGAGCGGCGGCGCGCACCCACGGCAGCTCCTCGACGCGCACCTGATGCTCGAGGTCGAGCAGGAGCAGGGATCGCCGCCGGCGAAACGCGGCGTAGTTGGCCGCCATGATCACCTGCAGATCGGGATCGGGATACGCGGCCGAGACCGTCGCGGCGGCGATCTGCGGAACCAGCTCGGCGAGGACCTCGGCCGAGGCGACGATCCCTTCGACGATCAGGTGCTCGGCCGTCCCCTCCAACGTTCGGCGCACGGTCCGCTCGACGGACGGCGGCATCGCCGTTCCGGCCGGCACGCCGCTCGGACCGGCCTCCTGTGCGGTCACCGGACCGATCAGCGCGTCGATCGAGCGCACCCCACGCGCTTGCGGCAGTACCGCCAGGCGCGCGGAGGCGACGCGCGCGAGCGTGTGATGCATCGGGATCGCCGCGACGGCAGCCTGCGCCCGCCGCAGCGCCAGGTGCCTCGGCGAGCCGGGGCGCCCGCGCTTCTCCACCATCGCGTCGACGGCGTGCTGGAGCAGGCCGCGCAGGCGATCGTCGAGCTCCCGGCCGGCGGCGGCCTCGCGGGTGGCGGCCAGCAGGATGCCGAGGTTGTGCTTCGGGTTGCGGTGCTTGGTAGCGCGCTGGTGCGCCCTCGACAGCGTCCCGTAGCTCTCGATGAGCGACGCTGCCCGGTCGCGCCATCCGGCCGGGAAGCTCGACGCCACCCGCGGTCCGTCCGCGGTGTCCAGCCAGAGGGCCAGCAGCTTGTCGGCGAACGGGTTCCAGACGGTGAGCGTCTCGTGCATCGTGGCCACTTGGCCGTGCTCCCGGCGGGCCGCGAGGGTCTGCTTGGCGGTGCCGACCGGCTCGCGGAACACGATCGCGGAATCGGGCTCCGCCCCGTCTGCTCGCCGGGGCAGGAAGCGCAGCCGAGGCGCGAGCGGCGCGAGATCGTCCGCCAGGTCGATCGCGCCGTGCGTGTCGCCGTGGCCGACGAGCCAGGCGAGGACCGGCAGCGCGGCGTCCTCGGGGATGCGGACCTCGAGCTCGTGGCTGCGCACCAACGCGTCCAGCTCCGCGAGGCCGGGTTCACTGAGCAGGAAGGAGAACAGCGCCTGCCGCGTCGGGGAGAGCCCAGCCCGCGCCGTGAGCGCGAGCTCGTCGGGTTCGAGCGAGCCTTCCGCGGCCGCCTGCCCGGTGGCAAAGCCCCCGCGAACGACCTGCGGGGTCGCCCACGCCGGCAGATCGTCGACCGGCGTGCGCGAGCCGACGCGCAGGCTGCCGGCGGCCATGCCGCGCAGGACCGCGGTCCACTGCTCCACGCGCGTCTCGGCGCGTTCGCGTGTCGCCGGGTCGTGATGCTCGCGGGCGGTCGCAAACGCCTTGGCCAGCTGGCCGAACGCGTACCCCGGGTTCACCTTCTACCCTCTCGTGTCCTCCGCCCATATCCAGCATGGCGGGCTCCGCCCCCGCGCCCTCCGGGTGTCGAGCCCGGTGCTCTGCTGACTGAGCTACATGCTGTCGCGCGGACGACCATACTCGCACCAGCCGAGGTGCCGGCGCGTCGAGGAAGGCGCGCGGCTCGGCGGCCAGATCGGTTCTCCTCGTATGGTCTCGAGGCATAGGCGGTCGCCGGTTCGATCGTCGATCTCTCCGTTCCGACGGAGGGTGCGAGAGACCAAGAG
>JAABUN010005193.1_pt1 | contig 16508 bp, 9 predicted proteins | sample 5559311 | NCBI WGS metagenome assembly JAABUN01 (sample SAMN10711877, study PRJNA513370) | rock metagenome | isolation source: Antarctica rocks | place: Antarctica: Victoria Land, Siegfried Peak sud
TAAAGGGCCTGACCCCTTACGAATTTATTTGCGCCGAATGGCGTAAAAATCCTACTATCTTTAAACGCGACCCGACGCTCGACCTACTCCCCCATCCTCCGGGACCATACAGCTAGCAGATAAGAAGCTGCTTCAGCTGCCTATCCCGCCTACCTCATTGCTGCCACACTTCCCACTGCTGGTTGTTGCCGCCGCTGTAGGGATACTGAATAATGCCGGCCGCGGCGGCGATAGAGGCGCCGTTCACGTCCAGCGCTTGCCCGCTGTTGCGGTTCACCACTTTGAAGAAGTCGCCGCCGGTGCCGGTTAGCTGCCACTGCTGGTTGTTGCCGCCGCTGTAGGGATACTGAATAATGCCGGCCGCGGCGGCGGTAGAAGCACCATTCACGTCCAGCACCTGGCCGCTGTTGCGGTTCTGGATTTTGTAATAGCCCCCGCCAGTGCTCAGCACCTGCCACTGCTGGTTGTTGCCGCCGTTCGGGAGGTATTGAATAATGCCCGCCCCGGCCGTCGTGGAGCCGCCGTTTACATCCAGCACTTGCCCGCTGTTGCGGTTGATAATCCGGTAGTAAGCCGTGGAGTAAAAGGCATCGGTGCCGCCGGTTCCTACCCCCCATCCGTATTTTATGCGGCCCAGGCCCGAGGCGTTGGTGGTGGTCATGGTGTTGCCGTCAAACTGCTCGATGCTGTAGCTGTCGCCGTCGCGCAGGCCGGGCCAATACACACTGCTGATGCCGGCCTTGCGGCACTGGTTGGTGATGCCCAGCAGGTACGACTTCTTGGCGTCCTGCGCGATGGCGCTGTTGTAATTCACGCCCGTGTTCATGAACGCCCCGAACTCGGTGAGTACGGCCCGGCTGCCGTAGCTGCCCACGTTGGTCGCAAAAGCACTTTCCCAGCCGGCCGCCGTGGTGTAGGGCGTCGAGTAGAAGAAGTCGTAGAGGTGAATGGAGAGCAGGCAGCCGCTAAACCGGCTGTCGGCCCCAATGCCCCGGATGTCTTGGCAGTAGCCCGTGCCGCCTAGCAGCACCCGTCCTTTGGGCACGCTGCTGTAGCGGCTCAGCCAGTCGGCGTACAGATTGCCCAGATCCGTTTGGCTGTAGCCGTGGGGCTCGTTGAAGACTTCAAAGTAGACGTTGGCGTTGCTGCCGTACTTGCTCACCACCGCTTGCCACATATTCCAAAACTGCGTGGTGTCGTCAACCTTGCCGTCCTTAGAAGAATTGGCTTCCCAGCAGCCCAGAATAACCTTCATGCCCTTGCTCAGCGCCTTGTCGATGGCCCCGTTGTACGAGTTCCAGCTGGAGCCCAGCACCGTGCTTGGGTTGATGGGCAGCCGCACCGTATTGGCGCCGGTGTTTGCCTGGAAGCCGGAAATAATTTTATCAGCCTTGGCCTGAATGGTGGTGTAGCTGTCGCCCGCCGCCGTGCCCGACAGCACCAGGGCCCCGTCCACGAAGTTGTCGCGGGCATCGGCCCAGTTGAGCCCGGCAATGCCCGCCGCCCCTACCGCATTGCTGATGATTGCAGTGGGTTCGGGTAGCGGGGCCAGCTGCTCTTTTTTGGCGCAGCCCAGCAGGGTTGCGGCCAGCAGCAGGACGGCCCCGCAGGAAGCGGGGAAGCGGAAATTCATTTCCATGGTGGCTTTGGTTGAAAAGGGTGGGGAAGAAAGGTCGGCCCCGGGCCGGAATCGCTGGAATTTACCAAGAGGCTACGATTCTGCTTGGCAGAATTAACTAGCCGCGCTTAGCTAAGCGCCTCGCCCTGGTGGGGTCTCCACCAGGGCGCTCAGAACTTAATATCTCTGGGGGGTTGGCCCCAAAGGGGTCCGGTGAGACGCCCCGCCAGAACGAGGCCTAGTACCCCGGATTCTGCGTCACCGTGCCGCCCGAGAGCTGAATTTGGGGGGTAGGAATCGGGAACAGGTTGTTCTTGTCCGAAATCTGGTCCTTCACTTTGCCCTTGTCGTAGGGGTCGGTGCTGGTGAGCTGGGCGGCATTGAAGGCTTGCATCACGGCCACCAGGCGGTGCTGGCGCACTAGGTCGTAGTAGCGGTGGCCTTCCATGGCCAGCTCCAGGCGGCGCTCCAGCCAGACGTCGTTCAGCAGCTGCGTGCCCGCCGAGGTGCGGGGTAGCACCGTGCCGGGCTGCAGGCGGTTGGCGCGGGCGCGCACCAAGTTTAAGGAAGTTAGGGCTTTGCTATCCTGACCTAGCTTAGACGACGCCTCGGCGTGCATCAGGAGCAGGTCGGCGTAGCGCAGCTCGATGCGGTTGAGCGGCGAGTGGTTCTCCTCGTTGGCGGGGCGCTCGGCCAGCTGCAAGAACATCTTGCGGCTGATGCGGCCCGACTCGTTTTCCGACAGCTTGGTATCGTAATTCGAGTAGTCGAAGCTGGCCGTTTTGGGCCCCACGTTGTCGCCCTGCTTGATGATGGTCCACATCCGGCGCGGGTCGTTTTCCTTCAGAAAGGCTTGCTCCAGGTTGCTGCTCGGCGTGTCGAAGCCCCAGCCGCCGTCGGCGCGGCTGCGCATCACCACCGTGAGCGAGGTGCCCAGGTTGAAGGTTTGGTCGGCGTTGTAGTTTAGCTCAAAAATCGACTCGCTGCTGTTGGGGTTGCTCACGCTCCACACCTTGCTGAAGTCGTCGAGCAGGCTGTACTGGACCGAGCTGATGACCGTTTCGGCGGCCTGCTGGGCCTTGGCCCACTGCTCGGTGTAGAGGTAGGCTTTGGCCAGGTAGGCGTTGGCGGCGCCCTTGGTGGCGCGGCCCTTATCGCTGCTGAGGCGGGCGTTGCGCTCGGGCAGCGCGGCGGCGGCATCCTGGAAATCCTTAATAATCTGGGCGTAGCACTCGGCCGTTGAGGCGCGCGGAATGGCCAGCGACTCGCTCGGCGACACGGTCGTGAGCACCAGCGGCACGCCGCCGTAGCCTTTCACCAGCTCGAAGTAGTTGTAGGCCCGGATGAACTTCGCTTCTCCCATCAGCTGAGCCTGCACGGCGGCGTCGATGGGGGCCTTGGCAATGCCTTCCAGCGCGGCGTTGCAGTTGCCGATAGACTGGTAGATGTGGGTGTAGCGGTTATCGAACCACTCGTTGTTGGGCAGCCAGAAAAAGCGGGCGAAGTCGCCAAACTCGCGCTGGTCGCCGGCAATGGCGTTGCCCTTCCAGGCATCGTCCGAGCCGGCGTCGCCGAACATACGGGTGCGGTCAATCTTCCACCAGTCGTCCTGGTCGGCCAGGGCGTAGCAGCCCATAATGGCGGCCTTGCACTCGTCGGCGGTGGTGTAGTAGTTGTTGGTGGTTTGCTGCCCTTGGGGCGGCGCATCCAGGAAGCTCTTGCACGAGGGCAAACCCAGGCTCAAGCTCAGGCCCAGCACCAGGGTGAGGGGTAGGCGATAATTTTTCATGATTTGGGCGGGTGGGATGAGTTAGAAAGCAATGTTAGCGCCCACCAGGTAGGTACGGTTGGTGGGGTAGTTGCCCAGGTCGACGCCCCGGTTCAGGGCCGATGCGGCGTCGGTGTACGAGCGGCCGTAGCCGATTTCGGGGTCCAGGCCGGAGTACTTGGTGAAGGTGAACAGGTTCTGGCCGCTCACGTAGAGGCGCAGGCTGGCCATGTGCATAGCGCTGGCAATGCCCTTGTTGAAGGTGTAGCCCAGCTGCAGGTTTCGCACGCGGGCGTAGGAGCCGTCTTCCACGTAGAAGTTCGAGAAGCGCGTTAGGTTCTGGTTGTTGTCGTTGGCCGTGATGCGGGGCACCGTGTTGGAAGTGCCTTCGCCGTGCCAGGCCAGGTTTTCGAGGCCCGCGATTTTGTTGTAGTTGTAGCTGCCCGAGTACCACCAGCCCTTGCTGGCGTTCACTACGTCGTTGCCGAGGCTGCCCACCAGCGAGGCTTGCAGGTCGAAGCCCCGGTAGCCGGCCGACAGGTTCACGCCGAAAGTCATGGCGGGGGTAGGGTTGCCGATGTACTTCTGGTCGTTGGCATCAATCACGCCGTCGCCGTTGAGGTCGGAGAAGCGGAAGTCGCCGGGCTTGGCGCCGGGCTGAATCAGCGCACCGCTGGCCGACTTATAAGCGTCAATCTCGCCCTGGTTTTGGAAGATGCCGGCCGTCTGGTAGCCGTAGAAGGCCCCCACGGAGCCGCCTTCTTCCGTCTTGGAAGGCCGCCCGAAGATGGGCGTGTTGCCCGAATACAGCGCCTGGCCGTTGGCCAGCTTGTCAACTTTGGTGATGGCGCGGGTGGCGTTCACGCTCAGCCCGTAGGTGAAGGCGCCCGTCGATTTGGCGTAGCCCACCGTGAAGTCCAGGCCGTTGGTTTTCAGGCTGCCGATGTTGGTTATCGGGCTGTTGTAGCCGTAGCCGGCGTGGCCCGGAATGGCCTGCGCCATGAGCATGTCGGTGGTGTTGCGCCGGAATACGTCGAACGTGGCCGTCAGCTTGTTCTGAAAAAAGCCGAAGTCGGCCCCCAGGTCGTAGTCCTCCACGGTTTCCCACTTCACGTCGGGGTTGGGCACGTTGCTTTGGATAACCGCTACTTGCGCCGTGCGGTCGTCGCCGGTCACGTAGTAGGTCTTGGCGAAGGTGCCGGTGTAGGCGGCGTTGGTGAGGCTGCTGATGTTCTGGTTGCCCACGCGGCCCCAGCTGGCGCGCACCTTCAGGAAGTTCATCGTTTCAAACGACTTCAGGAACTCCTCGTCCGTCACGAGCCAGCCCACCGACAGCGACGGGAACGTACCGAAGCGGTTGGCGGTCGGAAACACCGAGGCCCCGTCGCGGCGCACGCTGGCCGAGAGCAGGTAGCGGCCCTTGTAATCGTAGGTCACGCGCCCGATGAGCGAGGAAATCGTGTTGGTAAAGTCGTTGCCCGTGGCATTGTAGTTGGCCGTGGCCGCGTTGAGGTAGCGCAGGCTGGGGTCGTTGCTGGGGATGGCCTGCCCCGAAGCCGCCTCGGTGCGCGAGTTGAACTTCTCCAGCGTCACGGCGCCCAGGGCCGTGAAGTTGTGGTCGCCCAACGACTTCGTGTAAGTCAGGGTATTAGTGTTGTTCCAGTAGATGTTCAGGTTGTGCTCGCGCGTCACGGAGTTTACCTGGTTGCGCTCGTTGGCATCGATTGTGTAAAAGGGCGAGAAGGCGTTGCGCTCGTAGAAGTTGGTGTTGGTGCCGAAGCGCGTTTCCGCAATCAGGCCCGGTATGAACTCGTAGTTGGCGTACACGGTGCCCACCAAGAAGTACTGGTTGCGCTTGTCGTCGTTGCGCTCCACCACGGCCAGCGGGTTACCGATGTCGGTCGGCGAGGCCCCGTAGTAGTCGTAGGGGTTGCCCGACGTGCCGGGCATCCGCGCCGGCGTGATGGGGTCATCGTTGAACGCATCCCGCAGCAGGGCCCCGTTGTTGAGGTACTTCTGGTTGGTCATCGAGAGGTTCAAATCCTGGCCCACCTTGAGGTGCTTGGCGGCCTGGTACTGCGTTTTCACGCGCAACGTCAGGCGGTCGAAGTCAGAGCCCCGCACCAGGCCGCGCTCCTTGTAGTAGCTCATCCCGGTGGAGTACAGCACCTTATCGGTGCCGCCCGAGAGGCCCAGCGAGTAGTTCTGGGTGATGCCGCGCTGGGCAATTTCCTTCCACCAGTCGGTGGTTTGGGTGTACTGGTCGGGGTTGGTATACACGGGCTGGTTGCCCGAGTTGGCGGCCGCCAGGTTCATGATGCGGGCGTACTCGCTGGCCGAGGCCATGTGGGGCAGCCGCGTCGGGTTCGACACGCCCGTGGTGGCGTCCACCGTGATTACCGGCTCGCTCTTGGTGCCGGCTTTGGTCGTAATCAGCACCACGCCGTTGGCCGCCCGCGAGCCGTAGATGGCCGCCGAAGCCGCATCCTTGAGCACCGTCAGGGAGGCAATATCCTTGGGATTTAGGTAGTTGATGTCGTTCACCGGCAGGCCGTCCACCACGAAGAGCGGGCTGTTGCCGTTGATGGTCGAGATGCCCCGAATGAGAATCTGGGGGGTAGCGCCCGGCTCGGAGCCCGCGCCCACCACCGTCACGCCCGCCGCCTTGCCTTGCAAAGCCGAGCCGACGTCGGCCACCGTCAGCTTGGCCAGCTCAGAGCCCTGCACCGTCGTCACGGCGTTGGTGACGGTGCGCTTTTCCTGGGTGCCGTAGCCCACTACCACCGCCTCGTCGAGCTGCTGGGTGCTGGGAGCCATCTTCACCGAAAAGGTGGTGCGCCCGCCCACCGCCACTTCCTGCCGCTCGTAGCCAACCGACGAAATAACCAGGGTAGGCGTGGGCGTGCCGTCGGGAATGCGCAGCGCAAAGCTGCCGTCGGTCCCGGTGGTGGTGCCGAGGGTAGTGCCCTTGAGCACGATGGTAACGCCCGGTAGGCCAGCGCCTTTCTCATCAACCACCGAACCGGTAATGGGCGTATCGGCAACCTGGTGCCGGTGTGGGAAGCTCAGGGTGGCGTGCGGGGGCGCCACGGGTGCGGCAGCCGCGGCCAAAGGCAGCAAGGCTCCGAACAGGAGTAGAGGTTTAGCTTGCATCAGCAAGAGAAGTATGCGGCTGGCCGAAACCAGTCTGGGTGGGAAAAATCGAGAAGTGCAGCGCGGCCTACCCCCGGCCCCGCGCAAGGCAGGCGCTCCGTTTTCAGGGGGTAGGGACACTGTAAAAGTATTGGCCTGCCAGGTACCCCGAGGGGTTGGTTTTCGGCAGAAAAGGGCCCTAAATCTGCCAGTTAGCCTTGGGATGTGCTTGGTTGACGAAGAAGTATCGGCTTGATTGTCAAATACCTGCCGCCAGCTGTTTTTCGCCCTCGCCTGCGGGCTGGTTTAGCGGTGCAGCTCGCTCAGAATGGAATGGTCGAGGGTCGCCAAGGTTGCCTGCTGGGGCTTGAGCAGCTCGAGCACCGTGATGTCGTTGGCGCCTTTGCGCAGCCACTCGGCGGGCACGTAGAGCGTCTGCTGGGGCCCGATGGCCCAGTAGCGGCCCAGGTGGTGGCCGTTTACCCACACGCTGCCCTTGCCCCACTGGCGCATGTCGAGGTAGGTGTCGGTGGGCGTGGCCACGGTGAAGGTGCCGGCGCGCAGCACTGGCCCGCTGCTGGCCGTGGGCGCCGCCGCGCCCGCCCTGGCGATGGCCGGCGCCTGGTCGAAGGGCAGGCTGTACATCTGCCAGCCGCTCAGCTCGCGTCCGCTCAGGCTCACGCTCTTGGTGATGCCTTTGGTGTTCTGAAGCAAATACTCGCCGAAGTTAACGCGGCCCATATTCTCAACCAGAATATCAAGTTGCACCTGGCCCGTCGGCAGGGTCAGGCGCAGGCTGTCCTGGCGCTCGCGCCGGTCGAGCGTCCCCACGCGCTTCCCGTTGACCATGACCACGGCGTAATCGCGCAGGTCACGCAGCTTCAGCAGCTGCTTCCCACCCCTGCCCGTTACGGTGGTGCGGTAAAGCACGAAGCCGTAGGCTTGCTTGAGGTTTTCGAAGGTGAGCGGCTTTTGACTGGCTACCGGGGCGGGCAGGCGCTCCAACAAACCCAGGCTTTTAGTGAGCTGCATGGCAGGCAGCGCCACACTGGGCTTGGCCGCCGGAATGGGGGGTAGGGGCTGGCCCTTAGGCCGGTACTTGGAAATGACCTCGCGGAAGGCCCGGAACTTGGCCGTGGCGTTGCCGGCCTCGTCCAGGGGGGCGTCGTAGTCGTAGCTACTCACCTGGGGCTCATAGCGCGAGGTGTCGCCCTTGAAGTTGGCGCCGTTCATAAACCCGCGGGTGGTGCCCCCGTGAAACATGTACATGTTAATCGACAAGCCGGCGCGCAGCACCGAATCCAGCGGCGCCACGTAGTGCGAGGCGGGTACCGTGTGGTGCGGCGTGCCCCACCAGTCGAACCAGGCCGGGTACCATTCGGCGATGTAGTAGGGCCCCTGGCCGTCGTGGTTGGCGCGCACCAACTGGCGCACCTGGCTGGGCTTGTCAATGCCGTTCACGGCGGGCAGCAGACCGGGCAAGTGGCCGGCGGCCACGTCGCGGGCGGGGTCGCAGGTGTAGAGCAGGCCGTCGAAGCCGGCTTGCTCGAACAACTTTTTATTGAGGGCCAGGTACTGCTTGTCAGCACCGTAGGAACCGTACTCGTTCTCGATTTGCACCATCAGCACGGGGCCCCCGTGGTTGATTTGCAGCGGGGCCAGCTGCTGGCCCACGGCTTGGATGTAGCGGCGGTAAGCGGCCACGTACTGGGGCTCCTGGCTGCGCACCTTCAGGCCGGGCACGTTCTGGAGCCAGTAGGGGTAGCCGCCAAATTCCCATTCGGCGCACACGTAGGGGCTAGGTCGCAGAATGACCCAGAGGCCTTCCTCCTGGGCCATCTTCACGAAGGCGGCCACGTCGTTATTGCCTGTGAAATCATACTTGCCCGGCTGGGGCTCGTGAACGTTCCAGAACACGTAGGTGCCGATGGTATTCAGGCCCATGGCCTTCGCCATTTTCAGGCGGCTGCGCCAGGCCTCGCGCGGAATGCGGGGGTAGTGCAGCTCGCCCGATATCATCTGCAGCGGCTTGCCGTCGAGCAGAAAATGTTCGGCTCCCAAGGCGAAGGTGTGCTGGGGCAGCTTGGCCGCGGGTGGCACCCGGCGCGCGGGGGTAGGCCGGGGCGGGTGGGGCTTGCCGAGCGCCGCGCCGGCGAGGAGCAGGAAGAATAACACGTGCTTAACGGTAGAGCTTCTCATACGGAGAGAAAATGCGGGCCGCGGCTAGGCCGGGCGGTTGGGTGGGAAATGCGCCGCCCTGCAAAGACCGGCGCTGGATAGGTGTTTTGGGGAAGGAAGCAAATGTACCGGCCCGAAACGCCCGGCAGGGGGTACTTTTCCGGCAAAAAGCACCTCAAATCGTGGATAAAGCCAAAAATGACCGGTACAACCGGCTTCCACCCGGCAGCTTACCGGCCTTGCTTTTACCTTTAATGTAGCCAGGGCCCCCGACTACCTGTTGGCCTTAAGTATGTGGACTATTTAACCGCGGCAACCAGGCTGGCGGGCCTTGCCCAAGTGCCGGGCTACTCTTATTTGCACCATGAAAGCGATACACATCTTCCGCTGGGGATGGCTGCTCGGGCTGCTGCTGGCGGCCGGAGGAATAGGGCACGCCCAGGACACCCCGCCCGGCGACTTCCGCTTCGAGCACATCACCGTCGACCAAGGCCTGTCGCACAGCGACGCCATGGCCGTGGCCCAGGACCACGATGGCTTCATTTGGATTGGCACCAACCGGGGCATCGACCGCTACGACGGCTACCACCTCAAGCAGTACGCGCTGCCCATCAACCCCCGCAACGGAATGGCCGGCAACCGCATCACGGCCCTGCTTACAGCCCCCAACGGCCAGCTCTGGGTGGGGGCCGAAAGCGCGGGCATCAGCCGCTACGATGCCGCCCACGATGCCTTCGTGCCCCTGGAGGCGCGGGCGCTGCCGCCCGCCTACCGGGCCCTGGCCGGGCAGCTGGCCCAGAGCGACGTGCGCGCCCTGACCACCGACGGGCAAGGCCGCCTCTGGATAGGCACGGCGCAAGACGGCCTGTTCGTGCTGAGCTTCGACGGCCAGGGCCACCAGGCCCTGCGGCAGCTGCCGCCCATAGCCGCCGGCCGCCCCTCCCTCAACCAGGTAACGAGCCTGACCGTGGACGCCGAAAACAACGCTTGGGTCGGGACGCGGGAGGCCGGCCTGGTGGTGGTGCGCACCGCCGAGCCCGACCTGCCCGTGGAAGCCACGTCGCTGACCCTGCCCGTGAGCGCCCTGACCCTCGACCGGCGCGGCGACCTGTGGGTGGGCACCGAGCGGCAGCTGTTCTGGGTGCCGGCGGCCAACCGCCGCACCGGCCACGCGCTGGGGGCCCACGCCCTCCCCCACCTCTACCCCCGCATTCAGGCCCTACACCTCGACTCGTTTGGGCGGCTCTGGGCGGGCACGCTCTACGGCCTTTACATATGGGAGGCGGGGGTAGTGACGGGCACGGCCCCGCCCCTGCAAACCGCGCGGCCCACCCTGTTTCTGCCCCGCGACGGCGAGGTGCACGGCCTCAACTCGGAGCGGGTGCACCAGATATTCGAGGGCCGCGACCAGCTGGTGTGGCTGTGCGCTTCGGCGGGCGGCCTCAACAAGGTGGACCTGCGGCAGCGCGCCTTTGGGCAGCTGCGGCACCAGCTCACGGGCAAGCCGGCCCTGTCCAATGCCAACAACTACATCAACGCCGTTTACAAGGAAGAAGCCACGAACACGCTGTGGCTAGGCTCGCGCAACGGCGTGTCGGCCTACGACCTGACCCGCCACACCTACCGCAGCTACCTCAACCAGCAGTCCGACACCGTGCCCGGCGTGGACGTGGCCACCATCTTCCGGGCCGCCGACGGCACGCTCTGGTTTGGCACCCGCGACAACGGCCTCGTTGCCCTGCGCCGCACCGGCGGCCGCGAGCAGCTGACTACCTACCGCTACCTGCCGGACGGCTTCGACCTGGCCACCACCAGCGTTGAGCACCTGGCGCAGGACGGCCAGGGCACGCTTTGGGTGGCCACGTTCTCGAAGGGCTTGCTACGCTTTAGCCCCGACGGGCACTTCCTGGGGCGCTACGATGCCCGCCCCGCCCGCGGCGGCCTGCCCACCGGCCACTTTACCTACCTGCTCTACGATGCCCCGCGCGACGTGCTCTGGGCCAGCACCCGCAACGCGGGCCTGCTCAAGCTGCGCCCTACCCCCGACTCGCTGCGCCTGCTGCGGCAGTTCAGCTACCACCAGGGCGCCGCTACCGGCTTGCGCGTCAACTACGTGTGGCCGCTGCTGCTGGGCAAGGGTGGGGCCCTGTGGATAGGCACTATCGGCGGGGGCCTGCACCAGCTCATCACCGATGCGCAGGGCCGCGAAACCATTCAGCAGTATGCCAATTACTTGCCCGAGAGCGATGCCGAGAGCATTCTGCCCGACGACGCGGGCAACCTCTGGATTGGCGGCACCGGCCTCTACCGCTTCACGCCCGCCACCCGCCGCTACCTGCGCTACGACGTGGCCGACGGCCTGCAAAGCGATGCCTTTAAGATTGGGGCCGCCGCCCGCGGGGCCGATGGCACGCTGTACTTCGGGGGCATCAACGGCCTCAATTATTTCCAGCCCTGGGCCATTCAGGCCAACCCGTCGCCGCCGCTGGTACAGCTCACCGGCCTGCGCGTGATGAACCAGTCCGTGGCCGTGGGCCAGCCCTTCAACGGCCGCGTGCTGCTGCCGCGGGCGCTATCGCAGCTCCAAACCGTGACCATCAAGGCCGCGGAAAACGACTTTTCGGTGGAATTTGTGGCGCTCAACTACACCAATCCGCAGAAAAACCACTACGCCTACCGCCTACTGGGCTACCACGAAGACTGGGTAAACCCCGGCCCCGGCCAGCGCACGGCCAGCTTCGCCAACCTGCCGCCCGGCCACTACACCCTGGAAGTCAAGGCCGAGAATGGCGAGGGCAAATGGTCGCGCCGACCCGCTACCATGCAGTTTGAAGTGCTGGCGCCGTGGTACAAGACCTGGTGGGCCTACCTGCTCTATGCCGGCGGCCTGTTTGGCGCCATCGCGCTGTACCGGCACACAGAGCTAACCCAGCAAAGCCTGCGCGGCAAGCTAGCGCTGGAGCAGTTTCAGACGGAGAAGGAAAAAGAGCTAACCAACCTCAAGCTGGGCTTTTTCACCAACATCTCGCACGAGCTGCGCACCCCGCTCACGCTCATCCTGGGGCCCATGGAGGAGCTAATTGTCGCCCGGGGCCCCATCGATGGCGTGCGCGACAAAGTGGTGCTGATGCACAAGCAGACCCGCAAGCTCTTCGACCTGGTGAACCAGCTGCTTGACTTCCGCAAGGTAGAGGCAGGCAACGTGCCGCTGCGCGCCGGCTACGGCAACGTGCTGCGGTTCGTGGCCGACGTGTTTTCGGTATTCCAGCAAAAAGCCGCCGAGCGCCGCATCGAGTACTTCCTTGACGTACCGGCCGAGCCAGTTTCCTTGTACTTCGACCGCAGCAAGCTGGAAATCATCCTCACCAACCTGCTGGCCAACGCCTTCAAGTACACGCCCGAAGGCGGGCGCATCGAGCTGGCGACCACCGTAGTGGGCACGCCCGGCAGCGAGGCAGTATTCAATAAAGAGCAGCTGACAGGCAATTACTTGGAGATAAGTGTAATTGATACAGGCACCGGCATCAAGCAGGACGAGCTGGCGCACATTTTCGACCCCTACTACCAGGCCTCGCACACCGACACGCTGCGCATGACGGGCACCGGCATTGGGCTGTCGCTAGTCAAGCAGTTTGCGGAGCGCCACGACGGCATGGTCAGCGTCGAGAGCCAAGTGGGGGTAGGGACCACTTTCCGGTTGCGGCTGCCGTTTGGCCGGGCCCACCTGCTCCCCGCCGACGTGCTGCCCGATGCCGAGCAGCCCGAACTCCTGGCCCACGTGCCCGAGTTGCCGGCCGCCTTTATGCTCTCCAACGAGCCGCTGACGCTCGGCGCCCGGCCGCACCTGCTGGTGGTGGAAGACAACGACGAGGTCTGCCAGTACCTGGAGCAGCTTTTCGCCGCCGACTTTGAGGTGCACACGGCCGCCGATGGCCTGGAAGGCTGGGCGGCGGCCCTGGCCCACACCCCAGCACTGGTTATCAGCGATGTGATGATGCCGCGCAGCGACGGCCTGGAGCTGTGCCGCCGGCTCAAGCAGCACCCCAAAACGGCGCACGTGCCGGTGCTGCTGCTCACGGCCCGTACCGCCGCCCTGCACGAAGTCGAAGGCCTCGACCTTGGGGCCGACGACTACGTGAGCAAGCCCTTCAACCCGCTAGTGCTGCAAGCCAAGGTGGCGGCCCTGCTGCGCAACCGCCTTCAGTTGCGTGAGTACTACCAGCGCCAGATCCTGCTGGAGCCCACCGAGATAGTCATTGCCGACGGCGACCGCACTTTCCTGGAGCAGGCCATGCGCATCGTCGAGCAGCACCTCACCGACCCGGCCTTCAGCGTGCTGGTGCTGGCCGGGGCCCTGTGCATGAGCCAGTCGGTGGCGTACCGCCGCATCAAGAGCATCACGGGCCAGACCACGGTCGAGTTCATCCGCGACGTGCGCATGAAGCGGGCAGCTCAATTGCTGGCCCAGCCCCAGTTACGGGTGTCGGAAGTAGCCTTTCAAGTGGGGGTAGAGAACGTCAAGTATTTCCGCAAGACCTTCCATAAAATCTACGGCATGGCCCCGTCCGAGTACGCCCGGCAGCACCGCCCCGCCCGCGAAGCTGCTCTGGTCGATGACGACTCCAACGATGTGCTTGACGAGGAAGCGGAGTAGAGCAATCAGTTTATCACAGGCGAGTAGGGCGACAAAAACAGCAGGCGGGCTCCTCGGGCTTCGACCAGGGCGGCCATGCCCGCCACCTTATGGACAGACAAGTTGTCGAGCACAACTACGTCACCAGGCACCAGGGTGGGGCCGAGCACCTGGTCCAGATACAGCGCGAAGCTGTTCTGATTCAAGGCCCCGTCCAAGCTCATGACGGCTTCCAAGACGCTGACCGTCAATGCCCCACCAGCATCATGGACGTGCCCACCCGCAAAGGAACACCCTGGCCCACGCGCTGCCCGCCTGCGTCTCGGCCGTAGCGGCGGGTAAACGCTAGGTGCAAACCTGTTTCATCCACGAACTTGAAGCGGCGCGGGTCCTCGTGTTGGGCCAAGGCCTCGACAAAGGCTCCGCGCAGGGCTACGACGCGGGACGTGTCGCGCTCGGCGGCGTGGAGGGCTTTTTTACGCCGCAAATCGTGCTCGGCCAGCACCCGCCAGACCGTGCTCAGACAGACGCGCTGGCCGCGCTCGGCCAGCAGGGTGCCGCGCAACTCGGCCAGCGTCACGTCGGGCTTCTGGCCAACCAAGGCCACCAAGCGGGCCTGGGCAGCGGCATCCAGGCACCGGCCCGGCCCCGTTCCAGGGCTTGGCGGCCACCGTTCCACTTGTGCGATGGCGGTGTAAAAGCTTGGCTGCAAACGATAAGCTCACCTCAAGCTGGGTAGCTACGACGTGTTGGTGTTGCCCCGGCCGCTGGCAGGCGGCCACAACCTTTTCGCGTAAATCGGCTGAATAGGCTTGCATCTTCCTACATACGTAAGTACTCAAAATGTATAGTATGAGGTGGTCGAGTAAAACGGGACAGAACGGGGCCTTATATTTCTTGCCTGATGATCACCCCTCCTAAACCGACCAAGCGACGCACCTATGATGCAGTCTTTCGCGCCGAGGCCCTGCGCTTAGCCAGCGAAAGCCGTTCGACCCAAGCCGCCGCCCGTGCTTTAAACTGAGGTGGTCGGTTAAACCAGGACAGGTTCACCGCTTAGTTTTCTCACCGGCCTACTCCGCGCTGGGCTCTGAAAAGCATAGTGGCTGTTGCAGAAGTACCCGATTCGGTAGCTGTACTGAGGAGGTCTAGCGGAGGCGGACAGCAGTAGTACGCACTTTTCAGCCAGCCATGACGAGGCTGCGTGGACGGTGGCGTTTCTCAAAAGGGGCACTTTAGCGAAGACCCTTACCGCAGAAAGGTCCTGGCCAGGGCATTATCGGGCGAGGAGCCGGGCCGTAGCGCGCCGGAACAAGCGCTTGACCTGCTCGGCCCGAAAGGCCTTGCCGGTACGGGTGAGAAAGCGCAGCGCATTCAACTTCTCGGCAATTTGGGAGTAGTTGAACCCTTTCTCGCGCAGCAGCAGAATGTGCGCCGCCGCCCGGTCATTGTGTTCATTCGTCCGCGCATTCGCTTGGTTGCGGTCCCGCCCCTTCTGGGTCGCCGTGGGCGTGAGGTTGGCCGGTGTACCGAGTTGGGCACCCCGCTCCTTCTTGGCGGCGAGCGCGGCTTTTGTGCGCTGAGAGATGAGTTCGCGCTCGTGCTGGGCGAGCACGGCAAAAAGGCCCACGGTGAGGGTATTGGCATCGGGCATATCGCAGCACACAAAGTCCACCCCCGTGTCGCGGAGTTGGAAGATGAAGCCCGCATTTCTAGACAGCCGGTCGAGTTTGGCAATGAGCAGCGTCGCGCCCTTCATCTTGGCCAAGGCAATCGCGGCAACCAGCTGAGGCCGCTGGTTTTTCTGGCCGGACTCTACTTCGACGAATTCCCCCAGCAGGAGGGCTGCCGGCGCGAAGGCCTGGACGGCGGCGCGCTGGGCTTCGAGGCCGAGGCCGGACTGGCCTTGCTTCTGGGTCGAGACGCGGAGGTAGGCGACGTAGGATTTCATGCGGGCGGGGGAATTCAGACAAAAATACTCCCCTTTTTGCTCATTTCACAGTCGTTAAACGTCCGTTTAACTTTTGTGACAAATGGCAAAATGAGGGTACTTTTGCCCCATGACCCGCTTCGTCGCCTACTTCCGCGTCAGTACCGTTCGCCAAGGTCAGTCCGGCCTTGGGCTCGAAGCCCAGCAGGCGGCCGTGCAAAATTTCCTGCGCGGCGACGCGACGTTGGTGAGCACCTTTCTCGAAATTGAGAGCGGCAAGAAAAATGAGCGGCCCCAGTTACAGGCGGCCATTGCTCGCGCCCGGCAGGAGGACGCGGTGCTACTCGTAGCCAAGCTCGACCGGCTGGCCCGCAACGTCGCCTTCTTGGCGACCCTCATGGAAAGTCGCGTGCGCTTCCAAGCCGTCGACCTGCCGGCGGCCGACGAATTTACCCTGCACATCATGGCGGCCGTGGCCCAGAAAGAGGCGTCGGCAATTTCGACTCGTACGCGCGATGCGCTCACGGCCAAGAAAGCGCGGGGCGCGCAGTTAGGCAGTCCGGCTAACCTTACCCAGGCTGCTCGCGAGAAGTCGTGGGTGGCCATGCGCGAAAATGCGCAGGCGAATCTGAATAATCGGCAGGCAGCTCAACTGGCTGCTTTGCTGCGCGCGACTGGGTCCACATTGCGCGCGATTGCCGACCAGCTCAATCAGTCGGGCTATCGTACCCGGTACGGCAAAGCGTTTCACCCGATGGGCGTGCAACGACTCTTACCAAAACCACTCGAATAGCCCGGTTACGGGTGGCAAAGCCTGCGCTCCCTCCCTAGGCCTTCCTAATCAGTATGAAGGCGATAACCGCTATTTTTCGCTTGTGGACGAGGAATAGCCCCGTGAATTTTTAGTGTAGCAGGTAAGCCCCACCAGCTAGGGTCACGCCAAGTAACATCGTCAAGAGAACCTGCCGACGCCGCCGCCGCTGGCGAGACCGTTGCGAGCGAGGCTGAAGCGTTAAATAGGCAACCATGGGCATAGGAAAAGCTTAGCAATAGGCAGCTTACGGCAATTATAGCGCCATCATCAGGGGGTAGCTGAGCAAGCAAATGATACATTGTTAGGCCCTTAGAGGGTGTAGGGTAAAGGAAAGCTAATGTAAATTTGCACCATGAATCGCCTACCCTACCCAACCGATTTAACTGACGAACAGTGGCTTATCCTCAAGCCTTTCTTTCCAACCAGCGGCTATGG
>JAABUN010005194.1_pt1 | contig 16506 bp, 20 predicted proteins | sample 5559311 | NCBI WGS metagenome assembly JAABUN01 (sample SAMN10711877, study PRJNA513370) | rock metagenome | isolation source: Antarctica rocks | place: Antarctica: Victoria Land, Siegfried Peak sud
GGCGTGGGCAGAATAGCCTTGCCCGCTGCCCACCGTCGCCAGGCCGTCGTTGTCGGTCAACAATGCGCGCTGCCGCTCAGGAAATGCCGGATCCGGATCATCGAATGTCGGCAAGAGCCCGGATCATATGGCGAGGTCTGGACCCTGCGCGACATCGCACGGGTGGCCGACCGCTGGCGCCGCACGCCGACGTAGCACCCCAGCGCCAGTGCCAGGTCGGCGGGGAGGAGGAGCCGATCCGCGCGCCGCGTCGCTTGCGGCCCGCTGTCGGCGCTATCCGGCGGCCCGGAGGTCGCGTGTTACCCCGCCATCGCCAGGGCGAGTCGCCCGAACTGGCCGACGACGACCCGGATGGCGGGGGGCTCCTGGTGCCACTCCAGCCGCGCGCTCGAAGTATTGCACGAGGTACTCGTTCCCGTCCTCCAGCCGCTCGACGGTCTCCTCCGTGAGCGGCAGCCCGAAGAGCTCCGCGCCGCCCTCCTACGTCCAGTAGTAGCGGAACCGGGCGAGGTTATGCCCCGTCTCGGGGAAATACCGCAGCTCGCTGGTGACGTCGTCGCCCCCGCCCGGCAGCGGGGCGACCGGCGGTTCTGCCGGGCGGAAGCGCCGCCCGAGCTGCCCGATCAGCACGTTGTACGGCGGCGCGTTCTCCGGGTGGTACTCGAGCCGGGTGCGCTCGAAGTAGGGGTCCGACAATCAACGGGACGGAAAGTCGGATTAGGGGCCGAAACGGGCGGGCATGGTTGCCCGTCGGCAACGCCACCCGGCTCCCTGCTCCGCAATTTTCCTTGGCCTGTCAGGGAATCGGCAAGCCCGGCGGCCGGTGCCGATGCCGGACTTGTCGCGGAGTGGCCGCCATCGTGCCGCAGCGCCTCGCCTGATTCTCGCGCGCGTTTGCCTTGCTACTACAAGCAATTCGTCGCTTAACCCGACTTTCCGTTCCATTGATTGTCGGACCCCGTTTCCGATGGGTGCGCGTCTGGCGGTGGCGCATGAAGCGCCGCAAGGGCGTCGGGTGAAGGCGATTGGCGCGCACTTTACGCATGGCCCTGAGGCAGGACGCTTCGCGTACCAGTGCTGGGCCAGCCTGCCCAAGAGCCGCGCTAAGAAGCAGCGCAAGACACCCGCGCAACTGGCGGCAGCCCACGGGCTGGGGGTGAAGGAGGTGGGGCCGATCAGCTCGGAGCGCTTGCTGGCCTTCATCTGGCGCGCGGCAGGGCGCGCGGCAGCGGCCGATGCGGGGTGGCAGCGCGAGCACCCCTTGGTGGTGGTGCTGGACAATTATTCGGGCTCTCCCGTAAAGTTGGTGCTTCGGGTAGATTTCGCTCCGGAAGTGGGGAGACGCAGTCGGGATCAGCGGGAGATCGGTGCCGAGCGGCCGACATGCGGACGTTTTCGCGGGCGATTGCCCTACTTCGGGACCTGATGCACCAACTTTACGGGAAACCCCGGATCATACGGCGAGGTGTGCACCGGGAACCCGTCGCCGTGTCCGGTCGGGCGCGCCGGCCGATAGATCAGGCCAGCTCGTGGTCGGTCGCGCGGTTGTCCATGATCGCCTGGCGCAGCCGCTCGTACCCGTCATGCCCGCGCGGGTCCCAGATAGGGTCGCCGGTCACCCTGAAGCGGGCGCGGAGGTGCGCCTTGATCAGGCGGCGGCAGAACAGCCGGGTGACCGGCTTGTCGCCGGGTTTGCGTCGGCGTTCGAGCTGGCGCAGCACCTCGGTGTAGTGGCCGTAGGCCCACCATTGGAGGGGTTCGGTCAGGGGATCCATATTGATAGTATGAACATAGTAATACAAGAAAAGGAAATCACTATGGCTTCCGAGAACCAGGCGCTTCAGCGACTCGCCAACCAAATGCAACAACATCTTCAGGCGAATGCTGCTGTTATCGCCGTGGCGATGATGGGGTCACTCGTACAGGAACGTCAGGATGCGTGGAGCGACCTCGATCTGCTCATCGTGGTCGAGGAATCGGTGCGAGACCGCTTCTACCCGACCTTGGCGTGGTTGCAGCCGTTCGGCGGCGTCTTCGCGTGCGCGCAATCAGCATCGCCCTTCGCCAGCGTCACGCGCGTGTGCTTCGCGGATTTTCGCCGACTCGATTGTGTCATCACCACCGAGGCCGCGCTGGTTCGGCTCACGGAGTGGCCCCAGGTCCCCTTCTGGAGTGGTACGCAACTGCTGTTCTCACGCTCGGACGCCGTCACGGAGATCCTTGCGCGGATGCATGAGCGGCCGCATCCAGGGGCCTTCACCAGCGAACAATTTCGGCAGATGCACCAGCGTTTCTGGTTCGGTGGGGTTGCGGCAACGGCCAAAGTGGTGCGCGGAGATGTGCTCATCGCGCTGCACCTGGCGCTCGATTTGTTGCGCGATTGCTGTGTGCTAGCCATGCTCCTGCGCGACCGGGAGACGGGAGCGGTTATCCATCGCGACAGCGCCCTCGGGCAGGCTTTCGTCGCTCGGATCGCCAGCGCCAGCCAGCCTTTTACGGCGTCCGGCATCCTGTCGATGATCGAACAGGCGGCGATTGCCTTCGACGAACTGTCCAGCCAGTGGTCTCCAAATTATGAGGCGCACTGCCAGCCGTTGTTGCAAGCGCTGGACCGGGCTCGCCAGACGATAGTCGATTGAACCTGCCGATAGTTAAGACACCGACGTAGCGCACCATTTTCACCGCTCTCCGACCCTGGAAGGTGCTGTTGCCATTCAACAGTAGCGACACGGCCGGAGGGAGATTTGGACCAACTGGAGGCGCTGCGACAGCGGGAGGGGGATCCCGAGGAGAATGAGCTGTTCGACTCGCCGGGGACACATGCGGAGGAGCATCGGGGAGCGGCTCGCGCGAGCCGCACCGGCGCGTATGGCACCGGCGCGGGGGTCTGGCCCGATCTGCGCCATTGCCCCGCCTGCGGGCAAGCGGACTTCCCGCTGGCCGCGCTGGAGCGCGTCGAGGCGTTCGCGCCGGTCGAGATCGCCGGCGACGCCCGGGCCGGCTTCACCGCGCGCTGGGGCGGGACGAGCGAGGTGAACTGGGACACCTCGCTCACGCTGGCCTACGCCTGCCGCGCCTGCGGGTCGGAGCTGCCGGAGCCCCACGCGGTCGCGCTGGACTACCTGCTGACCAATCGCCGCGCGCGGGGGGAGTGAGCGATGGCCACCGCGAGGAACGCGGCGCAGGTCGCCGTCATTCTGGAACACGTCGCGGGGACCAACCGGCCCCTGGACGCCCCCTGGGGCCTCATCGAGGAGGAGGACGCATGAGCGCCTTCCTCCTGCCGATCGAGGTGACCGCCGTCGTCGAGGACCCGGACCTGCTCGGCGCGATCGTGCGCGGCATCCTGGCGGAGGGGCTGGCGCAGTACCACGAGTACGGCGACCTGGCACCCTTCGCGCGCCTGGCGGTCCACCTGGGGCCGACCGTCGCGCTCGACGACGCCACGCTGGCCCGCCGGTCGCGGGCGCTGGGCGCGCGCGGCTTCGAGAAGCTGGTGGAGTACGAGGCCCGGTCGCCGCCCGACGAGCCGACGCGGCAACTGGCGATGCCGGGACTGTAGAGGAGGAGTCATGCCACACACGAGTCGCTGCCCCGCCTGTCGCGGCGGCGGGACGGTGCGCGGCCCGGCGGGCTATCCGGGTACCGGGGCCTATCGGCCGTTGCTGACGTGTCGGGACTGCGACGGCACCGGGATCGGCACCCCGACCCCGCCGCCCGGTCTCCGGCCATACCGGGTCCGGTTCGCGATCATCGTCCCCGCCGAAGGGGGCGGCCACGCCGACACGATCGCGAACGAACTGGTCCGCGAGGCGCTGTCGAGCGTGCAGTACAACGGCACGCTGCGACCGGGGCACGCAGTGACGGTCATCCGCGACCCGGCGCAGGAAGCCGAGGAACTGTAGAGACACCGCGGGGGAGCGGTATATCTCCCCATCCTTTCCGACCCTGGAAGGTGCTGTTGCCATTCAACAGTAGCGACAAGGCCGGAGAACGACCATGCCCGCGCCCACGCAACCCGAGACCCTGCTCAGCCCGAAGCAGCAGGCGCACGCCGCCGCGATGCGGCAACTCGTCCAGGCGGCGATCGCCGACCTCGCCCGCCAAATCGGGGCGGGGCACACCGACGGCTACCTGGAGATGCTGGCGTTCTATCGGAAGTTCTGGCGCTACTCCGCGCGCAACCTGGTGCTGATCAAGTGCCAACGCCCCGACGCCACGCGCGTCGCGGGCTACCACACCTGGCAGACGCTCGGGCGGCAGGTGCAGAAGGGGAGCACGGCGATCTGGATCTGGTGCCCGATCATCGCCAAGCGCCGCGACCCCGACACCGGCGAGGAGACGCAAGCCTGCCTCGGCTTCCGGCCCGGCTCCGTCTTCGACGCGGCGGACTTGGAGGATATCGACAACAGTCCACTACCGACCCTCTGGCGGCCGCTGCCGGACGACTGCGAGGATGCCTACTGGCGCGTCTTGCGGGCGATCGGGGACACCGGGCTGGCGATCACCGAGCAGGCCTTGCCGGGCGGACTCTTAGGCAAGGCGACGGCGGAGGGGATCGTGGTCAGCAGCCGCATCCCGGACTCGCGCAACCGGCTGGCGACGCTCTTGCACGAGTACGCGCACTGCCTGGCGCACTTCGGGCCGGTCGCCCAGGGCAAGGACGAGCGCCAGTGCGAGATGGAGGCGGAGAGCGCCTGCTACGTGGTCCTCACGCACCTGGGCATCGACTATCCGTTCTCGCGCGACTACCTGCTGCACCACCGGGTGACGCCGGACCTCTTGTACCAGTCGCTCGCGGCGGTGCAGGGGATCGTCAAGCGGATGATGCGCGCCGTGGAGGGCGCGAAGGGGGAGAGCAATCAAGCAGCCTGACCGCGAGGGTCGGGCAACACCGGCGACTGCCCACGCAGCGCCGGTTTTTCTTTGCTCTACGGGGGTTTGCACCAAAAGTAGAAGTATCGCGGTATCGCGGTATGGTGATACTTGGATAGATCGATCGAGTGATGAGGAGACAGGATGAGCACACCGCAATGAAAGTCGGAGGCATTAAGTCATCCAGCAATGACGTTTCTATCTGGGTGAGGCATGGTACTGAGAATAGTGCTACCAATGAACCTGAGCGTTACACCGAGCCGCAGTCAGGAGACTTACACGTCATACCCGAGCAACATCTTTGACCACACGAACATGACGTGTGAAAAGGTGTTTTTTGGCAGGATTGATGAGCAAAAACAAATTGTACGTGTTGCTGAATAGCTCAAACTTGGCTATCTCTGTTGTCCCGTCCAGCTTGGGAATGAGAATTTCACCAGTAGCAAGGTCTTCACCTGCGCTCAACTGACGCCAAGCGCTTTCAAGCGCGGGAAATTTGTCGGATGAAAGTCGGCCGGATAGGAACTCAGGGTGAATGTAGGCTTGCTCAAACTTCGTCGAGGTAAGTGCCAGCTTAATCCCAAAGTGGTGAGTTCCGGTGGCGGTGTCGATAACCGGGCTTCGGCGGAGGATGTATCCAGCGACACCGTCGAGGTTGGTGCTGACATATTGATGAAAGGCTGCATGGATCGAGGAGCCGAACTGCTCGGCCAGGAGTAGCACGCTAGCCATGCCCGTGTCGAAGCTTTGAGCAACTTCGATAAACACCACGCCTTGAAACAGAAGACGAGCACCGGCGTAGTTTGCCTCTTTCTCGAAGAGAACGTTCGTGAGAGGGCTGAGTTGGCTTCTCCCATCAATCTCGTGTTCGAATTTCTGCCACGGGCAGAGATCGTGGCCAACCTCATGCAACTTGTTGAAGCGGTCGTGATTTGCATTGTTTGTGTCTGGAGAAACGTGCACCACGCGCTCGCGCCGGTCGAGTACGGCAAAGACCTTCGACGTTATCGTCTCGAGCTTGGCGCGCAAAGCGGCGGGTGCTCGGGCGATCATGCCGAGGGCGAGCGGGGAATCTTCTGGGGAGGAGACGGCGAGCTCTTGGGCGGCGATGATATCCTCGACAGCGGTAGGAAATTTTCGCAGGGCACCGGCTTTACGAAGAAGCTGCGCTGCTTGTTTATCGATTTGCCCACTGCTGTCGAGGTTTGCCATGCGCTACAAATCTTCCGGCGGTCGGCGATGGCGCGACCGATACCACGCCAAATATTCGGCTAAAGCGTCGCGCTCCTCATCAGTCAATGGAGTTCCGCTACGCAGCGCCATTTCAAGCAGGCCTACCTGCGGCTGCTCTTGCGCAGATTTCTCTCCAGGTACCACATACCCCGCCAGGACCATCAGGTCGGCATAAGAGATGCCATACACCTCTGAAAGCCGATGCAAGATATGGGGGGAGGGGCCTTTGACCGCACCCGCCTCGAGCTGGCTGAGGTACGCGCTGGAGATATCGGCCTGTGGCGCAGCGGCACGCAACGAAAATCCCGCAAGTTCGCGTGCCGCCCGGAGCCGGTTACCCAGGGCGTTCGCCTTCACGTCGGTTGTTCTTAGTTCTTTCTGGCTCATACAGCTAGTATACAAGACCCGCGTACTATTGCAAGCACGTTCAGTTAAATTGACACCTTTTGATTCTGTATGATATAGTGTACATGTAAAGCAAGATGATCGAACGTCTTGCACAATATGCAGAAAGGGCAGGCACCCCGATGACAGCGACGCACATCAAAACCCACACGGTCGAGATCAATGCGAAGGACCACCCGTTCGGGGGCGACCACATCACGCTGGCGGACATCCGCCGACTGGGCAATATCCCTGCCCACCACAAGGTCTACCACGAGATCCCGGAGCCGAAAGACGACCCCGAGGTCAAGGAGGGGGATCGCATCAAGCTCGGCAAGCTGGAGAAGTTCTACAGCGTGGCCCCCGAGATCACCGGTGGGAGTAGCGCCGTGCGCACGCAGCGGATCGACCGCGAGATCGCCACGGTGGCGGAGAAGTACCCCGGCACGACCGCGGTCGATGCGCCGGACGGCAGCGCGGGGCTCATCATCCCCGCGCTGCCGATCCCGACCGGTTTCAGCAGCCCGACCGCGCGCATCCTGGTGCGCATCCCCGCCATGTACCCGGCGGAGCGCCTCGACCTTTTCTGGCTCACCCCGACGCTCGCCCGCGACAACGGGGCCGGCCTCCCCAACGTCATGGCGCACGGCGTACCGCTGGCAGGTGAGCACTGGACGCAGATTTCCTGGCACGATAACAGCCCGCACGACTCCGACCGAATCACCGTCCTCGGCTTCGTGCGCGGGATCGGCCAGTGGTTCGCGGGGCAGGTGGGAGCCTGATGACGAGCCACCGCATCATCTTCACCGAGGACGTGTTCGAGGCGGTGCGGGGTCATCTCCTCCAAGGCGATCGCGAGGAGGTGGCCCTGCTGTTCGGCAATGAGGCGACGACCCCCGGCACGACCGGCCTGCTCGTGCGCCGCTGGGAGCCGGTCCCGCCGACGATGCTCGTGGGGCAGGAGGAGGACTATTTCGCCGTCGACAGCGGGTTCATCGTCAGCCGGGTGAAGCAAGCGCGCGCTGAGGGGGAATCGATCCTCCTCGCCCACAGCCACCCCGGCGACCCCGACGTACCGCGCTTCTCACGCGCCGACGACCGGGGCGAGGACAACCTTTACCCGCTCCTCCAGACGCGGCTCCCCGATCGCATCCACGGGGCGGTCGTCGTCTCCCCCGGCGGCCAGGCAGGGCGTCTGGTCCTCGCGGACGGCACGCGCATCCCCGCCGACGAGCTGAGGGTCGTCGGTCGTCGGGTGCGGCGCTTCACGCGGGTGCCGCACCCGACGGCCGCAGTCACCGACGAGGCGCACGCGCGGCAGCTCCTCCTCTGGGGCTCGGCAGGCCAGGGCGCGCTGCGGGGCGCGACGGTCGGGATCGTCGGCGCGGGCGGGACCGGGTCGATCGTCGCGCAGCAGCTCATCCATCTCGGCGTCGGCGCGATCATCGCCATCGACCCGCAGGTGGCCGCCGCGAGCAATCTGTCCCGCATCGCCGGCGCGCGCCGCGCCGACATCGAAGTCAACCCGAAGGTCGAGATCGTCGCGCGCACCGCCCGCGAAGTCGATCCCGACGTCAAGGTACGACCCATCCAGGGCGACGTGGCGCGCCCGGAGGTCTTGGCCGCGCTGAAGGAAGTGGATCTCATATTTCTCTGCACCGATTCGCACCACAGTCGCCTCCTCGTCAACGCGCTGGCGGTGCAGTACGCGATCCCTCTGATCGACCTGGGCTTCCTCATCAGCGTCGCACCGGAGACGCACCGGCTCATCACGGCGGTCGGCGACGTGCGCGTCGTCGTACCGGGCGGCTACTGCCTCGCCTGCGTTCCCGGCCTGCTGAACGCCGACCGCATAAAGGCGGAGAAGGCCACGCCCGAGGAGCGCGCGGCCAACCCCGGCTATTTCCTGAACCTCGAAGTGGCAGACCCCTCCGTCATCACGCTGAACTCGACGATCGCCTCGTTGGCCGTGACGCTCGGCTGCGACATACTAGTGCCGACGATGCGCCCGGTTACCCCGCACGACAGCTACCGCTACCACGCGGTGAAAGGCATCGTGACGCATATCCCGCAAACCGGATCGCCGTCGTGCGCGTTCTGCGGCGGCCAGGGGCGCGCCGCCCGTGGCGACGCGCTGCCCGTGCCGCAATGAACGCCATATTGGCCAAGCTCCGCGACGGCGGATCCCGCCTGTGGCACCGGATCGCGGCATGGCGGACGACCCTCCCCGCCACGCGACGCCGGTCGCGCCTCAACCGGATCGTCGTGGTGGAGGCGGGAGAGAGCACTCCGACGCTCGGCGCGGCAGATGCACTGCTCGTACGAAGTGGGATGCGACAGAAGTGGCTGCGCTTTGCTTGCCCGGACGGCTGCGGGGAGACAATCATGCTCGACCTCAGCCCGAAGCGGTCCCCTCATTGGACTGTCGAGGGACACGCGAGCGGCGCGATCTCCGTCTACCCATCGGTGGTGAATGGGCGCTGCGGCGCACATTTTCTGGTCCGTAGCAACCGCATCGTCTGGCTCGCGTCCCGCAAGAGTCGGGACTGAGACGCGGCGCGGTGGGAACCACCGCCATGCTCGTCCGTACATAGGTATTATGAGTCGATGGCGTTTTTGGTCTAAGAGAAATGCGGTGCCGCAACAGCTTCCCGGCCCGATCGGGCCGGACGAGGCGGCAGCCTTGCGCGGCGAAGTGCGCGCCTTGAGTGCGGCGATCGACCGCCTCGCCACCAAGCTGAAGCGGGACGCCGCGCCTCAAGGGACGCCACCAACGCTGCGCGGCTACGCGAACGAGAACACCGGCGCGATCACCCTCCTCGCCCTCGTCGTGGCGATCGACTTCGGCATTGCTTCCGGCATGAATGGTGTCAGCGCCGATCTGCGCCAGGCGGGCCGCTGGCTGCTCCTGCTGACAACCGCAGCGGCGCTAATCACCGGCCTCGAACTGGTGGGGGAAGGTCTGCGCGCCGCGAGCATGGCGTGGGATGCGGTGGCCGACCAAGGGCTAGAACGGCGTCCCAAGGTCGTCACTGTCGCCGCCGCAGTGCGCTTAACGATCCTGGTAGGTCTGATGACCATCGTGGTGATCGCCGTCGGCCTGTTCGGGCTGACGCTGGACACTCCCTTCTCGGTCGGGCTGGTGCGCTACTACGCCGCGTTGAGCGTGTTCTTGTTGCTGCCCGAATTACTCGGGCGGTGGATCGCGTGGCGGAAAGTGCCGCAGCATCGTCCGGCCAGGCTTGCGGGCACACTGGCAATCTTCGCCAGTGTGCTTCTCATCAGCTGGCTACTGATCAAACCCTGAGATCGAATCTCGCCCGATTGCGACCGCTCGCCTCGTGGCCAGTCGGGGGCCAACCATATCTTAGCGACTCTTCGCGAAAGCTTGCGCGTGCGCCTGGAGTTGCGCGGCGAACTCCCGGAAGTTGAGCCCAGGCACGGGGTGCGTGACTTGCGAAGGGACGGCTTTCGTGGCGAGCGTTAGACAGGCGGCATCGTAGAGGCGTTCCAGGATCAGGCGCTGGCTAAGGATCTCATAGCGCTTGCTGTAGGACGCTCCCCGGAAGATCGGGTCAACTGGGAAATAAGGCTCGGCTGGCCGCACCGGCTTGTGTACCTCGGCACAATCCTCCAGCAGGAAGAAGAAGCCGAGGATCGGTCGGCGCGCACCCAGCCGCCCCTCGCGGAAAGCGGTCCAGACGTCGGTCGCGTTGCCGATCGCCTCCTCGACGCGGTTATTGAAATTGTTGCCGAATGAGCCAACCTGGGATTTAAACTCGATCGCGGCGATGAGCTGGGTCCCCGACACGACCAGCAAGTCCCATTTCTTCTCCGGACGGAAATAACCGGGCAGCTCCAGGGCGGTGCGGGTCTTGATGTCCGCCTGTGTGAGGCCCGCCTCAATGAGCAGATCGGACACGAGCACCTCCAGTGCGCCCATATGGGTGCCTCCCGTGACGGCCCCCCGCGTCCCGGCGTCGATGCGGCCACCCTCAATTTGCTTCTGCTGTTGAGCCGTGCGTCCTTGCCAAAAATGTTGCACGGCATCAAACCTCGCCACTGCCCCTCAGACACATATTTGCACCCAGCAGTGGCAGAGAATCGGGGCCGCTAACGGACGGTCCCCCAACTAATATGATGGTTTCACCGTCACTGCTGCGCGTTTTCCTGCTATTCGTGACTGCAAGTATGTGTCAGGTAGGCCATGGCAGGGTTTGCAGCTCTACGCCTACAATAACGGCGAGATCAAGCAATATTTCGACGTCCTCGGCATCCATGCCGCCGGCACCCTCAACCCCCCCGAGACCCGCTTCCCGGACAAGCCGGGACCGGGGCCGGGCTACGCCAACAACAATGCGTTCTACTTCCGCCGCGCCGAGGATCTCCGCACGGTGATGGAGGATGCGGGCGACGGCCAGAAGCAGGCGTGGATCACCGAGTTCGGGTGGAGCACCAAGAACGCGGCCAAGGGCTACGAATACGGCCAGTACGTCAGCGAGGAGCAGCAGGCGCAATACCTCGTCGGGGCCTACGACTGGGCCAAGCAGCACTGGCCGTGGGTCGGCGTGATGTTCCTCTGGAACCTCAACTTCTCCGCCGTCTCCCCGGCGACCGACGAGAAGTCGCCGTGGAGCATCATCTACGCCGACTACTCCCCCCGCCCCGCCTATGATGCGGTGAAGAAGATGCCCAAGCGGTAGGGGGAGCCGTGGGTCGAGGGTACATTGGGGCGTCGAAGAGAGGGTGCCTGCTGTCAGGCACCGCCTCGCTCCGCCGCTATTCTACCCTTGATACATCGTTGCAATGATCGGGCGAGCGTACCGACAGCCACCGAGGGCGGCGCTGGCAGTTGCACCAGACCTCCAGCCACGCAAAGATCGCCAGGCGCGCCGTGGCGCAGAAACGCTCGGCCTCCCGTACGGGCGGCCCTCAACGAAGTAGGTGCCCCGCTCGCCCAGAAGGGCGAGCGGGGCACCAGCGGACTGAATGTTTAGCGACGGCTGGTACACCATGAGGAAGTTGCCGGTGCGCGCATCGAAGAGAAGGTGGCACCGCTGGCATGGCGATGGCGACCGTCCTCGTCCTCGCGGCGCGCGCCGGAGCCCGAGAATGGCGATCAGGGTGTGACGGTCACGAGCGCGGCGAGCGCCTCGATCTGATCGGGGGCAAGGTCACTGGCGATGGCGATGAGGAGATCATCGTGGACAAGTACGAGCTGCGTGGTCGGTGCCCCCGCGTAGAGGGGGGCCTGGTCGGTGGTGAGCCACGCCGGGCTACCATCCGCCAGATGGACGGTCTGTTTCCCGAGGAGCAGCGTTTTCTGGGTCACCGCTTGGGTCGGGCGATGCGTGGTCACGATGACGGTGTGGTCGCCGACGGTGTAGCGGACGCTGCTCAGGTGCTGGAACTGCAACGCCCCCGGCTTGGCCGCCGGCGGGGACGTCAGGATCGTGTCGAGGGCCTGCGTGCCCGCGGGCAACGTCCGTAGCTGCGCGACGGGCTGGCCGCTGGGGTGGGCGACGGGCTGATCGAGCGGGTGCGCGGCATACAGTCTCGGCTCTGCCTGGATGAGCTGGGGGATGAAGAGCACGTCCCCCTCGTTGTGATAGTGCGGCGATTCGGGCAGGCGCACGGTAAACGCGCCGAGATGGGTCGGCGGAACCGGTGTCGGCGTCGCTGGGTTGCCGGCCGCCATGAAAGCGATCGCGATGGCGATCAGCGCGCCGACCACCACGAAGGGGCTGAGGACGCGTAGTCGGTGTTGCACGAGAACCTCCCTCTTTGTCTCGCCCGACGAGGGCAGATAGGGACGCATGGACGGGCGCGCGGCGTCAGCAATAGAAGTTGAAGTCGGGATCCCAGTTGCCGTTGTAGAAACTGGCGTAGTGGTACCCGCCTCGTGCGCCCCATAGCCCGGCGTCGTAGCCGTAGCTCGCATCCTGGAGCGCGTTGCCATCGACCCCCTGAGCGCTCGCCGCCGGCGGGTTTACGACGACGGTCGGTCCGCTCGGACCGTAGAACGTCAGGTTGAAGTAATTGGTGTCACCCCAGCTCGCAAAGAAGTAGCCGGACCAATTGAGCCACGAGGAACCCCGCGGATAACCCGACGCACAGTCCCCCTTCGTGTTCGTGTTGTAACCAGCCGCCGCCGCGCTGGGGGCGTGATGAAGTTGCCAACTCACCAGCCCGAGGGTCAGGAGGGCGGCGAGGGCCAGCTTCGTGAGGCGGTCGCGGAAGGAAATGTCCATTGAATCCTCCTCGGCGGGAGACGGCTGCTATCCCCGCATGCGTCCCGTATCGTTGCCTACGTCCGCTGTTCCGAAAATCGAGGTTAGCGAGGAAGTTACCCCATATGCTCCCTCCCAGGCAGGTGATATCCTGCCCACTAATTGCGCGACGTGCTTTGCCATGCTCCTCCTTTCATGTTGCAAGTCGCCCACATTCCGCCACTGCTATCGCCGAGAAAACCTGGGGTTCAGTAGGCTGCTATCGGTAGCGTAGCGGCGAAGTCCGGGGGAAAGCAACCCCCCAATGCGGGGGAATTTCCCCCGGAGTGCGGGCGAACGTTCACCCGGAGCGGGGCGGGCGGGGCTCTAGAGGAGTTCGCCACTAAGGATCGCGGCGATGACGGCGTCGCGCTCGCTCGCCACATTCAGCTTCCCGGCGATGCTCCTGACGAAATCGCGCACCCGCGCGGGGCTGAGGCCGAGGGGTGCACCGACCTCGCGATAGGTTCTCAGGCCCGTACGGACCAGCAGCGGCAGCAGTGCCTCCTCGGCCGCCGACAGCCGCGCCTCCCGACGGCGCAGCGCCGCCTCCGCCCGCACCCGCGCGGTGATGTCGGTCCCGATGCCGAGCGCCCCGGTGAGGGCACCGTCGGCGGCGCGCAGGGGGAGGTAATAGGTCTCGTAGGTCGCGTCGCCGACGACCGTGCGCGCGGTGAACGCCTCCCCGTCGAGGGCGCGGCGGGCGTGGTCCAGCACCGCCGGGCTGTCGCGGTACAGCTCGAAGATCGAGTGGCCGACCGTCGTCTCGCCCGGTCGGCGATGCAGCGCGGCGAGCCCCTGTCCCACAGAGAGGGTGACGGTGCCGCGCGGATCGAGCGCGAAGAGGACGATCGGGGCGTGACCGACGACGGCCCGCAGGTGTTCCTCGGCGCGCCAATGCGCGGTGACGTCGAGGGCCACCCCGATGGCCCCGACGATCGTGTCCCCCTCGTCGCGCAGCGGTGTGTGCCACGCCTGGATCGTTACCTCCCCGAGCGTCACGACGGCCGTGCGATCCTCCCCGGCCAGGGCGCGGCGCAGGTCTCGCACCAGCAGCGGCACCGTGGCGAAGAGCGCGAAGGCCGACCGCCCGACCGCCTCCGCGCGCGTCAGCCCGAGTGCCGCCAGCCCCCGCCCCTCGGCCACGGTGACAGTGCCCGCCCGGTCGAGCGCGAGGAGCGCGACCGGGAGGTTGCCCACCACCGCGCGCAACCGCGCCTCGCTCGCCCGCAGGATAGCCTCGACCCGGCGGCGCTCGGCCAGCTGCCCCCGCCACTGGGCTTCCTGCTCGGCGAGGATCGTGTCCCGCTGCGCCGCGCAGAAGCCGACCGCCACCTCGCGCAGCAGCGCCAGCAGTCGGGGCTGGAGCGCGGCGAGCTGGTCGGCGGGCAGGTCGGCGACCAGTTCGCGCCCGAGGGTCTGCAGGGTGCCGCGCAGCGCCTCGGGCGCGGCGTAGCCCAGGGCCACCACGGCGGCCCCGAGATCCTGCGCCCGCTCGGGGACCAGCGCCTCGGCGACCAGCAGTTCGCCCGCCTCGTCCGCCAGCCGCGCCAGCGCGTCCGCGACCGCGGTCGGGTCCGTCGGGGAGAAGGCGGTGCGGGCGATCGCCCTGCGCCACTCCCCGGCGATCGCGGCGCGCCGCGTATGCAGCCGTCGGCGCGGGGCGGCACGCCCCTTGGCATCCATCCCTGCCCCCTCACGGCTTGCGCGCGATGCCGACGAGGCTGAGCGACCGGCCCGGCCGGTCGAGGAACGGATCGTCGGGGTCGTCCGGGTGCCACTGCGGGGCGTAGACCAGCCCCGGCTCTGCCAGCGCCAGCCCCTCGAAGAAGCGTGCGATCGCCGGGCGGGTCCGCGCCCGCGCCGGGTTGCTGGTCCCGGCGTAGAGGCGCTCGCACTGGGCCAGGATCGCCGCCGGGACCGCCTCGTAGTTGGCGTGGGAGAGCGCCAGGTAGCTGCCCGGCGGCAGTGCCGCGCACAGGGTCGCCACCAGCCCGTACGCCTCGCCGTCGTCGGGGACGAAGTGCAGCAGCGTCAGCAGCAGCACGCCCACCGGGCGGTCGCGGTCGAGCAGGCGGCGCGTCGTGGGGTGGGCGAGGATCGCCGCCGGGTCGCGGGCGTCGGCCCGGAGGGCGGCGGCATGGGGATTGTCGGCCAGCAGCGCCGCGCTGTGGGCCACGGCGATCGGGTCGACGTCCACGTACAGGACGCGGGCGGCGGGGTCGCGGCGCTGCGCGACCTCGTGGACGTTCCCGGCGGTGGGGATGCCGCTGCCCAGGTCGAGGAACTGGTCGATGCCCTGATCGAGCAGGAAGGTGACGGCGCGGCGCAGGAAGGCGCGGTTGGCGCGCGCGACGAACGCGATGTCGGGGTAGATCGCCTGCGCGCGCCGGACGGCCGCGCGATCGACGACGGCGTTCTGGAAGCCGCCGAGCATGTAGTCGTACATGCGGGCCACGCTCGGCTTCTCGGGCTCCCCGTCGTCCCCGAGCGTCGGCGGCAGGCGCTGCTCGTCCATCGGTGGCCCTCCTCCCCGATCGCGCCCGCGTCGGATGTGGCAAACCCCGTCGGCGTCCGCGCGGGGGCAAGGGAGGGGTGCTGGCAACCAGGCAGTCTCGGCGGCCCCGAGATCCACGACGTTGCGCGCCCACCTCGCGGTGGGGTTGCCCCGACAGCGTCGGCGCGGCGGCTGGTAAGCGGCTCTGGTGTCGCGTGGTCCCGACGATGATACGTCAGGATACCACACCCAGGTTAACGGCGTGACGATGCGGCGGTTTCCCGGTCGCGCGGGTTTCCCCGGGCATCGTCTCGCCCGCCGCCCGCCACCTTCCGCCTGCTCCTCACGGTCGGCCAGTTCGTCACCATACCCCTCTCACGTCGCGGTGGTCGTCGCACCGTCAGGGTCTCGCTCCACCGCACATGTCGGGACATGTAGAACGGGATTGTAGGCGTGGCCGTCAAACCTCGTCGGGACCTTCTTTACACATGTTTGCACTCGTCCTTGGCAGCGACCGCGCAGCCTGCTCGTTAGCCCAGGTCATCGAGCACGAACAGGGGTAATTGCCCCTGGCCACCCGCCCGCGTGGTGCGCGGCGCATAGTCGGGTAGGCGCAGCACCGTGAGCCACTCGCCGGCGCCCAATTCCCACAGCGGCGGCTGCGGCGAGCGATGGGGCGTCGCGAACCGCCGCTCCTCCGTCACCGCCTTGAGGTGCCGCTTATCCGGCTGATAGGTGACGGTATACTGCGCCAGCGGCTCGTCGCTGAAGGCGAGGGTGAGGCGCTCCCCGTATAACCAGACCGCCACGGCCTCGCCGCGCAGCCCCCGCTCGGCGTACAGGCGCCAGCGCCGGAAGCGGACATAGCCCGCGCGGTCCAGCGTGCGCCCGGAGCGGGTGGCGTAGAAGACCCGCTGCAACTCCGGCGCGCTGAAGACCGTGCCACGGACCCAGCCGAGCACCTGCGCGGGGCTGCGTTTGCCATCGTCGCGCTGGCGGTGGGCCCAATGGTCCTGATAGTTGTATTCCGCGACCCAGTGATCATGAGCCGCCAGGAGTTCGGACCAGGTCGCAGCTTTGGCGAAATCCCAGTCGGCCATCCGGCGCTGCACGTTGAAGGTCGTCTCTAATCTGTCCCACACCATCCACCCGCTCACGACGTACACGACGGGGCTTGTTATCTGTACACGCATCGTTGTATAAGACCATATCGGATCCATGTCGTCAACGTAGGGGACGAGCTCGATG
>JAABUN010005195.1_pt1 | contig 16505 bp, 8 predicted proteins | sample 5559311 | NCBI WGS metagenome assembly JAABUN01 (sample SAMN10711877, study PRJNA513370) | rock metagenome | isolation source: Antarctica rocks | place: Antarctica: Victoria Land, Siegfried Peak sud
ACTTTGCGGCAGACAGCCTGTTGCCCAATACCAGTTATTCCTTTTCGGTAAGGGCAAGGGATCTGGCAGGCAACCTTTCGGCGCTCAGTGCCCCGATAAACGCTGCTACCACCAGCGCCTCCACTTCCACCGGGTTGAACTACCGCTATTACGAGGGAACCTGGGATGTGCTTCCCAATTTCAATACGCTTACCCCAGTAAAAACAGGAACTTCCTCCAATATTGACCTTAGTGTGAGAGCCACCGGCAAGGACTACTATTATGGACTGGTATGGGAAGGCAACCTCTCCATTCCCACAGCTGGTACCTATACTTTTGAGACCGTGTCTGATGATGGCAGCAAGTTCTACTTTAACTCCCTTTATAATCCTTCCGTTAGCGCAACGGTGAACAACGATGGCTTACATGCAGCCATCGCGGCTACGGGAACAGTAAACATCACAGCAGCAGGAAGCTACCCGGTAGCCATCACATTCTTCCAAAAAGAAGGCGGGCAACAAATGCAGGTTTATTGGACAGGGCCTGGTATCCCCCGCCAGCTTATCCCCAATACAGCGTTCAGCAACGCCGCATCCAAGCCGGATACCATACCACCATCAGTACCTGCCAACCTGAAAATGGTTTCCTCAAGCCAGAACACCATCAACCTGCACTGGGATGTTGCAACAGACAATACCGCTGTTGGCGGATATGACATTTACAGAGACGGGGTAAAAAAATACAGCTCCCCTACCAACGACTTTGTGGCAGACAGCCTGTTGCCCAATACCAGTTATTCCTTTTCGGTAAGGGCAAGGGATCTGGCAGGTAACCTTTCGGCGCTCAGTGCCCCGATAAACGCTGCTACCACCAGCGCCTCCACTTCCACCGGGTTGAACTACCGCTATTACGAGGGAACCTGGGATGTGCTTCCTAATTTCAATACACTTACCCCAGTAAAAACAGGAACTTCTCCTAACATTGACCTTAGTGTGAGAGCCACCGGCAAGGACTACTATTATGGACTGGTATGGGAAGGCAACCTTTCCATTCCCACAGCTGGTACCTATACTTTTGAGACCGTGTCTGATGATGGCAGCAAGTTCTACTTTAACTCCCTTTATAATCCTTCCGTTAGCGCAACGGTGAACAACGATGGCTTACATGCAGCCATCGCGGCTACGGGAACAGTAAACATCACAGCAGCAGGAAGCTACCCGGTAGCCATCACATTCTTCCAAAAAGAAGGCGGGCAACAAATGCAGGTTTATTGGACAGGGCCTGGTATCCCCCGCCAGCTTATCCCCAATACAGCGTTCAGCAACGCCGCATCCAAGCCGGATACCATACCACCATCAGTACCTGCCAACCTGAAAATGGTTTCCTCAAGCCAGAACACCATCAACCTGCACTGGGATGTTGCAACAGACAATACCGCTGTTGGCGGATATGACATTTACAGGGACGGAGTAAAAAAATACAGCTCCCCTACCAACGACTTTGCGGCAGACAGCCTGTTGCCCAATACCAGTTATTCCTTTTCGGTAAGGGCAAGGGATCTGGCAGGCAACCTTTCGGCGCTCAGTGCCCCGATAAACGCTGCTACCACCAGCGCCTCCACTTCAACCGGGTTGAACTACCGCTATTACGAGGGAACCTGGGATGTGCTTCCCAATTTCAATACACTTACCCCGGTAAAAACAGGAACTTCTCCTAACATTGACCTTAGTGTGAGAGCCACCGGCAAGGACTACTATTATGGACTGGTATGGGAAGGCAACCTTTCCATTCCCACAGCAGGTTCCTATACTTTTGAGACCGTGTCTGATGATGGCAGCAAGTTGTACTTCAATTCCCTTTACAATCCTTCCGTTAGCGCAACGGTGAACAACGATGGCTTACATGCAGCCATCGCGGCTACGGGAACAGTAAACATCACAGCAGCAGGAAGCTACCCGGTAGCCATCACGTTCTTCCAAAAAGAAGGCGGACAACAAATGCAGGTTTATTGGACAGGGCCTGGCATTCCCCGCCAGCTTATCCCCAATACGGCGTTCAGCAACACAACTGCGGCTTCTTCGATGACTTCTTGGAACCAAAACAATTTTGGTGTCATATTACCAGATTCATTGAATGCAGTTTCACAATTAAATAAAATCTACCCAAATCCTTTTTATGATAGACTTACAATAGATATATATAACCAGGCTGTTAGTAATACATTTAGTGTTGGATTGTATGATTTTGCCGGCAAGCTTTTATACGTTCAAAAATTAGGAATGCTGCCTGTAGGCAATTCATCTGTCAACCTGAATTGGGGTACCAGGCAAATGATGCCAGGACTTTATCTGGTTAGAATAATCGTTAACGGTATTCCAGGCAAAATATTAAAGCTGGTAAAAGGAAGTTAAAACAGGTGAATGTTTCAATAAGAAGTTGGCAACAGTAGATACTTGCTGAATGCTGCGTATAAACATAATGGAGCCGCGCTGAATTTATTTCAGGGTCACTCACTTATACAGCATCCCTTCAATTTGCAATCTAAAAGAGGCTTGTTTAAATTGGAACTTATAAAACAATATTGCCGGACACAGTGCTGTTGTCAATTATAATTAATTTGTTGTGCAAAGGACATAAGCAACGGAGGAAATAACCATGACATGTGATCAATTCAGCGAACTTGCTCTTTCATTTCCACACACTATAGCTTCACCGCATTTTGAAAGAACTGCATTTAAAGTAGTTGATAAAAGAATATTTGCAACATTGCACGAAGAAAGTGAAACTGCTAATGTAAGATTTTCACCTGCTGATCAATCAGTCTATTGCCTTATTGATAAAGAAGCAATTTATCCTGTCGATAACAAATGGGGTTTGCAGGGCTGGACAACCTTTCAACTTGCCCGGGTTGATAGCCAGCTTATGCTTGATGCTTTAGATACTGCTTATAAGGAAGTTTTGAAAAGTAAGAAAAAATAGCAGGGAAAAAGAACGCGGTTATAGTCGTAATACAAAACGAGCCAATGACTTTGTTGGAGCCACTAATGGATCGGGTAATCAAATGAAATAAGAAATAAGGGATTTATAGTACTGAGCTGAAGTGCTACTATTAAACATCGTTGTGTCCTCACTTGTACTGTTGTGGTTGCTTTGTCAATTAATGTACGGCTTTAAAGTGGCGTTGGTTCAAAATGTTTACAGTTCTTTTTCATGAAAGATAACATTGATTTAATGATACATTTCTTTAAATTTGATCTATGAGGGATACTACTTACACAATAAAAATTAAAAAGGAATATGCATCAGCTATTATTGAAGATTTAAAGCTGGTTGATGCAATTGAAATTATAGAAGAACCTATTCCTCAATGGCAAAAAGAAGAATCACTTAAACGACTTTTAGAAATGAAAGCTAATCCTTCATCTGCATTATCTGAAGAAGATTTTTTCAAAGCAATAGATAAGGAAAATGGATGAAACGGTATAAATTACTCTTCTCTATAAAAGCAATGTACGACCTTGAGGAAGCAAGTTCCTGGTATAATTTACAGCAAAGGGGATTAGGCAAAAGACTGACCGGAGATGTAAAAAACGCTATTGCATCAATAAAACAAAATCCTTATTTAGCTCCAGTAAAGTTTGAAAATATCAGAACTGTTGCATTTAAAACCTTTCCTTATGCTATCCATTATGAAATTGATGAAGTAAATACTACTATAAGGATTGTTTCTATATTCCATTTTAGCAGGAGACCATATTGGTTGGATGACTAATGAACCTAGCGTTGAGTCAAACATAAAATAACTGTCATTTTTGCAATCAACCGTTAGGTATCGGCAATGAGTAGATCAATGTGTAATAAGTTTCCGCCTAATTGCTGATAGCGTCGGCCAAAGCCTTTGGCGGCGGACTTTAGCTAACGACTGATAGCAAAAGTGACAATTTAATCCTTAAACTTGCCCTCATAAACTCTCAAACACCGTCCTTTGCTATAACACTCCAGTCGTCATTACCGTGTCCTTTGGATATCCATTGATCCATTACAGCTGCAATAGCAGGTGTTATGCCTAAGCTGGTTCCGGCTTCTTTTGCTGCATTGATCATGAGACCCGCATCTTTGCGCGCCATATTCAGTTCCCAGGAAGGCTCACTGAATTTACCTTCTGCGATCTTCTTTAACCTCGCAGGAACCATTGCACCAGGATTCCAGTTATTAAAAAGATTAAGCACTTCATCAGCTTTAATACCATGTGCTTTAGCAAGCGCAAGGGCATCGGAAAGTCCGGCTGTAAGACTCAATAGAAACAAATTGCCTGTTAGTTTGATCCCTGCCGCTTTACCTTCTTCGGCACCAAAGTTTATGAGCTTTCCGGTCATTTTCGACAGCTCTGGCTGCACCTTCTCAATTACAGACTGATCACCTGAAACCAGCATATAACCAGTGCTTTCCAAAGCATTTTGAGGGCCCATGAAAACCGGAGCATGAAAATATGTAAATCCTTTACTTTTCCAGTCCGTTACTCTCTGGATAGCTCCTTTTGCAGAAGTGGTAGTATGGTCTATGATGATAGCGCCATCTTTAAATCCTTTGCTTGCGGTTTCAAGTACTTCATCTACAGTAGCGTCATCTTTAAGGGTAACATGAATAATACCTGCATCCTGTACCGCTTCATTTGCATTCCCGAATGCTTTTGCTCCATAAGCTTCTAACGCTGTTGCTTTGGCTGGTGTACGGTTCCAAACCTGTACTGTTTCTCCTTTTTGCAGCATTGCTCTAACAAAATTTGATCCTAGCAGACCCATCCCTAAAAATGCTTTCATAATTTTTGTGATTTTTTATAAAGTTAAATAGTCTATTACGCTATAAGAAAAGTCTGGCATCTTTCTAACCCGTTCAGTTTATCCATCACACCAGTTTTTAATATTTAATGAACCCTGCTTTCGACATGTGATAAACTTGTCGTTCTATCATAAGCTATATTATTGTTACGTCAAATGTATTGTGTTATTCCCATTATAACACAGAGTAATTCGTGAATCCAGCATTCAAATTTTCAGCGTAAGAACACACCATCAGTGTTCAGACATAGGGAAAAATTAAACAATCTATACAAGAGCTTTTAGTAGTTATCTGTCGCATTTGCCCTTATAAATTGTCATGATTAAGCCTCCTATCTGTTTGAAAAATATTGCAACTTTGTTTTGTACCAAAAAACATACATCATGGAATTTAAAATAACAATTAACGCTCCAAAAGAAAAAGTATGGAATATACTTTGGGATAACGCTACTTACCCTGAGTGGACCGCTGCTTTCGCTACGGGATCAAGGGCAGAAACAGATTGGAAGAAAGGAAGCAAGGTCTTGTTTCTTGATGGAAATAATTCGGGTATGGTCTCTTCTATAGCTGAGAATATCACCAATGAATTTATGTCCATAAAGCACCTGGGTACTATTAAAAATGGCGTTGAAGACCTGGACAGTGAAGAAGCCAGGCAATGGGCAGGCTCTTTTGAAAACTATACCCTCCGTACTGTAAATGGAGCAACGGAGTTATGGGTTGTTATGGGAGGTGCAGAAATCCCACAGGAATTCGAAGGCTATTTTAAGGATACGTGGCCCAAAGCTTTGTATAAATTAAAGGAATTGGCTGAGAAGAATTAATGCCATTTACTTGTTAAGCCGGTTGCAAGTTGCGGCTGGTGTTATGTGAATACTAAATTGACATATTCGCTATCAGTCGTCAGCTATCAGGAGGAAACTTAATACGCATTGATTTATTGACTGCTGATAGCTAACGGCAGATAGCAGAACGCCTTACTTTAGAGTTAACTTACCATTAGTGTAGTGACCATTTAATTATGAAACATGCTTTATCGAGGTTATACCTTATGGAATTTAAGTTGACCATCATTTATTTCGTCTTCTCTAACGGGCAATGTAATTAAGTAAACGTTTAATACGCTCTAATAAGTTAACGTAGCTTATGATTTCATTTCAGCGTTTGAAAAGCTACCAGCCCTGTAAGTGCATAATATATTAGCACAGGGTGAAGCCCTGTGAAACAACGTTGCCATTAACCCAAGACCTGTAAGGGCGAAATATAAAGATCAAGTGCATGCCATCAAAAACAATATTAAGCCCTTACAGGGCTTTATTGCATCGTCTTCCTTATCACAGGGCTTCACCCTGTGCTAATGTATTGAACCCTTTCAGGGCTGGTCGTTAAATGAAATTGCCCTAACGAGCCTTAATAAATGTTTTATAATAAAATGGTCAGTACACTAGTGTTATGTCAACTATAAAATGTCGTATCAATTGCTATCAGCTATCAGCAGTCAGCTATCAGGAGATCAGTACCTGAAAAGCTTTCCTCCTGATAGCTGATAGCTGATGGCTGATAGCAAAAGCGTCAATTTATAGTTGACATAACACTAGTTTACAGGGCATATTCCTTATAATCTATTAGTCCATTACAACTTCACAAGCTTTATATAAGAGTATTCGCCGTTTGTTTTTGTTACTTTTAAATTATATAATCCGGCTGGTAAATCAGGAGCCTCTATCCGGATGGACTGTTGGTTGTTCAGCATTTTGGTTACTACTATTCTGCCTGACAAATCTATAATATCCAGTCTTTTCACTTGGTGCAGGTTGCTGATATTTATTCCGGATTCAAAGGGATTGGGCCCCAGTACGATCTCGTCACCGGCATTCCGGTAGATGATACGCTGAACCTCGGAGTAAGTGCTTCTTCCATCCCTGTCAATGCTTTTAATCCGGTAATAATAAGTGCCGTCTGAAAATAAGAAATCTTGTATGCTGTAATTTCTCTCCCCATTGCTGGTTCCTGCTGCCGCTATATTAGTTATATACTTATAATTGCGGCCATCGGTATTTCTTTCCACTTCAAAATTTTGTGTATTGATTTCCGTAAGGGTAGTCCAGTTAACAGTAGCGGTATTGCCGGATAGCTTCACATTCACATTAAGGCCTGTAACTGGTAGTATAACGACACTACCTCCCTCACTTTCATTATTATTTTTATCCAGTGAAGTCACCATAAAATAGCTGTTGTTAGATACATCAGCTGAAGGCAGGACTATTTTATTGCCAGGTACAATAGCGTACACTTTTTTGCCATCATTTATATGGGTAACCGCTTGTGCCATATCTGCAAAACTATAGACTACATATTTTTTTGGCAAATCACCATCTGCTCCCGGTGCCGGAGCATCCCACCTGAGTGTATCAGCTTCCCTCCTTACATTTACGGGCATGTTAGGACAAACTGCATCTTTCCATGGCATGGCAGGTGTAAACGATTTATAACGGAACAGGTTAGTTTGCAGTGAAGTTTTAATTCCTTTGATGTTAGCCATTATCTGCTGCGTACTGAATAATACCTGGCCTTTTACCTGCTCATGGCTTTGGTTTCGGTTAAGACTTACCTGGTTTTCAATTTCAGCAGCGGCCCAGTTATTAGCATCAATCATTTTATAAAGCGCTAATCCCGGATAAATATGCCGGTTATAGATAATGCCTTGGTCGTTCCACCATTTTGATAATGCATTATAATCCTGTGCTCCGGTAATTTTCCAATACAGCTGCGGCGCTAAATAATCTACTTTGCCTGCCTGCAACCAGGCTATGGGATCACAATACAGGGCGCTGTAAGAAGAAGTACCGGTAATCCCTGCAGGTGTGCCACTCTTCCATATACCAAAAGGGCTCACCCCAAAAAGAATGTTGCGGTTTCCGGCCGCATTAATTACACTTAAGGTATCGTATACTCTGGCAATCAACTGGTTTACATTATTTCGTCTCCAGTCTTCAATAGTAGCAATGCCTATAGGATTATTTTCTTTAAAAGTGATACTATCCTGCCCGGTCATACCTGCTGAAGGATAAAAATAATCATCGAAATGAATTCCATCTATATCATACCTGCCGGCGATATCTGCTATCACCTGTGTTAGATAATTCCTTACCTGTGGTAAGCCTGGATTAAGCATGGTCAGGGAACCGGAAACAAAAATCCATTCGGGATGCAAGACAGCTACATGGTTGGCCGCCAGTACTGGCGTACTTTGTTTTGCACGATATGGATTCAGCCATGCATGTAATTGCATACCCCTTGCATGTGCGGCTGCAATGGCAAAAGCCAATGGATCCCAAAACGGATTGGGTGCCGTGCCTTGCGCATTGGTAAGCCAGTATGACCAGGGATCAATGGTGGATGCATATAAGGCATCAGCTTCGGGCCTTACCTGCAGGTACACCGTATTGATACCAGTATTATAAAGAGTATCCAGTATTTTAATCAATTCGGCCTGTTGCTGATTGGTGCTCAGTGTACGGGATGATGGCCAGTCTATATTGGATACGGTTGATACCCATGCTCCCCTGAGATCACGCTTGGGATACAAATCATCTACTTCAGGGGATTCCGGGTTACAAGGGGCTGCTGCTACTACGGTAATAGAAACCGTTGCATTGTTAGAGGACTGTCCGCTTGTATTCTGTACGCTATATTGATACCTATCATTACCAGTAAAACCGGCATTAGAAGTATAAGTGATATTGCCATTATTATCTATTGATACCGTACCATTGGAAGGGTTAGCCGTTATCACCAGGGTGGAAGGATTCAGAGCCACTCCATTATCATAGTCGTTAGCAAGCACATTGACCCGCTTGGCTGCACCCGTTTGCGTAATAGCGGCATCTTCATTGGCAATAGGTGTGGTAATTACGGCAACGTCAAAATAAGTGAGAGCCTTACCCATAAAGGCACTCATTGAGGTATCCGCTGCGGTTTCCAAAGTAAAAGAAAGATAAATTAAGGCACCCGGCGACGTGCCTGTACCAAAACTTCCTTTGTAAGCCACACCGGCTTTATAAGGAGACACGTTATAATTCAATATACTAACAGATCCGTTTACAGCGGATACAGCATCAGGTAAATCTTCAATATAAGTTATTCCAAAAGGAATATTCAGCCCCTCGAAAGGAGTGCCTGCAATACCAGTAGCAGGTGTATAGGTAACAGCACCATCAGCAACATAAGTGGATTTAAGATAATCACTCATAAACACTGAATCATAAGTTGGAGATGCAGCCCTGCCAATATTGTAAGCTATCTCCGAACCGGAAACAATTAGTTTGCCGCCATTGTTAAGGAACCCTGCAATAGCCGCTTTTTCACTGGTGGAAAAAACAATATTTGCGCTGGATTCGTCACCTACAAACCATACTACGATATCATAATTGTTTAATACAAAAGTACCATCCTCTACTTTTTCATTTGCCACACTGCTGATTTGCAAAGAAGCTTTGTTACGCAAGGATTTAAAATAGCCGGCAACAAAAGGATGCGTGGAACTTGTGTAAGACCCTGTTGTTCTGTCAAAGCCATCTACTATTAAAACTTTAGGCCCGCTTGTATTGGAAGACCTTGAGTATATATCACTTGCATTACTCTCTGCAACAGGGTTTGTACCATCGGTTACCACAGCCGTTAATTTAAAATGGTACACATTGCCTGATGGAGGCACTAAGAATTGCGTAGCATTAAGGGTAACAGAAGTTGTTGCGGCAGTTAACATATATTCATCGGCCGCCAATGACCAACTGGTAAGCGCATCGCTATTAGCATAATACAACCGGTAACCTGCAAGGTTCGGTTCCGGGCTGGCTCTCCAGCTCGCCGTTAATTGCGTACCGCTTCCTGAATTACCAATACTGTACAAAACAGGTGGGGCGACCCTTATCGAATTTACGCGGGCTAAATAATTCGTCCATCGGGCCTCTGTCATATTAGGACAATCTGTTGCTCTTACATCACTATGACCGTAAATACCTGCATCGCCATTGGTTACCCTGCGAACTTTTGGTATGGCCTTCCTGTTGCAAACATTCACACATAAATTTGCAGCTGCAACCAGCATCGGCTCACTTTCCCACATGGATAAATTGGTAGCAAGCACTTCATGTTCCACTCCTATACCCATGTCATTATAAGAGGTTACCCCTTGCGACCATGCCCTGTCATTTTCTGCCACTATTTGACTGACTTCACCATCATTGTTTCGTATTACATAATGCGCACTTACTTGTGACGAACAATCTTTAAACCAGCTGATAGCACCCTGATAGGTGCCGGTTGCCACATAGTGCACAAAATAATACTTAACAACACTTCCGTTAGGCCTGTTATTGAAGTTGCAGGTAGTAAAATTAGGAACCGCATTGGGGTAATCAACTGCTGAATTGCGCTGTGTTGTTACCGTTACATTAGCATCCGGATCTCTATCCGATTTAAGAAGAGACACATGTACAGGATCAATTGAAATAATTTCGCCCCAGAGCGTTACTGTTTTGCTTCCTGTATTTATTACATCAAATATGCGTACGGCCAGTTCAATTTTCATGGCTGCATCCCGGAGGCCTGTCAGCGATTTTACAGACTCAAACCAATCTTCTATTGTAACTGCTGCCGGTTTATCTTTTTGATAATAAGACAGTAAAGCAGCCGCTGCCCTGATGTTAGTCTTCGCGTCATTTTTTATGGCCGCATCGTTTACATGGAGCAGGGAAGCAGCCTTACTGATTTGCTGTACAAACTTGTTTTCTATAAGTCCCATTACTCCCCATGAGCCATATATAGATTCTGATACCTGCGCCCAGTTACTTTGTACCTGTGCGGTAGCCTTCAGTATACTTACCGGCACATTAAATTCGCTTGCCGCTTTATTAAAATATTTATTTATTGTTGCTATATCTGGATGAGCCCTGTTTAAGAAAGTACGCAGCATGGCATCATTATGATCATGGCCATGATCTTGCTCAGACGACACAACCTCAGGAGCCTTGAGAATATTTGCCTGCAGGTATTCAGTCATATCCCTTTGTAAAAAAACATCACCATCAGGTGTGATGGTTTTTTTTATGGGTGTATGAAGGTATTTATTAACCAATGTTAACAAGGAACTGTCGGAAGGGAAAGCCTTAGGCCTGGTGTTCTGGCCATTTGCTTTAAAGACTAATTGAGGAGAAAAAAGCAACAGATAAACGCATGTAGCTACAAGTAAAAATTTTCTCATATAAACAGCAAGTTATTAGGGTTTAATAAAAAAGAAGTGCGCTGAAAAAGAGGCAGGTTGTACAATATACGAAAATGACATTTATGTAATGATACTACAGATATTAAATTCTTAACGGGATTTTAAAACAGCATAACTTTCATTCTTTCAGGCACTATTAATAACTAATTAAAGAAATGTTCTACAAGCCGCGTTAATGGCTAGATATCGGTAGAAACCACCATGAAATTTTAAGGTGTGCCGTTGGTACACAATATTAGGGCTGCATCTATATGATCTTAACTCAATGACATTGCCCTAACAGGACGATGAGATAAATCAGGGTTATCTTTAATTCCACAAGATATAATCCCGATTAAGCATGTTTCTAAATTAAGTATAGCAGTTGATTAATTGCGTTTTACTGAAATATATTGGAGGATTAAGGCAGTCGGGCTTGTTTATATACTGGATAATATTGCTAAACCAAAGAATATTTATTTTTCGAGGGGGTCTATAAAGTTAAGGCCCCCTTTTAAATTGATTTACTTTGATTGATTTAAAACGCTTGTTTTTCTAAATTCCAAACCCAGAGCAGGTTTTGCACAAAAATGGCGCATTTTAACGCGCCATACGTGATCCGGATTGGATTCGAATGGATTGGTTAATCATTTAATAATCAAATAAATAATTTAAACCAAAAGAATAGGATATCATAAAAGGTCCCCTACCCGATTAGCATAGTTTGGCATGATTTGAAAGAGCTTTGAAAAGTAAAAATAAATAAAAATGATTCTTTTTAATTTATTTTGATGATGCATATTCTTAGTATCGTATGATGATTTCAGATGAGAATAACTGCGTTGTAATTGAACAATGAAGTCGGCCTTTATTGAGAGCATTTATAAACCCTTAATATTTATGTGAAATGTAAAACAGAAAATCTGTGACGACATTATTTGAGGATACGCAGTTATTAAAACACAAAGGTTTTTACACTCAAGAGAAATAACTTTTAAAAATAATTTCCGCATCTCGGAAAAATGGACAATTTTTTTAAAAAAACTTGCTGTCATTCCGTTTGAAAAGAAAGACGATTTATATTGCCATCACAGCATCACAAATTAAAAACTTAGAGAGGAGACTTGCTTCTTAAATAGCAAAGAGATATTATATCACTGGAATTGTCGCGCTAATCATAATATACTTCTTCATTCTGTTACATACAAAAAGAATGATAATAATCATGGTGCGCAATTTACTCCAATGATATGCTATTGTTACCAAAAAGGAATGTCAATCAAAAAATTAGGTATAATACTGAAAAATAGTTGGTAAAATCCTTTGGAATGCATACATGATAATGGATTGATCAAAGTTTACTGAAACCGGTTTCACTAAACTTTTTTTCCCTGGATATACACGCAAAAAATTGTCTATTTAAGTTTTTTTAGCCATACGGTAATCCGATAATTTATTATGATACTGATTTTTAAACAATTTGTCACCAACTATTTTTCAGTACATTACCAAAAATTATAAGTCCATTGGTAAACAGAATGGTTGAAATTGTTATTTAGTAAATTTCTACAACAGTTATGTCGAGTGCTGCCAGTTCCTGAAATCATTAATGAACCGCCATAGTCATTTCACTTTCTATGGCCTTCTTTGAACTTTTTTGCCATAAGAAAAATATGATAAACAGTACAATCAATATAGCAGGGAAGGCCATCATGTTTAGTAACGCATGCTGTCCTGTGGCAAGTTCCAGTGCGCTTCCTGTAAGCCCTTTAGCGGTGTTTTCTGCCCTGGCCCTATCAATCCAACCACCAATTATTGGCTGGAAGATAGAGGTAGAAAACATTCCTACCCCACCGACAATGGACATACCCAAGGCACTGCTCCGGGGAACTCGTTGTGCCACTGAACCAATCATTACCGGCCAGAAATAACAAATACCAAGAGCGAAAACTATGGCTGCCAAATATGCCATGGGGCCTGTTACGGTACTGAACATATAAATGCCTATGGTCGCAAGTATCGCTCCTACAAGCAAAACACCTGTCTGACCCAACGATCCAACGACTGGCCCCGCGAAATACCTGCCGATAGCGGACACTCCGAATGTCAAAGCTAAAATAAGCATTGCATTTGCTCCACTGGCACCTAAAACAATACTTACCCATTGGCTAGGACCAAACTCCGAAATAGCCGTAAGCGCCATGCAGCAAAACAGGAAGATATAAACCGGGCTTAACATTGCCTTGAAGTTTTCAGAAAGAGAGTTTGCCTCTTCCAGCTGTGGTTTTGGGAAAGCTTTCCCAAAAAATAAAACAGCGTAAATGACGGTTGGAATCATTGTGACCCACATCTGTGCTTCCCAGCTTAAACCCATGCGGGTCATGAAGAAGGAGATAAGGGACCCAACAAGTATCCCACCAGGAAACCACATATGGAACCGGGCGAGCATTTTTTGCATTTTCACACCTGAGTACATGTCTGCAATCATAGGGTTACAGGCTGCCTCGGTACACCCATTACCAATACCAATTAGAAGGGTGGAAATAAGTAATGTTGTATATCCACCGGCAAAAATGGTCAAGACGATTCCGATGGTATGGCATACAAAAGCCACCATCATAATATTTTTAGGGCCAAACGTATGATAAACCAGGCCGCCGATAATCATTGAAATAGGAAATCCTAAAAACCACATGGAATTAATAAATCCCAGTTGTTCGGCAGAAAGACCAAATGCCTCACCTAATTGTGGGAGAACTCCTGCACGGATAGAAAAAGTAAAGGCAGTAGTGATGAGTGCAAAGCAACTCCCGTTAAACAAAGCGCTTTTATTTACATTTTCGTTCATGAGATTTAAGTTTTTGAGTTTATAATAGGAATTATGCAGAGGCTCACGATGAAGCAATATATGACTAATTGGTAATATTTTTATTAATGGTCTACAAAACCTAAAATCATAGCCCTGATTACGAACGATAATGAGGTAATTAGCAGTGACAGGCAGCTTGCACTAAACAGATAATTTCGGTTATTAAAGTTATGTAACAATTATGTGTAGCAATTCGCACAATTTTACATTACAAGCAACTACATACAAGCACTGTTCTGACAAATCCAGAAGAAGAATTTTATTGTTTAGGGTGTCTCAATTTTAGGGAACTTCAGCCAAAGCGCGTAACATGCTTTTATTTTAAGTTGCTGCGGCGCTTTTGCTGAAATGACAAGAGGTTGAGTATTCGTCATTTCAATGAAGCGCCTCAGGTTACTTGCATAAGATGCTCTTATGCGCTTCGTTGAAATCTCCGGAAATTCAAGGTGTCTCAATTTTAAGGATTTCAGCAAAAAGCGCGTAACATACTTTTATTTAAAGTTGCTGCGGCTTTGGCTGAAATGACAAAAGGTTGAGTCTTTAGTATGGGCCCTTATCATTGTTTTTTGCGCCGGTTACAACGCAATTTTCCAGGCACGTTTTTCCCTTCTACCCGGTTTACCAATCTTGCATGAAGCCGATATCAAACGTACTTAATTTTAATTCTGTCGTAAATAAGCCAATTCAGCCAAAGCTTTAAAAACACTTCCTGCATGATATCCCGGGCTTCGGTTTCTCTTTGTGCTTCTTTGTGCCTCCTATGTCTCCGTGGTTCAAAAACTCTTTGCGAACTTGAAGTTTAATTTGTTTTCGAATGTAGTTATATAGGAGGAAGGATTTATAACCTTTCGAGTTCCTAAACAATCTGACTACGCGTTGTTTAAGTACTGTGCTGATATTTTATTATCAGATTTAAAAACCTGGTCAAAGAGAGAAACAGAAAGAAAAGTATTGAATGGAAATTTACAAGGCAGAATGCGGATAGAAATTGTCAAAACATTATGTTGTATAATCAAATAATCACTACGTTAGTACGGATGTCTAAATTTATTACGTATTTGACTTACTGATAGGTCAAAGGAGGATCATCTTTGTTTTGATTTTTTACCAATTAATCGTGTCCGTAATTTTTAGTGCTTTAATCAAAAATTTAAGGACTTTAAGGATAAGAAGCTGATTTTGCTTATTTATCCTGGATAAAAATTAAAATGCTAACTGTTAGTTATTCGCTCAACATGCACGTTTTCTTTGCGAAGTGAAATTTCATGCGTTAATGGAGTTTGTGTCAATTGCTTTGTAATATGTATTTCTTCAATTACTTCGTATTTTTTTACTACTACAGAGATTTCTCGCACGACTGTAATAATAGTAATGTTACCCTCATGAGTTAGTGCCAGGGGTGGTTCATCCAGCAATTTGTAAGGAACGGCTACATGTTTCACTTCGTATGACTCATTTATAATTGGCGCACTAATACCAATTGTTTCTTCAGTGACTGTTTTAGTGATTCGCACCTTTCCTGTTTCTACAACTTCACGGTCTACAGTAGCAAATTCCTGTATCACTTTAATGCCCTTTGTTTCCTCGCTAAAAGTATTCTGATCAAGTCCTGGTTCAGTCCGATTTTTTAAAAAATTACCCATAATGTTGTTCATTTAATAATCATGCCAGCATAAATGATTATAATTTTAATATGTATATTTTCATCGAATTGATTAGAATATATTATAAAACCTACTTGCCTCGATAAGCACTCTGACGGTTAGGACAGTGCCGGTTGTGACAACCATTTCAACTGATGAGCAAAGCATGCTAATTGATTCCAGTGACCTATAAATATAGATCACCGAATAAGCCCCTGAATAGAATTACCTTATTTGATTTGAAATGCTTAGCTTCCCAAAACCCAAACATAAAGCGGATTTTGCACAAAAATGGCGCTTTTTGAAAGCGCCCTTCGTGATCCGGATTGGATTCGAATGGGTTAGCGTAAGCACTTATGAATCAAATATATAAACTAACTTGAAAGCGTGAGGTCACTTAATAGGTCCCCTATCTGATTGGCATACTTTAATGTCATTTGAAAGAGCTTTGAATGGTAAAATTAACTAAACCTATTCTTTTTGATTCATTTTAAAAAACTTGTTGTAAGAATGTTTAAATAAATCTGATTTGATGCAAACTTCAGCAAATCGTTAGGCAAACTATTGAAGAACAAAAACTCATTGTTGAAAACTCATACATCAACCCAGAAATTTTAACAAAAGGTCAAAGCATTTCCGATAAGGTTGCAAGTTTTGGAGGCAGTTGGAAGTTTATCATTATTTTCTCAGCAATACTTTTCGTTTGGATTTTATTCAATTCACTATCGCCTCGTAAAGACGAATTTGACCCTTATCCTTTCATCCTAATGAATTTAGTTATATCGTAAACCAACGACCAACTGCATATTGTAATTAATGTATCCAGGTAATATTTTTGCTTGATAACATCATCTAATGGACAAAATAGGCAAGCGATTATTTATCAAAAGAACCGAACAGGAGAAACTTT
>JAABUN010005196.1_pt1 | contig 16500 bp, 11 predicted proteins | sample 5559311 | NCBI WGS metagenome assembly JAABUN01 (sample SAMN10711877, study PRJNA513370) | rock metagenome | isolation source: Antarctica rocks | place: Antarctica: Victoria Land, Siegfried Peak sud
AAGACGGTCGGATCGTCGAGCGCGGCAATCACATCCAACTGTTGCAGAACGGCGGTTTCTACGCCGAAATCTACGATCTCCAACTGCGTGACCAGGAAGATGTGATGCGCGACGCGCTGGCGGGAGACGATTAGTAGGGAGTCCGTAGTCCGTAGTCCGTAGTAGAGGTTCGTTGCCGGCACGGTGCCATAACGCCACCGCCTAGCCACTACGGACTACGGACTACGGACTCCCTACTGTGAACGGAGTGAGCCCCGATGATGATGCAGAACGTCGATCCCGATGATCTTTTAGGGAAAGCGTACGACTCGCGGATCGCGCGGCGGTTGGGTGAATTCATCCTGCCGTACAAGGCGCGGGCCAGCGGGATCGTGGCGCTGATGTTCGTCGTGGCGATCAGCGATCTGCTGCTGCCGAAGATTTTCAGTCTCGGGGTGGACGAGGTCACGCAGTATAAGCGCGTCAGTCAACTGAATATCCTGGGCCTGGCGTTCATACTGGCGCTGGTGGTGCGCTTCTTTTCGCAGTGGGGCGAGTTCTATCTGACCTCCTGGCTCGGGAACAAGGTCGTCTTCGATCTCCGCAATACGATGTTCCGCCATCTTCAAACGCTGAGTATGTCGTATATCGATAAGCGTGGTGTCGGCGCGATCATGACCCGTATCCAGAACGACGTCGGCGTGATCAACGAGTTCTTCGGCGATGGGATCGCCGGGATCATCGCGAATATGCTCATCCTCGTCGGGATCGTGATCGTGATGCTGACGACGAACTGGCGGCTGGCGCTGTTGGCGTTCATCGTCCTGCCGATCATGGGCCTGATCATGTCGCGCTGGCGCTTGCTGGCGGTCGATACGTACCGGGCAACGCGGCGCACGATCGGTATCGTGAACGGCAATCTGGCCGAAAGTATCTCCGGGATGCGCGTCGTGCAGTCGTTCACGCGCGAAGGGGAAAACCTCAAGACATTCGACGGCCTCAATCACGATAACTTCGTCACCAACCGCGATGCCGCCCGCCTCTCCGCGTTCCTCTTCCCGATGGTTTCGCTGATCGGCGCGGTCGCCACATCGGTTGTCCTGGTCGTCGGCGGGCGACTCGTCTTCAACCAGACGCTGACGATCGGCGAACTGGTTCTCTTCATCGCCCTGATCGACCGCTTCTTCGAGCCGATCCGCGATCTCAGCCAGCAGTACACCGTCTTGCAGGCGACGATGGCGGCGGGCGAGCGGATCTTCGAGGTGCTTGATGTCAAACCGGAGGTGAAAGACGATACCAAGGCGCGGAAGTTGCCGCCGATCGTGGGAAAGGTCGACTTCAACGGCGTCACTTTCGGCTACGGCGGCACGGAGATTCTGCATGGGATCGATCTTCATGTCCAGCCGGGCGAAACCGTCGCTTTCGTCGGGGAAACCGGCGCGGGCAAGAGTTCGATGATCAACCTGGTGATGCGTTTTTACGATGTTTGGGATGGCTCGCTGACGATCGATGGTCACGATCTGCGCGAGGTGAGCCAGCAGTCGCTACGGTCGCAACTCGGGATCGTCTTGCAGGACACGTTTCTGTTCGGCGGCACGGTGCGCGACAACATCCGCTTCGGACGCCCCGAAGCGAGTAACGCCGCTATCGAGCGCGCGGCGCGCGACGTTGGGGCGCACGATTTCATCATGAAGCTGCCGGAGGGATACGAGACTGAGGTTCATGAGCGCGGGATCAGCCTCTCGGTCGGGCAGCGCCAGTTGCTCTCGTTTGCCCGTGCACTGCTGGCCGATCCGCGTATCCTCATCCTGGACGAGGCGACGAGCAGCATCGACACGCAGACCGAGCGGATCATCCAGGAAGCCCTGACGCGCCTCCTCAATGGCCGTACCTCATTCGTCATCGCTCACCGCCTCTCGACTATCCGCGAGGCCGACAAGGTGGTGGTGATGAATCAGGGTAAGATCATCGAACTCGGCACGCATGATGAGTTGCTGGAACAGCGCGGTTATTACTACAAGCTCTACAGTATGCAGTGGCGATCTGAGGAGGCGGCGGACTGAGGGGAGCATTGCCTGAGGCAGGCGTGGGTCGCCGGTTAAAACCGGCGCTAAGGGCTGCGGCCACGAAACCCGCCTCCGCGGGTTGGGTCCGTCGTCGGGATGGTGGCTATCCGAACAGCCACCACGCCAATACCAAGCCCAACCCGCGGAGGCGGGTTTCGTGGCCGCAGCCCTTAGCCGGTACTTCAGTGCCGGGCGCTCTTAAATCCCCAACGCCAACTGCCGCGCGCTCGGTTGCCAGCGTAAGGTCGTACCCTGGGCGGGCATGACGCGGATAGTATGGGCGTTGTCGCGCATCCCGTAAGCGTGGAGGGTGTTGCGGACGGCGCTATTGGCGATCTGTTCGCGGTTGTTCGTGCGCGAGAGGTGGGCCAGCCAGACCTCCCGGCCATCGGCTGGCAGGGTGTTGCAGAGCAGATCGGCGCAGGCGACGTTCGAGAGGTGGCCGCGTGGACTGGCAACACGCTTTTTGAGGTGCCAGGGGTAGGGGCCGTTCCAAAGCAGCCCTTCATCGTGATTGGCTTCGATCACGATCAGCTCGGCGCGCGATAACGGCTCGTGCAGGTGGGTTTCGGCCACGCCGAGGTCGGTGAAGACCGCCACCGCCCGCCCGCCCGCCTCGATCAGATAGCCGCAGACCTCCGCGCCATCGTGTGATACCGGAAACGAGGTCACCTCGAACGGCCCGACTGTGCAGGTGCTGCCGACCGGTCGCGCGATTACCGGGCGATTCGCGAAGATCGCCGCGCCCGCCACGTATGGGTTGGCGTTGTAGGTGCCGGGGGACATGTAGAACGGGATCTCGGAGCCACGCGGGATCGCGTTGACCCCGACGATATGATCGCTGTGTTCGTGGGTGATCAGCACCCCGGAGAGGCTGGCGGGTGGTGTACCAGCGTCGCGCAGCAGCGTCGCCAGCTTGCGCGGGGCGATCCCGCAATCGACGAGCAGCGCCCGACCTTCGTGTTCGACAACCAATGCATTGCCGCTGCTGCCGCTCGCCAGACTGGTAACCTGCACGCTGTCCCTTGCCCCTTGCCGCCGTCTATTGGGTGGCGGTTTCTCCGCGCATCATCGTACGTTCGGTGCTGTCATGGTAGCATTAGGAGAGCGGCCTGGGCAAGAGGATCCGCCCTCTGTTGCGCTGATATTTGTACAGCAGCGACGTATCGTCTTTCCTGTCCCTGCGCTGCTGTGGGGATAGGGGTGGGGCTGGGGCAACGTAAACCCTAAACTCGCGCCATTAGCCCATGCAACGGTGACGCGGATCGGGCCGGACTCTCGTATCTAGCTGACAACAGGGGCATCGTGCCCGATGGCGGGCAATGTCGCCCGTCGAGGACGTTCGTAGGAGATGGGAATTTGCGACGAATTGTCCTGGCCGTAGTCGCGGTGCTGGCGGTGGTATTGGCGGTGACGATCGTCACCGCAGGCTTTTGGGCGAACTGGCTCTGGTTCGGCTCACTCGGGCTGCGTTCGGTTCTGCTCACCCGATATATCTCACAGGGGATCCTCTTTGCGGGCGGCGCGATAATCGCCGGGCTCTTCTTCGGGATCAATCTGCGCCAGGCCGGTCGTCAACTGTTAGGCGCGCCGGTCAATGTGCAGGGGCAGCAAGTGATGCTGGCTCCGCGCGTGATCGGTTTCGCCACCCTCGTCGGGGCCTTGTTTGTCGGCTTCATCTTCGGCTCCGGCGCGTCGAGTAATTGGTCGATTGCACTGATGTTCCTCAATCGCACCGATTTCGGCATGACCGAGCCGATCTACAATCGGGATGCGGCGTTCTACGTCTTCACGCTGCCGCTGCTCGACGCGGTCCGTTCCTGGCTGCTCGGCCTGTTCGTCCTGACCCTCGCCGCTGTCGGCGCGATCACGTTCCTGCGCTACACGAGCGGGGCGGTGCAGCGTCAGTTCAGCCTCCCGCGCGATTCGCGCGCCCACCTGTCGTTCCTCGGTGCGCTGACCCTTGGACTCTTCTCGTTTAGTTACTGGCTGGCGAATTACGACCTGCTCTACTCGGAGCGGGGCTTCGTTTCCGGGGCGGGGCGCACCGATCTCTTCGCCCAGCGCCCGGCGAACTACATCCTGCTGGCCTTCTCGGCCATCGCCGCGCTGTTGCTCCTCTGGAATATCTTCGCGCGGCATGTGCGTCCGTTGCTGATTACCGTCGGACTCTGGGCGGTCGCGGCGGTCGTCGTCGGCGTCCTCTTCCCGGCGGGGTATCAGAACTTCTTCGTCCGCCCCAGCGAGTTCCGGCAGGAACGCCCGTACATCGAGAACAATATCCGCCTGACCCGGCAAGCCTATGGGCTGGACCAGATCCAGACCGGGCAGTTGAAGGGTGACGCCGCGATCGATGCCCCCGCCGTCGCGGCCAATGCCGCCGCGATCAACGATATCCGCCTCTGGGACTACCGGCCGCTGCTGACGACCTACCGGCAGATTCAGCGATTCGGGCAGTATTACGACTTCGAGGATATCGACATCGATCGCTACCGGCTCGGTGGTGGGATGCCGACGCAGACGATGCTCTCCGCACGCGAGCTCGATGTCAGCCAGCTCGATCAGCGGGCGCAGACCTGGCAGAACCGGCACCTCGTCTATACGCACGGCTATGGGGTCGTCGTCAACCCGGCGAACCGCTTCACCTCGCAGGGGCAGCCGGAGTTGCTGGTACGGAATATCCCACCGGTTGGCGAAGGGGTCTTGCAGGTAACGCAGCCGCAGATCTACTACGGTGAGCTCACCAACGAGTACGCGATCGTCAACACCCGCGAGCGCGAGTTCGATCGCCCCGGCACGACCGGTGGGGTCGAGGAATACGCGAACTATACTGGCGATGGGGGCGTGCCGATCGGCTCCTTCGTGAATCGGTTGCTGTTCGCCTCCGCACTGGGCGATAGCAATATCCTCCTTAGCAGTTCGCTCAACAGCGGTTCGCAGATCCTCTACAACCGCACGATCACCGAGCGCGTGAAGCAGGTCGCGCCGTTCTTGATGCTCGACGCCGACCCCTACATGGTCATTCTCGATGGGAAACTGATCTGGGTCCAGGATGCCTACACGACCACGAGTCGCTTCCCGTACTCGACGCCAACCGCAACCTCCTCGGGTAACGTCAATTATCTCCGCAACTCGGTCAAGATCACGATCGACGCTTATAACGGCGAGTTGAAGTTCTACGCGGTCGATCAGCAGGATGCGCTCCTGAAGACCTACCAGAAGATCTATCCCGATCTCTTCACGCCGGTCAGTGCCGCCCCGACCGGTCTGGTCGAGCACTTCCGCTATCCGGTCGATCTCTTCAACATCCAGGCCGACCGTTATCTCCGCTACCACATGACCGACCCGCAGTCATTCTATAACCAGGGCGATCTCTGGGCAGTGGCGAAAGAGACCTACGCCGACAAGGTGCAGCGGATGGAGTCGTACTACGTCACCATTCGTCTGCCTGGGGAGCCGCAGGAAGAGTTCGCGCTGATCCTGCCGTTCACGCCCGCCGGCCAGGGGCGCGACAATATGGTGTCGTGGATGACGGCGCGTTCGGACGGGGCGAATTACGGTAAGTTGCAGGTCTATACTTTCCCGCAAGGCTCGCTCGTCTATGGACCACAGCAGATCGAAGCGCGGATCAACCAGGAGCCGGAGATCTCGCAGGTGCTGTCATTGCTCAACCAGCGCGGCTCGTCGGTGATCCGTGGCAACTTGCTCGTCATCCCTTTCGGCGATGCCCTGCTCTATGTGCAGCCGCTGTATTTACAGGCGACCACGAACGGGCTGCCGCAATTGGAGCGGGTCATCGTCACCACCTCGAATCAGAATCAGGGCGTCGTTATGAGTGATAGACTCGATACCGCACTGGTGGCGCTAGCACAGAACCGCAAGGGGATCGTCCTCTCCGATCCTAATGCCCCGTCCATTCCCTCGGCGAATCCGTCTACTCCGCCTACCGGGGGGGCACCCGCATCGCAGGCCGAGTTGGCCGCGCAGGCGCTCGATCGCTACAACCGAGCACAGGCGGCGTTGAAGAACGGCGACTGGAATACCTACGGGGCCGAGTTGGCCGAGATGGAGAAGATCCTGCGCCGGATCGCCGGACGGTAGGCGCACAAGTGTCGGCACCCACAAATAGCGCAGCGCGGGCTGGGACGACATACCATCGTCCCGGCCCGCGCTGTATCTTTATCTCGCGGTTTTATACGGAATCCGTTAGGATCCTTGCGTTATGAATCCCCGTCATTGCTTCGATAGGCGGTGTCGTAACGCAAGTCACCAGGAGGATTCCGTATTATTCGGCGAAGATCGCGCGACCGACGCGCACGATCGTTGCGCCTTCCTCGATCGCGACCGGATAATCGTTCGTCATCCCCATCGAGAGGTCGGGGAGGGGCGTGTCGGGGTGGGCGCGGCGTAGCTCGTCGCGCAAGAGGCGCAGGGCGCGGAATACCGGTCGCGTTTCCTCGGCGGTGGCCGTGAATGGGGCCATCGTCATCAGCCCGCGCAATTCGAGCGCGGGCTGCGCGATGATCGCGGCGGCGAGCGCCGGGGCTTCCTCGGTGGCGCAACCCTGCTTACTCTCTTCGGCGGCGATATTCACTTGCAGCAAGACCGGCAGTCGTCGTCCGGCGCGTGCCGCTGCATTCGCCAGCGCGTCGATCAACGCGGCGCGATCGACCGAGTGAACGATGTCGAAGAGGGCGACCGCCTCCCTGGCTTTGTTCGTCTGGAGCGAGCCGATCAGGTGGAGCGTCGTGTCGGCGGGGCGCCCCTCGCCGAACTTCGCGCGGGCGACCTGGACCCGATTCTCCCCGAAATGGTGCAGCCCACGGGCGTATGCCTCGTCAACGACTGGGCGCTCCACCGTCTTGCAGACGCCGACGATCGTTACTTCACCCGGATCGCGCCCCGCGCGCCGCGCCGCGCTGGCGACTTCGCTTTGCACCCGCGCGATCTGGTCTCCGAGAGTTGCCGCTGCCGACGCGGTCGTGATGGGCTGGTTACTCATGGCGCTACCTCGCACTGTCTCTTGCGCTATCGGCCTCTTTGCTCGTTCGAGACGTTACTTTGCCGTAGCGGGCATCGTGGGGCTTGCTAGCCGCCTGCTGGCACCGCCCAACCGCTGCGCTCGACAACCTCGCGTGCAATCGCCGCGACCGTGCGGCCATCGGTGTCCATCACGACATCCTCGACCTGATCGCGGTCCATCTGGGCGGCGAGCTCCGCCGCACGGAGGAGATGCCAGTCCTGGCCGCTGCCGACCTCACGCTGCGTCACCCGCCCGGTCAGCGTGCTGAGTGTTGCGCGTAGGCGTATAACGACGATCGCTGCCCCCGGTACCGCTTCGCGATAGCCTCGCAACTCCTCGCGCGCCTCGATCACGTCGGCCACGATCAGGTGGGTCGCGCCGACTGCCCGACAGTTCGCCCAAATCGCCGCCAGATTCCGCAGGCCGAGCGCGACGTTGAAGCGATCCCCCGCCGGGGCAGGGTAGCACGAACGCAGCGTATCCATGTCGATGCAAGCGTGGGGCAACTCGACCGCCGCCAGCAGTTTGGCGACTTCGTAGGCGACTGTCGTCTTGCCGACCCCGACCGGCCCGGTGACGATCAGCAGCGGTATCGCCTGTTCAGCGGCCATCGTCACTCTTCATCGCTCATGCTGGTAGTTGTTAGGTGCTCAGTCGTGCGCCGTCTCGTCTTTGGTCAGGCTGATGATCGCCGCAAAACGTCCCGCTTGCCCTTGCTGGGCGCGATGGGACGGGAAAATTGCCATATTACAGGCGGTGCAGATCGCGGCATCCTCGATCTGTTCGGCGGGGATACCCGCGCGTTGGAGCAGGAGGCGGTTGGCCCGCGCCAGATCGAAGCGCCACTGGCGTCGCCCATTCGCCGGGGCGATTTCCTCTAGGGCGAGTGGATCCTCCACGCCGAGCGCGAGCCAGGCACTCGTGACCGGCGCATCGACCACGTAGCAGCAGCGCCCGATCGCCGGGCCGATCCCGGCGATGATGTCGCTTGGGCGTGAGCCGAACTGCGCGGTCATCGCGGCCACCGTCGCCCCGGCGATATCTGCGACCGTGCCGCGCCACCCGGCGTGCGCCAGGCCGACGACACCGCGCACCGGATCGTGGAAGAGGAGCGGCGTGCAGTCGGCGAAGCCCAGCAGGAGCGGTGTGTCCGGCGCGGCGGTAATCAGCGCATCGGCGGCCGGAACCGCATCTGCTGACAGCGAGAAGGCACCGCGCCCGCGTGCGGCGGTGTCAACGCGGTCCACGACATTGCCGTGTATCTGCCGCACCGCGACTATCTGCGTGGCGTCCACGCCGATTCGGGCTGCCCAGGCACGCCGATTCATCAGCACTCGTGCGGGGTCGCCACCGGTCGCATAGCTGGTGTCGCCATCGCGCCAGAGGCCCGGTGCGCGCCCGGTAATACCGTGACGGAGCCGTGGATAGCGCGTGAAGCTGGCGAGCCGCAGCGGCACCAGCGAGGTTGTTGCTGCGGTTGCTGTCTCCGTCATTGGCAGGCCGGGTGCGTTCATCGCCCCTCCGTCTCCTTGCGGGCGGCATCGAGGATGAGGCGGTCGATGACCAGTTCGACTGGCGCACGATTATCGGTGAAGACCATCCCGCCACCGTTCCATTCGCGGATATTGCCGCTGGCGATGCTGAGGTCGCCGATCGTCCGTAGCGGCGAGCCTGCGGGCAGCTTCGCGATATTCGCGTTGTAATTCGCGGCGGTGCTCGGCTCCTTGGTGGCGATGATCATCGTATTCGAGAAACGCCCCACGTCGACCAGATAAACATTCGGGAAGACGGCTCGCATCGTCGCCGCGATGGCGTTGACGAGGCGGTAGTCGGTCCCGTAACGGCCCGCGTTGAGGACCATCACGCCGCGATCGTTGAGGTGATCGTAGGACTCCTGGAAGAACTCTTTCGTCGTCAACTGGAAGGGGATATACGGCTGCCGGTAGGCATCGACGCCGATTACGTCGTAGCGGCTGGCGGTTGTCTTGAGGAAGTAGCGACCGTCTTCCACGACCACGTTCAGATTTGGCTCATTCATCGCGAAATATTTGCGCCCGACCTCAACGATCTGCGGGTCGATCTCGACACCATCGATCCGCACCGTGGGGCCGTAGACCTGCGTGAACTGGCGCGCGGTCGTGCCGCCGGCCAACCCGATCAGAGCGAGCGAGCGTACATCCGAGGTCTGCTGATTGCTGTTGAAGAATGGCCCCATCATGAAATAGTCCCACGGCCCTTCGGTGAGGAGAGCGTTTGGATTGTAGATCGAGTGGATGGCATGGCCGTCGTTCAGGACCAACCCCACCTCGTCGCCATTCTTCACGACCTGGATATAATTGTATTCGGACTCGCCCTCGTAGAGAAGCTCGCCCGATTCCGCCCGGCGCAGGTTGCCGCTCGATCCCAGGAACGAGAGGGCGATGATCGCGACGATCAGTACCGCCACCACGGCGGAATGGACCACCGCCCGGCCCCGCAACAGGCCAAGGAGCGCGATGATCGCGAGTGCGACGGCGAAGGTGTAGAACGTTTCGCGCGTCCCCAGGTAGGGGATCAGGACGATTACGGGCAGGAACGACCCGCCGATCGAGCCGAGCGTGGACAGGGCATAGAGCGATCCGGCGGTGCCACCGGCCTGCTCGACCCCCTGCAAGCGCAGCCGCAGCGCCAGCGGCGAGACGCAGCCGAGCAGGGTGATCGGGATCAGGAACAGGAAGATGACGCCGAGCAATGTCCCATAGAAGGCGCCGATATTGAGACTTGAGAAGGCATTGAGCGAGGCATTGAGGATCGGTCGGGCGATCAGGGGGAGGATTGCCGTTCCCGCCGCCGCTCCGGCGAAGATCGAGTAGAAGAACCGCTCGCTAGGGTAGCGATCGGCGAGTTTGCCACCCAGGTAATACCCGATCGAGAGATAGGTCAGGGTCAGGCCGATCACCGTGGCCCAGATGATCGTCGAGTTGCCGAAGTAGGGTGCGATCAGCCGTGAACCGGTGATCTCGATACCGATCGATGAGATGCCGCCGACGAAAACCGCTAAATAGAGTAGGGCGAAACTTGGCTTGGACCGAGCTTGTTCGGTCTCCTCGACACGGTGCGCGACTGCTGTCATCCGCTATTTCTCTTCCACCGCTACGGTGCGCGCACGCACCCGCTCATCCAAACCTTTTCCTCCGCGCCTAGTATAGCCGATGCGCTTCCCTGGCCTTCCCGCGCTTTGAGCGCACAATCTGCTCTTGCGTACCGACCCTTCGGTCTATTGATACCGGTAAAGGCCCATTTATGGGCTCAGATCTCGATCCCGCAGTAGTCGCGCAACGCCGCCGTCCGCGCCGCTTCATCGGCCAGCGCGGTTTCGCGCTTCTTACCCCCGGTAGTGATCAGCAGGCGCAGATCGGCGACGGTGACACGCCCCGTCACCGTGGCTAACGAGCAGACGCTGCCGCGCGTGAAGCCGGACTCTGGCGCGGTCTGATGATAGTGGCACATCGGGGTGAATTCGGCCCAGCGGTGGGACGTGAGGCTCAAACGATACTGGTCCTGCCACGTGCCCGCCCAATCGCGCCGCTGCAAAATCCGCGTGTCGCCGATGCCAGTGATCCGGAAGCGGTCTTGCCAGACCCCCTCATCACCCGGTTGGACGAGCGGGGTTGCGCGTCCATCATCGATCTGCTCGGCCTCCGTGTCGAGCGGCAGTGGATGAAGGAACGAATCACCGAAGCCGACCTCGGCTAGCCAGGGGCGAGCGAGATCGACGCGGAGGGTTAAGTGATCGAATTCCGGCCCGAACGTTGCCTTGCCCTTGTTATAGACCCCGGCGGCAAGGATGGTGACCTGGAAGCCGAGGGCTCGGAGCAGGGCGGCGAAGAGGCCGTTCAACTCGTAGCAGAAGCCGCCGCGTCGATGCCCAACGATCTTCTCGAAGAGCGCCTGTTCAGCGAGGATGATCGGGCGTCCCAGGCCGATATCCAGATTCTCGAAAGGCACGGCGTAGAGGTGTGTCCGGTGTAGGTCGCGTAGCGTTTCCAGCGTCGGCTCGTGTGAGCCGGTGTACCCGATTCGGTCGAAGTAGCGCTCGATATCCAGTACCATTGATCACCCTTGTTCATCAACTTGGTGTCTACTGGGCTATTGCCGGTCAGCCCCGTACCCTACCTATATCTTACCCTCGCTGTGTCGTTGTCGTCGTGTCGTTGCCGTATGCCAGCGATCTTTATATCCAGGTGCGTGGTCGCCGGGTACTCGATCGCGTCGGGCTGCTACACTCCCCTTGAGCGGCGTTATCTGTGCTGTTCTGCTGACTGTCCGGGAGGAATTAAGCGCGATGGTGGCCTTCAGCGCGATCGACGGCGACGGCGTCGCGGGTCGCACGACAACGATTCGGGACAGTCTCTACGATCGGATCACCCTGCGACCGCGCGATGTGGCGATTCTGGGGACGCCGGAGTTTCTGCGCCTGGATAATATCAAACAACTCGGCTTCGTCTCGCGCGTCTGGCCGGGGGCGAAACATAGCCGCTTCGAGCATTCGCTCGGCGTCTTCGCGCTGACCCGGCGCGCGATCGAGCAGTTGCGACCATTGCTCGTTGGCACGCTCGGCGCGACGCAGACCGATCTCGACACGATCGCGGCGGCGGCGCTGCTGCATGACATCGGCCACTATCCTTTCTCTCATGCGATCGAAGAATTGGGGCCACCGGTCCTGAAACACGAGGCGGTCGGGCGCGCGATCATCGAGAATGGCGCGGTCGCGGCGATCCTCGAACGCGAGTGGGGTCTGGACCCGGCGCGCGTGGCAAACCTGATCGAGCCGCGCGAAGAACTGGCCGCGCTCGATCGACTCCTCGTCGGCTTGCTCAGTGGCACGTTGGATATGGACAAGCTCGATTACCTCCCGCGCGATGCCAAGGCGTGCAATGTCCCTTATGGCCGGGTCGATACGCCACGCCTGATCGACGCCCTCACCGTGGCCGAAGTCGAGGGGCGGCGGCGGATCGTCGTGGGGGAGAAAGGGATCAGCGCGCTGCACTCGCTGATCAACGCGCGCCAGGAAATGTTCGACAATGTCTACTGGCACCATACCAACCGCTCCTGCATGATCATGCTCCTGCGCGCGGTGCAGGAGGCATTATTGGCCGGGGTAGTCTCCCCGGCCCAATTGACGCGCCATGACGATACTTCGCTCCTCGCGCTCCTCAGTCAAGGCGCGATGCCCTCCGCGACCGGGGCGTTGGTCGATATGTTGCGGCTGCGGCAGGTCCATAAGCGGGCGATCGAGGTGAGTGCGCGTGCGGGAACCCTTTATGCGGCATTGAGCGCCCTGTGGTACGACCCTGTCGCACGCCGCGCCACCGAGTTGGCGATTGCCAACGGCCTGGCTGCCGCGAGTGGCGCGACCGTCGCCGACTACGAGGTGCTGATCGATGTACCGAAGCCCGAGAAGTGGAAGACCGATGTGTGGGTCAGCTTCGCGCGCCCGCCGATCGGGATGGAGCCGCTGATGCACTGGCAGGATGTCGTCGGCCTGCGCGACGATGAGTTCAAGCGCTATGAGGAACACCGCCGCCTTATCCGCATCGTCACGACCGACCGTGTGCGCGACATCGCGCGGCAGCACTGGGCGACGGTGATCGTGCCGATCCTGCTGGAGCGCGCGGCATGAGCAGGCTTCGTGGATGGGGTAGCTCATCGCACCCGAGCTATCGCGTTGGCCTCACTCCCGGCACACCGTCCCTCCTGCCATCGCCGCGTGCCATCGTGACCGGGCTCGCCGCCAGCGCGACGATCGGCACCCTGGCTTATCGGCGTGGCTCGCTGACCAAGAGCGGTGTGGCGGGGGCGATCCTGACCGGCACGACGATCTTCGCCGCCGGTGGTGCCGTGCCCTCGGCCCTGCTGGTGACCTTCTTCGTCAGTTCGAGCGCACTATCATTATGGCGACGCGGAAGCAAGACGCCCGCAACGGTGGTCGAGGCGGCGAAAGGCGAACGGCGCGACCTTGCTCAGACACTGGCGAACGGTGGTGTCGCCGCTGCACTGGTCGTGCTGGGGCGGATCGCCCCGACGAGTCCGTGGTTTCCCGCCCTGGTCGGGGCGCTGGCGACGACGAACGCCGATACCTGGGCGACCGAGATCGGCCTAGCGAATCGCCAGCCACCACGCTTGCTCACGACCTTGCGCCCCGTCGCAACGGGCACCTCGGGCGGCGTCTCACCGCTTGGTACCGCCGCCGCCGTCGGTGGTGCGGCGCTGATCGGGGCGGTGGCGGCACTCGGCACGACGCTGACGCGGCAGCGACAAGGTGCAAACGAGTGGAGGCTACTGCCTCTAGCCGTCGCCGCTGGCGTCGCTGGCGCATTCACCGATAGTCTGCTCGGGGCGACGATGCAGGCGCGCTATCGCTGCCCGCAGTGCGACGTTGCCACCGAGCGCACGGTCCATCGCTGCGGCACTCCGACGATCTTCATCGGTGGCTTGCGTAGGGTCGACAATGATCTGGTCAATTTGCTCGCTTCGCTCAGTGGGGCCTTGTTCGGGGCACTCGGCGGTCGTACCGGCACGCGGCGATGATGGATGGTGGTAGCCCGAAGATCGTGAATCGCCTAACCCGGTAACGCCGTTGGTTTGTCAGATGGCTGTCGAACCATCCTAAAAATGGCGTTGCGATTCGTACCGATAAGGTCTATTCCTCGCCTTGCTGCGATTCGTACCGATAAGGTCTATTCCTCGCCTTGCTGCGATTCGTACCGATAAGGTCTATTCCTCGCCTTATGGATGCGGCTATACTTGTCATGGAACGATCAAAAGGTTGCTGCGGGGACGATTTCAGCGCGATTCGGCGTCGCCTGAGCGGGCTGTATAGGCGGGTCGTTTCAAGGAACCATTATCCGCGAAAGGCGTTATAACGGTGCTGACGTTCGCGGTCGATGTACGGCGTTTCGCTCCGAGTGCGGGAACTGTGCCTGGACGTTATTCGTCAGCGTCCGGTATCGGTTGGCTCGCTCACCCTGCGGAGGAATTGCTCGTGCGTTTTTTTCGGCGACTCCTGCTCTTCGTGGCCCTGCTCATGGTTGCCTGGGCCGCTGCGCCGCCGCCGAGCGCGGCATCTGTGGATGGTCCGATCGCACGCGATCTCTGGTCGTATGACCATACTGTCGGTGATCTGATGGTAGGGTTTCGGCGCGATGCCGCGTTCGGGGCGAATTCCGGGATCTCGAATAGTTTCGATCGCTACCTTTCGAGCTTCGGTGTCCGTTCCGCCAGTCCGGCAATCGGCGATGGTCGCACCTTCGTCCTGCACTTCGATACCGCCGATGACCTCAGCTCGCGACGTGAGCAACTCCTGAATGACCCGAATATCGCCTTCGTCGAGCCGAATTACCTGCTGACCGTCTATAGCGGCCCGACTGGCCCGGTTGTCCCCAACGACGAGAATTACAAGCAGCAGTGGGGGCCGACGAAGGTCGGGGCCGACCAGACCTGGAATACCCTCACCACCGGTGGCCCGATCGTGATCGCGATGCTCGATACCGGCGTCTCGCCGACCCACCCCGACCTCAAAGATCAGCTGCGTCCCGGCTTCGACTTCATTGGCAACGACCCGAACCCGTCCGATGACAATGGTCACGGTACCTTCACCGCCGGCATCGTCGCGGCGGCGGGGAACAACGGGATCGGCGTGGCCGGGATGACCTGGGGCGCGCGGGTGATGCCGGTCAAGATCCTCGATCAAGATGGGCGCGGCCCGGTGTCGGCCTTCTCGCAGGGGATCCGCTACGCTGTGGATCAAGGCGCGCAGATCATCAATGTCAGCGCCGGTATCCCGGTCCCCTCGCAGGCGATGGAAGCGGCGGTCGCCTATGCGATCGGCAAGGGCCGGATCGTCGTCGCTGCCTCCGGCAACCAGGCCGATGGGGTGCAGAACTATCCCGCCGCGTATCCGAACGTTATTGCGGTCAGCGCTTCGACCAAAGAGGACCGGATCGCCGACTTCTCCTCTTATGGCTCGTTCGTCTGGGTGGCGGCACCGGGGAAAGATATCGTCAGCACCTATTTCAAGGAGGGCGATACCTACGCGCAACTGAACGGCACGTCGGCTTCGACCCCCTACGTCTCCGGCACGATCGCGCTGATGTTGTCGCAGCGCGGCGATCTGACGATCAAGGCGATCCGCGAAATCTTGAAGGCGACGGCGGTTGATATCGATGCGGTGGGCTTCGATCCGAAGGCGGGCTATGGTCGCCTCGACACGCTGCATTCGGTGATCATCGCCACCAACCCCGCGCCGACGTTGACCGGCGCGGTGGTGGTGCCAGCGAGCGGTAAAGATACCGATGCGTTCCTGCTAACCGCCACCGGCTTCGAGCCGAATGAGCCGATCACCGCCTGGATCGCCGCCCCGGATGGCTCATACCGCTACTTCAGCACGATCCGTACCCCCCAAGCGTACGCGAGTGCGACCGGCGAAATCCGTCTCTCCCTGAGCACGAACGAAGCCCTGCTGGAAGGGAAGCAAACGGTTGTGGCCTACGGCGAGAAGAGTAAGCGTGTCGCCAGCGCGGCGTTCGAGGTCAAGCAGACGATCAATACCAAGGCGTTCGAGCGCGTCACCTCGATCGTCAATACCGACGCGAAGGTCTACTTCGCGGAGACCGGGCATATCCTCAGCAATGCGTTCTTGCGCTACTGGCAGGCGAACGGCGGGCTGGCGATCTTCGGCTTCCCGATCTCCGAGGAGTTCACCGAGATCTCGAAGATCGATAACAAACCCTACGCCGTGCAGTATTTCGAGCGGAACCGCTTCGAGTTCCATCCCGAGAATGCCGGGACCGACTATGAAGTCCTCCTGGGCCTGCTCGGCAATGACCTGACCAAGGGGCGCAAGTTCGATACTGCGCTGGCCCCGTTCGAGAGTACGACCAGCAGGGCCTATTTCCCGGAGACGAAACACTCACTCTCCTCGGAGTTCCTGCAGTACTGGCGCGAGAATGGTGGCCTGGCGGTCTTCGGGTATCCGATCTCCGAGCCTTTCCAGGAAGTGAACAAAGATAACGGGAAGGTCTATCTGGTGCAGTATTTTGAGCGAAACCGCTTCGAGCTGCACCCGGAGAATAGTTATCCCTACAACGTCCTCCTGGGACGCCTCGGCGTCGAGATCGCGCGCGATCAGGGGTACTTGATTCGATAGGCTACGAGCGGGGGTAGTGAGGCCGGGGCGGAATCGCCCCGGCCTTTTGTTTGTGTATTGTGGGGTGGGCTGGCGGCTGAAGCCGCGCCTTGTGGGCGACTGCGGTCGCCACGAAGCCTCCCTGCGGAGGCTAGTGCGTTCGCAGCGGACGTGGTGTGCGTGGTAGGATCCGTCGTATGCAAGCACCACTCTTCGTGCGTCCGGTGACCGACGCCGAGCGCGACACCTTGACCAAGGGGCTGCGC
>JAABUN010005197.1_pt1 | contig 16496 bp, 11 predicted proteins | sample 5559311 | NCBI WGS metagenome assembly JAABUN01 (sample SAMN10711877, study PRJNA513370) | rock metagenome | isolation source: Antarctica rocks | place: Antarctica: Victoria Land, Siegfried Peak sud
CGCGACCGCCGCGCCTGCGCGTGTTCGCGCCGCCGGCCGCGCGCGCGCCGCCAAGCCTCCGCGCGCCGCCGAGGCCGCAAGGTCCAGGAGCGCCAACGCCACGGAGGCGGCGGCGCGCCCCTCAGCCCCGAAGCGGTCCCGGCGCGCCCCGAAAGCCGCGGCCGCACAGACGGCCGCCCCCGCCGCCCCGGCGCGCGCGGCGACCCCTCGCCGCCGCGCGGCCACCGGCGCCGTTCGCGCCCCGCGCAACCCGGCCGCGACGTCCGCGGCCCCCGGCGAGAACCTCACTGCGCGTCTGCGGAGGGTTGCCCGGACGCTGCCCGACGCGCCGGTGCTCGATCGCCTGATCCGGGGCCGCGGCTGCATCGCCGTCGTCGGGGCGCTGCTGATGGGCCTCGTCTTCCTGCAGGTCTCGATGCTCAAGCACAACTCCGCGATCAGCGCCTCGGTGACCAAGGGGCAGGAGCTCGAGCGCGTCAACGCTGGGCTGCGTTCCGACGTCTCGCGGCTCGAGTCGGGCGAGCGCATCGAAGCGGTGGCCCGCCGCATGGGCATGATCAGCTCGACCGCAGGCAGCGCGCGCTTCCTGCGCGCCGGCCCGGGCGACGCGCGCCGCGCGGCGCGATCGATCACCCCGCCGGCCGCCGCGGGCGCCGCCACGGCCGGCGCGCCTGCCACGGCGTCCGGCGACGCAACGGCGGCCACGACGGCAACGGCCACCCCGACGGCGGGGGCGCCGAGCACCACGACGACGCTCGTGTCCGCGCAGGACGGCACGACGCAGCCCTCGGCAACGACCATCTCCGGCACCACCACCCCCGTCACGCAGACGGGCGCTCCGACCGCCTCGGCTCCCGTGACCACGCCGACCCAGGCGCCCACACCGCCGGTGGCGGCCCCCGCACCGGCCCCCACCCCGGTCGCGACCCAGGCCCCGTAGATGGGCAACCCCACGCACGTCGTCGTGGAATCGACCGTCTAGGTGGTCGAGCGGCGCATCGGGTTGTTGTTCGCCTGCTTCCTGGCGCTGCTGGCGCTGGCCGTTGCGCGCACCGCCTGGCTGGGCACGGTCAAGGGCGACCGGCTCGCCCAGGCCGCCTCGACGCAGCAGATCTCCGACGTCACCGTCCCGGCCCGGCGGGGGGAGATCGTCGACCGCAAGGGCGTCGAGCTGGCGGTGACCGAGCCCGCCGCCGACGTGTCGGCCACGCCCTATCTCGTCAAGGCGCCCGATCGCGTCGCCGCCCGGCTGGCCCCGTTGCTCAGGCGACCGCAGGACGAGATCGCCACCAAGCTCAAGGGGCGCGGCAGCGGCTTCGCCTACCTCGCGCGCGGGATCCCGGCCTCCGCGGCGCAGCGCGTCACCGAGCTGCGGCTGCCGGGTATCGACGTCGCGCCCGGTGGCAAGCGGACCTACCCGCGCGATTGGCTGGCTTCCCAGCTGCTTGGCGCCGTGGGCGTCGACGGCAAGGGCCTGGCCGGTCTCGAGTACGCCCGCGAGAACGTCCTGCACGGCCGCGACGGGCGCCGCCGCTCGGTCAACTCCGGCCTCGGCACGTCGGTCTCTGTGCGCGACACGCAGCGGGCGCAGCCCGGCGCGCGCTTGCAGCTGACGATCGATGCCGCCATCCAGGACAAGGTGGAGGAGGTGCTCGTGGGCGTCGGCAAGACCTTCAGCCCCAAGGGCGCCACCGCGGTCGTCATGGACCCGCGCAACGGCGAGGTGCTCGCGCTGGCCAACTGGCCCCGGGTCAACGCCAACGCGCCGGCGGCCGCGCCCGCCTACGCCACCCAGGACCGGGCGGTCGGCTTCACCTACGAGCCCGGCTCGACCTTCAAGGCGTTCACTGTGGCGGGCGCGCTCTCGGAGGGGGTCGTGACCCCGACGACACGCTTCGACCTGCCGCCGAAGATCCAGGTCGCCGACCGGATCATCGGCGAGTCCCACGACCGCGGGCCCGAGGTGCTCAACACCGCCCAGATCCTGGCCCAGTCCTCCAACGTCGGTGCCGTGAAGATCGGCCTGGCGCTCAAGGCCAAGCGCTTCGACCGCTGGGCGCGGCGCTTCGGCTTCGGCCGCAAGACGGGTGCGGACATCCCGGGCGAGGAGCGCGGCCTGCTGTTGCCGCTGGACAAGTACTCGGGTTCCACGATGGGCAACCTGCCGATCGGGCAGGGGCTCTCGGTCACCCCGCTGCAGATGGCGACCGCGTACTCGGCACTGGCCAACGGCGGCACGCTGCGCCCGCCGCACGTGGTGGGCAGCATCGGCGGCCGGGTCGTCCCCACGCCGCGCGGACGGCGCGTCGTGTCGGCGAAGGTGGCCGGCCAGGTCCGGCAGATGCTGCGCGGCGTCCTGAAGGCCGGCGGTACGGCCAGCGAGGTCGAGATCCCCGGGTACGAGCTGGCCGGCAAGACGGGCACCGCGAACAAGTTCGACGAGAAGCTCGGCCAGTACTCCCAGGCCGACTACGTGTCGTCGTTCGTCGGCTTCGCGCCGGCGCGCGACCCGCAGCTGCTCATCTCCGTCATGGTCGATGAGCCCCACGGCGCCATCTACGGCTCCGAGGTCGCCGCCCCGGCCTTCCAGAAGATCGCGGCCTTCGCCCTGCCGTACCTCGAGATCCCCCCAACGGGGTAGTCCCGCGCCGCCATCTAGCCTCCCGGCCATGACGTTGCGCGACGTGCTGGGCGCCCCCGCGGCGCAGGCGCCACCCGTCGCGGTCTCCGCGCTGGCCTACGACAACCGGGCAGTCGGCCCGGGCACGCTGTTCTTCTGCGTCCCCGGCTTCACGCGCGACGGGCACGACTTCGCGGCCGACGCGGTCGCGCGCGGGGCGGTCGCGCTGGTCGTCGAGCGCGCGCTGCCGGACCTCGGGGTGCCGCAGGTTCAGGTTCCCAGCGTCCGCGGTGCGATGGCGCCCGCCGCCGCGCGCCTGGCCGGGGACCCGACGGCCACGCTGCGCACCGTCGGGATCACCGGCACCAACGGCAAGACCACGACCGCCTACCTCGTGCGCGCGCTTCTGGAGGGCGGCGGGTGCCGCACCGGGTTGCTGGGGACGATCGAGGCCGTCGTGGGCGGCGTGCGGCAACCCGCGGCCCGCACGACGCCGGAGGCCATCGACCTACAGGCGACGTTCCGCGCGATGCTCGACGCCGGGGACGGCTGCTGCGTGATGGAGGTCTCGTCGCACGCGCTCGAGCTCGGGCGGGCCGACGCGATCGCCTGGGACGCAGCCGTGTTCACGAACCTCACCCAGGACCACCTGGACTTCCACCCCTCGATGGAGGCCTACTTCCAAGCCAAGCGACGGCTGCTGGTCGACGCGGCGCCGGCCGCCGCGATCGTCAACGTCGACGATCCCTACGGCGTCCGCCTGGCGGAAGAGCTCGGGGGCGAGGCGGTCACCTTCGGCATCGACAACCCGGAGGCCGCGCTGCGCGCCACCGACCTGCACGGCGATGCTCAGGGCACGACGTTCGCGGCGGGCGGCATGGCGCTGCGCTGCCCCCTGCCGGGCCGCTTCAACGTGCTCAACGCGCTGGCCGCGGTGGCGGCGGCGCGGGCGCTGGATGTCCCGGACGCCGCGATCGCCGCTGCACTGCCGCAGGCCGGGCCGGTGGTCGGGCGCTTTCAGAGCGTCGACGAGGGCCAGGACTTCGCGGTGCTGGTCGACTACGCCCACACGCCCGACTCGCTCGAGAACGTGCTGCGGGCCGCGCGACCGCTGGCGGGTGACAACGGCCGCGTCCTGTGCGTCTTCGGCGCCGGGGGCGACCGCGACCGCGGCAAGCGCCCGCTCATGGGCGCGGTCGCCGAGGAGATGGCCGACGTGGTGGTCATCACCTCCGACAACCCGCGCTCGGAGGACCCGGAGGCGATCGTCGGGGCGATCGCCGCAGGGGCGGGTGACGGGGCGCAGCTGGTGTTGGACCGGCGGGAAGCGATCGCGCGCACCGTCGCGCAGGCGCGCGCGGGTGACGTGGTGGTCATCGCCGGCAAGGGACACGAGCAAGGCCAGGAGCTCGCGGACGGGCGCAAGGTCCCGTTCGACGACGTCACGGTGGCGCGCGAGGCGCTGCGGGCGGTGGCGCGCGCGTGAGGGCCTGGACGCCGCAGGAGGTGGCGCAGGCAGCGGGAGCACAGCTGGTGCGCGTAGATGCAGACCGCGCGGCGCGCGGGGCCGGCGGCGGCCCGGGCCCTGCGCGCGCGGTCATCGACTCGCGCGCCGCGGGCCTCGACGACCTCTTCGTCGGGCTGCCCGGGGAGCGCGTGGACGGTGGCCGGTTTGCCGCCCAGGCGCTCGCGCAGGGCGCCTGGGGCGTGCTGGTCGCGCCCACCCACGCCGCAGGCTTGGGCGAGCCGGGGGGAGTGGTCCTTGCCGCGCCCGACCCTCTGGCCGCGCTGGCGGCCCTCGCGCGGGCCTGGCGTCGAGCGCTGCGCGCGCAGGTCATCGGCATCACCGGCTCCACCGGGAAGACTTCGACCAAGGACGTGCTCGCCGCGATGCTGGCCCCCCACCGCCGCGTCGTGGCCACCGAGCAGAACCTCAACACGGAGATCGGCCTGCCGCTGACCGTGCTGGGGGCGCCGCCCGGCACAGAGGTGCTGGTGCTCGAGATGGCAATGCGCGGCGCCGGGCAGATCGCCGAGCTCGCGCGGATCGCCGAGCCTGACGTGGGCGTGGTCACCAACGTCGGCCCCGTCCACCTCGAGCTGCTCGGCAGCGTGGCGGGGGTCGCGGCCGCCAAGGGCGAGCTGCTGGCGGGCCTGCGGCCGGGCGCCACGGCGGTGGTCCCGGCTGGGGAGCCGCTGCTGACCCCGCACGTGGCCCCCGGGGTCGAGGTCGTCACCTTCGGGCCCGGCGGTGACGTCGACGAGGCGGCCCTGGAGGCCGTCGACGTCGGCTTCACCTCCGCGCACATGCGCCTCAACGCGATGGCCGCCGTCGCCGCCGCGCGGGCGATCGGCGTCGAGCCCGCGGGCGCCGTGACCGTCGCCCTGAGCGCAATGCGTGGCCAGCGCAGCCCGCTTCCCGGGGGCGGGGTCGTCATCGACGACTGCTACAACGCCAACCCGATGTCGATGCGCGCCGCCCTCGACGATCTCGCGCTGTCCGCGAGCGGTCGCAGGGTCGCGGTCCTGGGCGACATGCTCGAGCTCGGGCCCGAGAGCGTCACGTTCCACACGCAGATCGCCGAGCACGCCCGCGCCGCCGGCGTTGACGTCCTGATCACCGTCGGCGCGCTGTGGGATGGGGCGGGGCAGCCCGACCTGCAGCTTGCCGCGGCGAGCGAGGCGGCCGCACGCCTACCAGGGCTCGTCGAGGCGGGGGACACCGTGCTCGTCAAGGGCTCGCGCGGGGTCGGGCTCGAGGTCGTCGCGCCCGCGCTGCAGGCAGCCGCCTGATGGGGCGCGTGCTGATCGCGGCCACCGCCGCCCTGCTCATCTGCATCTTCCTGAGCCCGAACTTCATCTCGATGCTGCGCCGCCGCGAGTTCGGCCAGAACATCCGCGAGGAGGGCCCGGAGGGCCACCAGTCCAAGGCGGGAACTCCCACGATGGGGGGGATCATCATCTTCGCGGCGATCTCGATCCCGTTCCTGATCCTCAGCGACTACGACCCGCGTTCGATCGGGGTCTACGGAGTGGCCATCGCGTCGGCGCTGCTCGGCTTCGCCGACGACTACACGAAGATCGTCAGGCGCCGGTCGCTCGGCCTGCGCGCGCGGACGAAACTCGGCGTGACGATCCTGATCTCGCTCGCGCTCTGGTACGTGGCCACGAAGCAGGCCGGGCTGTCGGACGAGCTCAAGCTGCGCACCGTCGACGCGACGATCGACCTCGGCGTCTTCTACCCCGTGCTCATCTACCTGGTGGTCGCGGGGACCACCAGCGCCGTCAACCTGACCGACGGCCTCGACGGCCTCGCGGCGGGCTCGGCGGCGATCGTCCTGCTGGCCTACATGGGGATGACGTTCATCACGCGCGGCCAGCAGGACCTGGCGCTGCTGAGCGGCTGCCTGGTCGGTGCCTGCGTAGGGTTCCTCTGGTACAACGCGTTCCCGGCGACGATCTTCATGGGCGACACCGGGTCGCTCGGGCTCGGGGGCGCGATCGCGGGCCTGGCTGTGATGACCAAGACCGAGGAGCTGCTGATCCTGCTCGGCGGGATCTTCGTCATCGAGGCGCTCAGCGTGCTGATCCAGGTCTTCAGCTTCCAGGCCTTCCGCAAACGCGTGTTCCTCATGGCGCCGATCCACCACCACTTCGAGCTGATGGCGTGGTCGGAGACGAAGATCATCCTGCGCTTCTGGATCGTGGCCGCCATCTGCACGGCGATCGGCTTCACGATCTACCAGCAGTCGATCGCCTGAGCGTGGCGGCGCCCGCCCGCCCGCCGCTTCCGCCCGGCCCCTACCTCGTCGTCGGCCTCGCCCGTTCGGGCGTGGCGGCGATCGAGGCGCTGCGGGCGCGGGGGCAGGAGGTCGTCGGCGTGGACGCTGGCGCCCCGTCGATGACCGGCCTCGACCCGGTCGTCCCCGTCCACTTGGGGGCCGACGGCCTCGCCCTGCTGCCGCAGGCGCGGGCGGTCGTGAAGTCCCCCGGCGTGCCGCGCCAGGCCCCGGTCATCGCCGCGGCGCTGGCCGCCGGGATCCCGGTGCTCGGGGAGCTCGAGCTCGGCTGGCGCATGCTGGACAACGACTTCGTCGCGGTCACGGGAACCAACGGCAAGACGACGACCGTCGAGCTGATCGGCCACGTCCACCGCGAGGCGGGGCTGGCCGTGGCGGTCGGGGGCAACGTCGGGACGGCGCTGAGCTCGCTGGCCGGCCAGCTGGATCCGGACGCCGTCGTGGTCTGCGAGGCCTCGTCCTTCCAGCTGGAGGACACGCTCGCCTTCGCGCCCGAGGCGGCGGTGCTGCTCAACGTCGAACCCGACCACGCCGATCGCCAGACGTGGGCGCAGTACGTGGCCTCGAAGCTCCAGGTCTTCGCCCGGCAGGGCAACGACGACGTCGCGGTGGCCCCGACGGGGCTGGGGATCGACGACCTCGGTGGGTGTGCCCGCCGTGTCTGCTTCGGGGACGCAGCCGACGCCGAGCTGGCCGACCGCGCCGGGAGCCTGTGGTGGGGCGATGAGCCCCTGGTGGCCCACGACGAGCTCGCGCTGCGCGGCGCGCACAACCGCCTGAACGCCATGGCCGCGGCGGCGGTGTGCCTGGCCCGGGGCGTGGAGATCGAAGCGGTGCGCGCCGGCCTGCGCACCTTCACCGGCGTCGAGCACCGCCTGGAGGAGGTCGCACGCCGCGACGGCGTGCTCTACGTCAACGACTCCAAGGCGACCAACGTGGCCTCGACGCTCGTGGCGCTGGCGGCGTTCGCCGAGGCGCCGGTGCACCTCATCCTCGGCGGGCAGGGCAAGGGGCAGGACTTCACCCTGCTGCGGGACCCTGTCGCGCTGCGCTGCGCGAGCGTCGCGCTCATCGGGCAGGACGCCGCGCTGATCGGCGAGGCCATCGGCGCGGGTGAGGTACGGGGGGACCTGGAGCACGCGGTCGCGGCCGCGCGCGCGGCAGCCCGTCCGGGCGACGTGGTTCTGTTGTCCCCGGCGTGCGCAAGCTTCGATCAGTACCCCGACTTCGCAGCGCGTGGGCGGCATTTCAAGGAACTGGTGAGCTGACGTCGAAGCCGTTCGGGATGGCCACACCCGCCCGAGCGCCGCGCCGCCGCCAGCAACCGCTCGAGTACAACATCCTCCTCACGGCCACCCTCTGCCTGATGGCCGCGGGCGCCGTCATGGTCTTCAGCGCCTCCTCGGGCCGCTCCACGCTGCAGGGTCAGGACGGTACGGGCTACCTCGTGCGCTACGTCCTCTACGGCGCCGTGGGCTTCGTCGCGCTGCAGGCCATCGCCAGGACCGAGCTCGAGCGGATCACGCGCCTGACCGGCCCGCTGCTGGCCGCCGCCTTCGTGATGCTCGTGCTCGTCAAGATCCCCGGCATCGGCGTCGAGATCAACGGTGCGCGCCGCTGGCTCGGCGCGGGGCCGGTGCAGTTCCAGCCCGCCGAGGTGATGAAGGTCGCCCTCGTGCTCTACGCGGCCAAGCTCCTGACGCTGCGCCACAAGACCCTGGCCGATGCCCGCCAGCTGCTGCCGCTCGCGCTGGTCGTGGCCCCGGCGTGCCTGCTGGTGGCCTCCCAGCCCGACCTTGGGACCGCCCTCGTGCTCGCGTTCACGACCGGTGCTCTGCTCTTCGCGGCGGGCGTCCCGATGCGGACGCTGCTGATCATCGGCGGCGTCGCCGTCGTGGTGATCTCGCTCTACGCGCTCAGCGCGCCCTATCGGCGCGACCGGCTCACGTCGTTCCTGAACCCTTGGGACCACTCGGCGACGATCGGCTTCCAGGCCGTGCAGGGGCAGATCGCGCTGGGCTCGGGCGGGTTCTTCGGCCGAGGCCTCGGGGAGTCCGCGCAGAAGCTCTTCTTCCTTCCCGAAGCGCACACGGACTTCATCCTCGCGGTGATCGGGGAGGAGGTCGGCGTCGTCGGCGTCCTGGCCGTCGTCTTCCTCTACGGCCTGATCGCCTACGCTGGGCTGCGCGTGGCCAAGAACGCCGCGGGCCACTACGCCCAGCTCGTGGCCGCCGGGGTGACGGCGCTCGTGCTCTGCCAGGCGATCCTCAATCTCTTCGCGGTGCTCGGCCTGGCGCCGCTGACCGGCGTCCCGCTGCCGTTCCTCTCCTACGGATCGACGAACCTGGTCGTGCTGCTGGCCGCCATGGGGCTCCTGCTCAACGTGGCCGACGGCGGGACCGCTCGGCTCCAGATCGTGCCGACAGCGCGCGATCGGCAAGGATCAGGGCGTGACGTGCGTGGTGATCGCGGCCGGGGGAACAGCGGGGCACGTGGTGCCGGCGCTGGCGGTCGCCGACGCGCTGCGGGCTGACGGCGCCCGCGTCGTCTTCGTCGGCGGGCAGCGCGCCGAGGCGGAGCTCGTGCCCGCCGCCGGCTACGAGCTGCGCCGGATCGGTGTGGAGGGGCTCAGCCGCACCAACCCGCTGAAGGCCGCGCGCGCGGTGGGGCGCGCCGCCGGCGCCGTCGCGTCGGCGCGCCGCATCCTGCGCGAGCTGCGCCCGGGGGCCGTGCTCGGCGCCGGGGGCTACGTGGCGGGGCCGGTTGGCCTGGCCGCGGTGCTGCACCGCACCCCGCTGGTCCTCGCAGAGGCCGACAGCCACCTCGGCCTGGCCAACCGCCTGCTGGCGGGGCGCGCACGAAGGGTCTGCCTGGCCTTCCCGCTGCCGGGCCGTGATGGCGCCCGCTACGTGGTCACCGGGCGCCCCGTCCCGCCCCCGGCGACCGACCGCGCCGCGGCGCGCCAGCGGTTCGGGCTGCCCGACGGCGAGACCTGTGTCCTGATCTTCGGGGGCTCGCTGGGCGCGCGGTCGGTCAACGAGGCCGCGGTCGAGGCGTTCGCCGCACGGTCCGTCCGCGTCCTGCACGCCTGCGGGACGCGGGACTTCGCCGCCCTGCGGGCGCGCCTGGACGCGCTGGGCGCTGACCGCGTCCGCTACGAGCTACGGCCGTACATCGACGGCTTCGCCGAGGCGCTGCTGGCCTGCGATCTCGTCGTGGCCCGCTCGGGCGGGTCGGTCTTCGAGATCGCCGCGCACGGGCGCCCGGCGATCCTCGTGCCCTACCCGCACGCCACCGCCGACCACCAGACCTCCAACGCCGCGTGGATGGCGCGGGCGGGCGCGGCAGTGGTCGTCAGCGACGCGGACCTCGACGCCGCGCGCCTGGCCCGCGAAGTCGACGGGCTCGTCGGCGACCCGGCCCGCCTCGCGGCGATGGCCCGTGCGTCGGCGGACCTGGCGCGGCCCGACGCCGCGCGGGCCGTGGCGGCGGAGGTCCTCGCCGCCGCTGGCGCTTCAGCCTGACGGCGCATATGACGATGACTGAGCAATGGCCCTGCGGCGCACGATGCGTGGTGACGTCGAAGCGGACCCCGATCTGCGCGCCCGCACGATCGTCACGCCGCCCGGCGCGCTCGTCGACGTCCCCCCGATGCGGCAGGCGATCCAGGCCCTGCGCGACTCCGAGGAGCTGAACCGCGCCGTCGTCGCGACGCTCGAGGAGGGCGTCATCGTGGTGGACGGTGCCGGCCGCGCGATGACCGCCAACGCAAGCGCCGCGCGGATCCTCGGGATCGCGCAGGAGGAGATCATCGGGATGGCGGCGCCGTTCGCGCTGCCCGGCTGCACGGTCACACTCGAGGACGGGACGCCCGTCACCAGCGCGTCATCCCCCTCCCGTCAGGCGCTGCGTGCCCGGCAGGCGCACCGCGGGGTGATCGTCCGGCGCGCGTGGGCCGACGGCCGCGAGGTGTGGCTGTCGGTCAACGACCAGCCGCTGGCCAACGGCCTGATGGTGTCCTTCACCGACCTCACGCAGGAGCGCTGCGCCGAGCGCCGTCTGCGCGAGGAGCGCGACCGCCTGCAGACCTACCTCGACCTTGCCGGCACGATCATCGTGGTCATCGACGCCGACGAGCGCATCGCGCTGCTCAACCGGTCCGGGCACACCCTCCTCGGCCTTCCGGAGGGTGCCCTGGTCGGCGCCAACCCCTTCACGTCGTGTCTGCCTCCCGAGGTCTGCGAGCGGGCCCGCAAGGGCTTCCACGCCCTGCTTCGCGGCGATGTCGAACCCGGCGAGGAGCCGGTCGAGATGCCGCTGGCCGCGGTCGACGGATCGCAGCGCCTGATCGCCTGGCACAACGCGGTGCTGCGCGACGACACCGGGGCGCCCGTGGCGACCTTGAGCTCAGGCGTCGACGTCACCGAACGACGCGCCGCCGAGCAGGAGGTGGCCTACCTCGCCTACCACGACCGCCTGACCGGGCTGCCCAACCGGTCCCTGCTCGAAGAGCACCTGCGTGTCGCCCTGGCCCAGGCGCGGCGCGAGTCCCGCCAGGTCGCACTGCTGTACATGGACCTCGACGACTTCAAGCTGGTCAACGACTCGCTCGGCCACGCCGCGGGCGACCTCGTCCTGCGCGAGGCGGCCAAGCGCGTCGCGCTCACGACGCGCGCCGGCGACCTGCTCGCCCGCCAGGGTGGGGACGAGTTCCTCATCCTGCTGACCGACCTCGGCGACGACGCGGCCGACGTGGCAGCGCTCGCCAGCGAGCGGGTGGCCAACGCCCTCGGGGTGCCCTTCTCGGTCGCCGACTCGGACTTCCAGCTCGGGGCCAGCGTCGGCATCGGCCTGTTCCCGACAGACGCCAAAGACGCAGACGAGCTGCTCAAGGTCGCTGACGCCGCGATGTACCAGGCCAAGCATCAGGGCCGCGGCGGCTTGGCCTTCTACGACGCTGACCGTGCCGACCCGCGCCGGCGGCTGTCGCTGACCAGCCGGCTGCGCAGCGCGCTGGAGCGCGACGAGTTCGAGCTGCACTTCCAGCCGATCTGGGCGCTCGACGGTGGCCTGCACGCGCTGGAGACCCTCGTGCGCTGGCGTGATCCGAAGCAGGGGCTGATCGCGCCCTGCGATTTCATCCCCGTCGCCGAGGAGACGGGTCTCATCGGCCCGATCGGTGACTGGGTGCTCGAGCACCTCTGCCGCCAGGCGGGGCGCTGGGCGGCAGAAGGGCTGCACCCGCTGCTGACGTTCAACCTCTCGCCGCGTCAACTGCAGCGCGCTGACGCGGCCGACGCGATCATCGCGCGCGTGCGCTCCCACGGCTTGGCGCCGCAGCAGTTCTGCGTCGAGATCACCGAGTCGACCGCGATGGCCGAGCCGTGGCGCACGGGACCGTTGCTGCAGGCGCTGGCCGACGCAGGCTTTCACCTGGCCATCGACGACTTCGGCGCCGGGCACTCCTCGCTGTCGCGGCTGCGCGCCCTCCCGGTGAACCTGCTCAAGATCGACCGCTCGTTCCTCATCGGGGTCCCCGGCGACGCCGAGGCGGGGGAGATCATGGCGGCGATCCTCACCCTCGGCGACGGCCTGGGGATGACGACGATCGCCGAGGGCGTCGAGACCGCGGAGCAGCTCGACGAGCTGCGCAGCCGCGGCTGTGGCTTCGTGCAGGGCTTCCATCTGGGCCGCCCGGCCTGTGCCGCCGAGGTCCTGCCGCTGCTGCGGGCCGCCACGGCCGCCGCGGCGACCGCGGCCGCCGAGCACTAACGAACTGCCGAGAGGCTCGCGCCGGAGTCGGCCGGCGCCGGCGCCTGCGCCCGGGCGCTGCCGGCCCCGAGGGCCAGCGCGACGATGACCACGAGCAGGGTGGGGACCAGGCGCCAGTGGGAGGGAGGGCTCGTGTGCTGCACATCCTCCCCAACGTCCGAACGCCGCAGAGGTTGCGGCCCGTAGTGTCCTGGCGATGTCCGACGAGCGCCCCTGGGCCGGCCGGCGCCTGCACCTGATCGGCGTGGGCGGCGCCGGGATGAGCGGATACGCGCGGGTCGCCCTGACCCTCGGCGCGGCGGTTTCGGGGTCCGACCGCGCCGATTCCCCGGGCCTGCAGGCCCTCCGGGAGCTCGGCGTGACCACGAGCGTCGGGCACCGGGCGCAGAACGTCCCACCCGGCGACGGCGTCGAGGTCGTGTTCTCCTCGGCGGTGGACGTCGCCAACCCCGAACGTGCTGCGGCCCGTGAACGTGGCCTGCCCGAGCGGCCACGCGCCGCCCTGCTCGGCGAGCTCAGCGCGCTCAAGCGCACGCTTGCCGTCGCCGGCGCCCACGGCAAGACCACCACGACGAGCATGGCGGCCCACGTCCTGCTGGCCGCCGGTGCCGATCCGGCCTACCTGATCGGCGGTGCGCTGCGCACCACCGGGCTCAACGCGTCCTGGGGTGCGGGGCAGTGGCTGGTCGTCGAGGCCGACGAGTCCGATCGTTCCATGCTCGCCCTGCACGTCGAGGTCGCGGTCGTGACCAACGTGGAGCTCGACCATCACGCGACGTTCGCGTCGCTCGGCGAGGTGCGCGACGTGTTCCGCGCGTTCCTGGACGGGCCGTCCGAGGCCGTGATCTGGGACCGCCCTGAGCTGCTGGCGCTGCGCGGCGAAGGGGCCTTCGTCGCCTTCGAGGCCCGCGACGTGGCGCTGGACGCTGCCGGCTCGACCCTGGACTGGCGCGGGCACGAGGTTCGCCTCGGGGTGCCCGGGCTGCACAACGCGCGCAACGCGGTCGCTGCCCTGGAGGCGTGCCGGCTCGCGGGCGCGGACCCTGCCGCCGCCGCTGCCGCGCTGGGGACCTTCGCCGGGGCCGGGCGGCGCTTCGAGCGGTTGGGAACGACGCCCCGCGGTGCGCTGGTGGTCGACGACTACGCCCATCATCCGACCGAGGTCGCTGCCACGATCGCCGCGGCTCGAACGCTGGCCGACGGCCGCGTGGTCGCCGTCTTCCAGCCGCACCTCTTCTCCCGCACGGCCCGGCTGGCGCGAGCGTTCGGCGAAGCGCTGGCCGACGCCGACGTCATCGCCGTCCTGGACGTCTACCCCGCGCGCGAGCGGCCTGAGGACTTCCCGGGGGTCGACGGGCGGCTCGTGGCCCGCGCGATCGCCGACGCCCGCAAGGGAGCCGACGTGCTCTGGCTGCCGTCGTTCGCCGACGTGCAGCACGTGCTCGCCCCGCGGTTGCGGCCGCGCGACGTGTGCCTGGTCATGGGGGCGGGGGACTCCGACGCGCTCGCGCGCAGCCTGGTGGGCGGGCGGTGACCGCGATGCCGAGCGTGGTCCAGCCGGGCTTCCCACTGCGGCGGCTGACCACCGTGCGCACCGGGGGAAACGCCGCCTTCTTCGCCCGCGCCGGCACCGAGGACGTCCTGCTCGACCTGCTGCGCTGGGCCGCGGCGCAGGAGCTGAGCGTGCAGCTCGTCGGGTCGGGGTCCAACCTGCTCGTCGCCGACGAAGGGGTCGACGGGCTGGTGGTCAAGCTGGATGACGAGCTCGCCACGATCGCCCCGGGCGCCCCAGGGGAGCTGGTCTGTGGCGGCGGCGCGCGGCTGCCGCAGGTGGCCGCCCGAGCGGCGCGGCTGGGCCTGTCGGGGATCGAGTTCGGGGTCAACATCCCCGGCACCGTCGGCGGGGCGGTGCGGATGAACGCCAACGCCTACGGCGGCGAGCTCGGCCGCGCGCTGGCTTGGGTCGAGGTGGCGACCGCAACGGGGACCCAACGGCGCGAGCCCGCGGACCTCGGGTTCGCCTACCGGCGCTCCAACCTGGGGGCGGGGGAGGTCGTGGCGCGCGCGTGCTTCGCCCTGAGCCCCGCCGACCCCGCGGCGGTGAAGGCGACCCTGGCGACCATGCGCGAGCAGCGGCGCGCCGCGCAGCCGAGCGGGATCAAGACGTTCGGCTCGACCTTCAAGAACCCCGACGACCCGCGGGCCGAGGGTCGCAGCGCCGGCCTCCTGCTGTCGGAGGCCGGCTGCAACGGGCTGGCGGTGGGGGGTGCGCGGTTCTCCGCGAAGCACGCGAACTTCGTGGAGAACTTCGACGACGCGACCACCGCGGACGTCGTCGCGCTGATGGCCGAAGGGCGCCGACGGGTGCAGGAGCGCTTTGGTGTCGTCCTCGAGCCGGAGGTCCAAGCGCTCGGCCCGGTGGGCTTCCCGTGGTGAGCATGGGCAGGATCCGTCCGGGTCAGCGCGAAGCATTCACGAATGCTTGCGCCCAGCCGCCCCCGCCCCGCCGTCGCCTCGCCCCACCCGCGCAGGCTGCGGCACCTGGCGATCGCCCTGATCGCGGCCGCGGCGCTGACGGGTGCCTGGCTGCTGATCCGCGACGCTCCGCTGCTGAGCGTCAAGGACGTGGAGGTGACCGGCGTGACCGGTCCAGACGCCGCCTCGATCCGCTCGGCCCTGACCGTCGCGGCACGCGACATGACCACCCTGCACGTCCGCGAGGACGCGCTGCGCACCGCAGTGGAGCCCTTCCCCGTCGTGCGGTCCGTCAGCGCCGACGTGAGGTCCCCGCGTGGCCTGCGGGTCGTCGTCGCAGTGCACACACCGGTCGCGGTCTTGGCGGTGGGCGCCCAACGCGTTCCCGTCGCGGCCGACGGGACGCTGCTGCGCGGCTCGCGGGCCCGCACCCTGCCTGTCCTCGAGGCTCGAGCGATCCCGGGCGGCAGCCGGCTCGGGGCGGGCGCCAACGCCCAGGCGGTCGCGGTGCTCGCAGCGGCCCCGGCCGCCCTTCGTCGCCAGGTCACCCGGGTGCGCTCGACACGCCGCGGACTCAGCGCGCGTCTGGCCGACGGCCCGGCGATCGTCTTCGGAACACCGGATCGGGCCCCGGTGAAGTGGGCGGCGGCGAGCCGGGTGCTGGCCGACCGCGAGGCCGTCGGAGCCTCCTACATCGACGTGCGCTCACCCGAGCGGCCCGCGGCGGGCGGGGTGGGCGTGCTCGCTCCCGACACCGGCGTCGCGCCGGCGCCCTCCGTTGCGACCACCCCTCCTGCCGCGCCCACCCCCTGAGGGCAGACCTCGACCTGACGTCGAGGGTACCGGGACGGTCAACCCTCAAGCGTGTATAGAGACTTCGCGTTCTGCAACGGGGCTTGCGCGCCACGGTCGGGATTGACAGCGTGAGTTGCCGATAACTACGGTGCATGACCGCCCGGAGGTTCAGGGCGACGGAAACGCTCAACGCTAAGTCAAGGGTCGGTCAGAACCTCACATGGAATCAAGCGGCAGCTATCTCGCGGTCATCAAGGTCGTCGGTGTCGGCGGCGGCGGCACGAACGCCGTCAACCGCATGGTCGACGCCGGCCTGCGCGGCGTGGAGTTCATCGCGGCCAACACCGACGCCCAGGCGCTGCAGATGTGCGACGCCGACATCAAGCTCAACATCGGCCACGACCTGACCAAGGGACTGGGCGCGGGCGCCAACCCGGACGTGGGCTTCGGCGCGGCCGCCGAATCGCGCGACGACATCAAGGAGGCACTCAAGGGCGCTGACATGGTCTTCGTCACGGCAGGTGAGGGTGGCGGCACCGGCACGGGCGCCGCACCCGTGATCGCGGAGATCGCCAAGAACGAGATCGGCGCGCTGACGGTCGGCGTCGTCACCCGCCCGTTCGACTTCGAAGGCACGCAGCGCCAGCGCCAGGCCGAGGACGGGATCCAGCGCCTGCGCGACGTCGTCGACACGCTGATCGTCATCCCCAACGAGAAGCTGCTGGCCATCGTCGAGCGCCGCACGACGATCCTCGACGCGTTCCGCGAGGCCGACAACGTCCTGCGGCAGGGCGTGCAGGGCATCACCGACCTGATCACGATCCCGGGCCTGATCAACCTCGACTTCGCCGACGTGCGCACGATCATGTCCGACGCTGGTTCCGCGCTCATGGGGATCGGCACCGCCAACGGCGAGAACCGGGCGGCCGACGCGGCCAAGCACGCGATCTCCAGCCCGCTGCTCGAGCAGTCGGTCGAGGGCGCCACGGGCATCCTGCTCAACATCACGGGTGGGTCCGAGCTCGGCCTCTTCG
>JAABUN010005198.1_pt1 | contig 16494 bp, 11 predicted proteins | sample 5559311 | NCBI WGS metagenome assembly JAABUN01 (sample SAMN10711877, study PRJNA513370) | rock metagenome | isolation source: Antarctica rocks | place: Antarctica: Victoria Land, Siegfried Peak sud
GCCATCCGAACAGACTAGGCGAGCACCGTCCCCTGAGTCAGCCGATCGATCGTGGAATGCTCCGAGAGTGAACGATGCCGAGCACCAGCGACACGCGGCGTCTTTCGGTGCCGCCGCCGAGGCGTACGAGCGCGGTCGACCCTCCTATCATGACGCCGCCCTGGACTGGCTGCTGCCGATTAACGCGGAGACGGTGCTGGACCTTGGGGCCGGCACCGGCAAGCTGAGCCGACAGCTCACGGCGCGAGGATTGACCACGCTGGCGGTCGAGCCGGCGCCCGAGATGCTCCAGCAGTTGCGCCGAGCAGTGCCGTTGGTGGACGCGCGTCAGGGTACGGCGGAGAAGATCCCGTTGCCCGACACCTCGGTGGACTGCGTACTCGTGGCCCAGGCCTGGCATTGGGTCGACCCGGCGCGGGCGGTAGCCGGCCGGAGCTCGCGCTTCGCCGTGAGAGTCCTACGATACTGTTCAGCCGAGAGTCATACGGCCGCCTCGAGATCGAGCAGTTGGCGTTTGATCTCCAGCCCACCGAGATAGCCGCCGAGCGTGCCGTCGGAGCGAACCACACGGTGGCAGGGGATCACGATCGGCACCGGGTTGGTGGCACAGGCCGTACCAACGGCGCGGCTAGCCTTCGGCCGACCGGCCGTAGCGGCCATGGCGGCGTAGCTCACGGTCTGGCCGTACCCGATCCGGGGCAGCCGGCCGAGAATCTCTCGGCGGAACCCGCCCGAGAGCCGGAGGTCCAACGGCAGATCGAAGCCTTGGCGGCGCCCGGCGAAGTACTCCTCCAACTCACGCGCCGTGTCCTCGAGCCGCTGCGGTGCCTGGAGGACCCGGGGGCTGACTGTCGCCGCGATGTGGCTGAGCACCACATCGTGGTCCTCGATCGCGTACGCCACCCGGAGTAGTCCCAGCTCGGTCGCCGCCAGCAGCAGCGACCCGACCGGTGACTCGACCGTACGGTAGGCAATGTCCAGCAGTCCCTCACCGTCCGCCCGGGAGATCAACCCGGCATGGAGCCGGTCCAGCTGAACGTTGTCGGTGGTACGAGCGGCGTCGAGCAGGGAATCGGAGGTGGTCATGATGGGTCTCCTTCGGTCGCGGTGTGCATCTGGTAGCGGAGTTTCTTGATCCCGTCGGCTGCTGCTCGCCGGGCCGCCGCCTCGCTGTTGCCGAGGATTTCGGCCACCACGGAGTAGGGCAGTCCGGCGACGTGGTGATAGGCCACCGCCGCGCGTTGTTTGGGTGGCAGCGCCGCGAGCGCACCCCACAGCCGCTCGTCGGGATCCGCGGTCGGAGCCGCGGTCACCTCGGGCACTGCTGACACCGGCATCGGAACCCGCGCCCGGAGTCGGTGCTGGTCGACGGCTTTGCGGTGGGCGATGGTGACCAGCCAGGCTTCGAGGTTGCTGTCCGGGCGCAGGTTTGGATAGGCCCGCAGTGCGGCCAGGAAGGTCTCCGACCAGGCGTCCTCGGCTTCGACTGGACCCAACATGGCCCGACACACCCGCCATACCGTCGACCGGTGCTGGTTGACCACGTGCTCGAACGGCTTCACGATAGGCAAACGCGGAGTAAGAACGATTCGTGAGGTGCGACAACGGAGCGCCCGTCAAGACCTTTCACGTCGACAGCGCATCACGTGCCCGGTCGCTTGACCAGCCCGGCGCCCGGATCTGTGGATAGTGGGACGGACGCGATTCGCCTGTGGACAACGCCATCGGCGCTGGCCCACCGAAGGGGCCGGTGGTGCGGGAACCCACGCTGGCGAAATCGCAGCTGGCCTGTCAGTGCCCGCCCCTACGCTATGGGCGTGAACTTAGCGATCGAAGCAAACGGATTGGTCAAGCGCTACAAGGATGTCGTCGCCCTGGGTGGCGTCGATCTGGCAGTGCCCAAGGGCACCATTTTGAGCCTGCTCGGGCCCAACGGGGCCGGAAAGACCACCATGGTGCGGGTGCTGACCACCCTGCTCAAACCCGACGCCGGGTCGGCAACGGTGGCCGGAGTGGACGTTATCCACGATCCCGCCGGGGTGCGAAGCAAGATCGGTCTGTCCGGTCAGTACGCCGCGGTCGACGAATACCTCACCGGCTATGAGAATCTTGAGATGATCGGCCGGCTCTATCACCTCGGCCGCAAGCGCAGTCAGACCCGGGCCCGGGAGCTGTTGTCGCAGTTCCGACTCGATGATGCTGCCGGCCGACCAGCTAAGACCTATTCCGGCGGGATGCGGCGGCGGCTGGACCTGGCGGGCGCACTGGTTGCCAACCCCGAGGTGCTGTTTCTGGACGAGCCCACGACCGGCTTGGATCCCAAGGGCCGGCTGGAGATGTGGGAGGTCATCTCCACCCTCGTCGCCGCAGGTACCACCTTGCTGCTGACCACCCAGTATCTGGAGGAGGCCGATCGTCTCGCTGATGAGATCGTGGTCATCGACCACGGGTTGGTCATCGCCCGCGGGACCGCCGACCAGCTCAAGGCGCAGGTGGGCGGTGAACGACTCGAGCTGACGATCGCTGACGTCAGCCAGCTCGATGCCGCGGCCGCCGTGCTGAGTGAGCTGTCAAACGGATCGGTGAGTCGCGAAGACCACGCCCGTTCCTTGATGGCTCCGATCACCGGCGGCGCCAGAGTGTTGACCGAGGCCCTACGCCGCCTCGACCAGGCCGAGATCGTGGTGGAGGACGTCGGACTACGGCGTCCGACCCTGGACGACGTCTTCTTGACCCTGACCGGACACGCCGCCGAAGAGAAAAAGGATGCACAGTGATGAGCGTTGTTTCCACCATGGCTGACGGCTTCGTCGTCGCCAAGCGCAACTTGATCAAAATCAAGCGGGTTCCCGAACTCCTGGTCTTCACCATCTTGTCCCCCATCATGTTCGTGTTGCTGTTCGCGTTCGTCTTCGGCGGTGCGATCGCGGTCGGCGACCCGCAGCTGTATCGGGAGTTCCTGATGGCCGGCATCTTCGCCCAGACGGTGGTATTCGGGGCCACCATCACCGGGGCGGGACTGGCCGACGACGTTCAGAAGGGAATCATCGACCGGTTCCGGTCGTTACCCATGGCACCCTCAGCGGTGCTGACCGGCCGGACCTTGTCCGATGTCGTCAACAACGTCATCGTCTTGGTCGTGATGTCGCTGACGGGGCTGCTGGTGGGCTGGCGGATCCGCAGCTCATTCGCTGAGGCCGTAGCCGGCTATGTTGTCTTGCTGGTGTTCGCGTACGCGATCTCGTGGGTGATGGCCTGGGTCGGACTGCTGGTGCCAAGCGTCGAGGTGGTCAACCAGGCGTCGTTCGTGGTGATCTTCCCGATCACGTTCATCGCCAACACCTTCGTCCCGCTGGAGGCGCTGCCGCGACCGTTGGAGATATTCGCCCAATGGAACCCGATCTCGGCTATCACCCAGGCGGCGCGCAACCTGTTCGGCAACGACGCCCTGGTGGCGCCTCCGACCGTGTGGCCGCTACAGCACCCGGTGATCTACACGCTGATCTGGACGGTCATCATCTTGCTCGTCTTCGTGCCGCTGACCAACCTGCAGTACCGGCGCGCCACCAGCCGCTGATTTTTTCGCTGCGCTGAGCCGTCACTAAGGGTACGACACTCCGGCCAAAGGGGTGCACAAGTGACGGGTCGGCGAGATATGGGCATAGAACAGGGTGGCAGGAACGCAGAAAGGGCAGGGCCCGGATGAACCGGGCCCCGCCCTTTTGGCGGTCTCTTAGCGGTAGTCGCCGAGGTCGAACTCTTCCAGCGGCACGGCGGCGCCGGACCCCTGTCCGAAGTCGTAATCGAAAGAGTCGTAGCCGACCATCGAGTACGCCTGCGCCTTGGCTTCCGCCGTCGGCTCGACCCGGATGTTGCGGTAACGCTCCAAGCCGGTGCCGGCCGGGATCAGCTTGCCCAGGATTACGTTCTCCTTGAGGCCGACGAGGCTGTCCGACTTGCCGTGGATAGCCGCATCGGTCAACACCTTGGTGGTCTCCTGGAAGGAGGCCGCCGACAGCCACGACTCGGTGGCGAGCGAGGCCTTCGTGATACCCATCAGCACCGCTCGACCCGACGCCGGATTGCCGCCTTCGGCGACGACCTTGCGGTTCTGGGCCTCATAGGTCACGCGATCCACCAGATCACCGGTCAGCAAGTCGGCATCGCCGGATTCGATCACCGTCACCCGGCGCAGCATCTGCCGGATGATGATCTCGATGTGCTTGTCGTGGATCGGGGCACCCTGGGTCCGGTAGACCGACTGCACCTCGTCCACCAGGTGCTCTTGCACCTTGCGGACGCCCAGCACGCGCAGCACATCATGCGGATCAGGCGTGCCAGCGGTCAACTGCTGACCGACACCGACGTGGTCGCCGTCCTCCACCAGCAAGCGCACGCGGCGGCTGACGGTGAACTCGGCCTCTTCGGAGCCATCGTCTGGTACGACGATCAGCTTCTTGAGCCGGTCCGAGTCCTCAATCTGCACTCGACCGGAGGCCTCCGAAATCGGTGCCTTGCCCTTGGGTTGACGGGCCTCGAACAACTCGACCACGCGCGGCAGACCCTGGGTGATGTCGTCACCCGCCACACCGCCGGTGTGGAAGGTACGCATCGTCAGCTGGGTGCCAGGCTCACCGATCGACTGAGCCGCGACGATACCGACGGCCTCGCCAACGTCGACTAGCTTGCCGCTAGCCAGCGAACGGCCGTAGCACATCGCGCAGGTGCCGGTCACAGCCTCACAGGTGAGCACGCTGCGCACCCTGACCGTCGAGACACCGGAGGCCACCAGGAGCGCGATGTTCACGTCGCCCAGATCAACGCCGGCTGCCAGCAAGACCGAACCATCCTCACCGAGGACATCGGTGGCGAGCGTCCGGGCGTACACCGCGGTCTCCACGTGCTCATCGAGCACCAGCGCACCCTCGGCGTCCAACGCAATGGTCTTGGTCAGGCCACGCTCGGTGCCGCAGTCCTCCTCACGAATGATCACGTCTTGGGAGACGTCGACCAGACGACGCGTGAGGTAGCCCGAGTCCGCCGTACGCAGCGCGGTGTCGGCCTGGCCTTTACGTCCGCCGTGGGTAGAGATGAAGTACTCCAGGACCGAGAGGCCCTCGCGGAAGTTGGACTTGATCGGTCGGGCGATGATCTCGCCCTTCGGGTTAACCACGAGGCCACGCATGCCAGCGATCTGGCGCATCTGCACCATATTTCCGCGGGCACCGGAGTGGACCATCATGTAGATCGGATTGGTCTTGGAGAAGTTCGCCTCCATGGCCGCACCGAGGCGCGACGTGGCATCGGTCCAGATCTCGATGAGCTCTTGGCGGCGCTCGTCGGAGGTGATAAGACCTCGCTCGTACTGCTTGTCGATCTTCCCCGCCCGGTCCTCATAGCCCGCCAGCAGCTCGGCCTTGTTGGCCGGCGTGGTGACGTCACCGATAGAGACCGTAACCCCGGATCGGGTGGCCCAGTGGAAGCCGAGGTCCTTCAGCGCATCGAGGCAGAACGCGACCTCGACCTTGGGGTACCGCTCGGCCAGGTCGTTCACGATCTGTCCAAGCTGCTTCTTCCCCACCTCGTAGTCGGCGTACGGGTAGTCGCTGGGTAGCGCTTCGTTGAACAACGCGCGGCCGAGCGTGGTCTCCAGCAAGATCGACCCGTTGGCGGCCAGCTCGTGGCCCTCGGGCGCGACGATGTCGGTGAGCCGCAGCTTGATCTTGGCCTGAACCGAGAGCTGCTTGCGGTCGAACGCCATCAGCGCCTCCGCCACCGAGCCGAAGAGGCGACCCTCGCCCGCTGCTCCATCGACCTGCATGGTCAAGAAGTAGTGACCGATGATCATGTCCTGGGTGGGCATGGTCACCGGACGGCCGTCGGCCGGCTTCAAGATGTTATTGGTGGACAACATCAGGATGCGGGCCTCGGCCTGGGCTTCCGCGCTCAGCGGCAGGTGGACGGCCATCTGGTCACCGTCGAAGTCGGCGTTGAACGCGGTGCAGACGAGCGGGTGAATCTGGATGGCCTTGCCCTCGATGAGCTGCGGCTCGAACGCCTGGATACCCAGTCGGTGCAGGGTCGGTGCCCGGTTCAGTAGCACCGGGTGCTCGGAGATGACCTCTTCGAGCACGTCCCAGACGACGGGGCGCTGGCGCTCCACCATCCGCTTGGCCGACTTGATGTTCTGGGCGTGATTGAGATCGTCCAGCCGCTTCATCACGAACGGCTTGAACAGCTCCAGCGCCATCGCCTTGGGCAGACCGCACTGGTGCAGCTTGAGCTGCGGACCGACCACGATGACCGAACGGCCGGAGTAGTCGACCCGCTTGCCGAGCAGGTTCTGCCGGAAGCGCCCCTGCTTGCCTTTGAGCATGTCCGAGATGGACTTGAGCGGACGGTTGCCCGGCCCCGTGACCGGACGACCCCGGCGACCGTTGTCGAACAGTGAGTCCACGGCCTCCTGCAGCATCCGCTTCTCGTTGTTCACGATGATCTCGGGCGCACCCAGGTCGAGCAGTCGCTTCAGCCGGTTGTTGCGGTTGATCACCCGGCGGTACAGGTCGTTGAGGTCCGAGGTCGCGAAGCGGCCGCCGTCCAGCTGCACCATCGGGCGCAGGTCCGGCGGGATCACCGGGACGCAGTCCAACACCATGCCGGTGGGGGAGTTCTTGGTGGTCAGGAACGCCGAGACGACTTTGAGCCGTTTCAGGGCGCGGGTCTTGCGTTGACCCTTGCCGGTCTGGATGGTCTCCCGCAGCGAAATCGACTCCGCGTCCAAGTCGAAGGACTGGAGCCGCCTCTGGATCGCATCGGCACCCATGGAGCCGGCGAAATATTTGCCGAAGCGGGTCTTCATCTCCCGATAAAGGACCTCGTCGCCTTCGAGGTCTTGCACCTTGAGGTTCTTGAAGCGGGTCCAGACCGCATCCAGCCGGTCGAGCTCACGCTGCGCCCGATCGCGGAGCTGCTTGACCTCGCGCTCCGCACCCTCCCGCACCTTGCGCTTGGCGTCGGCCTTGGCCCCCTCGGACTCCAGGGTGGCCGTGTCCTCTTCCAGCTTCTTCATCCGGGTTTCGATGTCGGAGTCGCGGCGGCCTTCCAGCTGCTTGCGCTCCACGTCGATCTTGGCCTCTAAAGAGGACAGGTCACGGTGACGCGCCTCGTCGTCAACGGCGGTGATCATGTAGGCCGCGAAGTAAATGACCTTCTCCAGGTCCTTCGGGGCGATGTCGAGGAGGTAGCCCAAGCGCGACGGGACGCCCTTGAAGTACCAGATATGGGTCACCGGAGCAGCGAGCTCGATGTGGCCCATCCGCTCACGACGCACCTTGGACCGGGTGACCTCAACGCCACATCGCTCGCAGATGATGCCCTTGAAGCGCACGCGCTTGTACTTGCCGCAGTAGCACTCCCAGTCCCGGGTCGGACCGAAGATCTTCTCGCAGAACAGACCATCACGCTCCGGCTTGAGCGTCCGATAGTTGATGGTCTCCGGCTTCTTGACCTCACCGTGTGACCATTGACGAATTTCGTCAGCCGTTGCCAGGCTGATGCGGATCTCGTCGAAGAAGTTCACGTCGAGCACGTTGTTTGTCTCTTCTCTCTTGTCAATCTTTGTTGTTGCTCTGAACCACGAATGACTGAACCACCGCTGGGGGGTGCTGGGGGGCGCAGCCCCCCAGCACGGGGGCTGATGGGGGCAGCGCCCCCATCTGTTCAGACTTCTTCGACGCCGCCGAGCGACTCACCCGGGCGGCGGGAGAGGTCGATGCCGAACTCGTCCGAGGACCGGTAGTTGTCGTCATCGGAATCCCGCAGCTCGACCTCGGTGCCATCGGAGGACAGCACCTCCACGTTCAGGCAGAGCGACTTCATCTCCTTGACGAGCACCTTGAACGACTCCGGGATGCCCGGCTCGGGGATGTTCTCGCCCTTGACGATGGCCTCGTACACCTTCACCCGGCCGGGTACGTCGTCGGACTTGATCGTCAGCAGCTCCTGCAGAGCCCAGGCGGCGCCGTACGCCTCCAGTGCCCAAACCTCCATCTCGCCGAACCGCTGGCCACCGAACTGAGCCTTGCCGCCCAGCGGCTGCTGGGTGATCATCGAGTACGGACCGGTCGAGCGAGCGTGGATCTTGTCGTCGACCAGGTGGTGGAGCTTCAGCATGTAGATGTAGCCGACGCCGACCGGCTGCGGGAACGGCTCACCGGAACGACCGTCGAACAGGTTGGCCTTGCCGTCGGAGTTGACCAGCCGAGCACCATCGCGGGTGGGCAACGTGTTGCCCAGCAAACCCGTGATCTCCTGCTCGGAGGCACCGTCGAAGACCGGGGTGGCCAGGTTGGTATCGCTGGACACCTGGCCGATGCCGACGTCGCGCAGTCGTGCCGCCCACGGCTCGTCCACGCCCTCCACGTCCCAGCCGGTCTTGGCGACCCAGCCGAGGTGGGTCTCCAGGACCTGACCGACGTTCATCCGGCTCGGCACGCCGAGCGGGTTGAGCACGATGTCGACCGCGGTCCCGTCCTCCATGAACGGCATGTCCTCGATCGGCAAGATCTTGGAGATGACGCCCTTGTTGCCGTGCCGACCCGCGAGCTTGTCGCCGTCTTGGATCTTGCGCTTCTGGGCCACGTAGACCCGGACCAGCTGGTTCACACCCGGAGGCAGTTCGTCGTCACCGTCCCGGTCGAAGACCCGGACCGCGATCACGGTGCCGGACTCACCGTGGGGCACCTTCAGCGAGGTGTCGCGCACTTCACGCGCTTTCTCACCGAAGATCGCCCGCAGCAGCCGCTCTTCCGGGGTCAGCTCGGTCTCACCCTTGGGCGTGACCTTGCCAACCAGGATGTCGCCGGTGGAGACCTCGGCGCCGATGCGGATGATGCCGCGCTCGTCGAGATCAGCCAGCATCTCCTCACTCACGTTGGGGATGTCGCGGGTGATCTCCTCGGCACCGAGCTTGGTGTCGCGAGCATCGACCTCGTGCTCCTCGATGTGGATCGAGGTGAGCAGATCGTCTTGGACCACGCGCTGGCTCAAGATGATCGCGTCCTCGTAGTTGTGACCCTCCCACGGCATGAACGCGACTAGCAGGTTGCGGCCCAACGCCATCTCGCCCTGGTCAGTGCAGGGACCGTCAGCGAGCGGAGTGCCCTTGTCGACCCGCTGACCGGCGCTGACCAGCGGACGCTGGTTGATGCAGGTGCCCTGGTTCGAGCGACGGAACTTGCTCAACCGGTACGTCCGGTAGGTGCCGTCGTCGTGCGCGATCTCGATCAGATCGGCGCTCACCGAGGCCACGGCTCCGGGCTGCTCGGCCACGGTGACGTCCCCGGCGTCCACGGCGCCGCGATACTCCATGCCGGTGCCTACGAACGGAGCCTCGGAACGGATCAGCGGCACGGCCTGACGCTGCATGTTGGACCCCATCAAGGCCCGTGACGCGTCATCGTGCTCGAGGAACGGAATCATGGCCGTCGCGACTGAGACCATCTGGCGCGGCGAGACGTCCATGTAGTGGATGTCCGCGGCGGGAACGGTGTCGGGGTCGCCGTGACGGCGACGAGCCAGCACCCGCTCCTCGGCGAAGTGGAACTTCTCGTCCAGCTTGGCGTTGGCCTGGGCGATGACGTAGCGGTCCTCTTCGTCGGCGGTCAGGTAGTCGATCTGGTCGGTCACCTGTCCATTGACGGCCTTGCGGTACGGCGTCTCGACAAAACCGAACGCGTTGACCCGGGCAAAGGACGCGAGCGAGCCGATCAGGCCGATGTTGGGGCCTTCCGGGGTCTCGATCGGGCACATCCGGCCGTAGTGCGACGGGTGGACGTCACGGACCTCCATGCCGGCGCGGTCACGGGACAGGCCACCCGGGCCGAGGGCGGACAGCCGCCGCTTGTGCGTCAGCCCGGCGATCGGGTTGGTCTGGTCCATGAACTGGCTGAGCTGCGAAGTCCCGAAAAACTCCTTCAGCGCCGCCACCACGGGACGGATGTTGATCAGGGTCTGCGGCGTGATCGCCTCGACATCCTGGGTCGTCATCCGGTCGCGGACCACACGCTCCATCCGGCCGAGGCCGGTGCGCAGCTGGTTTTGAATCAGTTCGCCGACCGTACGCAACCGCCGGTTGCCGAAGTGGTCGATGTCGTCCTCTTCGACGATCAGCTCACCGCGCGGCGCTTCGAGGGTCTCCTTGCCTTCGTGCAGTGCCACGCAGAAGCGGATGGCCGCCACGATGTCTTCGATCGTGAGGACCTGACGATCGAAGGGCTGCTCGAGGCCAAGCTTTTTGTTGATCTTGTAACGGCCGACCTTGGCCAGGTCGTAGCGCTTGGGGTTGAAGTAGTAGTTCTCCAACAGCGCCTGAGCGGCTTCGCGGGTCGGCGGTTCGCCTGGGCGCAGTTTGCGGTAGATGTCAAGCAGCGCCTCGTCCTGGGTGGCGGTGTGGTCCTTCTCCAGGGTGAGCCGGATGGACTCGTACTCACCGAACTCCTCAAGAATCTTGGCGTCGGTCCAGCCCAGCGCCTTGAGCAAGACAGTGACGTTCTGCTTGCGCTTGCGGTCCAACCGGACGCCGACCATGTCGCGCTTGTCAATCTCGAACTCCAGCCACGCACCCCGGGACGGGATGATCTTGCAGGTGAAGATGTCCTTGTCCGACGTCTTGTCGGTGGTCTGCTCGAAGTAAACCCCCGGCGAGCGGACCAGCTGCGACACCACGACGCGCTCGGTGCCGTTGATGACAAAGGTGCCTTTGTCGGTCATCAGCGGGAAGTCGCCCATGAAGACGGTCTGGCTCTTGATCTCACCGGTTTCGTTGTTCATGAACTCGGCCGTGACGAAGAGTGGGGCGGCGTAGGTGACGTCGCGCTCCTTGCACTCGTCCACGGTGTTCTTCGGCGGCTCGAACCGGTGATCACGAAACGACAACGACATCGTCTGCGAGAAGTCCTCGATCGGGGAGATCTCTTCGAAGATCTCCTCCAGACCTGATTTGGTGTTGATATCGGTCCGGCCCTGGCCGAGGGCGGCGTCGACGCGAGTGCGCCAGACGTCATTGCCGATCAACCAGTCGAAGGAGTCGAGCTGCAGATCAAGGAGATCCGGAACCTCCATGGGTTCGGCAATCTTGGCAAAAGAGATACGGCCGGTGGTGGATACAACTTTGTTCTTCAAGGCGGTGCGCGAGGCGGCCAACAGTGGTCCTTCCGATGCTCGCAGATGGGTGCGACATACTTCCGCGCATGCTGAACGGCCCGAGTCAAGTGAAACGGGTCGTCAAGTTGGCGTGGGCAAACCCCAAATATAGTGGCGTGCGCCCGTTTTGTAAAACCCGTAGCGCAGCGCAAAGCAGAGCAGGCAAATCGAACCGCACTGCTTGGCAGGAATCATACTCGTGCTGAGGGCTCTGACAAGCCCCTATGATACGCAAATTTTGCGCCGGTGCGTTCGCTGGCTAGGAATCACTTGTCGCCCCGCAAACCTCAGACGCCAGCCCCCGCCGGGAATCGGTACGCCTCGATCGACGCCTGGTGCATCTCCGCGCCACTGCCGGGCGCTCGGGGGGGCCAGTAACGACCCTTGCGCACCTTCAATGGGACCACGAAGTGCTCATGTAGGTGGTCGACGTACTCGATCATTCGCCCTTCGGCGGTGCCAGACACCGCGACGAAGTCGAACATCGCCAGGTGCTGGACGGTCTGGCATAACCCGACTCCACCCGCGTGCGGACAAACCCGGACGCCGAACGCGGCCGCCATCAAGAGGATGGCGACGTTCTCGTTCACCCCGGCGACCCGGGTCGCGTCCATCTGCAGCACCTGCAACCCATCGGCTTGCAGCAGCTGCTTGAACACGACGCGGTTGGCGATGTGCTCGCCGGTCGCCACCGGGATGGGCGCCACCCCCCGCGCTATCGCGGCGTGACCGAGGATGTCGTCGGGACTGGTCGGCTCCTCGATCCAGGCGATGTCGTACGGGGCCAGCTCGCGCATCCACGCGATGGCCTCAGCCACGTCCCAGCGCTGGTTGGCGTCGACGGCGATCAACACGTCCGGACCGCACGCTTCGCGGGCGATCTGCAACCGCCGCCGGTCCTCGTCCAGATCGGCGCCGACCTTCAGCTTGATCTGGGCGAATCCGTCGTCCACCGCCTCCCGGCACAACCGCGCCAGCTTGTCGTCGCTGTAGCCCAACCAGCCGGGGGTGGTGGTGTACGCCGGGTAGCCGCCCTGGATCAGCTGCTGGATCCGATCCTGGCGGCCGGGCTCAGCGCCGCGCAGGATGGCGAGCGCGCGTTCGGGAGTCAGCGCATCGCTGAGATAGCGAAAGTCCACCAGCGAGACCAGCTCCTCACTCGATAATGACGCCAGGTGCAGCCACAGCGGCTGCCCGGCCCGTTTGGCCCGCAGATCCCACAAAGCATTGACCACGGCCCCGATGGCCATGTGCATCACGCCCTTCTCTGGCCCCAGCCAACGCAGCTGCGAGTCGTGCACCAGCAACCGCCAGGTCGCGCCCATGTCGGCGAGCAGGTCTTCGACGTTGCGTCGCATCAGCAGGCGCGCGGCGGCGGCGATTGCTGCCACTTCCACCTCGTTGCCCCGACCGATGGTGAAGACGAATCCGTGGCCCACCGCTAGGTCAGGGGCGTCAGTGTGGATCTTGAGGTAGGCGGCCGAGTAGTCCGGGTCCGGGTTCATCGCATCGGAGCCGTCCAGGTGAACCGACGTCGGGAAGCGCACATCATCGAATTCGATGGCCGAGATCTGGCTCATGAGACGTCTCCGTTGCGGTGGTGGGTGGACCGGGCTACACCCGGGGCGTCGCCCAGACGACGGTAAGGGATCGGGTGCACCATCGGTCAATGAGCCAGCCGTCGGCGTGGACCACGCTGGCCGTACGATCCATCAGACACCGATCTAGTGATCGACGCTGCCCGGCGGCCGGGCAGAACCCTCGGGCCTGAAACGAATAGGCCAGACGAACAAAGGGAGTAAGACCGTGAAGTTGGCCCGGCTCGGAGCACTCGGAGCGGAGACGCCGGTGGTCATCACCGACGACGGCATCTTCGACCTCCACGGCATTACCTACGATATCGACGCATCCTTTCTGGCCTCCGGCGGGATCGGTCAGGTGTCCCAGGCTCTAGGCGACGGCTCGTTGCCACGGTTGCCCGAGGGTGACCGGCGCGTCGGCGCGCCCATTGCCCGGCCGAGCGCGGTCATCTGCGTGGGCATGAACTACGCCGCGCACGCCGCGGAAGCAGGCTCGGCCCCACCGGAGCAACCGGTCATCTTCTTGAAAACCCCTAACACGGTCAGTGGTCCGGACGACGATGTCCCGATCCCGCGTAACAGCGCGAAGACCGATTGGGAAGTGGAGTTGGCCATCGTCATCGGAGGGCGGGCGTCGTATCTGGACTCCCCCGCTGACAGCCTGGCGCACATCGCCGGGTTCACCATCTGCGACGACCTTTCGGAGCGAGCCTTCCAGCTCGAGGTGTCGGGCGGCCAGTGGAGCAAAGGCAAGTCGTGCGCCGGTTTCACCCCGACCGGTCCCTGGTTGGTCACGCCTGACGAAATCGACTATTCCCGCCTGCGGCTGCAGAGCTGGGTGAATGACGAACCCCGCCAGGACTCCTCCACGGCTGACCTGATCTTTGACGTGGATTACATCGTCTGGCACCTGAGCCAGTACCTGGTGCTGGAGCCGGGCGACCTGGTCTTGACAGGAACTCCCGAGGGGGTAGCGCTGTCGGGCCGATTCCCGTACTTGCAAGCCGGCGACGTGGTGGACCTCGGCATCGAAGGGCTCGGCCGGCAACGGCACACGTTCGTCTCCGCGGTCGGCGCATGAGTGCCACGTCAGCCAGCCTCGGCAACTTCACGGGGCTGGTGGCGATCGTCACCGGTGGCGGGTCCGGGATCGGCGCGGCCATCGTCGAGCAGCTGATGGCTGCGGGGGCGCAGGTCGGTGTCCTCGACCTCAACATCGACGATGTCCCGCCCAGCGGGCTCGGGGTGGTCACCGACGTGGCCGACGATGCGTCCGTACGCGCGGCCGTCGACACGATCGTCACGCAGCTTGGCCGTCTGGATGTGGTGATCAACAACGCCGGGGTGGGCGCCGCGGGGACGGTCGCTGACAACGCCGACGCGGAATGGCACCGCGTGCTCGACATCAACCTGCTCGGGATGGTGCGTGTCTGCCGTGCCGCACTCCCGCACCTGCGCCGGTCATCAGTGGCAGCGATCGTGAACACCGGTTCGGTGGCCGCCACGGTCGGCCTGCCGGAGCGGGCGTTGTACAGCGCCACCAAGGGGGCAGTCGCCGCGCTCACCCGGGCGATGGCCGCCGACCATCTGCGCGAAGGTATCCGGGTCAACTGCGTCAATCCGGGTACGGCGGACACCCCATGGATCGGGCGACTGCTCGCCGCCGCCGATGACCCGGTGGCCGAGCGGGCGGCGCTGGAGGCCCGTCAACCGCACGGACGCCTTGTCACCGCCGACGAGATTGCCGCAGCGGTGGTGTTCTTGGCGAGCCCGTTGTCGGGGTCAACAACCGGCGTCACCCTCGCCGTCGACGGCGGCCTGCAGGAAATGCGGTTGCGTACGCGCGCCTGACCGCCGGGGAGCTGTCGGCTCGTCGACACACCGATCACTGGGCGGTGCAACATCCTGGGCTTCACGGGCGTGTCATAGATGTGACCGCAACTGGGCTGGAGGTGCCAGGCGTGGCGGAGCCTTCGGACCAGACTGCGCCGAGCCTGCCATCCAGCCGGCCGGAGCCATCGTCATCCCGGTTGGCCGAGCAGGTGTCGTTCGACGACTGGGCGCGGCAGTCCGGCCCGCGACTGCTGCGCTTCGCGCAGGTGGTGACCGGCCGCAACGACGCCGCCGACGCGGTCCAGGACGCGCTGGTGGCGGTCTTCGCACGCTGGCGGCGGCTGTCGCGGGCTGGCACACCCGACGGTTACGCGCGCCGGGTGATCGTCAACCGACACATTTCCCGCTGGCGCCGCTGGGGCCGGCGGGAGCAGCTGGCCGAGAAGGTCGAGCCCGCATCCGACCCCGCCGATGTGGCTGCTGCCGTCAGCGATGCCGCGCTGGCGCGCCAGGTGCTGGCTGAGCTCAGCCCGCGACAGCGTGCCGCGGTCGTGCTGCGGTTCTACGACGACCTGGCCTACAGCGAGATCGCCGACATCTTGGACTGCACCGACAGTACGGCCCGCTCGTACGTCCGCCGCGCGTTGATCCGGCTGCGCGAGCTCCTGCCCGACGAGAGGAGGATCCGTTCGGATGACTGAGCCTGAATTCGACGAGCGCGCGGGGCGCGCGTTCCGCGACGCCGTGACCCAGTCATCCCCGGCCGACCTCGACGTGGACCTCGTTGCCGTGCAGCAACGCACCGGCCGCGGTCGGCGGCGGCGCGGCGCGGCGGCGGCCATTGCTTCGGTGCTGATCGTCACCGGCGGGTTCCTCGCCGTCCGGGTCGCGAGCGACGCTCGTGATGATCCGGCCCGAACCGCTATCCCCAACCCGGCCGCAGTTCCGTCTCGCGGTCAACCGGCAGGCGACCCGGCCCCCGCGGGGTGGCGGACCGAGTACTTCCGGTCGATCTCGTTTGAGGTGCCGAACACCTGGGTGTACGCCCATGAGCCAGGGTCCGACTGGTGCGTGGACTCCAAGGGCGATAGGCCCGCTTCTCAGCATCGCCGGCCCTACGTCTCGTTGGGGGAGCAGACGATTGTCCGAGACATCCTGTGTCCGACGATGCCGACCAGTGTGTTGACCGAGCATGTGGTCATCTTCGAGCCGGGGGCGGCGGCCGACTACGCGCTCAAAGATACCCGTCAGCAAGGCGACTTCTGGATTGTGCTGAAAAACCTTGGTGGGGCGGTGCTGAGGGTTACCAGCCCAGACCGGGGGCGCGCCGAGCGGATCATCGACAGCGCGGTCTCGAACCCCCGGTCCGCCCCCTGCCGCCCCGCCGACCCGGTCGGGAGTAGTCCCACCGCACGGCCACCGGCGATTGATCTCGCCGAGCTTCGTGGGGTGCGGCACTTGACTATCTGCCAGTACGACCCCGACGACCTTCAAGGCCAGCAGGCGCACGGGCTGCGGGCCAAGGCGGAACTCTCGGGTGCGGCCGCGGTCGACGCGGTCACGAGCTTGCTAGCTGCGCCCGTGAACCGTGCCACCGCCTGCACTCCCGCCCCCGAGCCCGCTCAGCCCGATATTGCTCTTCGGCTACTCATCACGTCCGCGGCTGGCACTCAGGAGGTGTACGTACGGGCGTACGGCTGCCCCGACGGTGACCCCAGTCCGGGTGGCATCGACGACGGCCGCACCGTACGCACGCTCACTCGCACAGCGTGCCGGGCGCTCCTCGTCCCTCCGATCTCTCTCCGGTCGGGCTCGGGCGACATCGGAGAGAACTGTCTCGCTTGACTTGCCACAGCCTGCCAACGCAGTAGCGGGGGCC